>Ga0099797_100950_pt1 | contig 16734 bp, 4 predicted proteins | sample Uncmet_Sort48C_1_FD_89871 | JGI IMG/M metagenome (GOLD analysis project Ga0099797, IMG submission 89871) | Marine eukaryotic communities from CALCOFI LINE 67, Pacific Ocean - C012_Sort48C_1 | ecosystem: Environmental > Aquatic > Marine > Oceanic | place: Pacific Ocean: Monterey Bay | collected...
GTTGAATTTGCGAATTTTTTCTGGGATCATGATGGTGCGTCTATGAAATCAGGAAATGATTGAATTCTCAAAACTGTTTTTGCAAATTGCGTGACTGCATTTTTGACTCACTGAATAGAAAAGAACTTGACATACAACGATGATATTCGAATTCACAAGTTCGCGATAATGAACTCCAAGACACATCCACCGAGTTTGACTCCTACCCAACACAAGACATCACATATAGACTCGATACAAATCTTTAGTATACTGCTAGGATCGATACAAATCTTACTATCGTCGCGCATTTGTTTTCCACTCAATCTAACTACCAATTCCATGCACACTATAATAGGAACCAGACTGTTGGCACAGATCCTAGCCATTCGCAACACACAAAAGATTTCAATTTCACTTCAGTTCGGCTCTATACATGTTTTTGCCTTGCCAAATTGCCTCAAAAATACTTTTATTATACAATGTTTTTTCGGTCCAATTCAACCATGATACAAAAACACTTTTTTAGGAAAAACGTTGCCGGTTGTAAGAAAATCATCGTAATTGATCATCGAAACTGCCCAAACCGAAAATACCGAAACTAAAATCCCGCGTTTCCATCACCGAAATACTGACTGTGAATTTGATTATGCAAGAAAGTATCAGCAAGACCCTCTGGCTCAATGAAGGTAGCAAAATCGACACTATCTAGGGGGTGAAATCCGAGATCGGCCCAAGTCGTCTGTGCCAAAGTTCTCATGTCGAAAGCCCGCCGCAAGATCGGCTCGCCCCAATTCGTTACGCAAAATGTCCGAACAAAGGCTCTTATAACCTAGTAAACATTTTTTTGATTTATTTTTAAAAACTTATTGGATCTGATCATCACGGAATCACTCGGCCGTTTCACTTTTCACGGTCCTTTACGCTGACCGACGCTTAAAAGATTTTCAGCGGACAAATTAACTCAACAATTTTCAGCCTCTACAAAATTAATGATTAAAACCAAATCGAAGCGGACCTCATGTAATTCCAATGTCCCCGAACCATCAACATCCCAAAACTCGAACCACTCATGCGGATGCGTATCGAGTTCGGGTATGACATTTTCTTCGACAGTTTTCGTTTTTTTCATTTCGTTAAGATTCCTGATAACATAATCACGCAGACCGGTTCCTGTGCATTTGATTTTCGAATGGGTTCGTTATGATGCAAATGTCATGTCATCAAACATGAATTGATTATTATAGAGCCAAAAACCCACGTTAGACTGACAGGCTTCAACCAAAAGCAAAAAAAAACCTTTCTCTAAAAATTCCTTCACTGTAATGGTGCCACTTTGATCCGGATCCCATTCATGCCAATGCTGTTCTATCGCCAATACCAATTTATCTCTTTCTATTGGCAACACACTTCCAAGGGCATTCAACACTTCCGTCCTACTCAAAGATCCACCAAAATCCGCATCCACGACCTGAAACCAACCTCGGGGATCCTTCATCAAATCTGGTACCTCTTTTATTTCAGTGAACCTGGCACCGCAAACTGGACATTCTGCGTCGGCCTTACCGTGTTCCTTTTTCGATTGCGTCAGCAGAAAATTCGCGCATTCATAATGAATGTAATGTTCGCAGACCCTCCGCGTGTATCGTCGCATAGCTGCACACTTGCATTTCCATAGTTCAAAATAGCAAACTCCACATTCAAAATTTTTCATGGACTGATCATCACGTTCGAATCTCCTGCTCAAACACTCTGGCATGATCCATTCCGGGAGAATGTTGGGTTCTTGTACCACGATTTTCAGTTTTGTTTGCGGATTGTCAAATACAAGTTCTGATTTATCCGCCCGGATCACGTCCATTTTGTTCGTGTTATCCCATCGGATGGTCATCACATTTTGTTCCACTTTCCATGTGCCGATAAAACGATACAGCCGCGAATAAAACCGTCCTTGTTTCTTATGTTGTTGTTCCCAGTCGGGAGGCACGGAGAAAACGAACACATCTGCCTGTTCCCAATCGGGATGGGTGGCGTCCGCTACGACTAGCTCAACATCTGGTCTATCAACATCTGCATCGTTGTCGCGCTTTTCGCCCTGGGCTCCGGACTTCTGTTGATTTTCTGCAGCAATTTCCTCTTGGGTTTTCTTCTTCTTCGAGGCACCGCTCCCCATTTCAACTACGATTTGGTTGGAAATTGCAAGACGACAGAACTTTTGCCAGGGCCGCGTAGCGGCTAGAAAATTGCTTCGTTGACTCTGACGACTTCCTCGTTTCTGGATGCATTTACGAATCTAACTGACACATATCGACACACGACGGTTTGTGTATGGAACATAATAAATTAATACTAACTGACAACCAATGACACACGTGACTCAATGAGATTGGGAATGAAAAAATTTATCAGAGACTGGAAAACATAATCACTTTTTTTTGAATCTGGCTTCAAAAAATGGTTGCCGTTTCAGTTTGCTGAACCAAACCGGATAAATGAACACAATTTCACGTCTGAAACCAGAAATAACACTAAACCAAATCAGAGATGCTGATCGTTAATTCCTTTGACTACTGGGCTACTACACTTCCTAGACGAAATAAATGCTGTAAATTGAATTTATCCAATTTGCCCATGAAAGAATGGCACATGATGACATCATATAGATTTACTGAGTGCCCATGAAATTTCAAATTAACTTACTTTCAAATGGAATTGCCGACAAAACATCTCCTACTCGCCCGTAAATTTTGACGGTGTTCTATTACCTCCTTTTCCACCTGGCTTACCGCCGTCTCGTAGTGTCGCTGCCAAAGCACCGAATGTCCTCCCACCTTTTTCTCGCTGCGGCGACTGCTGCTGCTGCTGCCCTTGTGCAACTTGCTGCTGCCCACTCGGGTCATGATCACGTGGATTTGGTTTCGTCGGCCTGGCTATAACTTTTGCCGCGTCACCAGCGGCAGCATGAGCGGCAACACTTCTACGCATACGTCCGACTCCTGCTCGAACAGGCTGAGCTTCTACAGCTGTACTAGCTGCAGGCAATTTGATCCCGCCGTCAGGGTCAGCCCCGCCAGCCCTTGTCATGTGCTGTTCCGCACCGCCAGCCAAATCAGACGACTGTCTCCGAATTGCAATTGAAACGTCGCGCTCTGGACTCATCGGAGACGCAGACGGACTTTTTTCAGGTTCTGTACTCGTGCTGCTCCTGCGACTGTCCCTGCGTCCACTTTGCTGCGACAGAGGAGCAGTAGTCGCTTTCTGACGATTGGCCCAGCCACTCTGACTCTTTGCCGCGGGCCCGACACTCATCATAGCCGCGGTTCCCGTTCCTGCTCGCATACTAGTATTATAATTTAGACTAATATTTGTAAATTTCGAAACGTCACGTACAGCAACACTTGAAGCTTCTGTGTTTTGTTGTTGCGAAACTTTCAAACTTTTTGATACACCCAACACGCCTGATGGTTGCTTTACAAACGATACAGACGGCGCATGGGTAAACGTGTCAAATTTTCCAACGCTTCGTCGCACTCCCTCCACTCCACCGACACGCGTCGGAAGTCTCCTTTTTGACGGCAGAGTACTCGACGGTGTAATGGGCGTCGTTTTCCCACTCTTATCTTCGTCGTCAGTTTCCCTTTCTCCACTCGGCACTTGCACAGAATTCACTGTCTCTTGTACTTCCTCCTTATTCATATGCATTCCGCCTCGAAAACGACTGGGTCGAGCCTTCCTACCAGCACCGCCGCCACCATCAGGTGGTGCCAATAAATTACCAGGATCCAATAATAACGAACTTCGCCCACCACGTGCTTTTTTGTCACCACTACCCGGCGTCCTTGAGGCAGTCATTGCCGCTTCTGCAGCTTCCTCCGTCAAATTGGCGCTTCGGATTTGTCCCCCCTCTCCATCTTCATTCCGACTGCTTTTCTGACTCGGATGAAACACGTAATTGAATATACTCCGACGTCCAAATACAGAATTCCGTACTTGAATTTGATCTTCAATACCAGTATCATCATATGGACTTTGAACCTCTTCAGGCAAGACAATTTGAGGCAAAACACCGTCATTTTCACCGTCACCTTCCTGTCGCATCGCTGAAATACTCCATCGATGTTTCAAGTCCTCCACTCTTTGTGTTTCCTTTGTAAACACCATGAAGACATCGTATAGAAATTTGAGGAATATGGTCAGTGTTATATTGCATCCAATTGAGATGAATATCGAAGCTCCGAACAAACTGCTCTTCCGCGACTCTGCATCCATACCCAATATCAGATATAAAACCACACCGAGAATCATCAGAAATAGGAACACGACTAAAATCGTTGGATGTTCGATTAACACAAATCTTCTGGCACGTTCTAAAGGCCTTTTCACAGGTGAATTTTTGTGCAGCAAACAGAATTTGGAGAACAACAAAAGGAGAATTCCGACGCACGTCATCACAATACAGAATAACAAGAGTAACTTTGGAAATGCTCTTACGAAAATTCCTAGGAGTGTTCCTTCCGGTCGATCGAGAAACAAGGCGTAAATGAAGAAACTACCGATAATAAAGCAAAGTATTCCCATATGAATGAAAAGCGGAAGATGTCTTTTTACGAACGGTTTGTCGTATTCGGCATAGTAGTCACGCGATGTAGGTACATCAAAACTGCCAAGAGAGCTCAGACCATGACTACCAACCATTACTTTTCCGGCATCGAGTACATTGGTTGCTCGAATTGTCTTCCGACCCGTGGAGCCTCCGCCGAGTCGAGTAGTTTTTCTCGTTTTCCGCGTAGTACTGCGTCCATCACTTGCTGCTGTTGCCCTGGCAACACCACCACCAACACCACTATCAGTGCTCCCACGAGCACCAGTGGTCGGCGAATCAGCAACCATATTGTCATCAATATCTATATCCCCCAATGATGCACCGCTTTGGTTTTCGAGTTCCTCCAAATACTTCCGCTTTGCTTCCTCCTCGTCCTCGCTTGAAGATTCGTCTTCTACTTTCTTTGTAGCAGCTGCAACCGTTTTCTTGGCGAACATAACACTCAATTTCGTGTTTAACGCTCGCAATACATCGAACAAAAACAATAGACCGGCATTTACCGCGGCTCCTCCTCCGGATGCGGCAACACCAGCAACTGCCCCGGATGCGACAGCACTGGCAACACCACTTGTTGTCGTGGCTTCGTCGATTTCCTCTTCTTCTTCCTCGGTGAACTCCCGCATTTCTGGTACTACGCCTGGAATAATTGATTTGCTTTGCTGAGACCTTTGCTGAACTGGTGGAGGTGCAACAACTGGCGGGGATTCAAAGAGATAGATTTCGCATGTGCCCGTTAGGACTTTTGGATTCTTCGATGTGAGTTTTCTGGACATCGCAAGTTCTTTGGTTTTCTCGAACGTTGCACTCAAACTTCTCGCAGTATTCGTCAAAGCCTTGGTCATAGTCACTTTTACATCAATGTAGATTGGTCTGGCAATTTCTTTCTTGTTTTCGGAGCTCTCTGCGTCAATCTCGGGGGCGGTAGCACCATTCAACAATGCTTCTGCCACGCTGACCAGAGTGCTGTTATAATTTGTCATCCAGTTCTCCGAGTTTATCAGATTTTCAAATCTTTTGACGAAGTCCTCCTGCAGATGCGTTATGACCGCGTCGGATGGCACAGGAGACAGCGAAGAAATAGATGGCGTACTTTCATCTCCCGTATTTTGCGCTTCGAGGATTTTCAAAATACGACCAGTATCAACCTGAAATTCCACAACCAGAGTTTTTTCGAATAGGCCGGCTGGAACCTCTTTTTTGTTTTCGGCTTGAAGCTCCCTGGTAAGAGCCTCTGTGTTGGTATTCTGCGTCCTCGCAGTCGCAGTTGCACTATCGATATTGTTGTTCGATGTGGTCAGCGGTGCATTCTCATTCTCATTCGAACTCGCGTCTCCTTTGCCAACCTCACCTTCTTTGCCGCTGCTTGTCGTGGTTGTTGCAGTGGTAGCGGATTCTATTGGCGTGTCAAATCCTTCAGGTTTTCTGTCGTTGACAGTTACAAATTTAAGACCCACTGGATTTTGGTTGCTACACGTTACGGTCTCTTGTTGTAAATTTCTGCTTCTTGAATTGACGCCAGCAGCCACTTGCTCTCTGTCGAAACCACTCAAACTTTCGAGAATACTTTCACAGAATAGACTCGGTAAAGCAACACTGACGAACTCGCTGCATACCGAATCTTCTGCGTCGTTCAAAGTGTACGTATCTGCACAGACACCTTGGGTTTGCATCGGTGGAGCTTCGGACCAGGAAAACGAAACCACTTTATAGCCAGCAGCATCAAAAACTGGAAACGGTTTTCCATCATTTGCAGAAGTTAATTCCATACTTACGTCTGTTGTTGTTCTCAGATCCACTGGATCTGTTTCGATTTTCAGCTCTGCCATGTTCAATACTGCATTCCAACTTTGAATCTTGACAGACGTTAATTTTCGTTGCATAATTTCTTGGTCTTGATTTAGATCTACCACGAATAGCCCCGAAACGTGATGCAACGCTCGAATTAGTTCCATGCCGGCATCTTTGTAGATCGAAATCGTTCCAGTATTTTCGGCTACTGTAGTCTGAATTCTTACAGAAGTAGAAAAACCTGGATAAAAATGGATTGATGATGTTCCTGTTGCAGCTTTGGCTGAGTCACCCAATTTATCAGTGGTCACCGGCTTTCCCAACTTTCGTAATATCGCACTGCCAGCCTCCAGATCGACTCCCGCAATCACCACCTGCTGCATGTTACTTCTTGCGTCACGTACAGTCGCTAGCTGACCATGATGTAACATGTGCAAACCCGTGTGGAAAAATCCTCCGGTATTGACAGTGTTTTTCGGTGCAAAAATCATCTCTTGTGCATTGCTAGATTCCACAATCATTTCACTGCTTTGATACTGGATTTCCATACTCGGACCACAAACTATTTTCAGACCAGATCCTGCATTGACTTCGTCATCGTGCATCTTGTCAACTGTGATGGTTCCACCTTCGTGATCAATTGATAAGATTTTGGGTGGACCTAGATAATCATGCTTTGCTTGCCCAGTAACTGGTTTATCCACTACTTTGGAGGCGTAGATGACATCGCCAACTGTTGCCAGATGTGTTGAGAGCTTGTCGAGAACTTTCAAGACAAATTTGTTTTCAGATGTGAGTTTCCTACCAACAGGAGGCTGAAGACTCACATGAGTTGCAAAATAGACTGGCACAACTTTTATCAGAGCCGTCGCGGATTGACCAACACTACCAACAGGAGCGCTTGTATCAATTTCAATCAGGCTCTTGCTCAGATCAATTCTGATGATACGCGCAGATCTTCCTTCTAACTTCGTAAATTCACCACTTGAGAAAACTCTCTCGATGTTCACCCGCTGGCCAACCTTGATCATTGAGCTTCTTTGCTTGTCATCATTCGCAGTTCCGTCTGTGCTTGTTGCACCTTCGCCAATTTCAAAACCAAATTGATTTGCAAATCCCTCCTGAATCTCCAACAACATTCCAACTCTGAACTCCTCTTTCACTGCATGTCTCGCTCGAAAATCATCGATTACTTTTTCATCGGTTATAATTCTCGCCGACGTTAGAAACAGAGACGGTACGAAATCCACATTGAATTTCGATAGAGGTTCACCCATGAGCTTGTCGTTTAAAACGATTGTTCTCTCCTTGGTGTTGCCGGCGTCACCTGCAATCAATTTGATCCGTACGTTGGCATTCGGATTGGCAGCTGCAGGGATCCCAACGATTTCTTGCCCTACTGTCAATAAAGACACTAGCTTTCCCGCCATTTCATCAACCAGAGTTACAGACTCTAAACTGCTGGTTGATTGGATCTGGAAATTCAGCAGGGTATTCGGAGATGCTGTTAGTTTTACACTTCCAGTACTCAAATATCTGACTGTGTCATCATCGACCTTGACGTTCAGTGTCAAAATTTTCAAAACTCTATCGACTTGCATGATGCGAACTCCTCCGAGAATTGGAGAGTCTGTGGAGAGACTTTGTCCTGGATATAGTTGGTAAATTTTTGGTACGTCGGCGTCCAAAAGTCGAATTTTTGTTCGTTGATTTTCGAGTGGTTCAAGAATGCGTTTGCTAGTTGCATCTACAGGAGAAGCACCTACAATTTCAAATTGCGTTATCTCTGTTACGCTTGGCAAAAGCGTGAGAGCAACTCGATCCATGCTACTCTGACTTCTCACCTGCTCAGCATGCAATTCTTGCACGTCGCGATTGAAAGAGACCGCTTTTGTGACCGTATCAAGGCCCTTTACAATCAGATTGTAGTGACTGTTCACGGTGTGAAGAGCTCGGTCGAGTCCTGTGCCACTACCTGGATTGGTATTGCCATACTGCAAAACAGTTGTGTTTTGTGTCAATTTATTGTAACTTTCTCCCAACAATACAACTTGCCCAGGCTTGAACGAGTCTAGTACGGTGGCATCTGCGAACAAAACTTTATCTTTCGCCAACTGACTCAGGGTTACTTCATTCCTCAACTGCGTTATTCCACTGTCCAAAATTAGATTGTCTGATTCGACGTCAAAATCCTCCGTGAAAACAAATAGCTTTTCGTTTCCGTTCACATTCAAAAACGCAACCTCTATTCCTGGCCGATTCTCTTTTAGGAATGCTTTATCATGATAGTCAGCTTCGAAGATACTGGTGATGACCAAGGGATTGTTGGAAATCTCTGGATGAACTTCATCACTTGTGAACGCAACCGGGAGCTGAAACGTGCCACTTGGTACAATAATTTGTCCCACTTTCAGTTTTAGACTCTGAATCGTCGCTTCTCCATCGTCCGGAAACAGAATCTTATTTGTGTTGTTCAAAGCAAACGGCTTGAAAATTTTTTCCCGACATCCAGAAACTTTGTAGAAATAATTTGATTCAAGATTTCCACTATTTAGCAGTACAGAGTTCGAAGAATCGCACACGCTATACGACACTTGTTCCATCGGTTTTTCAGGATATTTTTCAAAATTGCCCTCCCAACCTCCTGCAGTGTCACAAACAACGCCTTCTGCTCTGAAGTTTGCACGTTCCATATTGCCGCCAGCCTTTTCAAAAATGTATCCTTTCGTTTCCCGTGGCGGTTCACAGAGTTGAACAACGCAACCTCTCATCTCGAACTCCGAACCGGGCGACGTGCACACTCTTGTTTGAACAACTGCTGCGTTTTTGACTTTTTCGATTTTGGATGTTGCTTCTGTTCCCAATGTGAAATTCATAGCACAACTTGTGTTTCGTGCTGTAACATGGTTACCAGTAAAAGTTGTCTGCCAAAGTTCTGTGCTGGCACCTGCAGAATCCAAAAGTTGTCTGCCTCCGTATCGATCTCGATCGTTACCGCCACCTCTATTGTCACGATGACCACCTCTGTCACCACCGCGATCACCAACGGTTCTGCCATCATCGTTCTGCAAGTTTCTTCGTGAAGTGCGTGTGGTGTTTGAAGCAGTCATGATGTCAGTATTATTGGAGTCAACAGAGTGAGTACTGCCCAAAGATGATTCAGGAGAGAGAATTGCCGAATTTTCCTGTTCCACCACGCTTCTCCAGCTCCACATTGCAAACCAACCTGGCCCAATCCTACTTTGTAAATTATGGAAGTCATATCCAGGCACTACAGCTGGAATCCTACAATACGGTTCGCAGCCGCCAACATTGTATTCTCCTCCAGCAACTTCACATCGCCAGTTTTTCACCGATGTCTCGTTGAACAATGCATATCCACTTGTACATTTTATCCCTTTAATTCCGCCGAAAATCACGCCATCACTCTTACTGTTCCATGCTGGACCTGTCCACAAACTGAAAAGCGGACGAGTATCGACTGTGGTCAATTCATGACCTCGAGGTACTGCATCATCAAAGCTGTACCCCGTCGCTTTGGAACCTGTTGGCTCGTTACAGTAGGTAGTCGGAGGTTCGCAACCACTTGAAATTTCATACGCGGTGCCAGGGGTCGAACAAGATTTGGTTGTGATTTCTGACTTTTTTTGATAATTCGCAGCGCATTCAATGTTTGTTACTGATTCTAATTCGTCCCAAATGTGATCCGGATACTCGGTTTTCCGTGGTAGCGTTGAATCCGCCGTCAAAACTGCTGTTCCCACATCAACCACTTTTATTGCTCCATTCATAATTGGTTTCTCCAGTGTTGTCCCTGTATCACCGCCGACGATGTAACCAGTTGCTAACGAAATAGTTGCATTTGGCGCAATACAATACGGGATGCATCCTGCGACAATATTCCAAGTTCCACCAGCAGTTGCACATGCTGCCGTGACAATTTGTGGATTCAAATTTGAAACCATATCCTCCGAATATCGATAGCCAATGTAACCATTTTCAGTATCGCATTCAATTCCTGTAACTGATGTTTCTTTAGTCCAATTTTCCCTCAAAACGTATTCATTTGGAACTGCGTTTATTACTACATACCCGATAGATTCCGATGGCAACGGCAATGAACAGTAAGCTTTACAGCCATGTATCATAGTGTATTCACCTCCTGGCGTAGTACAACTTCGTGTTCTTATACCAGCGCCGTCACCACCCATATTACGATAACCGGTATCACAACTAATACCCGCCACAGTAAAACTCTCGTGCCATTCGTTTTGCCAGAACCATTCAAATGGCAAGCCTGTTATTGGATTCATAAATCGTTTATAAACTTTTTTCCTCGTCTTCTCAGGTTCGCTGGTGCATTTGTTTCCAGGAAGAGACGTGTCGCAAAACCTGAAGGTTGCGTTTGAAAATATATGACCGACATTTTCGGCTTGTTGGCTCGTCCTGCTAGAACCTACACCAGAATAGTCGTCGAGTGGATGTACACACACGGGATCACACCATCTATGCGCAGTGCCAATGCCACCGTCAGGACCATGTGTCAATGAAAACTCGGTTCCGTCAGAGTCGCACATTGTCGTTTCGACAATTGCTCTCGCCTCATAACTATTGTCCCCAATATTAGTATGATCAGAAATCCGTCGAGGCTTGTAACCCATACCACACGTGATGTTTCCATGCAATGATCTGTTATGAGATCCCAACGTCAGCCAAAAACGTTTCGGCACAAACTCAATCCCAGAAAAACCCGACATGTCATATCGCTCATTCGATGTTGGCACTTTGCATTTTATTTCCGCACACCCAGATATGGGCACAAATTCGCCACCCGGGGACTCGCAGGGTTCTGTAAACACCGCTGGTTGAGTTTTATTCCATCCCAAGTCGCATTTTATATATTCCAAGTCGATTAGTAATTGCGCTGGTGTGGCTGTAGACATTTGGTTCCAACTTGCTAGATCCATCCAGGCCACATCCCGTGCGCTTTCCAAATAGTTGCTGTATCCGACCGGTTGCATGTCCGGTTTTCTGCAATACGGTTTGCATTCTGTGAGGAAATCATATTCCTTCCCGCGCGTAGTGCATGGTTTAAAACTTGGCGAATCTTTTGTCACGGCATACGATGTGTCGGAGTATTCTACAGTAGTTTGGTAACCCGACTTGCATGTAATATTCGCTGTGTTCGAATTATACCATTCAGTGTCGTTTTTCTCAGGATAGATGTGGTTTCGTCCGTTTCGATAGTACCCTTGCGTATCGTTCACAATTGTGCCGATGAAATCGGCAATGCTGCTGCCACCATGATGCTCACTAGGACTTAACAAAACGGAAAAATTGTAAGCGTTCCTCAAATACTGTCGGTAGACCGCGTCGGACGCAGTCGTTGTGCCCGGAGTTGCACAATAACCATAACAACCCTTGTCGACCAATCCATAACCCAAACCAACTTGTGCACACACTTTGGTTGGAATGATGCCATCGGGCCTGACTGTGCGGTATCCGGAGCGACATCTAATACCCGAAATAGTTGTCTTGCTATCCCAATTGTCAAAATTTGGCAGCACAGGCGTCGCGGAAGTGAAATCGTAAATACTGTGATCTACTTCAAAACCAGTAACAGTAGTAGTTCCGTTCTGCACCCAGATTTGTGTGGTACTGCTGGACGCCGGTAAGAGTCCGATCAGACTTGGGTCTACCAAGACAGATTCATCGTCGATGATCGCAGCCTCGCAAAACTTACTACGGGCCCAACATTGGCCCGTCGTCGGATCCCACTCAAAGACTCTGCAAGCCATTCCAAGTGTTGCTTGGCGTGATGCACAATGGTTCTGGCATTCTTGAAGCGTCGCTGAAGCGATACTTGGTGCCGGACTCCACTCGACACCGCCAGCACAGAGGACAGACGGCGGATTATGCGTTTGGCATGCACACATTTTTTCACCGTGCTCATTTATAGCGTGCTCCGTCGTTTTTCCGTCCAATTGGGTTATTCGCTTCCATATTGGGGTATTCGGCCGCTGATCAGACCCTATCGGACTTCCGACATTTCGTGGCGCGGTGCATATCGCATTGCACGTGTTCATGTTCGACGGTAGAACGTTCCCGGGTAGATTGCTCGCAACAGGATCGGTGTTTTCGTCCAAAAAGCTCCATTCTCCACCGGGATTTTCGCATGGAAGAATAAGAATAGGATTCGCAGTCATGTTGGAAAACTTCGCGGCGTATCCAATTCTACAAGTTATACCAGCTCTTACTATATATGTATCGTTGTTGGGAGACAGCTGCCATGGCTGCAATTCACTGGGGTGAACATTACTAAGATCAAATTTCACCGGAACAAACGCAGGTTTAACACAATACGGATCGCACCGCCCGATGATTCCATACTCGCCGCCGGCAACAGCACATTGGGACGTTTGCAACCTTTGATTCCAAGTTGCTAGATTTCCTCGAATTCTGTACCCTGGATTGCATTCTAATTGGGAACGACTCTGCACTGATGTGTTGGGATCCCACGGATCACGTGGGACTTTTGGATATAGACCTCCTACACCAGCCACATGGGTAAAGTTTATCCCTGCTACATGTGCCGGATTGCTCGATGGCGGCTTGCAAAAGTCGATGCAATAATTTATGCTAGCTATGGAAAACGCACCTCCTGGCGTAGGGCACGCTGCCGTTTCGATACCCATTATATCCGGATTCAAATACTGCCCTTCCTTCCAGCATGTTATACCGGTGACGGTTGCAAATCCATCCCAGTTTGCTTGCAATGGTCTTTGGTTCTCATGCCCTTCTTCCAACTTCCAAGACATAGAAGGAATCCATGTTGGATCGTTACAGAACGGCACACAACCGCCGGTTCGTGCGCTACCAGCGCCACCATCTTGTTCGTCGATTACAAAAGCTGAATTTTCGGTGTCGCAGGGTTTCGTTAGAATTTCTCCAACCAATCGATGTCCCGCGTCGCATTCTAGATAATTGGTCATGTGCCAGGGGCCAACATGAGCAGCTTTGTTCCAAGCGTCCAGCGCGTTAAAATGGAGCCAGCCTTTCACAGCAGCACTACCTGGATCCGTGTAATTTATCCATTTGTACCCCGTTGGAACTGCAGTCCCCGGACTAGCACATCTTGCTTCTGTAAACATTGATTCTAGAGCCCAGTGTCCGATGTCATCCAATTTGGGAGTGCCTGTGATTTTGGGCACCGTTGCTTTCGCTACGGTGTTGATTTCGTCAGAATTCAATGCATAAGGATAAACGCGCAACTTTTGCCACGATAAATGTACAACATCCATAAACGAATCTTTCGGCGTGTGTAAATTGAGATTCTCAACACACACTCCTGTGCCTACATGTGCCATATCCGAAACTCCATCTTCACATAACTTTTCGGTGCCGATACAGATATGACTTTTATCTACTGTCCAACTCGGTTTGGCCGCTCTATTTCCCTGTATTAACGTTTTCATTACGTCAAACTCCAAAACGTCACTCGTGTCAGCGCCATCTTCAGCTTGAACACCACGAGTCCGCCCCTCCGTATTGGAAGCGTCAAGATGGACACCGTCTAGATACATTCTAACTTCCTCGGGTTCGGCACCAGCATAGTCAACGTCGGCCTCATATACAAAAGCTAGATGATGCCATTTTCGATCCGTAAGGTACGTTGCTTCACTACACGTACTCGTTTCATTTACACAATGGTTAATCCTTTCTTCCGGGTTCAAAAACAACCATTGTCTACGAGCCGCGTTATGCGGTTCTTCAACAAAATGCGTAGACCACTGCGCAGTACTAACCGGTGCGTTCCTACCGTATCCTACAGGAATTGGCCCTTTCAAACTGGTGTCACCCCAAAATGGGTTATTCATCTGACCACCATTTGCCTTTTTCTCTTCACCAATAAAGACCAATCTTCCTTCCTTCCCGTGTCCTAACATCCCAAATGTAATCGCTTGATTAGCGTAAGAATTTGCCGACTCTCTTGACCAACTCCACAACCAAACTGAACCGTCAGTACCTCCGGTTGAACTTCCTGCATTTATACTATGTGCATCAAAATTTCGAAACCAGAACATAACCGAAAACCCGCGTCCTGTTCCTCCACCAACAGTTCCTTGTCCATAGAGATTTTCATCTGTTAACACGGATTTTACATCAAAACATGCTGCTTTTTGTGGAGATGCCCCGCCAACTGTACCTTCATTGTCAAATTCGAAAGGTGAAGGTTGCGCTTGACAGATACCTGAATTGTTTGTGCTGTTCAGAATTGCAATTCCTCCCGGAGCTGAACATTGCCCAATCACAATTCCTCCCTTACTTAAATCTTCCCAATAACCTTGTTTACAGCCCAAATGAACCCATTGATCAGTGTATCCATCCACAACGGCCAACACTTCAGTAGCATATAATGGGCCTGGTTGATATGTACTACTATCCCACGAATCATACCAAATTTGGAAGGGCTTTGGAATTGACCCGCCTAATGCGGATGTAACACCTCGCCAATCATAATGTAAATGTGTTGATACTGCACCTGCTACATCGCTCGGCACGTTACAAAACGGGCGACAACCACTTGATACACGCGACCAGCTGCTACCAATACCATCATGGCCATATTGAGTCACGACTTTTTCATAGATTTTCCAACTTCCACCATTATCCCAACATAAATCAATACGTGTCACATTCATTTTCAAATATCCTTCGTCAACATTACAAATGACCCATGCACCATCAGAACCATCACCATAAAAATAATCACTATTGGAAGAACTTCCCTGATTCGGATTGTATTTTTCTATTGCGCCACTCATTGAGATCACATTGATCCATTTTGTAGCTGGAATCGTAGCTTGATTTGCATCCGTTGACCCAGGAACAATTTTATATCCACCTAGTTTATATGTACCAACACTCAATGGTCTCGCACAAAACCACGACAAAACTTCAAAAATATAAATCTTCGCCCAATCCCCAATCTCATCCATAAACGATTTTTTTGTAACCGGAAAATTCGTTCTCGCTTCTTGTTGGATCTCTGCCAAAGTTTTCACACCAATTCCCAAATACAGATGTTGCCATTCAAATTCATTGGTTCCACCCGTCCCATTGTTTGGTGTACGCATAATCGTATTGCCATCAACACACTGATTATTGCTAACGCTACCAGAATTACTCACAGGATCCAACATACCAGCACCCTCATCATTTTCACATAGATATTCTGTTCCCATACAAAAATAACTTTCATAATCGCTGGGGTCGTCCCATGAACTATACATTAGACCAGTTCCGACTGGTGGATGCACAATATTTTTCAGAGCATCGTAAAACATGTCCTCTTTATATACTTCGACTCCATCAATATAAAACTTTGCCAATCCTGGATATGTAGTCATATCCGTTAACTCGTATGGTTCCAACGTATATGCTAAATGGTGCCACATTCCATCATCACTTAAACTATGAATGGATGTTTGAAATGCATTTTCTGGTGATGTCGTTGATACACTAGCACTGGAGGATCCACTAGGATGATCAACCGAAACAGATACATAATGACCATTTTGCTCACCAGCCGGCCATTCATATGGTAGTTTTCGACCGGACTTTATATATTCAGATTCTGTATTGCCACCGAAAAATTGAAAACGTCCTCCAGAACTTGAACTACCACTGGCTGTTGGATTTTTCGCCATCAATCCAAAAAACATACTCTCTCTTTCCGGAATTGGTTTTGGACTCGTGTTATGATCTTTTTTTAATCTCGTCCAAGACCAAATCCAAGCATCGTAATTATTGGAAAAAATACTACTACTTGGTTTCCAATTTCTCATCCAAAAGGATAACGTAAAACCAGTCCCGCCCTCCTCGGGGTCAGTAACAATGTGAGTTAAAATATTTCTAGCGTCGTAACATATCGCTTGTTCTTGTGGTTGTGGCTCAGCTACTGTAGCAGGTTCATTTGATACTCGAATTTCTGTCTGCATCGGAGCCGTTGTCGTGCTTGTAGAGATACCAGGAGTCGTTGTGGTGCTTGTAGTAGTACCAGATCCACCACCAACGCTACCACCACCAGCACTGCCACCACCAGCACTGCCACCACCACCAAACCCACTGCCACCACCACTACTAACACATGTCGGATTGGCTCCAGAATTATCGAGAATATAACCAGTGGTGCAATTTTGACAATCATTTGGGTCCGTATCGCATCTTTCACAATTTAACTCGGTACATCCTGTACATATGACATTTCCATTGTCAGTTTCCAATCCAAAACCTGTTTCACACTTTGTACACGTATTTGCATTCGTGCATTCGTCACAATATCCTGAGCAAACTTGACCACT
>Ga0099797_100951_pt1 | contig 16733 bp, 9 predicted proteins | sample Uncmet_Sort48C_1_FD_89871 | JGI IMG/M metagenome (GOLD analysis project Ga0099797, IMG submission 89871) | Marine eukaryotic communities from CALCOFI LINE 67, Pacific Ocean - C012_Sort48C_1 | ecosystem: Environmental > Aquatic > Marine > Oceanic | place: Pacific Ocean: Monterey Bay | collected...
TATTGAGCTTGAAAACTGGTGAAATTATTTATATATTAAGAGGACATCAAGGTATTGTGACGGATTTATCAATGCATCCAAATATACGTACACAATTTTATTCATCTTCGTTGGACCATACTATTAAATTATGGGATATGAATGACGGTACATTATTACAAACTTATCAGCTTGGAAAGCCATGCTTGGGGATATTAGGTTCAAATACAGAAAGAGACATTTTATATGTATTGGTGCAAGATGTTGCAATAGATACAGGTAAAACATGGTATAAAGTTGTTTTATTTAATATTAGGTCACAAAAATTTGTTGGTACAATATCAAAATCAAATACATTGCGTTGTCGTTTTGATTCCATTGATATAGATGGAACGACAGCAGTTGCGACTGTATACCAACGTAAGTTAGCTGTTTGGTGGTCAGATAAGACAAAAGTGAAGAAAATTAATTATGAAAGACCACTAGTAACTGTCGCTATACAGCCAAATGTATCCGATGAAAGCCCAATCGTTGCAACAGGTGATGTTGAAGGTAGAATATTGCTATGGTATAATTTATTAGAAAAACCAAAATCGGAAGAAGAGAAATATATTGCAAGTACGGTAGATGGCCGAGAAGTTAAAAAAACATCGTTGCATTGGCACGCCCATGCCGTTACATGCATGTCGTTTACAAAGGATGGAAATTACTTATTATCAGGGGGGTGAAGAAGCAGTTTTAGTATTATGGCAAATTGGCACAACAAATAAGACATTTTTACCACGTTTAGGTGCACCATTATGCCGCATTTCTGTTTCACCTGATTCTTTATCATACGGTATCACAACTGCAAACAATGTTTTTCGTTTAATTGATGCAGTTGATATGACAGTACGATGGAGTGTACGTGGGCTTGCAGCGGCAAGGCCAGATGATTTCTTAGGCATTCAAGAAACATTCAAACGAAATAAAAATAGGTCTAGAAAAACATTAAATACAGGCATTGCCGTAGATCCAATTGATGGTGCAATAGCATTAAATGGTGTCCATGGTACTGGGACATTACAAATTTATAATATATTTCAAGATTCTCACATTGCTACTTTAGAGGTTGCACCACGTAATGTTGTATCTCGTACACAAAAAGAGAAATTAGCGCCAACGACGGTGGAACATATTTGCTTCAGCCCAGATGGGCGTGATTTAATAACGGTAGATCGAAGAACCGATACGCATTTTGATGATGTTGTATCTTTAAAATTTTGGGAAAGATCTTCACAACCAGGAACTGGCGTCCGATATACTGTAAATACACGTGTTGAATCTCCTCATAAAAGTTATATTTCATCTGTTTGCTATGGGATAAATAGTTTTGGCAACAAAGGGGAGGAATGCATGGTTGTAACTACCTCGTATGATTGTCGTTTTAAAATTTGGACATGTAAACGAGCAACACAGAATCAGCAACAACAGCGACAAGCAAAGGGCGTTACTATATGGTCATGTAATTCCACCGTATTTTTCCGTGAAAGCCCAATAATGGATTCATCATTTTCTAAAGATGCATCATTACTAGCTGTTGGCTATTCACGTATAGTTACCCTATGGAATCCAATTAACAATAGTCTTCTAGGCGTTTTGCCACATGCATCTATCTCAGGTAAAGTTCGTAAATCTGTATTTGTATCCGGTGATAAAAGTCCATATTTATTAGTAGTCACTGAAAATCAGTGTGTTATTTGGGATGTTATTAGTTGTGATGTTGTATGGTCAATTGAATGTAATTGTACTGCAGTAGGTGTTGATTTTGAAAACAATGGCTCTGATGCTAGATTTGCAATTGCTTGTAATTCTAGTAGTGATAAAGATAGTAAATCTGCTATGGTGCTTTTGTTTGATGCATCATCATCTATACCAATATATACTTGGCGTTTGGATTACTCAGCACTCCCACGACATATTCATTTCGAAGGAAATCGTGGTAATGCAAGAGATGAGATTCGCTTGATTTTAATGAATAATAAAAAAGAATTTTATACCATTTCTAAGGACGAGGCAATGGTAACGCCTTCTTCTGAAATTTTGCCAGAAAGAGGAACGGCTGGGGGTACATTAACTTCGTTTAATCGATTATTTGGATCGAAAGAGAGTAGAGATGAAGCTTATAATAACAGAAAAAGAAAAGCTGGATCTATGTTAAATAGTATGGGTGCATCTTTTACCAAGGTGTTTCAAGGAGCATCGCATGTACTACCTGGACTCACATCATTATTTCATCCATTTATGGAATCGTTATTGAATAAAAATAATAACGATATAGTAGAAATTGAAAAGGAAAGTGATGACATGGATGATGAGAATGAAAAATCCACAGCAGCTATGATTGAAGATAGTAGTGTTAATGATAAAATCACTACAACAGCATTGAATAATTTAGCAAACGTATTTTCATCGGCTAACAATGGTGGTAGAATTGGAAAAGAAAAGCAAGCAGAGGTGGAGAAAAACTGGACTTCATTTTTTGCAAAAATTAATTCTGGAAGCAGTGGAGGAGTAAATGGCACAACGTCTAAAAAGAGGAGAAAAAAATAAAAAAAAGCATTTTTATACACCACAATATGTGTGTGTGTTGTGTGTGTAATAATAAACTGTATATATTTTAATATAAAATATATAAATATTGATGCTTAAAATCTAAAAAAGTTATAAAATAATTTTACTTCCCGTGGTATCATAAATAATATGCTCAAGATACTCAATCTCAAGAATAATATTCTATCCTACTATAGTAAAGCTCTAATGCACGTCTGCAAACTAATACTCTACAAGCATGAGTAGGTTTTTATCCTTCCGTGCGCTCTCGTTGAACGCGCTGGGCGTCGGGTTCATATATACTAGATGATACTGTGAACAAATTACAAGTCTTTTTTTTTACCACCGAACCGTGATTGTTTTTTTGCACGAAACACTTTCGTATTTTAAATTAATTGATGTAACACATACCCCGTTTTTGAAGACAATATCGAAGTACGAACGTACAAAAACACACATCTTTTTCTATCAAAAATTTCATGAAAAAACATCTTTTGTATTTATATTGACCTTTCTTCGATTCACTTTCGGTGTTACAGAAATAAAAGATTCTTCCAACCTTGCAGCAAATGCAGCAATTTCATCATCGCCTTCTGCTTCTACATCTTCATCATCAAATTGAGATTCATCAAAAATATCTTCTACATTTATATCTTTTAAATTTGTCAAATCTGTTGAACCGGAACGCAGCATTTTTTTAATTTCTTCTTTTTTCTTCTGTTGTTCAATCGCTAATAATTTTGCCTCTTCCTCTTTCTTTGCCGCGCGCAATTGTTCCTCTTTTTGCTGTCGCTGTTTTTCTTTTTGTCTTAATCTCTTTTTTGCGCGTTTGCTAAGTTTTTTTTGATTTGCTTTTTCCTTTTTTGTGGAAGTATCTTCCCCAATGAAATTTAATATGTCATCAACTGATTTTGCATGTAAATTTTTGATTTCCATGTCTTTCTTGCTTGTGCTTTGTAATTGCTCATCACTATTATTATTCCCATTATTCTTCGATTCTACTATTGCTGCTTTTGCTGTCTTTTTATTTTTTTTACTTGTGGCAGCTACTGGAGGTTGTCGAGAAACTTTTCCATTCGAACTAGGTTTTTTCGATGGTTTTTCCGTCTTTTTTTTATCAGATGATGATGACGATGAAGGTCGTTTAAATGCATATTCTTCCAAACCTACCTCTTTAAGTGCTTCATAACTTTTTTGAACCATTATATTCTGATCTGTAACTTTCAATGTAATTTTTTTCATTTCAAGTTTATGATTTACAAATATTCTACCATCATCTAATTCAATAAATCCATCAATTAATTCATCATCTTTATCTTTGTTTACATCAAAATTACCAACAGTATCAATCTTGTTGATATTGCGATTGAAAGCACTTGATGCTGTCATTTTATTATTATTATTATGATTATTTACTCGTTTCTTTAAAACATTATCTAATTCTTCCTTTGATATACTTAAATATCTTTGTCTTTTCATTAAAGCTTCATATACTAATTTTGATTTTTCTTTCGTCGTGCTTAATTCAGGTTTTTCGTGTCGATCACATATGATTAAATCGTATGCTTGATTGATCGCATTACTTGTACCACCTGTTAAACCAAATTCTCGGCGAAATATATCTGCTTGTCTTAAAAATACAGGAGGTTTTTTTTCATTTACAGGTAAAAAATCTTTTTTTTGTTTTATATGAAATAAATCAATCAACTGCTTCACAGATAAATTTCTCATACGAGATGCTAATTCTCGGCAACTTAAATCGATCAAAGGCTTTACATCTAAATAATAAGCAGCTTTTGCTAATACGCATATATTATATACATCTTCTTGGTCTAAAAAATCTGCATCCCAAAAATCCCTTTCCCTAAGACTTTTTTCTTCACAATTTTCATGATATTTACAATATTCCAATACCCGGGATAAACCAAATGAAGGTACGTCTTTTAATACAATTTTTTTATATTTTTCTGGCACTGGTGGAAATAAATATGGGGATGTTGTTTCCTCCTCTACATATTCATTATTTTTAATCATATCCACAACTTTTGGTGACATCATTGCTATTTCAAGCGGTATTTCCAGTTCCTTTCCATCACAACATTCTACTATTATTTGTTCACCAGGAAACATTTCTATACCATTATTATCATCTTCTTCCCCTTCTTCTTCTTCTACTACTACTTTGCCATTCATATTATTTCCTTTTATTTCCTTCGTTCTATTTATTTGTATGTATGTTCGGATATTATATACGACTGTTGTATTGTACCTTGTTCGTCGAGAGCAATATTTGTTTACTTGTTTGAATATATTATATCTAATAAATAATATTATTAAAAAAATTTTAAATTCATTATTTTTTTCTGTTATTTTATTCTCCTGTATGTGGTGGTGCTGGTGTGCTGTGTGTGCTCTCTGTGGCACTTTTAACTTTGTTTGATCTAATTGCAGGGGGGGGGGGGGTTGATAGGAAAACTGTATATAAAACTGGTGGAGAATACATATAAAAAAGTACGATATCCTCGTATAATACCTTAACCTCTTCCTAAATTAATAATTTTTTTTTTATTATTATTTATTATTTATTACAAAAAACAATTTATAAAAAAGATACAGAAAACAAATAAATTTATTGCACACACAGATAGAGAGATAGAGGTACATAAAACAGATTTTCAGTTTATTGTATTTTTTTGTGATATAATATATAACATAATAATTATGGCTTCTATCATTGCTGCACCTGTACAATTTCATGATCGATGCCATTTACCAGTCAAAATTTATTATGAAGATACGGATTGTGTTGGAATTGTGTATCATTCTAATTATTTGAAATATTTTGAACGTGGCCGGGAATTGCTTTTAGGACAAGATCAATTGGTTGATTTGTTTGATACGTCCGGTCGTAGTTTTGTAGTAGTAAATGTTAAAATTGCATATAAAAAAGCTGCTAGGCATGGCGATACGTTAGAAGTACGCACCGTTCCAACCATTGAAAGTTCATATCGACTTGAATTTGATCAATCTGTTTGGAGAAAAAATATAACAACAAAACAATTAGAAGAGTCCAATAACGAACCATGGACATTAATCGTTCAAGGCACGGTACAAATGGTATGCGTTGGAAAGGATATGAAAATATGTACATTGCCCGATATGATCACAGTTGATATGAGGCAAATTTTTGGGGATTTATTAAATCCAAAAAAGAAAACAATGAAAAAAAAATTACCACCACCAAAAAAAAAACTTTTAGCTAATGATGGATGGAGTGAACCAAAAGATGTAAAAATTGAAGTGTATTATGAAGACACCGATTTTACAACTGTTGTTTATTATGCTAATTATATGAAATTTATGGAAAGAGCAAGATCACAATTATTTGGTTTTAAATCATTAGAAATTATGAAAAACAAATACAATGCAAGTTTTGCTGTATATAATGGAGAGTTAGATTTTAAAAGTGGTGGTACGATTGGTGACGTATTAATTGTAAAAACAAAGTTTAAAATTGAAAGTGATTATCGTATAGCATTTGAGCAAGATATTTACCGACGATGTAATGGTATGGATGAACGAACTGAAATGAATTTAAATAATGATCAAAATGATGTATTATTAGTGAAAGGTAAATTAGTATTATGTTGTATAAATGATGTAGGGAATTTAGTAAAATTACCTGAGATTGTATTGGAACTTACCAAATCATAAAAAGAAAAGGAAGAGGGATGGAGAGAGAGAGAGAGAGAGAAGACGAGAGTACGTAAAATGTACGAAAGTATTGTATGCATTTTTGTATAATCTCTAGAGCTAAAATATTCATAATAATTTAAATACGTACAAATGATGTGTATGATACGAGTATCATATTTAAAATAAAAAAAACAAAATATATTTTACAGTACTTATTCTTTGAGCACAACAACATCTTCTGACACTCTCCCTCACACCCATATAAAATCAAAATCACTTCTGTCCTACTTTGCAATGAATGATATGTATTGTATATATATCTTATATATTTCTTTTTACAAGTCTTTTAAATCTCTTGCACGATCTGTTACTTTTACACCTTCACCAGTTGGATTGGCTGGATCCCATTCATGAATTTTTAATTCATTTGGTTGATAATTATTTGATAATGGACTACCTTTTTGTGTCCAATATTTACCTTTGTTTGGTGATAAGCCATCATCTGGGATGGAGAAAAATGCTAAGTTTTTTTGGTCAAGACTTCCTTCACCTGGTGTATCACCTTTCTCGAACTGATGAAAAACACTACCTACACCATAACCACGTGTACGCACGACAGATGGATTAATATCTACTCGAGTTGTTATAGTCCCTTCATGTTCTGATGCGTTTGGTACGTTTGATGCCCAATTATTTTGCATACCACGTTTGGTACTTGGATTTACTGGAGTATGATCAGACATATGTGTCATCCAACCATGCCATTCAGGTGGTATCCTCGTTGGGTCCCAGTTCCACCCGTACTTTGGATTATACTCGCACCATCTATGACGTCCATGTTGCTCATTTGTCTCCTCGTAATATTTGTTACCTAAATAATCTTCCCCTTTTAACACACCTAGTTTTACTTCATCGTAACGAAAAACTTTTTTAATCGTTTCCAATGGTCCCCACTCCTGTAACATTTGCACAACATACCTGATACCAGGTTTCAAATTGTTTCTACTCGACATGTCTGCTATAATATATGTATATATAGGATATATCGATTCTTATTACAACTACTATCTGAAAGAAAGTGTTTCTATCTGTTGTATGTACATCGAAGTTACTATATGTATATTAGTTATCTGATTTCATCATTTATTCATTATTTTTATTACATCATCAGATAATCCAGAATAACAACAACAAACAACAACACCTCCCTAATGGTATATCCATCGTAATAATGGTGGTTTTTACTTTTATTACAAAAAGCGAAGGCAGGCGGAGCTAGGCAATCTGGCAATGCTGTACAGTGTTAAATATATCATCTTTACAACTTTTTTCACCTATTTATTTTATATCGGCTTTGGCTTTGGATCAAATATATCAGCATATCAATAGCATTAAATTGTACACGACAGGAGTGATTAGGATTAGGATAGTGGTGAAAACAATTTATGATGATGATGTGTTTAGTTACTCCGGGTACCTGAGCATTTAGTGTTTAGAGATGGATTTAAGGAAAGCCAGGAAATGAGATGGCCAGGATGATGGGAACATTTACATTTTTTGGATTGGACACAACAAAAAAAGAAAATGTATTATATAAAATTATAATATCTTTAAACGAGAGAAATATAGATATGTTTACATGTAATTATAATATCTTTAAAACGAGAGAAATATAGATATAATACATACAAGTATTATATACAGGTATTATTAGATTATATTGAAAGAAGAAACTAGAAGAAGAACAAATAATAAAAGAAAGAAATAAAATAAAATATAACAAATAAAAAAAAAGATAATTAATTATGGCGTATGCAAGCTCACCAACAAATGTAGACCAAGGTGAAAATTGGATTGCAAATTCTACAAATGTATTTACTTTTAAAGGGGATTATCGTGAACATTTACATATGGAAGATAATACTAAACCATTATATTCAGGTCAATTAAAATTACCACAATTGCCGGTAGCGGGATTGAAAGCCTCGTGTGAGACGTATTTAAAATCTGTACGTGCATTGGCAACTGATGAAGAATATGAACATACGAAAAAATGTGTTGAAGAATTTTTACAAAGTGGTGGCATGGGAGAAAAACTACATGAACGTTTATTAAAACGCAAAGATGAATATGGAAACAGTAGTTGGCTTCAACATTGGTGGAATACTGGAAGTTATTTAGAATTTCGCATGTCGAACGTTATCAATGTGAGCTATTTCTTTTCATTTGCAGATTTACCACAAGGATACCGTGATAATAATATATTAAGAGCATCATTGCTGTCTCATGGTGCACTTACATTTCGTCAAATGGTATGTAATGGGGAAGATGTAAATGCAAATGGTGCTGGTATTGGTCCTGGATGTGCTACTCCATATAAATATATGTTCAATGCATGTCGTGTCCCATTTCCAGGGATGGACAATGGAGTGCATTATTTACCAGATGGTGGGCCAGAATGTCAAAATATTGTCGTCGTACGAAATGGGCAATTTTTTACGTTCCAAGCAAGCAAAGGACCTGAAGGAAATTATGAACCATTTTCAACTAGTTATTTACGTGCACAATTCAAAACTATTATTGATATGGCTGGTGATGGCTGTCCAGAAAATGTTCCAGCAGTTGGAGCTATGTGTGGTGCAGATAGGGATGCATGGGCTAGTGCTAGGGCACGTATGGTGGCAGATCCGTCCAACCAAGAATTTTTAGATGCAGTACAAAGTGCCATTTTCTGCGTATGCTTAGATAGCAGCGCCCCAGTGACACGAACAGAAACGGCACGTGCATTATGGCATGGTGATTCCAAGGAAAGATGGTATGATAAATCTGTACAAATTATTGTATTTGAAAATGGTAAAGCTGGATTAATGGGTGAACATTCCAATTATGATGGTCAACCAGCTGTTGGCTTATCGGATTTCTTATTGACGCATGAAAGAGAGAAATTAACTGTATTTGAAAATGCAAATCCACAAGAAAAAGTTGCTGAATTTGCTTCTAATGGTGGAATACCACCAAGAAATATCAGTACATTGTTAAATTTTGATATGGCAATGAACTGGGATTTAAACAATGCAATTGCAGAATTTACACAAACAATTGAAAAACATGATTTAACTGTCTTGCCATTTTATGGTTGTGGTAAAACTATCATTAAATCGTTCAAATGTTCCCCTGATGCATTTGCGCAAATGGCAATTCAAATAGCATATAAGCGTATGTTTGGTGAATGCCGTGCAACATATGAACCATTTTCTATGCGTGCATATCGTCATGGAAGAACTGAAACTATACGTTCCGTATCTGTTGATTCTCAACATATGTGTGATGTTATGGATGATCGTACTAAATCTGCAGCAGAACGTGCAGAGGCTATTCGTACAGCATGTTCTGCACATGGTGCATATATTAAAAATGCAGCAAGTGGCAATGCATGCGATCGTCATTTGATGGGCTTAAGTATGTTGGTTGGCAATAATGAGAAAACACCAAGTATTTTCACAGATCCATTGTATTGGAAAAGTAAAACTTGGCATTTATCAACTAGTAATTTAAGTCATGAATTGTTTGATGGATGGGGATGGGGTGAAGTAGTTCCTGATGGCCTTGGTATTGCATATAGTACAAATCAGGATATGTTATTGTATAATGTAACAAGTGCACGTGGATTTACAGCACAATTTTGTCAACATTTGGAAAACGCTTTAAGAGATATGATGAGTACAATGATGGCTGCAGAAAGTAAATTGTAAACAAAAAGCATTATATATATACTCGTAATAAGGCTCTACATTTTATTTGTTGTTGTAAAAAATAATACGATCGTATTTTTTAATTTTTTATATAATAAATAATAAATATAAAAAAAAACGCACCCAAATATATAAATTTTTACTTCTCTTCTTTGGTAGACTCCTGTTGTAACGCATCAGCATCATTATCACCAACAGTTTGTGCATCCATAGTTTCTTTTTGTTCTTCTCCTGATTCTGTTGCTTCATGCTTCAAAGCTTTATTTAACAAACTGCCTTCGAGAGCATAACTTGCATTTCTTTCCATATCTTCCCTTGATATTCTAGGAGATTCATCAACATCAAATTTTAAATTAGTAGGTACACGAACAACTTCTGTTCTTTTTTTAATATCATAATCCTCGTCGCTAACGTCATTACCTAGTTTTTGACGTACATCTGCTGGCCAGGAATTAGCTGGTGGACGAGGTAGAGGAGGCAAACCACGGTCAGCTTGCACAAAGCTCCTTGGGGCTGGGCGAAAAAACCTTTTGTTTGATTTAACAATAGGTGCCAATGGTAATGGTGGTGCATCACGTCTATCAGGTGGATTTTCTATTGGTGGTTCCGGTATTACATTTGGTTCCATAGACAATACTTTATATTCCATTAAATATATTGACAATATGACAGATATGAAAAACAAAAATCTCATGGTATTATTATATATCATTCTGTTCCCCATTCTTTTTATCTTCTACACAGTCTACTCCAGTATATATAAAAATATATTATCGAAGTACAGATTGTTCTAACAATGTCCACGACTATCTTCTATTATGTTTCATCCTGTTTCACTGTATCTCTACCATTATTTATTATTTTTACTTCACACTAATTATAATTTATAATAACAAAAACACAAAACCAAACGCTCCTTCCCCCGTTTTGTGTGTGTGTTCTTAATTCCTCAATGCATGTACCAGGTCTATAGCATGATGGGCATGGGAATACCAGAATACCACAGAATACCATCAGTATTGTGGCAGCATTAGTCGGAGATGTACACTCATAGGTACAAAGAAGATGAAAGTATACCATAATTAAATATACAAGTACAATATATCTAATATGAAAGGTGGAAAGTGTGGCCAATGGATTTAGATTTGGGAGAAGATTGCGAATGCGTGTATATACTATAGATATAGAAAGAAGATGAAGTATACCAATTAATTATACTATTGTTGTTAAATACTGTATAATAAATTAAGATAATCTCTTACACACTTTTTTCCTTCCTTTTTCATAATTTATTCAACTTTCAATGGTGCTTGTGCTTTAGCTTTACGTGGTCCCATGAATCTGTCTTTCTCAGCAAATGTTTGGAAACGACCATGGCCAAATTTAGAACTAGTATCAATGAATTTAATAAGTTTTGGTACATCCTCCAATGCTTTCTTACTGGTATGTTCCAATAATGATTTACGTAATGTAACTACACGTTTTTTAGGTCCAGTTACACCACCTTTAAGCATGATCCAATCCTCGTTAACAACACCGTAATGTGGGAAACCACCCATTGGTGTGATAGTTTTTGCAGTTAAATCTTGTTCAGTGGAACATGATTTGTCATCACCAGCTTTACCGATTCTGTAAACTTTCTTGTTAATCTCGGTACGATGATGGTAACCACGTTGACCAGCACGTCCAACATGCATACGTAAGCGACTTGGATGCCATGCACCAATACATGCTACTTTACGTAAACCTTTGTGTGTTTTACGTGGTAAACGTGTTACACCCCAACGGGTAATAACACCTTCAAAACCATGACCTTTGTTCAATGCAGCGGTGTCAATCATTTCGTTTTCTTGGAAAACGGATGACAATGGTACATTTTTCTCAAATAAACCAGTTGCGAAGTCAACTTTAGCTGCTACGTCCCCACCGTTGATTTGGATTTCCATTAAATGTGCTTTCTTTTGACGCAATTTAATTTTTTTAATTTGTGTATGTGCAAGAACACGTACAACAGTGCAATGGTCTTTGATGCGTTGAAGCTCGGTATCGGTATTTTTGGTTTCCTCTGCAGCTTTTTTCGAATATTTGGTAAATGCTTTTTGTTTGCTTTGGCACCAGTTTTTGTAAAAGCGACGACGGCATTCTTCAGATAAATGTTGTGCCCATACAGTGGTTACGGTACGTAAACCATCAACAGTTTCTTTGTAACCAACAACACCTACAACAACCATAGGTGGAGCCTCAAGGACGGTAACAGCCTCAACAACTTCTTTTTTGTGGATTTTTGCACCTGGTCTGTCAACATCACGCATGACATGTGTCATACCTGCTTTGTATGCCATGAAAGCGGTCAAATGTGGCGCTTTGGATGCATCATCTCTTGGGAAAGATCTTACACGACCTTGATGACGTCTTGAACGTTTACGTGGTAAGAAACCAAGGGAACCGTGACGTGGTGCTTCGAATTTACGATGAGACATGTTTTAGTTAATTAAATGTTGTTTTTATTATTAATTTGTTTTTGATTATTATAATAAACGTGTTTATAAAAATATATATCTATATATCTGTATGGATATTATATGATGTAGTTATGTATTTCTGTATGGAGTTTGTTATCTTTATTTTCAATACTATGTAATGTTATTTTGATGTTGCTAATATTTTATTTTCTTGTGAGGAGAAGAAAATTGACTGGTTTTGGTGGGGTGTGAAGAATTAATATTGAAATACCATTGATAAAATCAATATCTCTAATATGGACATATAGGCTTGATAAAATCAATGCTATGCACTCTCGAAACATCTCGGGCCATTTCGCCTATGAAAATTTAAGTATAACTTTATGTAGTCTTATCTTTACTATAGACATAGCAAAGAAAAGACAGACGAAGGCTAATTTTATATTTGTTTCGAGAGAGTATATGAGATGCATATCTCACCAGAAAGTTTTGAATGTAGAGCGATATTTATAATATAATAATGTGGTTGCAACAATGCTTACCACTTACCACTATAGTGGTACTGTGGCTTATTATTATAGCTCCCACGCAAAGTGCCAAAAGATATTCCAGCATATATTTAAATTTATTATTCTAGAACATGTATTATAGATATATATACCTATATGTATATTCAGAACACATATATATATATATTCGAGGTCAACAGCAGGATATTCATAATCATGAGACGATCCTCAAAATTACCCACTACATCGTCCTCCTCCTCTCGTACTTCTTCTTCATCGTCATCTAGTAGTACGAGAAGGACAACCAGAACAACATCGGCATCAGCATCATCATTGCCAAAAACTTCAGCGGCAAAAAGAACTGGTTTACGTGTGCCGCGTGTATCATTACGAAGTTCAGCGAAAAAAATTATAAGAAAAACATCTAGTTTACGTGCTATAAAACAGCGAAGCAGTAATAGTAAAAGTAGTAAAGACAAAAGTGCAAAAAGTGCAAAAAGCAGTACCGGTAGAAAAAGCTTACGTAATAATAATAATAATAATAATAATAGTAATAATAGTAATAATAATAAAAATAATAGTAATAAAAGCAATAACCGTCTCACCAATAATAAACCCAGTAAATTACGTTTAAGTTCAACAAATAATTCAAATAAAAATCAAAAACAAAATGGTGATGGGAGTAATGTCTCTTCGTCGTTGCTTTCACCAACATCAAATAGTAGCAGTCCAAAAAATCTAAGTCCAAAATTAGTCAATGCAAGAGATAATGCATTGACGCAAATACAAGAATTACAACGTTCTCTTCGTCAAAAAGAAGAAGAAGAAGCTGTGCTTAAAATTAAAAATGGTACAAAAATCGTTGGAGATGGTGAAGATGTGGATGAAGAGGAACCTCAAGAACAAGAGCAACGTCGTCCAATCAGTAATGCGCCAGTAGTAGTGATTGATGATTTTATGATTGAAGAATCTGATGATAATGTTAATGAAAAAAAAAACAATAACAATCATGATAACAACAACAAAAATAATAATAATAACACAAAGGCAATAGATGAAGATTTTATTCGAAAAACATTACTAGATCCAGAGTTAAAATTAAGCAATACTATTCACAAAACACCACGTGCTTTGATTACAGCTTTAACAAGTCGTGTAAAATTATTAGAAGCGACAAATAATAATAACAAAACGCTAAAGACAAATTTAAATCAAGCATTTGAATCTACATTACCAAATAATAATAATAATAATAATAGTAATAATGATGTAAATAATGACAACAATAATGAAACAATTAATTTTTTAAAATCTCAAATGAAAGATTTTGAATTGGCATTAGAAGAAAAGAAAAAGCAAGTAAATGCTTTAATGAAAGTTCAAGAAAACAACCAAAACATGGTTACATCAGAGAGAAATATTAATCATGAAAAAGAGATTGAATTGTTCAATTTACGTGCTCAAGTCTCTGAATTACGAGTGGAATTACGTACAGCAAAGAAAGAGACGGATCATATTAAACGAATAAGTGACAAAACAATAGAGGAAACCGAGAAAAGGACACGGGAATCTATTTTGAAATCGACGGAGTCGCATGCGAAGCTTGTTGACAGAACGTTAAAAAAGCATGAAGAGAAACATGATGAATTAGAGTTAATGAAATTAAAGTACAAGACTGAAATAGCAAGTTTAAATGCAGAATTAAACACGGCACAGGATATAGCAAAGGAATCCACAACTACTTTACGTAGACATCTCGATTTAGCACTTACTGCAGATGAAGAATTAAGAGAGACACATGCTGAAGCAAAAACGTTACGGGAACAGGTAAGGCAATTGGATGAAAAGTTATCGGAAGCAGAGCGAATTAAAAGAAGAGTGGAAAGTGAAGCAATGGTAACAGTTGCTGAATTAGCAGCTTTACGGGAAGAAGTTGTTATCAATAGGAAAAAACATATTGATAAAATGTTAGGAAATGTAAAATTGGAAAATTCAAGCATGAAGCAACAATTTATTGATTTGCAACATGAGAAAGATGCGATAGAGGAACGTGAAATGAGGTTACAAGATCATTGCGAAGCCGTACAAGAAGAGTTGAATAATTACAAAGGGCGCATCTCGCGATTAGAGTCTAAATACACGCTGTTGCATAAAGATTATAAACATTCATTGGCTGAAAATCGGCGTATAAAAAAAGAAATGAAAGATTCAAAAAAAGCGTTTCCAAATAGTGGTACAGGTATTAATCGCAGTTCAGCATTTTTGAAAAATATGAAATTTGCAGAAAGTGCTACCTCGTTGAATCGTGGTCTTTATAGTTTTCCTTCTGCCTCATCTACAGCAGATGAAAAACTTGATAATTTTTCAGAAAGAGGCGATATAGAAGTTAATTCTGCAAAGGATATTTCTATTTTATCTAAGCAACAGAATGGCAATACTGATTTCAACGCACGAGCAGCTGCTGTAGCAGGGAAAAAAAATTACAATGCCGCTCAAAAGGCTGCTGAATTGATTAATTACCCTAAAATTTCGTCAAAAAAGAATCGCCATGGAACAACAAAACCAGTCCAAGCATGGCGTCCTGGTGGAAATGCAAAACCACCTCGGAAAATCAAAAGCAATAAATCCGTATTATCGCCGCCACAATTTGATAAAGATGCTTATTATAATTCTAATTCATCACAGTCGGGTAATAGTAATGGGCGTTACAAGCTTCCTGTTCAGAAACCATGGGAACCAAAACGGGTTGTCAGGAGGAATATTCTCAAAAGTAATAACAATAAATCAATACCAAATGGTCAAAAGAGTATGAAATCACCAAAACAAAAAACACCTGTAGTAGCAGTTTCATTGGATGATTCTACTGATGATGGTGGGAAATTTGCTGCTGTTGATATTGTTGACATTAATGTAGCATGGGATGGTGATAATGCCATAGACGATGCCGATGGTAGTGATAAGGAAATTATAAACAAGCATGCTAAAATTGCCTCCATAGATTTTAAAGAAAAGAATGTTCATAGAAGTAAATTAGATGAGCTTGCGCAAGTACTTGAAACTTTAAGAAGTAGTCCAACTAGCCCTAACACCATATAAGAGAGTGGGATTCTATTTAAATATTATAAAAAAATATATATGATGGTTAAAATCTAAATATATTATATATCATATGCATATGAATATGTATCTAGAGAGAGAGAGAAAGAGAGTATATTATAAATTTTTTTGATTCGTACGAAGGTATATTTTTACACGCTGTACGAAGTATATTACGAAGTAAATTATATACGAAGTTCGTATTTTATATTCGTAATATATATATATGTGTGTAATATATCATATATTACTCCGTATAAATTAAATAAAATATCAACTTTTTATAAAATGTAAAGGGTGTTTTAAACACATCATGTTATGATACACATTTTTTTTTTTACGTTTTCTTCTCGTTTTTGTGTTGTGTTTTTTTTTTCTTTTTTTCGCTTTGTCAATTTTTACAGAGCACCACTGTGATAACGTACATATGGCAAATCTACATCATCGTCATCTTCATCAACTGCACAAACTTCAAAATTAATGTAAGTATCACGTGCATCCAAATCCCGTTTCAACACAAATCTGGATACAATTTCTTCCAAAGGCATTTCCCCGCGTTCTTTCCTTTTTGCTGGAGGGAAGAAAAATGAATATACTATTGTAACACCACATGAAAGCATGTTGATTTCACATTGGTATTCCTCTTC
>Ga0099797_100952_pt1 | contig 16711 bp, 12 predicted proteins | sample Uncmet_Sort48C_1_FD_89871 | JGI IMG/M metagenome (GOLD analysis project Ga0099797, IMG submission 89871) | Marine eukaryotic communities from CALCOFI LINE 67, Pacific Ocean - C012_Sort48C_1 | ecosystem: Environmental > Aquatic > Marine > Oceanic | place: Pacific Ocean: Monterey Bay | collected...
TTTTATTATTTAGCTAAGTTCGCTTTCAAATAATAACGCAGCAGTTCAAGTGATATAATGACAACGAATCCGATCAACGTCGGAGTCTCAGTACTGTTTTCAATGTATGTAGTCTCAGCAATAGGTAACATATCCAGCATCGCAAAGTTTTTTGCAAGCTACAGGGTTTCCTCGAAAGCAGGATGTCATGCACGACGGAGCGTGATTGTGATTTTCACACGCTTTTTTGCATGTCGTTTCGTGTCCAAAATATTTGCAGTGTGATATGCAATATTGTCCTTCGTCGTTATTGCAACGTTCTGTGAGTTCGTGGCAAGCCTCGATGCCTCCCAGTTGGCACGATTGGCTGCAAGCGTCAGAATCTCGAACGTCCAAACATAGCGTCCTACAGCTTGGGTTGTCTCCCCGGCTACACGACTCTTGCCAGCAACCGAAATCACTTTCATGAACTCGGCAGGCCTCGCTACAAGTGTCATCAATCCCGAATTTACAACCTTCTTCGCACGAGGTGCCGTAATTGTGTGTGAAACATGCTATTCCGCAATATTCAAAGTCTCCGTTTTCACACGCATTTTTACAAGAGGTGCCGAAGCCAGCATCGCAGGCGTCACCGCAAGATGCAAGGTCTTCATGCTCGTCACAGGATTTCTGGCAAGACGAAGCTTGCTGGTGCTCGTCACACGCTTTTTTTGCAAGAGGTGCTGTAGCTGTATGTTCCACACGCTTTTTCGCAAGAGGTGCTGTCTCCGTGTGTTTCACACGCTTTGTTGCAATAGGCGCCGTATCCAGCATCGCACATATTTTTGCAAGCTACAGGGTCTCCATCATCGCAGGCTTTTTTGCTACAAGTGTCATCAATCCCGAATTTACAACCTTCTTCGCACGACACACCAGGATAGAAGCCAGCTTCGTCACCGTTACCGTAATACAACAAACCATCTCCCCCCCGGCGCAAGAAAGTTCCTGGCTTTGGAGTCGCATGGACTCCATGCTGATTCCTTCCTGCACGATGACCCGTCTTCGCCAACGACACAGACCGCTTTGCATGCATACGCCTTCAGTTCCATCATGTCATTGAAACGCTTCTTCTCATCAACAGGAATACGTAGTTGCATGGGGTTATGGTCTGCGCAGTAATGGTTGCAATATTTCGACGGATGATCTGCCGAAGTACTATGTGAGACAATTTGGTTGTCCACTTCAGTGCCCATGCGGGTATGATGCCACGTCCATGGCGTGACGCCACAGAAATCCGCACAAAGGTACAGCCAACGCGTTCCTCTCTTCCAACAAAGACTGTATTCTGATGAGTCTTCATGCTCATCGGGAGGAGGCGGTTTCTCGCAGTCCAAGGCCGCTTGTACAGTTGCACCATCCAGATGTGTTGTAAGATCTGACTCTGATGGAGGATCCACATTGTTTGCGATGTCTGGATCACAGGCCTTAACACATGACGAAAAATACGTTCCATGGTCTGCAGCACATGCTTTTTCACACGCGCCCAAAATGTTGCCATCCCGCTGGCACACCTGATGGCACGCTGCAGAGTCTCCGCGTGTTACACACGCTTTGTTGCAATAGGCGCCGTATGCAGCATCGCTGCAGCCTTTTTTGCAAGCCTCACTGTCTCCCCGTTGGCACAATTGGCTGCAAACTTCAAAATCTCCATCCTCCAAACATAGCTTCGTGCAGTTGTCTGGCCGGCCACACGACCATTGGCAAGAATCAACGTCGCCAGTGTCTTTGCAGGCTCTGGGGCACCAACGGTCGCGGTGGATCTCTCGGTGCTGCTGCATGCAAAGGCCTACGAGTTTTCTGCAAGCGGCACGGTTTTTATGAACTCGGCAGGCTTCGCTACAAGCGCTATCAATCTCGAATGTAGTACAACCTTTTGCGCAAGAGGTGCCGTAATTGTATTGCTTACATGCTCTTCCGCAATATTCAAAGTCTCCGTTTTCACACGCATTTTTACAAGAGGTGCCGAAGCCAGCATCGCAGGCGTCACCGCAAGATGCTTGGTCTTCATGCTCGTCACAGGATTTCTGGCAAGACGAAGCGTGCTGGTGATCGTCACACGCTTTTTTGCAAGAGGTGCTGTAGCTGTATGTTCCACACGCTTTTTCGCAAGAGGCGCTGTCTTCATGCACGTCACAGGATTTCTGGCAAGACGAAGCGTGCTGGTGATCGTCACACGCTTTTTTGCAAGAGGTGCTGTAGCTGTATGTTCCACACGCTTTTTCGCAAGAGGCGCTGTCTTCATGCACGTCACAGGATTTCTGGCAAGACGAAGCTTGCTGGTGCTCGTCACACGCTTTTTTGCAAGAGGTGCTGTCTTCATGCACGTCACAGGATTTCTGGCAAGACGAAGCTTGCTGGTGCTCGTCACACGCTTTTTTGCAAGAGGTACTGTCTTCATGCACGTCACAGGATTTCTGGCAAGACGAAGCTTGCTGGTGCTCGTCACACGCTTTTTTGCAAGAGGCAGGGTCTCCATCTTCGCAGTCTCGGTTGCACGCATCTTTGTTGTTATCGTCGTGGCATGCTTTCTTGCAACTCCGGCCCCAAGGTAATAACCAGCAAGCCACATGATTAAAAAGCCAGAAACGGGATTCCAACTCTTCGACTACAACTCCATCTTTTTCTGTGCCAGGTTCCGCTCGTTTTAAATTTTTCTGTTTTTCCACATCTGTTTTTCCGGTAGCTGAATCCAACGTCGTCTTCCCAGTGACATGTTCCAGATCAAGATAATCGGGAGTCTGCATAGATTCAGGCTGGACTTCTTCTCCGCTCCTTCTCAGCTGAGCGATCCGTTTTGCGAGGTACTCACGGAATGTGTTGGCAAGCATGGGGCTTCTGCGAAGGTTGGCGATGAGCGTGTCTGCGTTAGTTTCCGCAGAAATTTTCATGTTCACACTGACGGTGGTTTTCCTGCCTGAAGGGTCGCTGACTGGACACCGATTCTTGCCCTGACTTCCCTGCTCGGATCCAATCAGCTTGCCGTCACGACTGCCACGCTCGGTTTCCAATGCGAATGCGGTGCGTATCCCCACTTCGAGCTCGGCCAAAAAAGCTCGAGAACCATCAACCGCGAGGCTTTCCGCCGTTGCGTTGGCGGGAATGTTCAGCCAGACACATAGGTTGCGACTTTTTTTGGCAGTCGCTTTGGTACTGTCACTTGCTGGCGCGATTTCGTTCGACTGTTCACCTGCGGGCTTCGTTCCTGTGACGAACTTTCTCGACTTAGGAACAGTGGCGAACTTCTTCAAACCAATACCGCCAACGAAATCCGTGACCATGACGGAAATGAAAATCGCCACCAACTTGAATGACAACATTTTCGAGAGAGGAAAACTCGGAACCGCCATGATGACTTGGTGGGTCCGCTACGATTGAGACCTCTTGGGTCTGAGACCTCTTGTGACTGAGATCTCTGAAAGTTACGACCAAGAGCTCTAGACTTGTGGGACTCACACTGGGTGGGTACCTCCTCAGAGTCACTTTCTTTCTTTCTACTCCTCAGAGTCACTCGTCTTGTGACTGAGACCCCTTGCAATTGCGCCGGTAAAGAATGGAAGTAAATATCAAAGGCAAAATATCAATGAATGATCAAGATCGTGTTATGATATATCAATGACATATCACTCGAGTCAGCTGCTGCGATTCACGAAGAAGACCAATTGAATTTAAAGTTAACGCCATGAGTTGAAGCGTCAATATTTTTTTATTGTTTTTTCCACAATGACATTTTGAATTTTTGATGGAGTGATGATATGGAGGTTAATTTTCAGAAAGTATAACATTGATTCTCGTTACCATTGACCGCTACACGCACCGGAAGAAATCATTGTAGAAAAACTGAATGGGTCCAAAGAGTCGACTTCATTGAATACTTTCTTCTGTGTCTATTAAAAACCCTCCCAAAGTGCCGCCATAGTAACCATGGAAACCATATGATGTCGCAGTTTTGACAAAGCAGACTTAAGTTGAGCGTGACACTCGTGACCCTAGTCACTGACACAATGACAAAAATTTTTTTGAAAAAAGCGCTAGGGCAGGCTACTTCAAATGTCTGTATGAAGTTTTCTATTTTGTATGGAGTTACTGTTTTGGAGTTTTCAATACTTCAAATTTCTCTCAGAAAATTAAACTGAGAGGTCAAAATAAATGTAGATCGCACGCTACCGAGAATACGAACCTCGAAAGGAATCAAAAGTAGTCGCAATATAATTTCTGCAACAATGCCGCCACCGCGTCCATATCTGATCGCTTTGAAATTCAATAGAAAACAACTTGATGAATTTAAAATGAATCAAAACACTCCGCCTCGCCATCGCTTCTTTTTTTCGCGATGAATTCACATGAAGAAGTAACCTTATGACTTCAACACTGGAAAAGTCTGGAATGATTCTAAGTCGACTCTTAAAGATGAGCAAACTTCTTCGAATTCAATTCGGAATTGATAACGAACATTACAATCGGGTGTAATACTCTCGATGACAGAAACGACAGCCAAAACCGCTCCCTAGACTAGATCGACGATCATCGAAAACTTAAGGATATCGCACATGCGACACTGGGACCCTAGCCGTCTGATTCAATGGTCGTCGCCGCCCCCTTCCATTCCGAAACTCCTACACTTTTTTTTCCCGAAACGTCGCCCCATTTTCTCCATTTCCCCCCTAAATTGCCAACCACCACAACTAGACTTGCCATATTACACTTCTCGTCACTCGAATCAACTCGAATCACAGACTTGTCTGAGACTTCAAGCCTAGGCTCTACCAAAAATCTGCGATGTCAATGATTCCCGTGCTCTAATCGTGAAAGCCAGAGAATCTCACCAGTGACCCACGAATGGCGACGGCCCGCCACAATGATTCAAATTATCTCACACTCAGACCGACAGTCAAAGCCACTCCTTGCAGGTCTCTCTTCGCTGCGGCTTACTCCTTGTGACAAGGCGTAAGGCTAGCGAAGACTCAGAGAGACTTGGAATCAAAGCCGCTCGCTAAAATGAGACATCGCCAGAAGTACCCAAATATCCACACGATTTCAATAGAACACGCATCCCCCTTCGACTCAAAACTCGCCTGAAAAGTCATAACTTGAATGAAATGATGAAATGCTTGATCATATATGCATGAACGAAATGCTTGATAATAATCAGAAACCCACTACCCCCCAAATATTCAGAAACTTTTTTCTAAAATTCTATCTTGATGAGCAAAATTTTTTTTTTTCGAACGAATCGATGATTAATGATTCAATTGTCTCAAAATTTTCAGATAAAAATCATAAATATGGAAATCAATTTGCGAAAATGATTCAACAATTAAGTACCACGGGGTAAAGAAAAGTCAGCAATAACTTCAGCAAATATTGAAGTCAGAAGTTTGCATATTCAAAGGTTCAGCTCGATAAATCAGAAAGTTAGGGATATATTCCAGTAAATCTAAATCATATTCCAATAAATCTGAAAGTTAGGGATTCTCCATGTCATCTATCACGTCATCTATCACGTCATCTATCATGTATTATTTGAATAATCGACGGTTGTCATCCTTGGGAAGACAAATCACTGTCATTGAATTTTGAACTTAAGAGTCACAAATCTCATTGAAGTCTGACCCTCAAATCGTGATCGATGCTCTATCAGAGTATGTAACACAGTAAGCGCCATTTGTAGCACAGTAAGCGCCATATGTGGCACCGCCATGATTACTTTATCAAGTGCCATGATTCACGGCATGAGTCATACTTACCCACACCTTCTGAGTCATACTTACCACACTCAATTGATTGAATCACGATGAGAGCTCCTGTTTGTTCAATCACGATGAGAGCTCCTGTTTGTTCAATCACGATGAGGAATCCCAATCTTCAATCACGATGAGGACTCCTATTCAATAACGATGATCCTTATGGTCAATCACGATGACATTATGTCATATTATGGTCTATCGAATAATGGCTCAAAGCTGCTCAGTTTTAAACTGTCTAAAGATCACCCCCCCCCCCATATTCTACAGTCTTATTTATCATAATTAAAGAAATTGCAAACGAGCTAGCTTGTGGACATTATATCGCAAAGACAGTTGTCGGGACTATGTTTCTCAACGTTGATGACAGCAATGTTTCAGTTTCGATATGTGAATCGATATGTGATAACAGTTTTCAATATATTTCAGATGTGATAACTCCACACACCTCATGTCATATTTCTTAGATCAGATTTGATAACTCCATAACCCACTGGTCGGTGATTACACTTGTGTAAGTCTAGTTCGAAGGATTATTGCTTTCAGATATATCACGATTGACATTTAGTTCCCAATGTCAGTTCCCAAGATAATGATTCGAATGAATCAGAATAGTAAATTTAGTTCAGGCGGCTTAAGTTCAGGCCCCAAAGACATAAGTTCAGGCCCTAAAGCCATGAATAGTTCAAAAAGTCAAAGACACTCAGGTTGTACTTCTTTCTAATATACTTCCGAATACAAATGACAGTAGTCGACAAAATTTTTCTCACAGATCAAAATTATTTTCTATGACACCAATACTATAGCTCTGAAAAGTTAAAGCAACAAAATACTAGCTGCGACAACAAAATAATTATACTAGCTGCGACAACAAAGGCTCAATGAGCTTTAATATTGAAATCGAGGGTCACGATATTTAGGAGCGATGCCATGGTCTCACACGAGATATTTAGACAAATTGAATCCGAACAATCATATGCGGTCCATGACTGGCACAGATCGATTCTTAATATCCAAAACTTGTCATAGTCGACTCTTTAGTTACAATAGGCACTTGAAGAGAGGAATATGATAATTCAAACAAGGGAGAGATTCAAACTTGAAACGGGCACTCGATGAGGTATATCATAAGGTAAATTTGAGTCATGACTGCACCATCCGACATTGCAATGGTAACTTATGGTAACTTAAGTTACCGGCTCACTTGAAAATAATAATTCCAGAGTTCGTTTCTCCACTAGAGTCTCTTCAGACCTCTCGGTATACCACAAGAGGAGTTCCGAACATACTTTACGCTGATTTCTTCTGACAATTTACTTTCATTTCAATTGTCCGAAAATTTAAGATCCAAATCGTGATCAATAAGATCCAAATCGTGCTTATCGAAAAGCTGCACAGTTCGTCTGATGAGATCCAAATCGTGCTTATCGAAAAGCTGCACCGTTCCTCTAATCAATGGATTAAAACAAATCGTGCTTATCGAAAAGCAGCACACAGTTCAACTTCCTCTAATCATTGTCAATGGATGCAAATCGTGCTTCTCTAATGGATGCACAGTTCCAGAAAATTTGTCATGACTGATAGTTCGTCCTTAGATTATCTGAAGATGTGAACATAACATCAAGTCATTAACTAGCTCTGCTGAAAGTATAAAATTCCTGAAAGACAGTTTTCCAGTTACTAGTATTTTTCCTTCTGCAGATAAAGTTTTTCCTTCTGCAATGAAAAGGCTCCTGGCTCTTCCTTTCTTTCTGCGATGAATGACAGACTCTGGCGTGTCCGTCGGTATTACCGAAGGACTTTTCCTTTCCACTAGAAAATGATCAGATCACTCTTCGTAGCTGTAGCTGGATGGAGTGAAACTTGCGGCGGCAGAATTGAGGGTGCTCGTTCCAGGACCACCACCCATCGTACCAGAATTTCCCATGTTAGAAGCGCCGCCCATGTTAGCAGCAGAATTGCCCACCATGTTAGCAGCAGCGGTCGGATTCCATCCACCAGGTCCCCCATAAGAAGCGTTCATGTAGCTGCTCATTGCGTTTGCATTCATCTGACCCATAGCTGCAGAGACTGTAGCATTCATCTGACCCATAGCAGCTGTTATATTGACATTGGGATTCATCCCCATAGCTTGCGCCGCATTTACAGCGGCAGCCGCCTGATTCGCATTCATTCCCATAGCTTGAGTCGGATAATGGCCACCGTTCATTGCTGCCGCCGCCGCGAGACTGCTTGCCATAGCACTTGGATGTGGAGCTCCGTTTGCCCCCATCGGCGTTGCAGGTGTGCTGTTGTTGCTCGTCATATTCATTGCTGATGTATGGTTCGATGTATGGTTCATCGGCGTCGTCATTGCAGCAATGTGATTTGCTGTCATATTCATTGCCGATGACATCGGTGTGTGCGGACCTCCGTGAGGGGCGTGCGGCGTGTTCATGTTTGCACCGCCGCCATTTAACGTCGGCGTGCTGCTGTTACCTCCCATAGCATGATGATTGGCCATAGTAGCATAGTTTGCAGCGTTTGCCATACTGGCAGCGTTTGCCGCTGCAGTCATGTATGCTGCTCCCGCTGCAGTCATGCCCATATTCGCTCCATTCATGCTCTGTATCACGCTTTGCATCGTTGAGCCCATATTTGCAGCTGCACCCATATTTGCAGCTGCAGCCATGTTCGCGGCTCCCATGGCACTTGTTCCAAATGGCATCGCGTTTGCGTTCAATGAGCTCGCGGCCTCATTACTCATAGTAACTGATGACTGTCCTTTTGCGCTGTAATTAGTATTCATAACTGATGACTGTCCTTTCGCGCCGCTGTTGTTGTTCTTGCCCATGTTGTTGCTAACACCACCATTAGCAGCACTCGAATTGTTGCTCACGTTCGTCATGTTGCTCCCCGCTGTGACGGAATTCGGATTCATATTAGTCATATTGCTGCCTGCTGTGACGGAATTCGGATTCCCGTGTTGTCCTCCTTGTTGCCCCATAGTATTGGCGGAGGAATTCTGCGGCGTCATAGTGTTCTGGGCAGCATTCTGAGCCCCGATGGCACCATTTTGGGGACCATTCATCATCTGGTGACCCACGTTCTGTCCTCCTCCGTTCACAATATTGAGATTGTTGGAATTATTATTACCACCACCACCACCCATATTGTTAACGTGACCATTGTTCATATTGTTAACGTGACCATTTGAATTCATATTGGGATTTGAGCCATTGTTATTATATTTTCCACCACCCGCATAACTCTGGGTAGTCTGCGCCGCATTGTAAGCGTTAGTGACGCTGTTGTTCGGGCCAGAATCCCGTCGGGACAGATTGTTATTGTTTCCACCCAGATTCACTTGTTGCTGCGAACCATTATTAGTACCAATGTTGGCGGCTTGCTGTTGTGATCCTCCATTCATAGCGCTGACGCTATCTTGTCGGTTCAGTCCTCCGTTTCCCTGCTGGTTTTGATGATTATTGTGCTGCGCATGATTATTGTTTCCCTGCTGCGAATGATTGTTGTTTCCCTGCTGCCCACCAGCTTTGTACTGCTTGTTCCTGTTTGGACCTCCTCCATAGTCATTCTTGTTGTTAGACCAATCCTTGTCCTTGTTAGAATAGCCGTTGTCCTTCCCCCCGTAGGAATTGTCTTTGTAGTTCCCATAGCCAACGTCCGACGAATCGTAGTAATTGGCATAATAAGAGGCATAGTTGTCTTTGTTATAATTGGAGTCTTTGCCATTGTTTTTCCGATTGTTGTTGGGACCATTGTTGTTGTTAGGACCATTGTTGTTATTCCGATTGTTGTCTCCTCCGGCGCCGGGCGCGTTCCTGTCGGCGTTGATGGCATTGATCACGTTCTGGATACCTGGACCAGTGCTGTTTGGAATATTATTGTGGCTCACGGTCTGCGGTGGCTGATTCATGTTTTGATTCTGAGCTCCATTGTTCGGTCCATTGCTGGTGTTTGGAGGGGGACCCTCATTTGGGCCGAGACCCAGTGCCGGTGGAGGTCCGTCGTTGACATATTGGTGAGCAAGCGACTGCCTGGTTGGACTGCCGGTATTATTATTATTCATACCGGTATTATTGGTATTCTGCATATTATTTGCATTGCCATTCATACCATTTTTGGGACCATTCTGGTTCATGCTGGTGGCGTTTGATACAACAGTCGACGATGCATTCATGCTGCCATTCATACCACTGCTAGTTGCAACCACAGAAGACGAAACCACAGAAGACGAAACAATACTTGAAGCAACGTTTGTGCTGCCTACGAGAGTGCTCACATTACTGCTTGTATCCGAAGTGCTCGTCACCGACGAAACCGACGAGCTAACCGAAGTTCCAGTTGCGAGACCATTAGTTGCGAGACCACCATTGAGAGTAGTAGTATTGTTCCCACCACCGTTACCACCATTGAGAGAATTGTTGAGAGAAGCAAAACAGCTGCCCATACCGGGTCCACCATTGCGAGTCGAGCCAAGAAGACTTCCGCTTTCGTTGGCTTGCATTTTCCACGGTTCAAATCCGCTTCCCTGTTCAGGATCGCGGATTTCCAGGTTAGGTCCCAACACAATTACATTCCCCAACACGGGAATCAAATTGCTTTTCGTGATTTCCGGAGGAATCATAAGACTTTTCCCGTTTTCTGATAAAGTCAAATCTTTCGTTGTCGTCAACGATTTGAGTTTGTTCTTCGTGTTCATTATGGCAGCGGGATTCGTGTTCGGATCCCATCTCAGTAATACTGTCGTGCCTCCGCAGTACGCGCCAACTTTGTCTGCATGCTGGTGTTGTTGGCTACTATTCATTGTCCCTCCCGCATTATGATTTGTTTGTTGTGCATTATGACTTGTTGTTGCACTCTGAGTTTGTTGAGCCTGGTTATGAATGCTTGTTGGTTCCTGTACAGATCCGCCATTCTGTACAGATCCACCAATCTGTGGAGTGGGCCCATTGTTCTGGGAAGAATTATTGGCCTGTTGTTTTGGTGTCTGCACAGGAGTTTGATTTTGCGAAGAACCGATCATCGGTGGCACAGGAATGTTCATATTGAGCTGGCTGTTCAGCTGCGAGGTGTTGTTCCCAAGCGCGGGTGGTGGGCCCACTTGAGGCTGTTGCTGTTGGGCAGAACTTGATTGCTGTTGTTGCTGTTGGGCAGCTCCTGCTGAGCCTTGTTGCTGAGCACTTGCAGCTGTCATTGCTTGTTGTGACATTTGTTGTTGAACAGACGAGCTAGCAGTAGAAGACATTTGCTGAGCTGTGTGTTGAGCCATGGACATTTGCTGCTGCGTATTGTACTGCCACTGTTGTCCTTTTTGGTCAGACATGCCTGTGTTCGACATTTGGAAATTTGACATGCCTCCTCCCTTCATGCCTGCTGGGTTTGCTTGCATAATTCCGGAATTCGGGTCAGGACCTCCACCGTTCATTGCAGACATCATGGCGGCACCCATTCCCTTGGCAGCACCTCCTGCACCGCCTACAGTCGACGTCCCATCGAAACCCATAGTCGGTGTGCCTGTCATTGGTACCTGTCCCACTGTGCTGGAAACACCATTTGCGCCATTCATGGTTGGTGTCCCCGCCGAGTTCTGAACCATAGCCGGGTACCCTGGATAACCCTTTCCACCGTTCATAAGATGCTGTGCAAGAGCTGCGTTTACACCATTCGGCGTTCCGCCTGCCATTCCGCCGGAGGCCATCAAACTGGCTGCCATATTGTTCATGGTGGCCAGAGCCGTCATATGATTCGCGTTCCCTCCTGGTCCCCCCATATGATTATTAGCCATCATCTGTGGACCATTTGGACCGGGCCCCATAACTGTATTCATACCATTTGGACCCATTTGTGCTTGTTGTCCTCCTGGTGTCATAGTAGGACCACCTCCTTGAATAGGAACACCGTTGGGTCCAACTGACACGCCTGGTGTTACACCATTATTGAAAGGAAGACCATTATTGAGTCCAGGCACACCATTATTGAGTCCGTGCATCGAGGAGGTATTATTGGGTCCACTTCCTCCATTCATATTACCAACACCACCGTGCTGATTATGGTTACCATTCTTTTCTTGCCATTTTCCGTTTTTTTTTTCCCATTTTTCAGCTTCCCATTTAGTCCATTCATCTGCCTTTTGTTGCCAGCTTTCATCGCCCCCCCACTCGTCTTTCCACTCCCAATCGGACCAACGTTCTTTCTGCTTCTTATTATAACCACCGGCACCATTGTGATTGTCCCCCCATTTGTTGTTATTCTGATTCTGATTGTCCCATTTCTTGTTGTTTTGTTCCCATTGTTGTACTCCGTTCTGTTGTGCTCCTCCGTTCTTGTTATTTTGATTGTTCTGATTCTGATTGGTAGTACCAGTGGAAGAAATGGCCGAGCTTCCTCCGTCTTTAATATTCTGATTATTCTGATTCAGATTCTGATTACCGGTGTTTGTGTTTGTCCCAGCTCCAGTGTTGTTTTGCCCAGCTCCAGTGCTATTTGCAGCTGTCTGATGTCCACCTTTCTGATGGGGGCCCGAGTCTTTTGCAGGGGCAGATCCGGCTTTTGGAGTGGCAGACTTTTTTGGGACTGGAGTAACAGTCTCTGACGACGTCGTTACTTCCGGATTTTTGTCATCTGTCGAGTCCGTCTTCTTTTCGACCACGTTGGCGACCCCAGGCTTGTTGTTTGCGTCCTTTGCCACGTCCTTGGAGATATTATCCGCACATTGAGAAGATGATGCCAGTGCAACTGACGACGTTGTCACAGCACTGTCAGAAGACGTGTTTTTCTCCGTACTTTTCCCAGTCGTCGTAGTACTTGCATTGTCAGGAGTCACTGTTGTTATTGCCAGACTGGAATTGAGTCCTGCGCTCGTCGTTGCCAGACTGGTAGAAGTGCTCATCGCCAAACTGGCAGTAGTGACAGACGACACGGAGGATGATCCAATCGCGGAGGACCCTCCAATCGCGGAGGACCCTCCAATCGCAGTAGTGACAGACGACACGGAATGCTTAGTGTCCACGCCGGAATGCTTAGTGTCCACAGATTCAGTCGTTGCAATTTGCTGCAAATGAGCTCGTCTCTGCTGACGGTTGCCGTCTGGACATTCACGCTGGGAATGATCTCGTCCCTCATCATTCTGTCCGGAGTAGTTTTTTTCGGAGTAGTTTTTTTTGACAGGCGAAGAACTCGAGTTGATAGAGTCTACTTTGCACGGACCTCCATCATTGCTCGTTGTTACAATATTCGCAATACCACCAGCGGCATGCACAACTGCATTATTGAGATCAGACCGAGTCTGTCCTAGTATCGGGACATTCCCATGTCCAGCCTGGCTCCCATTTCCAATTCCAGTCGAATTACCAACCGAAATACCCGAATCCACCTTGCTGGGCATCGAGTCCTGTTCTGAAAGTTTGCTTGAAACAACTCCAGGGCCAAATGAAAATTTGCTGCCACAAAAGTCCAAAGATGAATCCTGTTTAATATCGGATTCGAAACTGGATTGCGGTTCTGCGACTGTGGATCCCACCGTCGATACCACGCCCGAAGACATTTTGGAATCCGTTGTCAGATCCCCCGATTGACGCGTGTTGTTTTCGAGGCCTTGACCGTCACCTCCGGTGGGTCCAACATCTACATCTGTAGATTCAGCCCCCACCATGAAGGCCTTCGAAAGGGAAGATAGGAACGAAATTTTGTTTTCTCAATTTTGACAAGGTCAGAGAAATCTCTGACCTCGTCTCAAATAGTCTCAAGAAGGCAACAAGGTCCTGATGTGACTATTCAAATAGTCTTCTTCAATGAACTCCAATGAACACTGAACAGGTAGTCACTCAGTGTCCAGATTTTGAACTTCTTGCACTTACTTTTACTGGCGCAATCACTACACGTGACACCAGACTTACTCTTTGTTCCAGAGCTTACTTACTCTTTGTTCCAGAGCTTACTTACTCTTTGTTCCAGGATACTATCTGACGACGTTGTGAATCCTCTGACGTGAATCCTGTGGAACTTTTTGTGTTCTCCAGCACAATCTGATAACCGTACGTGAGTCACTACAGCACGTTTCTACCGTACGTGAATGATTCCAGCACGTTTCCAATAACTGTGCCTCACGCTGTGCTACACGTAACTTTCCAATAACTGTGCTACACGTAACCTCTTTGCGTTTTCAAACCTCTTTGAACGTGTTTTTGAGCGTGTTTTTGGAAAAAGGAAACAATGGGTATTTAAGTGGAAAAAATGGACAGCCTTTTCGATGCGACTGACTCTTTCAATTTGCCGTTCTGATAACTCCTCAATCATTGGATCCTCATCACTTTCTCATCACTCATGCGTTTCTCATCACTCATGCATTTCATGCCTCAGTTTGGAACTTCACTTCTGCATTTTAGAGCTTCGCTTGGAACTTCACATGCAAAGATGAAAACCATAGACGACCATGCATATCTCTCTTCGCGTTTGCTGTCTCTCTCATATAATGATATCAATTCGAGTCTCTCGAATCTCTCATAATGATTTTGAAAACGTTATATATGATCGTCGTTTTTTGCATTACAATTTACAATTTCCCTCGTAAGTAGTCTAAGTCTCGCCACAAATGGACACTCTTCTGTGAGATGAACACCACAAGACATCTTCTTTGGGATGAACACCACAAGACATCTTCTTTGGGATAAACACCACAAGACACAGCGACACGCAGATACTTATTATCAGTTTGTCAATATTATGCATAACTATATTTACAGTCATCAATGATGACACCAAATAGCACAAACTTCAACAGATGAAGAAAATTGTAGCTCTTGCGAAATGCCCAGTCTCTTTCGTTGCTCTGTGGTAAGTACTTCAACATCACAACACAAAACATTGACCCATAACAACCGACTATATCTCATGTGCTGCTTTGCCTTGCCTGCGGTGGGCGCGCCTGTTCTGGTTATATCTCATGTGCTGCTTTGCCTTGCCTGACCGCATCCCCAACGAGGCTTTTGGCCGTGCCTTTCGCATATCTGGCATACGTTTCCAGAAGTTTATCCTTCCCTGGCAGGGTTTTTTGAATTCCCTCATGCTTTATCATATTCTTTTCCCATTTACGTAATTTTTGCACCCATGGCTCCTTTTCTGGCAATTCGAAATCTCGATATTCCTTCAGCACATACAGACGGAAACACCAGGGAAACACAGCCAGATCCACGATGTTTGGTAAACTTGGCGTATTCTCTGAACTTGGCGTGCTCTCTGTTGGCGTGCTCTCTGAACAAAAATAGCCAACAGCATCTTCTTTTCCAGATTCTTCTTTTGAATTTCCAGATTCATCTTTTTCCACCTCTGCCAAATACGAGTCAACCACTGCCGTGACTTTCTCCGGATCATCTGAGACAACTGGTTCGATTCGTTCGAGCAAATCTGAGTGTTTCGCCCCCAGAAGGCTGACAAACTTTTTCCAACCAGCTTGGAACTCGTGCCATGCCTGTTTTTGCTCTTCCGGATCTTGCCGTACCAGACAGCGGTAAAATGGGGAACAAACGACGCGATTTGCCCACAACGCGCACGCGTACAAAGCGGGCGACGAAAAATTCGAAGGAATGGAAATACTGTTCTTGTCACCTCCAGCATTGCTCTTGTCACCAACATTGCTCTGAGACTTGTCACCAGCATGATTTTCAGTTGAACAGCCTGGTACATATTCCTTGATATTTCCCGTCTTCGAAAACCAATCACATACATCGATCGACTCGAGTATGACTTTGCTGTTTCCACTGTTTCCGTCTTGAAGTTTTTGTCCATCTTTTTGACAACAGTCAACGATTTCAATCGTTGGGACGAGTCCTTTCGGATTGATCTCGAGCAATCTTTTGTTTTTGATGTAACCTTGTTTCTCTGCATCGAGGGTCAAGGATTCAACCAATTCGTACGGAACCTGAAACAGGTTCAACGCCATCCATGCACGTTGGGCGTACGGGCAAAACCAAGCCGAAAATAATTTCACGTTCTCGGGGCCTGAGAAGGCCGTCGTAGTACTGGAGGGGACGATCATTTACTTGAGCTTAGAGTTCAGAAAATTCTGAACTACCAATGGTTCTTTGACAGTGTTGATCAATCGAGCAAGATTCAAAGGAAATTTCAAGGATTCCAATGCTGTGGTTCGTAAATCTTCTGTAACATTTCGCAATGGAATCGTTTTCAACTTGAAGTTATAGCAGGAGACAAGACTTACGCTCTTCAACGTTACTTGTGGCTGCTGTCGCGGCAGTCTACACAATACATTCTGACGCTAAAAAAGATTCCTGCCGAACAAATTGGATTTCCACGCGACTGTGCCGTTGATTCGTCTTCAAAAATGAATCCAAAAATAATTTGAAATTAATTTCCGAACACGTAACAACATAATCATTCTTTTTGTAAATTGTTCCCCGAAACCTATGTGACACACCTGAAAGTATGAAACAATCACAGATCTCGACAAGGGTCTGCGCGCCTTAAGTTCTATCCACTGTGTTCTTCCCGCTCTTCCGCCTCCTTGTGCATTGCCTCTACCACCAATCTATACACTGGCAGCGGCAAACATGCTGCGTTCTCGAGACCACGTTGCCCTTCTTCGAAGAGTCTGGCTGCTTCTTCGTAGTCCCCGGCTTCCTCCGCCTCCTCGGCATCTTCCAAGAGTTTTGCATAACGTTCCATACCCTCGCCGGACGCCAAAAGCTCGCCCAAAACAGTGACCGGCTTGTCAAGGATTGTGTAGTTATAGGTAAAAGGAGAGACGCTGTCGGGCAACAGAGAATGACCCTCCAAGTTGAAATCTGTAGGGTACAGATTCATGTTCTTGTGACCTTGATGATGACCCTGAGTTTGACCGTCACCTCCATCATCTTTGAAAGCTTGAAATTCTTTCTGCGCTTTCCGCGCAAGTTTTCGCAGGTGATCGAAGTAATCTACCTCTTCTGCTTGCTTTT
>Ga0099797_100953_pt1 | contig 16701 bp, 13 predicted proteins | sample Uncmet_Sort48C_1_FD_89871 | JGI IMG/M metagenome (GOLD analysis project Ga0099797, IMG submission 89871) | Marine eukaryotic communities from CALCOFI LINE 67, Pacific Ocean - C012_Sort48C_1 | ecosystem: Environmental > Aquatic > Marine > Oceanic | place: Pacific Ocean: Monterey Bay | collected...
GGCTCAGAGTAGCAGCCATCAACCTGCAGCACTCTAGCAAGCTCATAAGATGAAACCGATAACCTAAGCAAATACAAATTGTACCCAAGCCGCGCTCCACAATCAGCAAGGTGATCGTAAGGAATCGAATCAAAGGCTTTCACTAAATCCAACAAAGTGCACACGTATGGTATCGTGTACGACTGAGTGGCTTCGGCTAGCAAGCTCTGCTTCCAAGCAGCTACATCTGCACCCTTGCATGGCCCAGCATAAAAAAAGGGTCTGTCGTGATCCCAAACCCACTGCTGAGCTATACTTAGGCGAACTCTCATCCAAACCCGGATAAGGGTGAGAAACAACCCGATGGGCCTACTCCCCCCATCGGACTTCGGGATCAGAACAACAATTATAACTCCAATGTTATCGAACCACTTCCCGCTGGCTTCAGCCAATGAGAGTAAGAATATAAGCCATTGGATAACATACTCGCTGCACCTCGCAATAGCCCTGGGATGACACCTGTCCCAACCAAGACCAACAGCAGAGGGAAAACTAAAGCATGCCTCTCGAAAAAGCTGTACAGAGGTATTGGGTAATGACTGACCCAACTCGGCAGGCCAACGGGGACCATTGCAAAACACTCGCGGTTGCCACACTTGGCTCCACGCGACAGCCTCGGCTGCAAATCTAAGGGCACAGAAGCTGAATCAACCCAGCTATCGGAAATCCCCTCAACATCATCGAAGAGATTCCCTTCATCAGCACACTCAACACCCTCGGTATGTCCACACTTAGATGGAACCCAGCCTTGGGAAACACGGGACATACGATGCTGCCTACCGAGTCCCTTCGCAGGGCCCTCCTGCAACCAAGAAAACCAGGCAGAACAGGCAGATTGCTCATCGTGACTGTGCACCGCCCTTGAAATAGCAACTGAGACTTTGCATAGCTGAAAAATCACATATTTATCAGACAAATCTCCAACATGTATCCTAGAAACCCATTGCCGGAAGATCCCAGCATTGTGTGAACTACCAAGCTTCGACCAGTCATGGTGCAGCAAGGCGCGCCAAGCCTTCAAGAAACACTGCAAGTCACCGCGCCCCCGACTTTTGGAGCCCCAGTGAATCAACAGAGAACGAAGCCAGCAGGTGACTGTGTCCCAAGCTATGGTTACTTTGGAACACCTGCCTTTGCAATTGCCCACAGCACCCACAGCTGGCTTCCACACAAAACTAGGGCCATGGGCTCTACCCCTGGCCCGGTCTGCCTCAACACCATCTAGGCCATACAATTCCACAAGCTCAGATTCAAGAGCAACTAAAACCCTCTTGGCAACCAATTATGGTTGCTTAATTAGATTGAAGAGCAAACATGCAAATGAGTGATGAACCTCCTACACTCAAGCCGCCATAGACAAGGCATTAGCCAAGTCGCAAAGAAAAACAATGAACATATACAGATACTAAAATACGGAAGCAGGCAAAATAAAAGCAATCGCTACCGCTAGGTGTGCACACACTTGGAGACATAGTGCCACACCAGCCGAACGGGGCCTCCTCCCAACAATAGCAGCAGCGATTGCCCATAGGAATGCAGCTCGTGGAACCCCAACTGTTCATGGGCCCACGGTGCAAGTCCCTATGGGGTGACAAGCCACCGGTTATTTAACCCTACTTGAAAATGAGCAAAGAGAATAAGTAGGTGAGTTAAGCAACAAAACATGAACAGCACGAGAAATGAATATGAATAATACTAATAAGAAGGTACCAGCATGAGACCTGGAAGCGAGGTTTGCGTAATTAAAACACAATACCCACCACTGCCAATCACCAAAGCCAACGAAAAAAGACCGCATAGCAGAACCATCAGTGGATAGCTACGGAACAGGCCAAGGCCATAGACGCTCTATACACCTAGGGAGACTATACAATAACAAGACCAGAAACAAAGCTGAGGTGACAAAGCAATACCGAGTATTGGGACAGAAAAAAAACAGCACGCACACTAGGCCCATTATGAGCACAAAATACGACACATGCAACTACTAACAACGAGAAACGAGAAGGGGAAAACACTGGTTGGCATACAAGTAAACACGATGAAGGGACAATACGCTGAGAAAGGAAACCATCGTTGGAAATGCTGGAATTGTACTTTCGTTGAAAACCGGACATAAAGTGACTCGAAAATCAATCACTCTGGCAATTGAGACCTGTTTTATGCACGCAATTTCAAAACTAATGCCATACACATTAAATTGACCAGAAACTTTGAAAGGCTTCAAAAATGGGTTCGGGGTCTGGGGTCTGGGTTTGGGGGTCCGAACTGCAAAGAAATCTGTGAAAGCACACCCACAATATTTTGTTCAACGACAATGTTTGCCCTTGGGCCACCAGCTGCAGATTTCCTGGCACAAAGCCCTTTGGGGGCCCAACAATGCCAACCTCACGTGAAACACATCTGGGATACATGTGACCATACGGTTGCCGGTATAATGTGAGCCACACTCTATAGGAAATATATTGGAATTCTATAAGAAATATCATAGAAATATCTGAACAATTATTAAGTAGATGCATGTGAGTTGGTACCAATTTCGAAATGATAATATATCAGAAAAAGACTTGTTATGACAATTGTTGCTCTCGAAAGTTGTCCATCATCCCACTTGTCCTGGGACTATTCGTTCTGCACTACCGGAAACCGATGAGTTCGCTCGGCCGCCAAACCTTTGCAAACCCAGAAATACCCTCGAAACGAAACAGACACGCAATGCCATTTGGAGCCGGGTACACCGAATAACAATCCGAGATCATGTATCTGGACCATTTTGGTGAGGAAGACATGTTCGTTGCAAACATATCATACAGCTTCAGCATGGCCCCAGTGTCGCCGAACTAATTAGGCCAATCGTATGTTATTTAAATGACTTTCTCATTTGAATTGGTATTATGCCCGTGTGCGTTTCAGAAGCTTGACTATATGTCCCAAGTTAGGGTTCTGAACATACTTGCGCTGATAAATTCAGTGCATGACACTGGAGCCCCCATGCAAGCTTCGCTCCACACCAGCGAAGTCACTCTGCCCAAGCATTTTCGTGAGAATCTGGCGAAGATTTGGCAGGCTCAAGTGCACTTGCAATGTGCACACACGTTTCAGCACATCATTCAAGTAAGATACCTCATAACTCTGGATGTTGTTTTCATCCTGTCTGCTGGATGCATAGTCTGCCCCCCACGTCATCGGAAGCCGACCGATCAATGCCTCCCAGCCGGTCTCGGACCACCAACGAAGCAACAGACAAGAAGGTATTATGATTGGGTGTGTTTGGTGTGGGAATTAGTGAGGGGTAATGTGTGAGTATATTGCACATCATTGTAGCCTACCCACCCATATAAAATAAAATGAAAAGCATCATGACTTGCAATACTTGTATACCTTCATATACAAACCTTCCTCCTTTTGAACGAACCACCTATATGGGGTTAAGTACTCATAGCCAAATGCACAGCCTAGTACCGAAATAGCTGCCACATGTAACATATTGGTTGAAGTTTACTCTTAGCTGGGAAAGGAATATCATATTTGTCTACTCAGCTGGTAAAGGCAAAAGTGTCGAGAAGTCCTCCAACATCACAAAACAACACCCCATGCTGATGTCACCTTTGTGTTTGGGCCATTGCTTTACACTGGCTGAGTAAACAAATCAACGATTCCTTTTCCAGCCAAGTGTGAAAGGCATAGCCGATTGCTATACCCGTCCATCACATCTGAAATCCGAATGCGGTTCGGATCTCTGAGTGATGTGTGAGTAACGGTGCACTTCAGACTAATTGAGGGGGGCCTACATGGCCAAGTGGCAACAATTTAGGAGTGTATGACCCCAAAACATTATTCCGAGGCTCATGCAAGAATGGCCAAGACGCCACCCCTAACGAACAACAGAGGGCGACGGTCTTGCATGAGCATGCTGGGCATTTCCTCATTGAACTTTTATTTTTACATGAGCCTGGCAATCATTTAGGGGGTCCTATGGGCCTGTAGACCTTGCGAAAATATTGGTAAGTGCACCATCAAGTAATCCTGTTCATCTCCACAGCTTCTCGAGCCACACTTTGGCCCTCTGGGAAGCCTTCCAGAGCCCTGTGACCTCTTCGGTGCAGCATTGGAATCTGATTCGTGGGCGACCATCCCCACCTCATAGGCACCTAGAACAAACAATTCATGCTATGAAACATATTGGTGTTACATGCTATGTGAGTCCGAATATCTTTTCGCATCTTTAAAACATCAGATTAACAAATGCACCGAATAGCTTTTGCAAAGTCCTCAGCGAGGTCGCAATCAATCGCCACATCACCACCTCAACATCAACGAAGCCTCGGCCAGAATGCGTTCGGGGAGTAATCGGAAGTGAAGAAGGGCAACATTAGGACGACCACCAAGAAGCTCGAATGCAGACCCCCAATGTCCTATTTAGCCGACTACAACGATTTGTTATACCATGGTTACAATTTCGACAAAACTGATCTGCTTAAAACAAGAAGGGCTTTGAAATTGAACTAGTCATTCCTGTTGAATCTTGAACATGAATGGTTTCGAGCTCTTGAATGGTCAGTGCACTGAATCCTTGGATATCCAAGGATCCGTTGACGAATCAGGCTTTGAATCCTTGGATACTACATGATACTGCATGATAGGAACTATGGAATATTCAAGATTACGAGATCGTAGTGCCTTCGAGCCTAAATCCTTGTTTGTCTGCATTTCAAAACCGTGATTGTAATGGTTCCCTTCCCTTCCGAAACACCTGTATTAAAGAATCCAGAGTCATTGGTTAGTTTGGGAAGATCGGGTGCAAAATGGGCAGTCCGAATTGATTTTAGACAGTGTGGTTAATGATTTCGTCGATTAATGGGACAGCGAGACCGTCCAAATGGGGCATGTGCCCATGTGGGCCAAATGCATTACCATCCCAACTGGCTCTGGCTATGGCTACAGCCAATCTGGGGATTCCATAAAAAAACACTTGTATTGCATGGGAGAGGGCAGCCGCCAATATATACAACCAAGAAGGGAGAGATAGGTGAAGGCACAAATGTTTCCTGAGTAAAGGACTAATGGACATGCCAGAAAGCTACTCGAATGAGGAGTGATGCCCGTGCTCTGTTTAGGTCCATCAGCAAGCAATCGAGCAACTGAAGATGACAAAGAACAGAACTAAGAAAATCCTTGTGAGAGGCAGCAACAAGGACTGGGGTATTAACAAGTAATTTTATATATATATATATATATATATATATATATATAACAAGCCATCTATAAGGAAAACAACTGTATGTGAATTATATAGCGTTTTTTGATATTAGCAGCATACATTTACATATCAACAACTGCTTTTCAAACTTCTTTCATCTGTTGGTGCCTGTAGGCCCGAAGTGCTCATGAGCCTGGGCCTGGGCCGCGGCCCCCTCCCTGCGCGGTTGCCAGGGTCAAGCCCGAGCCTTCGGGCTCCCCAGCCCCAACATACGACATACCTATGACAAATCTTGGATGTGCCTGTGAATGGCAGCGATAGGGAACCATGCCCCACCTGATTGAAAGCCTCATTATGGCTGTAGCATCATATGGCCTCACTCCCCTGATTCCTACTTGTCATCAAGACATTTACTCATTCTAAGTCGTATGTTTGTTGCATTGCTGCCTCCCTAGCCCCATTACACACAAGGCGGCCGTCGGCCGCCCTCACAACAAGGGCCCGGTCGCCTGCGGCAGCCAGAACCACTTTGTGAACTTCTTCATGGGGCCTACAGAGGCAGCCATTGCACCAAACACACGAGTTAGAACAAAAATCTGGATCACATATCATGATGTAGGGACACTTTGAATTATGAGGGCACTGACACAAGAGGGTAAAACATTGGAGCAGGCATGTGCTGCCATAGGTGACAAACTGCAAGGTCACTGAGACCTCAATAATTGCTTATATTGGACGAACTGAGGCTCGGCAGGGACGCCGGTAATGACGGTAGAGTATCAATGCAACAGCATACCCCTTAGGACTGTAACCCCCTAACACTTTTCATAATATTGTAATTGTTCTAATCTTGCTTGGGCTTTCTTACTCTGATCATTCGAACTTGAAGCCCTCACACACTTTTTGTGGAGGTCCAGCATCTTCGCCAAGTACCTACATGAACAATGAAAAGCCTCGCCTTCGGCACAGCTTGGTGCCTGCCACACATTGCATTGGAAGCACCGCCTAGCCCCACAGAAAAGATATTTACCGGTGCTTCAAGAAGGTGTTCGGGCAATATTCAGGTCCGACCTTACAATAACGGTAATGGAGCTCCGGAGTTGAAGCCTTACATGTAAAAATTGCATAAACAAGCATGTTGTGACAAACGCTGGGGCTTTCAACCCTTGGGGGCAGCAAGCATACATGCTGCTCAAGAAATCCCACGTGTGCCGACCCGACCTCAATTCAATTCAAGTTCAACATATCGCCGACTTAAAAACATGCTGAACCATGGGTGCACTGAACCCAAGGCACCCGCCCAAATGGTTCCGGACCCAGAAAGACCATGCATTTTGTCGAATCATTCGTCGAATCATTCTGAGGAACAATGAGGGCATTGATACGACTGCTCTCTTAGAAAACAATGTTGCGAATTACAGTTTCAAGCAAACTCTGTGTTGCCATGTCAAGGATAATCCAGTGTGTACAACGTTATATGTTTCACCTGTCACATAATTGATCTTCAAATTCCTAGGCGGGATACGCTACTACCACCATGGATGGGTTCGCCAATCCGGTGTGGATTTATACCACGCTGCCGTTTGGAGGCTTATTTTTTTTTGAAGGGCACAATTCCTGACGGCACCTTGAGCTCTCGGAGAGAGGTCCCCCACCCCAGTGGCCCATATGCCAATTTCCGAGAATTCCACGATTCGGATCGAGAACCGACCATTTGAACTGAAAATTCGTCCAATTCGAGGCGTCTCGGCTCAAATAACCATTAAAACCAATCAAAACCATGAAATAGCAACAAAAAGCTATTAAAACTTATAAAAATATAAAATCTTAAAAAAACTTCAAAATACATCCGAAACGGCAGACCGGTATATTTCAAACTATGTAAAATATACAAATCAAGTGTATGTCCTCACTACAACATGAAACGCACGACATGCAGCTGCAGGGGCCTAGTATGAGTCTTCTTGGTGAATAAGCATCAGTCAGCATAGATGCTTAGCTAAGTCATTTTGTGGCAGCATGTACATACTATACTACATCATATATAATGAATGTGAGCTCATCTTATATGACTTACGTTGTATATACTTCCAGAGTATGTTCACATTTTCCATTATGTTGATCATAGGGTCCTGCCCATTGGTCACGAATGTGATTTGGGGAATATTTTGGATATTTGGGTCTCGTAGGCCATACGAGGGCAAGCCAACACCACCACCACATATTCTAACTTGATTGACACCAGAGGGGTGCTGGAGCCGAAGGCCACGGCCCGCTGTTCTGCTCATTGTATGGACAGGCATTGGCATGCCCTAGGTTGGTCTTGGAGGCGCAACAATTTGAAAAAAATGCTCATTTGGCCTCGAATGAGAATATTAAAACTAATACCTATACGTAATCACGGACTCTAATTTGGAAGATTAAAAAAGTGGCGTTGATTAAGTATACGTATTAGTTTTCCATCCACCATTATGGAGGCGGCCTTCGGCTGTCTCCACCACAGTGGGGGGGGGGGCCGCCTTCGGCGGCCCCCACACCGTGGTGGAATCCATAATGGTGGACGGAAAACTAATACGTATACCTAACCAACGCCACTTTTTTAATTATCCAAATTAGAGGCCGTGATTACGTATACGTATTAGTTTTAATATTCTCAGATTTGGCCTCGAAGGCCAAATAAATACCCATGTAGTTATTAGCCAAACATGATCGAGGCTTTCCTTGCCCCAGCCAATCTATGAAAATCCTATGAAAATTCTGTGTTGTATGCCAAGCCACAAATAAATCATGAGTATTTCATGATACTAGTTTCATATTAGAGACAAATGGGGCCAAAAGGCAAGGCACGGGCCTGGGGCCAAGTAGGGGAGGGGTTGCATGTCTCCTGTGAGAATTTCATAATATGTTCATAACTGGTGCCATGCATTTGTCATAATTATTCCATAACTCCCCCTATAGGCTATAGGACACAACTTCAATCATTTCAGGCCATGAATCATATAGAAGGTGCTTGGACTGTAACATGCTACAAGGAAGCTGCTCAAACACCCGGCAGAAAAACCAATATGGGGGCAAATCAGAAAATGTAATATGGGGCAAAAGCACAAAATACATGCAGGGACAATGCTGAACATACCAACGGGCCGCATGCTGAATCACCGAATGGTGGCGGCCACCGGAGGCGGACACCACCATGTGATGAGCAGCGGCCGAAGGCCGCCCCACATCGAGCGGCATGCTAGTATTTTCAGCAATGGCCTCCGCATGTATTTTCTGCTTTGGCCCCATGTTTTGTATCCTTTGCTTTGGCACCATATTGTATTGTATTTCCGGGCCGGCTGGGCCACCAAATCCATGATGTTTCAGCTTCCCTGTATGTGGCTGCACAAAGGAGTGCTTCAATCCAAAAGAACTTCGACATCATATTCCAGAGAGCTTCCACGAAGGCCAGCAGCGCCGGGAACATCCTAAAGACGCGGACAAGCCGCAATAGTCGCAGAAGCCTGGGCAACGGGCACCCAGTATTATATGGAATCTCATGGGGGCGTTTTTTTGTAAAATATGTGTCGGAGTTTGGTCTAATCTTCGTCAAATAATTGCCGCATCGTTGTCGAATCATAATCGAATATGTTTGCGATTTGTTTTACATAAGATGTTGATTGTTTACAGAAGCTTGCGAATATTCATCGGATATGTAGAATTATCGTCGAATACTTGTCGAATCGGAAAGAATTCTTGAGCAAACAACGCACCCATGATATTCCATGTAGACATTACACAACTTATATACGGAATATTGCGAACATACATGTGATTTTGTCACTTATGGTTTATACCTGTGTTTACATGTTGCAAATTGGATTTCATATCTAATCTGTCTTTATACACATCAGCCCCCTCGTTTGGGGTGCCCCCCTCGGGTGCTAAAAGGACTGCAAATACTTGTGTATGATATGTTGTTTACAATATTTGGATTCGGCCTCCAAGGCCAATCAAGGACAAGCCCATACCATGCCCATACTTGATCCAGGGTTGAGAGGCAAACATATTCAGAGCATGGTATGGCTCTCAGGGTTACCACCATCCCTGCCCAACAGAGCATGGTATGGTCCGCCCCCCTGTTCTGCTACAGGCTAAAACAGGAGGAGAGTTCCGTGGAAATCCAGAGGCACGGTGGATGGGGACCATAGCTTGCTCTGGGTGGGTGAGGCAGTGACCTGCAAGCCTTAATCAAATATTCTAATGCAATGGACAGCACACAGGGACCGCAGCGCCCCTGGTGAAAATATGACTAGAATCACTTAATGGAGTCTAATCCAAATGGGGTTGTATCCGCATGGTAGTTTACCCCCGTGAGCGTCAGAAGTTTTACCTATGTTTCCAATGCCTCGGGCCCGGGTCCTAGCGAAACCTAACTTAAAACGGAAATTTCAAACAACTCCAACCAGATGCCTGAATGGGTGGCTTTCTCAGCACATTTTCTGTGCATAGGGACATGGATGATTGATTCTCTCAGCTAGTGGGCATAGGACCTAGTGGGCAAACTCTTAGTTGACCTCCCATAAGTATTTTGCATCTAATTAGAGGCTCCCGACAAGCATATAAGGCAACAACGTTTTTTATTTGTCACCACCACTCATGTTCACATCTACATCTCATGTGCTGCGGGCTACCTAAGGCAATGCCTCTGTTGAGAGCTGTTCCTACAACTGACTGGGCCACCTAATTTCTCACATGGTCACTCTTTTGGTAGTTTCAGGTGGAAAAAGATAATGTAGCTGTTGGGCTGCCAATCGGTTGAAGTTCTGTAGCTAATGCCCATGGTTCAATAGCCATGGTTGGCTGCGCAGTGTTGTATGCCATTATTCCGTCATCCCGTGGGGAATGGCCCTTTTTGTTTTGGGATAAGCCCTGTGTTCATTATTTTCAGCATGTGTGTAGCATTGACACGTTCCGTTTTGCATGAACAGTCAAGCTTCCCTTTTGGTTTATTGCATAATACCCACAAACCATGCCAAACAAAATCTCTCTTTTATTCAGCATTGACCCCTGGTCGTGTGACCCTCTGCGGATGTCTTCTTAGAGACCTCGCTGTGCACATCTATTCCGCCTACGTGTGCATGAGCAGTGAGATGATGAACAGTATCCCTCTGTTGTACCCTAGATTGTGTTTTCCACCAGCGATACCACCTCTAGACATGGGTTCCTGCCGAAGGGTGCATTAACTATTCCAGATGTTGGTAACAATTTGTCCCCTACATTACATTGTGCCCTGTACAAAATCCACTTTCGAACATCTCCATACGGCATAATTGGCCGCATAGTCAGCATCCTTCAATGCTTTTGTCTACAGGGAACAAGTAAGGTCCTGCTATATTCAGGCTCTCAAAGAGTGTTGGTGATATCTAATTTGTCATCTTGTTGGGGCCATGCTTGGAGCCAGGACTATAGTTAGAGACCATACACACAATTATGTTTTGTACAAGCCATGCTGTATTGTCAATAATGCCAAATCGATGTGTTACAGGAGTTGTGGATAAAATGCGTTAAAGATGCTCCTGTATTGCTAGACTGACTCTTCTCTAACTTTCGCTAGACTGACTCTTCTCTAAGGGGACATAGGGACATGCCCGAGAGCCACTCAGCAAGTACTACTGGGGTATGTTTGCTGTACTTTTCGCATGCATCTCGAGCAGAGCCGTTCTGGTATGCACACTCTCATGCCAGACGGGCGGAGTCTAGGCCAATCGGCAAAGGCGCGAAAGAAAACGACACAAGAACTAGCACTGACACTGACAGGGCGGCAACCGCACAGGTGCTGATATGTGAAACATCGATCTCCCAAAACATCTAAAACACCTACAACGCCTTCGTGAGCACTATACTATGGTGCCCGCGAGTATGCACGCAACAAGCACGGCATGCTTCTCGTATTCGTGCGTCCAGCCAACACGGGTTCCCTGCGACAATCGGTGGGAAGAAAGACGCACGATGCTGAATGAACCACTCTCGAGCCTGTAGTGCAACAGATGAGTTACCCTATCGACGCTGATCAGAGCTATTTCGAAGTGCTCATCCCAATCAACAGTGTCCCAAGTGTGCCGAAAGTGACGCCGATTCGTCCCAAAAGCGTCCCCAAACCTATCAAAAATCACGTAATTCCGCAACATGCGAAATCTCATTCTGACACAGTATTTACTGTACGGGCAGCACATTGGCCTATCCGTGGGAGGTCCCCGAGACCATATAAAAACCGTCACCATAAAAACGACGACACTTTTGACGACTAAACCGCCACTCATGATTCCTGGATGCAGAATTGTATCCAAAAGGGTGCCCAAATGGCATCCAAAATGGCTCCCCAAATCGATACAAATCCAAATTTCTCTTAACATGATCCCGAATTTTCCCAAAATGGTTCCAAACGGCATCCCAATGACCCCCAAATGGGCCCCAAATGATCCCCAAATGATCCCCAAATCGGATCAAAATCGCTCCTTTAACGGATCCCGTTACAATGCCATCGACAGAAAGTGATTAGAAGAGACATCGAATGCAAGGCATCACAAACAGACACACACACCAGCAAATCCACGAAGACATAACAACTGACTGCTAATAAACGGACGTGAATAACGGACATGTCCGACTAGGCACGGTGGCGGGATGCGAAGCTACTCGATATATATATATATATATATATATATATATATATATATATATTCCTCAAGTCACATTCATATTTGTGTAATCGACTACCAACGACTTTGCATAGAGCTTTCATAGTGTCGGGTCCCAAATCGATGTGCCAAGTACCAACACGAACTATCCTACAATGGCGCCTGGTGAACCGATGACAATGTGTTCGACAATGTAAAAGGATGTGGAAGGTCTTGATAGGAATATACACTAGATTGTCCAAACATATATGCTTCAGAACACCCAGCTGTCCTGCACGACTGAGAAGCTTCGTCCGCCAAGGAAGGCTTCCAAAGATGTATGTATACTATAACTTCTGCACGATCACATCGGCAAGCACATTTGTCACTACGTTGATGCCAACATAGAAAACAAACGGCCCGTGCTTCGGAAAAGTCAGCACGAGGTGCCAACACAACCTCTGGCCTGGATCTGGGGAGAGACACGATGAAGACGAGTCATATCACAGTCTTTGCCCCGTGAGGAGAAAATGGGTTGCGCCGCCGAGAATGATTTTGAGATGCATTCGATAAAAACCAAGCAGGCCTCATCACAGCGAGAAAATCGCTGATGTTCGCAGGAGGTAAGAGACACTACATGAGCCGATGCTGTCGACTTTGCGAAAGCCCTTTGAGCCCCTGGATGGCCTGTTTGAGCCTGGCCGGGACGCGAAATCATGATGGCGTGCATTCCCTGACTTGCCGCAGCAATCTGCGAGTCATCCACACAACGCAATTTATTTACTACCAATTTGCTCAAATCTATCCGAGAGACATTATGTGGCCATAATGTCCAGGCAACTGAATGAAATTGGTTTCCGCACATATTTGCTACAGAATACTTACACTATGTTGGCGGCATTCGAGCTGTCGGGCCAAATAGAGGACCTTGTGGGTACCTTGTGATATGAGCCCGAATCATATCATTCGAGACCTTCTGCATCATTCGAGACCGTGTGCTTTCAGTCATCGGGGTTCCCATAATTCATTCCAGATCTTGTGCATTCAAATCAAATGAGCGGTCGTGGACGACTATCGAAGAAGTACGGGTGTATAGCCATATTGTTTATGTTGTTGCATCAGATTATGTGATGATCATGCCTTAGCATTTCCATTGATATATACATATTGGTTATATACGCGTTGCATTGCTGTCATAAATTTGACATATAGTTGTCTCGGCAGCGTTCACATGTAACCCATATCCTACGTGTCGCTTTTACAAGACCCTATTATCGCCTTTTGAACAAGAGTAGATTTAGTAAACTGAGAAATTGTATGTAGCGCAGCAGGCGGGGGAGGGTGTGCCTCAATGATCGCAGCATGGCCGAGGCACTTACACGGTGATGGCTTTGGCCATTTCCCTGGATCTGAACATGCCTGGTGCATATGCCAACCGGAGGCTCACCAAAAGGTTTCAGGGTTGTGGCTAAGTCTGCCCATGCCCCCAAATAGTAAAGTTACTAAGTATAATATTTGGGCCTACACGGCCCCACAAGGCCATGCCAACACCATGCCCATATATTGGAATGCGATGGACGGAACAAGCGGCGGCCTTAGGGCGTGGTGTCAACAAAAATGGAATATATGGGCATGGTGTTTGCATGTCCTTGTTTGGCATTGGAGGTCGAAATTTTACAAGCGTGTCCCAATTCTTTGGGGAATCGGGCCCATAGCCACAATCATGGATCTTCCAATATGGAAGCCGAAACAATAATGAATATATAGCAGGATATCTCAGCCTCGCGACCCCAACTCACGTGACACGTGACATTTGGGACTGCTGCATCGGAGATACATCACCGTTCCGAAAGTTCCTGTGATCCAGGCAGCAGAATTACGAAATTATATTGCTGCATAGTTGTGGTGTTGACATGGTATGTTGTTTTCCCCTTCCTCCCTCAAAATCCTAACAGACACATTTGCTTTCCCCAGGGGGGCTCTACCGGGCGGGATAATTAAATCCCACCCTGATAGTTAATAATAATGTTTGCAACGGGGTATTTAATTATCCCGCCACTGCCAGTGGGTAAATAAACTATCCCGCCCAGCGGAAAACAGTCCCGAATCCCAGATGACCACTTTCACATTTCGCAGAACACTTTCGGAACGGTGAAGTATTCATATTGTTTGCTTGTTTATCAAGGCCCGCCCACTGGTGGAAACAATTGTGAAAAGTCGCGGAAACTGTGGTGACCAATGTCACGGACACCTTGTGATCACTTGTTAGAAAAACAAAAGACGGAGGACAAAGCAAATGCATTTGTATACAATACTATCAAGAGATAATACATGAGATTCACTGGGGGACCACAAGTTGAAACATCATAAGAACGTCGATACCCACCAAGAACACTGTGAACCCAAGTACAAAATACTATAAAAATATGAATCTAACACCGCAGAAACAAAACACACACACACATCAAAGAACACATATCTGCCACATTACAGAATCATACACACACTGTTCGAATGATGAGATCAACAAACGCAAGTATCACAGCTGAGCTACATACATACCGACAGTTTCAACAACATACTGAACATTACACCTGCAAGAGCATGAATACACACAATGTCTAACACCCGTTTGTGGTATTTGGTTGCCGGACAAATTTTGAAAACGACAGACTAGCCAACACGACCTCACTCCAAGGTGCCACAATCTGTGAAAATTAACTCTCACACGAAGAGGCACCCGAGCCCGAATCAACCGGGGTCGTCTTCAATGCCCAGCCATCCACATCAAAGCACACCACTGAGCCGCTGCAAGCCCTAAGAGCAAGTACTCATGGACCATGAAGAAAAGCGAACCCTTGCAAGTAGTGATTGTTTTGGGTTTTCGGTATCGTTGACATTTCCCATTCCAACATGAACACCCTCTTTAGTGCTCTTTGTGGGGCGCTGCACCAACGTACGGTTGACGGTATAAATTAAGCAACACTTTGGTGCTCTGAGGCTTTGCTATTGATTCGACGAAGAAAACGTTTTTGCCACGAAACAAATCCAGAAAAAAAACTCGGGTTGATATTCGGTGTACCCGGCTCCGAATGGTGTTGCGCATCTTTTTCGTTTCGACGGAAATTCCGGGTTTGTGAAGATTGGGCGACTGTACGAATCTACCGGCTTTTATATTGGTCCAAACCAAGTTGTCCCCGGAAAAGTTTGGACGATGGACAACTTCTCAGAGCAATAGTTGATGCTATAAGTGGTTTCTGACGTATCCCCATATCAAAGCCGGTACCAAACCAAATGCCGGACTTAATTGGCATTAATTTCAATATTTTATAAGATTTCTATATATTTTCCTGCAAGGGGTTGCTTAATTTATACCGTCAACAGTATATCTGCAAGCAAAAGCGACCAGAATACTACCCAAAGCGCATCGTTTAAGAGCAGAAGGCCCTTGCGGGTGTACAGCTCGGCTGCTGCAGGCTCCTAATGAATATCTCAAGCACTCCATCATAAATTCTCACACATGTTGTACTCTTTAAACCTTTTCGGGCAAAGCATGAGAATGCCACCGGCTTCTACAACAAAGAAATCACACAATTAAATACACTCTGAAAAAGCAATATGGTACACATGGTGCCATTTTATTGCATCACAACAACGAGTAGAAACACAATGCGTGATATCACCATCTGCAACGAACGCTGCAATCTGGTGAAGCCACAAGTGCCATACACACATCTAGACGAAAGTTATTCAGGCTCCCCCATGATGATCTGTAGATGATTGCATCGGGTATCAATTGTAGCAATCAATTTGTATCGAGGAGTAAGCAGGCTTGTTTTCGAACAGTACAAAACGTAAACGAGATAAAAACGAATAACCCCTAACACAACTCAATCGCTCAATTGTGTTCGCAAGTTTGTGTTGTGTGGGTCCTAGATGCCATTCCCCAAATGGTTTTCAAGCTATCCCTTTGGAATATAACACGGTTCAATAAACCTCTTTCGAAAGCGTGCACAAATGTGATTTTCATTGGATTTTTCACCAAGTCTTCAAAATATGTTCGTTGGAAGTGCATGTCCTAATATGTGTTGAAGGTTCTGTGCTTATCTATATACATATATATATATATAAATCAGTTTCTTATCACTCCCGAATTCCAGGTCATAGCCGGAGGTGTCGGGTCCGCGGAGGGGCCAACACCCCCTCCCCAAAGCACACACACAAAGAAACGAAGCAACGAACAAACATAGTACGAAATCAATACCAAGTCCCACGAAGTTGACAACAAGTGTATTATACCCGTATGTTGTTCATCGATTCTTAGATTTCTCATGTTTGACACATAATTCAAGAATGTGGTATCCAACGTTTCCTATATTGGGCAATGCTCAATCATCCTAATTTTACAGGATATATGCATGAGCTCACCATCTGCAAACAAAAGCGATAATCTGTGGGAGCCACAAGTCCCACAAGCCGAGCCCTACAATCGTGGTGTCCAGGGCGTGCCAATATTTGTCTCGGCCCCTAAAGAAGAGCATGCCACGGTGTGCCTGGATGCGTGCATACAAGCACAGCAGCACAGACGGTAGGGTGCAGGGCACATTTTTCAAACAGCTACTGGTAGAGGTTCCTGCATTTTTCCCCCACCCCCCCACGGTGCCCCACGTGACTGACTGTCGAACAGACTCTTCCCATCCCCCCTGAACGATTCGCTGTGCCTCCAAAGTCAAGCCGTTAAAATCCATTCCCTCTGACTTAGTGGGACAGGTTTTGCCCATTCCACCCTCCGAGTCCAAGGGG
>Ga0099797_100954_pt1 | contig 16700 bp, 11 predicted proteins | sample Uncmet_Sort48C_1_FD_89871 | JGI IMG/M metagenome (GOLD analysis project Ga0099797, IMG submission 89871) | Marine eukaryotic communities from CALCOFI LINE 67, Pacific Ocean - C012_Sort48C_1 | ecosystem: Environmental > Aquatic > Marine > Oceanic | place: Pacific Ocean: Monterey Bay | collected...
TGAGCTAATTAGTAGTGATCTGTCATCTTATCACAGTTCACAGTTGTCACATGTTGGATCTGGCAGTCGATCTGTCTAAACTTGCCCTGGGTGCCTTAACCCCTTAGCCTTGACCGTGAGCATAGGTTGCAGGCTCGCAGTGTGTTCATGTTGTCACATTGGCAGAGCTGGATGGATGTTGTGACAGCGTAAGAAGTGGATGACAAATAACAAGCCGGGCCCATGGGCCGGAAATGTGGCCCTATGACAAACATATGACATTCATTGGACTTGGCAATTGCACCGCGATCCTTGTAAATGTTGAGGAAGCAAATCCTAGCTCCACTATCGCAGCTCTTTCTCTTTGGGAAATGCCTTCTTCGCGATGCATTGGGACACCGCAGCGATATGGCTACTTGTAAAATCAAACAGCTGGTTGTTTCCGTTTAGTCTTGGCACATTTTGCAGCATTTGCACCTTCCTGTTGTGTTGGCGAATGTGTTGCTGTACATGTCTTGTTTATGCTGCCGCCCCAGATTCCAGTGCTGTTGTTGGTATGTATTCAGCGATACAGTAATTTCACCTTCACGTCCTAACCTTTCAAAAGAAACGCTGTCATCTGAGCCAATGCGCTATGGCTAAACTGACATACACCTCTCATTCGGCCGTATAGCGTTCCACTTTTCATTTTATATGTTATTTGTATTTTGAAATCTTTTTGGCTCTGAGGACTTAGCTCAATACAGGGCTCCTTTGAACGGAATGCAGGGTATATACAATACATATATATATATATATATTTATAATATGTGTATGCAATAAATGCGTAATAAGGTTTTGGCCCAAGTTTGTTCAGGTTGTTGCTCCCAGAACTTGGCAGCCGAAGCCTTATTGGCTCGCACAGCCATGCTATGGAAAGCACTGGGCAAGAGCCGACGTGGTACAGATACCCAAGGCGAAGGCAACAGCCCGCACGAGCGCAGCTTCAGCTTTTGCAGCCTCATCGCTTGCCTCTGTGCCTTGAGAATCGGGTATGCTACAGCTCCTTGCAGAACGCCTAGAGTGCAGTAATGGCCAAGCTCCCTGCTGTTTAGGAAGCCGGACATTCGCTACAATGTCAAGAAGAGCGGCCACACAAGGAGCCTATGCAGGGACTTCTGCGGAAAGTGTTGGCGACGGTGGTGAGACTTATACTGCCAACGCGATACGACGGGCGGTGTTGCCCTTGTGCTGTACGTGGCGGTGCATCGGAAGTTGTCTATGCTCTCGCCCAGGAGGTAAAGTTGAAGACATTGTGGTTAGATGGAGGAGGAGCAGCCTGAGAACCCGAAGGACCACTTTGGCGACAAGTGAAAGGTGAGTGCATAGAATTCTAGCTTGTGGAGCAGGCCTGCATTTGTAAACCCATAATAAGTAGAGACTCCTAATAATGGTGTGATGGCGCCGTAGGGCTCAATATCGCTCCGGCTTGAGTACGGGCCCTGCAGTGCGAATGATCATATGCACAGGCACAAGCCAATACTCCATAAAGGCACCCTTAAAGCTGGAGTCTTTCAGACTCCATGCATGTAATGCCCAACTGCCTTACTTGGTCAGTTGTGGCTCACATAATGAATTCATTGGACTGTTCAGTTCTCACGAATTCGACAATGTTCTCACGAATTCGTAAGTAAAGTTAGGGGTCTCCTCCCTACAGCCCTTTAGGGCTGTGCCAAAAGGATGGGTTGGGAACGATGGAAATGCAAGTTGCGAGCGCCCGTAAATTCTGGCATTTTGTCAGGCGCCTTAATAAGTTCATTGCAACCTTGCATTTTCACCCCTCCCAGACCAGTCATATTTGTATCTGCATGTGTGGGAACTACTGTAATTGCCCGACATTGTTTGTCGGTGATCTAGTTAACGGGTTCCTGCATGTGAGATTTCTTAAACAATAAAAATTGAACTCCCGTATTGCCAGACATTGTTTGTCATGGCACCTTAATGAATTTATGGTACCTTAATGGTATCTGTAATAGCACGACTGTGCCGAGCCTTCAGTTAGTGAAGCCTATCACTTGAAGACGACGCAAACAATGTCAAAAGCAAAAAAGCAATAAATGCGTAATATAACCAAGCGAATCATAATGAATCATTGCGCATTCCAGCATTTGTTGACAGTCAGGACAACTCTTCCATCAGACCAGAACAAATGAAGCTTACTGTTTCAGTCTAAACCAAATCCTCACAATATGCTGAAGATGTCTGCGGTGCAACTTGCAATTGTTGTAGATACACACTACGCCTTATGATGCAATGTCTGTGTGCTAAGCCGGTGTTGTCTGAATTTCCACCCGCCCCACTGTACAATCTTGCAGCATACACCGACATACACGTGTATACAGTATGTATGCGTAAATGCATAATATGTCTGTGAAGTGTGAGTTGTGCAAGTGCTTCTCGGTTTGTGAGAATGTGTTTGGGTTGTTGTGATCCTGCATGTATCTGTGCTCATTTTTAACCACGCCTATCTAAGGATTTGCATCGAGACGATCAGGAGCGGAGATGTATTTATGCATGCCTGTCAAATTTAGCGGTGTGGGGCAGAGATTGCTTCGCTAAGTTGCCTTTCATGGAAGTTATTTTAAGACAAAGTTGCTGTATGTGTTGGCTGATTGGTCTAATTATGTGGATCCAGATGATATTATTTGCTGCCGAATTGTTCGGTCCGGGATAGTTTCCAGTGGTTGCGGATATTAGTTTGGTGCGTCAGTTACACATAAATGCAGTATCTTCTCGAATCTAAATCCGATTTGTGTAATCTTTCTATTTTTAACAAAGTGTGGGGTGGCTGTACCTTTCCATATGTTCTCAGGCTGCTGACTCAAAATAACCGTTACATGTAATTACCTTGCAATACTGTTGAGTCCTGCTCATCATGTCTTCTCAATCCTTACATCATAACATGGGAAGCTTTGTCAGATGCATATTACAAGCCCCGACAAAAGTGCGCTCAACAACGGTGTTAGTTCTTGGATTAGGTTGTGACAGCGATTTTTATTCAGGTTTCAACATTTGTGAAGAACGGTTTCCCAACACTCAAGCACCTCACTTCCCGACATATGAAACCTCGACTGGCCAACACCTACCAGCCCAATTACTCAATCATCCACTTTTTCATTTTCCGGTATGCTTCAAACCTAGCCACCCAGCAACCTCATTATGAGCAACTTCAGTTTGTCAGGTGCACTTCAAGTCTAACACACAGTAGCCCAGATACCTTTTCGAGGACGGCTATGTTGCAACATGTTTGTCAACTTGTACATATATATATATATATATATATATATATATATGTCCGTCGCGCCCAACAATATGTTCTGAAACATTCTTGTTGATTTCACAACCTAATCATCCGATACGCACGGGGGTTCGACAATATACAGACACAATTCAGACACGAGGGAGCATCTATGTATAACGCTCCACAAACTGACAAATCGTTTCGACAAGCACACAATATAATGCAACATATGTCTCAATACTCACAAGTGTGTGTGTGTGTTCAACACATTATGAAATATTCTCACGGATGGTTCAAACACCTATAAGTAGTTGTCAGACCCAATGCAGTGAATGCACTGGTATGGCACATATTTCAAACTCTAAAACTCGATTGTTGGATTTGTTGGTTAGCGCGCCTCCATGTCTCCCAGACGGTCCCCAGACCTGAGCGCTTGGCACTAGTTTCAGAATTCATGATAAGCACAGAAAACAAATTCGACATTTGAGCAATATTTGCAAGCATTGTGAGCAAACTACACAATGTGAATTTCAACCAGTGTGTTGGTAGCTTGTGTTAACATAACGGACGCATTATGCGTGTTACTATCTAGGGTTAAACCAAAGAGCGATGCAGACCACCCACCCTCATGGATTGGACCCAACCGGCTGATGCAATTTGAAACCGGGGGTCGGCGAAATCTAATTTAGAATCTGGCTGGGTTGTGGTGGTTGTTCCAGCGGGTAGGTATACAAATGACATGCAAGACACCACTCAGATAACTACAGAGCACGCGTGACCAAGTCCGAGCAACATCTGGATGTTACATACACTTTTGACAACTTGTACAGATTCACTGATTTTCTTGTGGTTCCTGGAGTGAAGCTGATTAATCCCACGATTGGATTCTTGGAGCCTGGCTAGTCTTTCGGATCTTCAGGGTATTACCATAGTCTTCCGCAGGTAGCTTGCGACGCCGATCTTGCGGAAACATGTGTGCCTGAGGTGCTTGACAAATAAAAAAATACTATTTGTTTGTCGCTGGTACCCTTGAGTTTACCTCGTGGATGGCATTGCATCATCAACGTAACAGTGTCGCATGAGTTCTGGGAGTCCGACCACATTCTCCAGGGGAAGGATGTGAATGAGACGCGTATTAACTCGCAGAAACCGTTTCTTGTCGCTTTCATCCTCAAGGTCAACTCGTGGACAGCATCTTATCATAAAGTACGACTAAATTAGTGGGGATTTGCACCCTCCGTGCATTTCTTTGCACTCACTCCATTGGTTCCCGGTGAACACCAACCGTTTGGTGTCCTTCGGGGGAGGCGGTTGGTGCCCCCTTTCAGTTCTGGCTTGTCTGCGCCATCATTGGTACCATATGCAAAATATATAACACATGTAGCCTTAAAGGTTTCCCCCCCCCCTTCTTGGATGAATATCTTCCCCCTAGGATCTACTAATCCGACAGCGGGTACACAAACACGCACATTTTCCCGTAGCCGTTTTGGCTCAAGGCTGAAGTGCTCAGCACCAGCGTCAGCTACCGCATCTTTCTACGTTTTACCCAGTGATTGGTCATGGCCAGCAGTTGCTGGGTGCTTTTCTCCATACTATTTGTCCTCCTCCCCAAAGCATGCCTGTCGGCTGCAGACCCACAACCGGATGCTACGCTTGTAGAGACTGATGACAAGTGCGAGAATAAAGTACGCGATGGTCAAGAACACATTGCAGGCTACGCACTCCTACAAAGAGAAAGGGTTGTGCACAGCAGAATATCAGGCGAGCAACTTCCAACTCCCGAAGTCGCCCCACCAGAGCTTAGCCAGCAACAGATTGCGGCTTTATTGGAGCTGCGTGCGATGCTACCACAGGGCAAAGCTACCACAGATCAGTTGCAGAAGTTGTTCGATCTCACTGCAGCTGCTCTCACTGAGAATGTCACCAACGATGGAGCACCGCCGAGTGTCTTACTTGACACAAACACATCCCAGCCATTCAAAGGTAGTATTCGTCCTGCCTGGGATAGGGAACGTTTCGAAAAGGATTACATCAGGGATGGTCCTGATCATGGTGATGATGAACCGCTGTTTTTCCCTACGCAGCCACCCAAAGCAGGACAGGATGTGCCCAATGCGACCTTGACCTATGACCCTAAGGAGCCCCATGAGCTAACACACGTGTTGGCAGCATATGTCGTGGTGCCTCTCGCCTCGGTTTTCTTTTTCCTCTTCACCGCGAGTAATGTGATGGAGAGTTTTGAGATTACTGCCATTCCAGAATCTGGCATCATGATAGCCATTGGTGTTGTACTGGGTATATTTATGAAGATGTACGCACGGTTCGACTTTTTCAATGACCCGGATGCCTTTGCTGAAATGAATTCCGCCATCTTGAATTTGGTCTTGTTGCCCATCATCATATTCGCATCTGGCTGGAGCATTCGCCGCCTGGATTTCTTCTCACAGTTTCCATACATCTTGTTATTCGCCATGGCTGGAGTCGCATTGTCGACCGTTGTGATTGCGTGTCTCATCTTCTTCACGGGAGCCATGCATCTCCATGGTGTCACGAGATGGCGAACAGCGTTTGCATACGCCTCCCTGATATCAGCAACCGACCCTGTTGCCACATTGTCAACATATGCGAAACTGAAAGTTGACCCTCTTCTGAACATAATGGTTTTCGGTGAGTCGATCATCAACGATGCTGTGGCAATTGTCCTGTTCGGTGTGTTCAATTCTGACGAATTCATGGTGAACTCCAACGGTGATGAAATGACAGGTGGTGGCTTGCTGCTCAGCATTACTTGGGGCATCCTGAAGATTTTCTGCGGCTCCACACTTCTGGGAGTCGGTCTCGGCATGTTGTACACGTTTGTGGCACATTGGGCCGATATGGTTCACAATAAGAAAGGGCAGATTCTCGTCATATTCGCTTCTTGCTATCTCACGTATGCTCTTGCGGAAAGCTGCGGCCTGTCTGGTATCATTGCTGAGATGTTTGCTGCCCTCCTGATGGGCGTCTACATGAGACCCCACTTGTCCGCCGAGGGCTCTTTGATGGCTACCTTCTTTGTGAACCAGTTTGCCGTGCTCGCTGATGCTGCAGTCTGCTTGCTCATCGGTGTTTCAGTTGTGCAGCTCACAACCAAGGGTTGGTATTTCGGCCTTTGGGTGATGCTGTTTTGCTTGATTGGTCGCAGTGCTGCGATTTTCCCCGTTGCTTTCTTTGTGAATTTCCTGAAGCGGATGGTCGGAAAGGCGAATGGCGTTCCTGCTGAGGGCTGGAATCTCCTGACACCCCAGCACATGTTCATGATGTGGCATGCTGGTCTCCGTGGCGCCATTGCCCTCGCACTAGCTTTGGAGCTAGGCAAGTGGGTCGATGTCGGAGATGGAGCGGGCACACGTCGCGCGCTGCAGACTGCCACGTTCCTCGTTATCTGCACCTTCCTTGTCGTCTTTGGAGGCAGCACTTCGGCATGCCTCAACCACTTAAAGATTCCGGTTGGGTGCGAAAATGTTGCAGCAAATCATCTCTCCAAGACTGAAGACTTTGGGAATGCGCGTGGCTTCTTGAAGTACTTGGACAAACACATCTTGGCACCAGTGCTCATCGGATCTGTGCACAACCATGCACCGGATGCTGGCGAACAGGATGTGGAGGACATGTTGAAGGATGTCATGAAGTGGTAACGACGAGGTCCCCATGCACGAAGTGATGCTCTCAAATGATGCAATGAGGTCGGCAAGTATTGAGTTGGGCTTCCTAGGCGCACCCATCCAGGTGCGATGCGCTATTTATATGCGCTACATACTTTTCCAAATGCATTCATAATGTAAGCAATACATGTTAAAGATACTTATTTGAAGAACAGTGGGGGCAAGCACATGTAGTTGCCTGTATTTTTTGCAAGTTGTCAAGTATATGCAATTGAGCTTTCGTTCCTTCGGCAAGATTGGATGCATATGTTTTTCCAGTATCTCCCACAGCTCTTCATGTGTCTACACACTGGTGTCCCTACATTGACATGAATTTGTTTTCAATTGCGTCTTCCGCGTACAAGTGTTTTGCATGCATACTCCCAGCTGGACCCGCGGGATGGAAAAAACAAAAAAACATGCACCTGCTTCATGACAGTTTTTTTACACCTCCGCACATAATGGGGTGGGGGTAGGAGGGCATCACGCATTGACAACGAGTCCCCGAAACGAAACAATCCAAAAGAGGTTGCGCAAAACAAGCTCCGTAAGGGGGGGAGGGGGGCGGTTGAATCGGAACCGGAGACCAAGCACGATTGGCGGGAGGGGGTGGGGCGGATGCCGACTCTTGTCAGAAACACTAAACAAAACAGCCAGCGGCAAGATGCAGAAGAGCACCCCTTTCAAATTGCAACATGTATGACGATCCTGTGCCGGCAGGGCAGCCCAAAGAATAATAAGGAACATCAAATTGGGACCCCAGAGATGTTCACCACCACCGGGTTGGGGCCTAGAAAAAATAGGGAAATGGCTGGTGTGGACGATTTGGTGGTGTATATGTTGATATGCAAATTGCTGTAAACACCAACCCGGGGGCGCGAAGCGCCCCCGGTGGTGGTGAATATCTCTGGGGTCCCAATCAAAAAAGGCCCCACATCATCCAAAAGTTACACCAAAGAATATTCACAGCGACCCCCAAGCATCAAAGAAGGGTTCCAATCGGACACAAATTGCACCAACGGGTAACCACAGCCGCCCAATCCCTCCTCATCCATGTACATATAGGCAACTGGTTCTCAAGCAGCCAGCATGCAATGAAATTTCAAAGGTGTACATTAGAATAGGCCCATGTAGCCAGATCCGTTTATAAGTCATTTTACAGCTTCGTTGAAACAAATCCGAGGCGGAAACTCATGCAACCCAAGCCAAAGCCCGGATCCGAGACATTAGTCAAATGGCGACACTTCATAAACATATCCGCTGACGACCACTTGCAGGAAAAGGGAGCTCCGGATATCTTACAAGCAAGTTGTTTTCTTGCTACATATGTGGCAAATTCAAAGTTATACCAAAACAATTAGTGGCCAATGAGTTTGACGCATTTCTCGTCTGAACTTGGACTGACACAGCCAGTCCCAAAACAGTTGAAGGCAATCGGAATGCCTGGACCCACAGGGCTTGGCACGAAATCACAAGTCGAACCTTTTTTTGTCGGCACTGAACACAACCGTAATGTCAAGCCGACTCCCCATTCCCCCAAGCTACTTGGGCCAGAATCGAATACGTAAATGCAACGCTAATCTGAACAATGAATCCGCGCACTGCACAACGGCCCCAAAGATGGCCGACAGCATTGCGGGTAACAAAAAACAGCCCCTAATTGCAGTCACTGACCATTCTTTCAAATTTCTGAGCCACCAGGGTGCAATCTGAGCCTCCAGGGCACAATCTAAGCCTCCAGGGTGCAAGCGAAGCCATTCTTTCCAATATCTGACCATTCTCTCAAATGTCTGACTACTCTTTCAAATGTCTGACCATTCTTTCAAATGTCTGACCATTCTTCCAAATGTCTGACCATTCTTTCAAATGTCTGAGCCTTCAGAGTGCAACTTGAGCTTCCGGGGGGCAATCTCAGCCTCCAGGGTGCAATCTGATCCTCCAGGGTGCAATATAGGCCTCCGGGGCGCACCAGGAGCCATTCTTTCCAATGTCTGACCATCCTCTCAAATGTCTGACCCAATGTCTGACCATTCTTTCAAATGCCTGAGCCTCCAGGGTGCAATCTGAGCCATTCTTTCAGATGTCTGACTATTCTTACAAATGTTTGACCATTCTTTCAAATGTCTGCCCATTCTTTGGAATGTCTGACCATTCTTGCAAATGTCTGACCATCCCTCCAAATTTCTGAGCCTCCAGGGTGCAATCTGAGCCTGCAGGATACATGGGCGCAATCTGAGCATCAAGGATGCAATCTGAGCCTCCAGGGTGCAATCTGAGCCTTCAGAGCGCAATCTGACTCTCCAAGGTGCAACCCGAGCCTTCAGGATGCAACATGACTCTCCAGGGCGCAACCTGCCTGACTCTCCAAGGCGCAGCCTGAGTCATTCTTCCAAATGTCTGACCATTCTTTCAAATGTCCGACCAATCTTTCAAATGTCTGACCATTCTCTCAAATTCCTGAGCCCCGAGGGTGATCTTCCAGGGTGCAATCTAGGCCTCTGGGTTACAATCTGAGCCTGTAGGCTACAATCTGAGCTTCCAGCCTCGAGGCTGCAATCTGAATCTCCAGGCTGTAATCCGAACCTCGAGTGAGCCCCAGAGCCTCCTGGCACCCATATTTTCGCACCCATACCTTGGCCCAGGTATGGCAGGACGGCAGCGGTGGGAAGCGGGACGGCGGCGGTGGGGGAGCGGGACGGCGGCCCTCTGGGCGAGCGGGACGGCGGCGGTGAAGGACCATCCTCTAAGAATGTGGGGAACCATCTTCTGAGAATGTGTATGCATGCGTGTTGCCCAAATCAGGTGTCGGCAGGTTGGTGTTTGGTCCATATAAACATTTGTGGTCACTGCATGGTGGAACGCAAGACACAGATCTTTGCCGACGAAACCCTCGCCGCCTTGTGCGTCCCGCACACCGTGCCGGATCCCATGCGCGGTCACGTTAAGGTGCACTTTGTGGACAACCATGTGGCACTAAGGGCACTGGTTTGCAGCACCACCATGTGGCAGACATTGGCGCGCTCGCGTGCCTTTACCAGTTCTTGATTGCTCGCTCATCCTGAGGGCCGCGGCTCGAATATGTGAAGAGTTCAACCAACATCAGTGACGGGCTCATCCGCGAAGAATTGAAATGGCAACCCTCTAGCTTAGCAACGGCGCTAAACACTGTTCTCTGGTAGAAACCAGAGTTCCTTTCATCAGGGATTTCCGCAGGGTGAGCCTTGACACGCTCATTGAGCAGTTCAAAAAAAACAGCTCACACCTAAGGATGGAACTTGGCCAACCTGGTGATACACCGGGCCGGGTGTCCAAATGTCAAACACAAGCGCCGTGGGAGACTGTACTCTGTGCATAGGTCCACCCTTTAGATAATAAATACTCGTGGAGGCCCCGTGTGTCCCATTGTGCTGCAGGCCTGTCACTGACATGCTGGAAGCCCGAGGCTCCTTCCCCCCCAATTTTGTGGGCGGTAAAAGCTAAAGAAAAGTCTCACGCAGACCTGGTGGGTGTACACACATCGAAACTTGGCTTTGGGGAAGTTCTGTTTTCTCTTAGGCACTATGGATTTGTTTATTTGACACATGGTCTTTAAGGATTTCGGGACACTGTGGCTTAGTCTACCATGGCCAGGGTTGTCTCACATCGTGGACAAACCCCGCGGCCATTGGAGGCTTTGTCCATCGCCTTCCACGTGATACACAGGGAAGGAACTGTGCCACTAGAAAACATTCCTGAGACCCCGCGTGCTCCGCCCGTGGGTATTGAAAAACAAACTGTGCAAGATGCGTGCCCCTTGCAATCATTCCTCGTCGTGTGTTGGTTGCCTAGCCAGGTTGAGCAAAGGCCGTGTAGTGCCGAGTGCCATGCCGTGCAATAGTGAACAACATCTGTGGCACAAACATGTTTATGTGTTGCCCAAATCAGGTGTCGGCAGGTTGGTGTTTGGTCCATATAAACATTTGTGGTCACGGCATTTGTGTCCTGCCTTGTTACAACACATGTGTTGAACAATTTGGGGTGCCCCCCATTGGGGGTGGAAATGGTGACCCCGGGTTACATGTCTAATTTAGCATGCCCCTACTGTCGCCATTTTGGCTCAAGGCAGTCATTGATTGCTTGGCGGCCCCACCCCGTTCACTTTTAGCCCCCTTATTTTGAAGGTTTTAAAATCCCTACCCGCCCTTCTTTTGTCGTCTCTGGGTATCCAGGACCACATGGCAAAAAGTCGGTGCGGGGACCGGATTAGACACAAAGTGTGTCGCCTTCCCTGTGGCGTGGGCTTAGTCTACCATGGCCAGGGTTGTCTCACATCGTGGACGAACCCCGCGGCCATTGGAGGCTTTGTCCACCGCCTTCCACGTGATACACAGGGAAGGAACTGTGCCACTAGAAAACATTCCTGAGACCCCGTGTGCTCCGCCCGTGGGTGTTGAAAAACAAACTGTGCAACGTGCGTTCCCCTTGCAATCATTCCTCGTCGTGTGTTGGTTGCCTAGCCAGGTTGAGCAAAGGCCGTGTAGTGCCGAGTGCCATGCCGTGCAATAGTGAACAACATCTGTGGCACAAGCATGTTTATATATACGTTTTTAATTGATTTCATTGATTTCCCCACCTCCAAGATACAAGTACACTGTAAATCCCGACATCGTGGACGATTGGGCAAAAGCTTACTCAACCCATGGCCAAGGCCAATCAACGCCAAGGACTTGGGATTGTGCCACCCTGAACATTTGATCCCGCCACAGATCGACTATGCGGTGCGTTGGCGCTTAGTGCTGCTACCATGGGCCTCCTCATCAGGCAGTCCGACTTTCAACCTCCTCATCAGGCTCTCCACGAGTAGCCCGCTCGCAGAGTGCTACAGCATTGCTGCCGGCCTGGGTACAAATCGCGCGAGCTATCTCTGAACTAGCCTGTGAGACTAAGAAGATCTGCACATTCTTTTCAATTTGTCGTAGGTTTTATGAATATCTGCCTGGATGTTGTCGCTGGCTGATGCGTGTTCTGAGATGTCTGAGCTCTTGCACGTGTTTGGTCCTCCTCAAGCCTTGCAACGGGCCGGTGCCACCCTAAGAGCACAAATTGAAAAACGAAATATGCAAAGCAAAAGGTGCAACATATCCAAAAGAGTCCAAAATATATGCGAAAATCGTGTACAAATCCTGAACATTGTGCAACAAATGTGCAACATGTTGCAACAGATAGGGAAAGGACGCTCAGGGACAACATGTTCCCCAAATCTCAGGATGGGCCTGTGGTCTGCGCTTTTATAGCAGCCGCATCAGCAAGTGCACATAGTCTTGCGCCAATTTGTCTCAAGACACCTTCAGTCACGATGATGTGTGCAAAGATGGCACCTTATAAGAGAGTTGCACCACAAAACAGTGGTTCTCTTGGAAAGGGCCGAGATCAAGGAAAATCCGAACACTTTTATAGCAAAGCTGAGCTGGGCAATTTAATAGCAGAGCTGAACACGCGAGAACACGCAAGCTAAGGCACGGGTGTGGTGCCTATAAGCCTATCTGCCTCATCTTTATAGCAACTTGCTGCATGACCTCTCGTCGTAAGCATCTTCAAATAAAATATGTTTTTCAAATATTTGGCCCTCTCTCTGCACATGTTCCGCCAGCCTCTCCCTCGTCTTCGCTAGCATCCGCTAGCATCTTCGCTCATCTCGGCGGTTATCATTTCTATTAGGCCTCAAACAGAACCTTGCCAAGCGCCGCATTTACCCAGCCAGCTCCGCTCGTTGTTGGGAGCCCTCGACCCGTGAACCCTCATCAGAACTCAATGAATATTGCTCCAAGCACCTGCCTGACTTTTGCCCGCGACTCCCAGAACTTTCCCCGCGGCCACTGCCAGTAGCTGGTTGGCCTTCGGGAGCTGGCCGGCCTTCGCGGAGGCGTGCGATGAAGTCCGCCTTGCGGCCCGACGTTGGCAAGCTTCGCCGCGACAGCTCTGCTTTCATTTTCGGCGCTGTCCCATGACTTAACTTCTTTTTTGCCTCACCAACCGCTTCTGGCTGTGGGCCAGAACTTTCGTCGAGCGAAGGACCAAGAGAATGACCGAGCCCAAAGCTCTCCACAAATGTGTGAAGCGCTTCCTCAACATCGAATTCTGCAGCACCCTTATCCATTGCCATCTCCGACAAGCGCTCCTCCGCCGTGGCATTCGCGTCGCTGCCATCGCCTTCTGCAGCACCCTTATCTACTGCCAACTCCGACGAGAGCTCCTCCTCATCATCACCTGTGTCTGACTCCTCCGGCGACAAGAGTTCTGCCTGATGGTGACATGGTGCTCTGCATGTGGGGCACGACACATTCCGCAGCGCAGCCGGTCCCTGCTGGCTTCATCTTCCTTGTACTCCTTCTATGCACAAAGGAAACCACATGTTTTTGTGGATTTTAAACATTTTGGAAGGTTGGCGTGGGGGACCGGTTGCTTAGAGCCCGGCGTGCTGTGGGGGTTGTACCCAGAAAGCAGCAATTTTGAGAGTGTCGAAATTAGAAGGTAAGCGCGAGGGTTTGGAGATAGAGGGCTCGGAACTACGGCGCCTGGGTACAAAGATCGAGGCCCCATTTAAATCCAATTTACTAGCGTTGGCAGTCTTCACGGCTTTCCTTCTCTGAAACGACTCTGGAAATGCCCGTCGGACCCGCCTTCGATTCACACGGCGGGCCAGGATGACTTTAGTTACGCAAGCTCCGTAAAATAATGGGATTTGTCATATAATTTGTGTTTTGATTGCTATTTGCCTCAACTGAAAGCATGTCAAAACAATTCGGGAGTGTCCTGTTGCATAGAAGTTTGATTTCTCTGATTAAAAGCTGAGTGAAACCCAATAGACAAACACACATGGAATTTCTACCCAACATGGTGCAACTATTTGCACATCCTCTTGGCAAAATACGTTTCTTCAAAATTGAGCCCAACAAACCATGATCCATCATCCTGCATTTGTTTAAAATGCATATCGTTTCATATATGAATTACATGTGTAATTATGTAGATGCTGTCCACTCAGCGACACGAGATCCACACATGTAGCCTCCACAATTGCAAGCACGCAGCTTCGCCTTAGCCGACTCAGAGCCTTTGCATGCCCATCGTCGTATTCTGCTATGCGAGCTTGTCTCTGGTGTGCCATTGCATCCCAAGCCAAATGCCCTCCCAAATCGCACATCTACGACTTCCATGGCCTTGCGCAACCTGAAAGGTCTGCACCGAATAAGGTGGCAATGCGTGCATTTGAAGTTGCAGCCCTCGGTGCACTCAAATGCCACCTTCCCATGTAAGCGTGTGCCATCTCTCTCGTCCTTCCTGTTTAGGAGGAACCTGTTCAGGTGCCGCCTCCATCGCCCTAGGCCCCAGATTGTCCTTATGCAGCAGCTGCTAGGGTGGATGCCTCCGGCGCCGCTGCAGCTACAGGCTCTGCTTGATTCCCAGAAGGTGCTGTGGCTTCGGCTCTGGCTGCAGCTTGTGGTCGTGCTGCGGCTTTGGCAGCAGGTCGGCGCGAGACTGCCCCTGAGGAAGAAGCTCGGGTGGATGCCGCTTTTGGATCTGGAGACTGGATGGGCGCGGCTTTTGGAGCTGGAATCTGGATGGGCACCGCTTTTTGATGTGGAGGGTGAAGGGCCTTCATCCAAGAGCTCAGCGTCTTGTCATGTGTGCGAACCGTGTACGGCGAGTTCTCATCTAAGGGGTGAGTATCCTTCCAACCAGCTTGCAAGCACAGAGCGCATGACAAGTCGTACAGATTGTACGGTCCGTTCTTGCTATTCAGGCCTGGGTCGTCCAGCCTATAATTCAAGCATCCAACAAACATCTTCGCCTGGTAGAAATCCCCCAACTTGAAATCTTTGACCCCTGATGAAGTCCCAGGGAGGAATTCGCACAGCAAGTCCCAATCCTCCGTTTGCACCGGGGGCAAGGTCTCCGCGCCGAATGCAGGTGCCAGGACAGAAATGCTCCGAAAGTTTTGCACTCGGCCATATGCACTTCTTGCGTACCAAGGCCTCATGGCTTCAGGGCAGGAGCGGTGCTGCTCAAATGAAGTGCACTCGCCCGGTGCCTTCTCAATCATATCCTGGCAATGTGTGGACAACTTGACAAACTCTGATGCCAGATATGCCACGACATTCAAGCCACCGACATTAGGCCGAGCACTCAACCCCTCCAGCACTCAACCTCTCCAGCACTCAACCCTCCAGCACTCAACCCTCCAGCACTCAACCCCTCCAGCACTCAATGCCTCCAGCACTCAACCCCTTACTTAACTTATGTATTGATTTGTTTATTCATGAGGCTACTTATGTTATCACACTTTTCATATCCTCCGAAAATTGCACCAAAGGTTACCCACAGCGCCCCAAAACTGCTGTGGCTATGGCTGCGGCAGGGGCCATGGCTGTGGCTGGACTGTGGCTGCCTGTGGATGTAGTTGTGAGGGAGAAGTGGCGGCCGCCGGAAAGGGCACGATCCTTGCCGCTTGACGCTAACCGCATCATGCCATAAGGATTGATCCTTAACGCGGCTTGCCGCAGGAAATCGTCTTTGCCGCTTACCGCTGGGGTAATTATAAATATTTCTGTATATACACGTTCATCAGTCTGACGTGCACCAACCTTGTTTGTCACAGCAATGTGAGCGCTACAAAGCTGCAAAACACAAATGCATCTGACCATGAGCAAGAATTGATGCCGCTAAGCATCACGAGGTGATGGGGGACTGGACAACTCAAGTCCAAACAAGTGCATGTTATATGTGTGTATATATGTGTAAGCATGGACGAACTACAGAATCATAGATTTCTGTGAAATTCGAATGCCTCGATCTCCCACGATTACCAAATGCATGCAAACTGAACTTCGCTTGATTAGTCTGATGTGCATCCAATCATTTTCTCCACAACATATGAACTGCAATATGGGACGGGGGAGGGATGGGACGGGGATGAGACAGGACGGGGTTGGGACGGGCCCCGGGGTAGAGGATGTAGATTGCTAAGCCAAGCCAGCAGGCTAGTGCGACTTTCCGACTAACGAGGGTCGCGCTTTTTCAATGGAATGGGCATAGCTTGTAGAGGAGTGCAACGTCAGCAATGCACAAAGATGTGTATCAAATACGTGCGTTTTCGTATATCCTCCCGTCGGATTAGTAAACCCCCCTTTCTCCTAGGGAGTGGTTTATGAATCCAGGAAGGGGGGATTTATTCATCCAGGAAGGGTGGTGTATTAATCCAAGGTTTGGGCCTAATAGAGGGGTATATCAATCCAATGGTGGAGTGATGTATAAATGACCCTGCGCATCAATATGCGAATTTTGTTGGTATAGTCTTCGTATTTCTGTCTCATTTCCTTCATATGTCCTCATAGCTCCTCTTCAATCCCGCATTGCTCTTCCAAGTCTGCTATCCCCATTGTTATTCCCAAACATAAGATGACTTGGGCCAGTCCAGATCTCTGCTAGACACGTTGTCGGGCTTGAGGAGGGTACGGCAGGCGTTATAAATATTGCAAGAAGTTGGAGAAACCTTACAATATACGAACAATAAATCGAGAACACAATAACATACAACACATATGTTTAAGCATCTCAAAACAAACGTAACATCGGCCAGCATCCTGAGCTCTTTGGAACGGTCCCCCAAGCTAGTACAGATTTTTGTCAGGTCAAAACTGGTCCCGGTGCCATCAAATCTTTCATCCGGCAATCTCGTGCAACTTTTGGCAAATTCGCAAAAAGCGGGCCGGACTTGA
>Ga0099797_100955_pt1 | contig 16697 bp, 27 predicted proteins | sample Uncmet_Sort48C_1_FD_89871 | JGI IMG/M metagenome (GOLD analysis project Ga0099797, IMG submission 89871) | Marine eukaryotic communities from CALCOFI LINE 67, Pacific Ocean - C012_Sort48C_1 | ecosystem: Environmental > Aquatic > Marine > Oceanic | place: Pacific Ocean: Monterey Bay | collected...
TGCAAATGCGTAGATTTCTTGAACTAGCGCGTTTTCATTTCATGATTTGGTCAAGTTTCAGATTTGTGTTGTCCGCGAGTTGGAACGTTTCCGTTTTTTTGGATTGCGCAGTGTGTCGACGTTGTGTTGCCATGTTGTGTTTTGGGCGGTCGAGGTTGGTGCTCGATGTTTGTCATGTTTTTGTGATTCAGCGGTTTGAGTGCATCCGAAGAAGGATCGTTTTTGGCACATGTGTCAGGACGCATGGACATTCATTGTGTGTGTCGTTTACGTTTCCGGTTTTGTTTCACGATTGTGCGGCATCATGGGAGTAATGTTTTGGTGTTGGTTTCGTTGCCAGTTCCTGTTGCGGTATGTTTGCAAAACCCGACGTGTAGGTGCGTATTTTCGGTGTCAGCTATTTTTTGGTAGAGCATTCGCTTATTGCTTGTTCGGTTTGTCAGGTGTTGATTCTTTTTGCCGCCATGGTTGATTGCGTGATTTCATAATTGCTTGTGCAGCATTTGGGTTCAAGCGTTTTTTCGTTCCAAAGCGTTTGTATCATTGATGGATTTGTATGATGAGAATCATGCGTTTTTTTGTCGGATTCATTGGTATGATCCAGCAGATCGTCAACGATTTGAAAAGGCCATGGAGACGACGTGGATGAGAATGAAGCCATTGTGAACAAGGTAGAGGGGAAGGGCAAGGCTGAGATTGAGTTCACCCAGGCGAGCGAGGATATTGACGCTTCAGATTAAACATGCATTGCCATGGGTGAGTGATGCGAAAATGCAGCATGCGTCGCATTTGCGTTTTTCCTTGCAGCGTTTTTGGGTGACACGCATGTATTTTGTTTTTGTTCGCATTTGCAGGTTTTGCGTTTGCGATGCACATGCAATTTGCGTTTGTTTGAGTTTCCGCATCGCGTTTTGCTATGTCAGACGCCCGCACGCAGTTTCGCGTCTTGTTGATGTTTGTCGCATGTTTGCAGCCAGAAGAGCACAGTATGATTTTCAGCATGTCAATTTGCGTACGTATGTTTGTAATGTTGCATGCATGTGCACAGCGCGCCTGTGTCTGTCTGGCGTTAGTCTTGCATCTTGTTGCACGTTCTGTTGCGATAGCCCGGTTGCAACTTGTTCTGCGTTTGGCTTTTCCCAGGTTCATTTCGTGTTTTGTTGTATGCTCGTGTTTTACCAGTTGCCGATTGCTCTGCATTGCATTTCGGCGTCATTTGCTCTGCAGCGCACTGCGGTGTTTGTCAAGATTCGCCAGCAGAGTGTGTTGTTGTACTTGTTGCGCATTTTGCGACGTCGCGTTTTTGATTGGTGTTGATGTATGTGTGCTTTCTGTTTCGTTTACAGGTTTTCATTTGCCGCTGCGACTTCTCGATTTCGCGTGTTTTCATTTACAGGTTTTCATTTGCATGTTGCGCATTTGCGATTTCGCGATTTTGCACAGTTTGAAGATATTGTATCGTTTGTAGCAATTTTAGTGTTTTGCCAATTTGTTTTGATGTAGGTCTCAAAAGCTGCTTTCAAAGCAGGTGCATAATTAGTGCAGTAACTTAAGTGACTTGAGTTAAGTGATACCAGTAATATGGTTGACATTTTGCGACATCGCGATTTCGCACGGTCTGAAGATGCATGGGATTCCTTTTGGTTGAAATGGGGGTTCGTTTTCCAGTTTCTCAGATTTGTGTGTTGGGAACACGCTTGTGTATGTGTTTTTGGATGACTGAGGCTGCTGGAATGGGTGAGTCTGAAAGATTCCTTTGTGAGGCCAAAGATGGGTTCTGAAGCAGAGCGTTCGAGTGCTCCAAAGCAGAGCGTTCGAGTGTTCCAAAGCAGAGCGTTCGAGTGTTCCAAAGCAGAACGTTCGAGAGACTTGTGTAAAATGCTCCAAAGCAGCGTTCGAGGGTTTGAGGTCAGGTTTTGAAGCAGAGCATTCGAGAAAAATCTTCTGCTTTGGATTGCTCTGCCTTGGGATCTAGGGTAAAGGTTGGGAAGCCACTCAGTGGTTCCGCTGGCAATTCTCAGGTGTCTTGAGTGCAGATCTGAGCTTGCGCGAAATGTGTGAACTTCTTGATCTCATCTCACAGTTTATGAAACGTTGGAGATCTTCTTCGCATATCTGCCCTATGGAAGCTGTCTGGCGGCTCTCTTCGGCATCTGAACGCGAGTCTACCGTCAAGAGCTGGTGGCGCTGTACTACCCAAGTTCGAGTCTGTTCCGAATTATATGCCTGTGTTTTTCTGGACAGAAATACACCAAAGCTGACATCTTGAACGAGGTGAATCGTCTTCTTGAGGATGGTGAGGAGGTCTTGAAGCTTCGTGTCCAAAAATCCGAAGGTGGTCGTGATGCTCTTCGAGAATCCGTGCAGACTACACAGGATCTGGAGAACTTGCATGCTGCGACTAGAGAATCTAAATGGATTACGCGCACATCTGGCCGTTCTCTTGAAAAAGATCCTCGTCTTGCCAATGGTTCTGGCAAACGTGAATCTGGAAAGCGCGAACTCTGTTCTGATGTCTCTATGGGAGGTGTTCCGTATGTTACTCCTGATCGTCCACATCTACATCGTGAGCTTTCTGCGCATCTGCATGATCCAGCTTCTCGTGATTCTCATCCCATGCGTGGACATACTTTTGTTGCAGTACCTCTAAGCGATGAACAACGACGTTTATGCCAGCATTATGGTGGTTTCTTCGCGCAAGCTCTTCCACGTTTGTTTTTCTGGTAGCGCCAAAGCTTTTGCTAATCCCGATCAAGGATCTGGACGTCGACCACCTGCTTCTGTTCATCGGGCTTCTGTGCGACCATCTGCTGCCCCTGCACCTGTCCACATGTTTACCCCTGAAGGTCTGGGTAGCGAATCTGAAATCGACAACGGTTCTGAGCATTCCGAGCAAACCATCATTTCAGATGGAATACCAGATCTTGTAGCACCTCTAGAGGGAGTTGGTGATGATTTTTATGAGCCTCCTCTTCCTCCTCCTGCTGAGGCTGGGCTTGCTCCTGCAAATCTTCCCCGTCAACGACTTCGACGATTTGCTAGACCCAATTCTGTTGATCGTGATCTTCTTGATCGTTCTCGAAGCTCTCCAGAAGGTGAGGTTGTTCGCACTTCTCGGAACATTCGTGAGGATCGTTTTGCTCGTGGATTTTTAGAAGCTGTTGAGTCTGACCGTTGTATGCGACCTAAGCTCCTCCAGCGCTGTGGACCTTTTGCACTTGTTCTACCAATGCCACTTGCTGCGCGCAGCAGTTCTGTTTTGGAATCTGCCCATCTTCGATTGTCATCACTGCGAGTTACGCGTCGTTATGTCCCTTATGGTGCACCATCTGAAGAGGGAGGCACGCGCCGTTCTGCACGTCTACGTGGATAAGCATTTGAACATGGGGGAGCCTGATTTATTTCTGCTTGTAAGTATTTGTTGCAGATTTTTGGTTTTCTGCAGTTGCGTTGCGTTCATTTTCAATAGTTTCAAAGGGTATTACATTGGACGACTTTTCTGACAAATTTGGTGAGTTGTCCTTACGTTCTCGCCATGTTTTTAATGCAATTGATGTTCAAGCGCATCAGCGTGTGCATCTTCCATACGTTGCCGCATCTGGGGTTTCTCTCTCTGACGATTCTTTTTCATCCTCCTGTTCTGGCGCTCTACGGAAGCAGGTCAAGCATTTCCCCTAAGCAGCACAAGCATCTATCTTCCGACCATCTTGGTTGTGGCACCTTGCATCTTGGGTTTAAGAGCACCTTGCCTATTCAGGAGTCTGATGATTCTGACTGTACGGAACCCTGCTGATCGACACTGTCATCCGTGGTGGAAGTTAAGTTTTTTTCAGGCATCTGACATTCTCATGATTGGTATTTCTGCGGCGTCTGCCTTGATTGGTGGAGTTGCGTCTCTGTTCCGGTCTTACGTTGACTCGTGCCACATGGGAACTTCTGCATTGCAGCCTCCTTCTGGCTCGTCTTCTGAGATCCCTCTTCGTGGGGCGCTTACCGTTTATGAATGCCAGCAGTCCAGGTATGCATCTTCGAAAGGAAAATGTAAGTCCGTCCGGCTCTGTGATGATGATGCTGATCGAGTGAGCCGCCCGCGTTTTGAAAACTGTTGTCAAAGTCGTGGTGCTTTTATTGGCGTAGCAATGATGTCCCCATTGTGGGCGATGTTTTGTTTGAGTTTAGATCTGCTAGGTTTTTTATTGTAGATTGTATTTTAGTGGGGGTCAATCTGGACGCCAGTTGTTTCCTGGCCAGTTGGGAATGTATGACCACGTTTGTTCCAGTCTGTTTTCTTCTCACACGGAGCTACTCTGGACATTTGTCTTAAACGCCATCTCGCTCCAACCCGTTGTGCTTCCGTCGGTGATTGGATTCGTTCACGTAAGCATTTTGATCATCACATTGTTCTAAATTGGTGCAGTCGGATCGGGTCTGCAAGATCTTGGCGCGGTGTTGCGCCGATTATTGGTTCGTTGTTTGGTGCAAGTTTTGTTATCCAATCTTTGCGCGTCATTGTGAATCAACGTATTCGCGCATTTGACAATGTGTTTGGTTTTTGGGGCGAAGTGTAAGCCGCTCTCTATGATTTCATTCGTGATCTACGCGCAGTTGGAGAGGACAGATCTCAGCTCTGTACGTTCATGTGGACATGCGTGGAGATCTTGCATCTTCGTTAAGTCTGTTTCCGTTGTTCGGAAGTTTCGCATCTTTCAGTTTCATCATCATGTTCGGTTCTGTGAGATCTCTGACGCCAACATCTCTTTTGCGAAGCTTGGCATGTTTGGCAAATTTGCTCATTCTAAACCAGCGATCTATTGATTTCTCAGAATTGCAGGTCAGGATCTTTATTGAGGTAAGGCTCTTGATGGTGTACCTTCTCGATTTAGACGCTATCTAACCTCGCTTCATTTTAACGCGCTGCGCGCACAGGCCGCCACTGTGCGATTTGCGAGGGGATCGCGTTTTGGATTTTTTGCGGATCGACATATTGGGACATCCAGTTCCGCTTCGCTGAAAAATTACCGCAGTCGTCGAATTTGGATTGTTTATTTGTGTCATCCCGATCCCATGGGATCGGGCGGGTGGGCAAGGGAGCGCGTTTGCAGTTGTTGTCTTTTGTGCGGGAATAGGTTTGGCGCAGTACAGCAAGGGCTGGGTGGGAATAGGGTTGGCGCAGTCCAGCAAGGGCGGGGTGGGTTGCGGCAGCGGTGGTTTCAAAGCATGAGGTTTCCCAGACGTCCGGGCATGTTTTTGTTTGCGTTGGTCCTCGAGGTGGATCGTCAGCACTAACAAATGGATCGTGCGCATTGGAAGATGGGTTGTCAGCATTAAAAGATATTTTTTCAGCACTGATCGTTGCCATTCCAAGATGGATCGTCAGCGCTGGCAGATGGATTGGCAGCTTGGGAGATTGATCGTCAGCACTGGGAAAAGGATCGCCGGCATTAAAAAATGGATCGCCAGCATTAAAAGGTGGATCAGCGATGGACCGTCGGCATTAAAAGATGGATAGTCAGCATTAACAGACGGATCGCCAGCACCATTAGATGGATCAGCAGCTGTGATCGATGGATCGTCAGCATTAGAAGATGGGGCGCCAGCATTAAACGAAGGAGCGTCAGCATTAAAAGATGGAGCGCCAGCACTAAAGGATGGAGCGCCAGCATTGTTTTTGTGCTTCGACGTGTTGTTGATCCTCTCACGGGTGTCATTTGCACGCTCATTGGTTCGATTTGTGGCGTGTGATATCTAGATATTTGTTTTTTTTTGCCCGAGCGCGTAAGAATGCGGCCGGTGGCTCACACCGCATCGCCTGGGCTCGATTTTTTTGTGTCTTCACGATATTGTTTGCAAGGACACTTCCAGCAAGCTTGAGCAGACTCCCTTCCTCAGTGCGTGCTATGCCTTTTCTATGGTCGTATCATGATACTGTCGTTTTTCAATTTGGCTCGCTCTTGCGCGTTTGTCGTTTTTGTGTTCCATTTCGGTGTCGTACGGGATTGGCACCTGTGCTTGTTGAGTTGCCACGCGTTGCTTCTTGAGTTCCGCACGACGAAGCACCTGCTCTTTTGTGATTCGAGATGTTTCTGTTGATCTTCTCACGAGACAAGGTCGTCAGCATTGAAAGATAGAGTGGCTGCATTCAAAGATGAGTCGTCAGCACTTACAGGTTGAATGTCAGCACTGCAAGATTGACCGCCAGCATTGCAAGATGGATCGTCTGCATTAAAAAATGGAGCGGCAGCACTGCAAGATGGATCTGCAGCATTAAAAGTTGGCTTGTCAGCATCAAAAGATGGATCGTCACATTTAGAAGAGATGGATCGCCAGCATTAGAAGATGGATCGTTTGCACTCGGAAGGGGTTCGTCAGCATTAGCAAATCTGACCGTGGGCGTTAAACAGTTGGATCGTCAGCATTATGGGTTGGATCGTCTGCAGTAAAAATTGGATCGTCAGCAGTGAAAGATGGATCGTCAGCATTGCGAGACGGATCATCAGCACTGGCAGGTGGATCGTCAGCAGTACAAGATGGATCGTCGGCATTGCAAATGGATCGTCTGCTTTACGATGATGGATCGTCGGCATTGGGGTTGGATTGCCGGCATGCAAGTTGGATCGTCAGCATTAAAAGTTACATCGGCAGCACTAAAAGATGGATCGTCAGCATTGTAAGCTGGATTTTAGCATTCAAAGGTGGACCGTGGGCACAAAAGGTTGGATCGTCAGCAGTAAAAGATGGATCGTCGGCACTGCAAGGTGGATCGGTCGTAAGCATCGAAAGGTTGATCGCGGTATTGCAAGTTGGATTGTCAGCAAGGTTGGGTCGTCAGCATTAAAAGATACATCGCCAGCACTCAAGGATGGATCGTCGGCATGAACAAAAGATGGGTCGTCAGCATTGGTTGACGAATTCCCAGCAGTAGGGGATGCATCGTCAGTTCTAAAAGAAGGAGCGTCAATTCAAAGATGGACCGTCAGCATAAAAAGGTGGATGTTCAGCATTAAGCCAGGATGTATTGTCAGACGTGATGTCATGGATTGTCAGCATTCCGCGACGGAGCATCAGCATTAAAAGATGGAGCGTCAATTGTAGAAGGTGGATCGCAGGCATAACGAAAATGGTTTGTCAGCATTAAAAGATGGAACGGTGTTCCAGGGGGTAGGTTGTATGGCAGTCACGTGCATTGGAGGTGATGACCAAGGGGGCGCGATGGGACTTTGGCTTGTTTGCGAAAAGGGGGTCGGTGCAGTCCAGCAATGGTGGGATGGGATGGGGACCTATGGTTTCGAAGCAATATTTTTACAATGACGCGGGGGCGGCAGCAAATTCGGGAGTTAATTTTTCGAGGTGTTTTGGGGGCAGGTGCATTTGCGGTCGCATGGGGTCGAGCGGATGCCCGAAGGACTGTGATTGGATCCGTTTTTTGTGCCAGACGGGGGTAGGCGCAGTCCATCAGTGGTGGCATAGCATGGGTTGCGGGACCGGTGTTTTCCAAGGGAGAGGTTTATGATGACAAGGGGGTGGACGCAAACGGGGAATCGTTTTTCCAAGTGTTTTAGGGGGCAGGTTCAATTTCGGTCACATGGGACCAAGTGGATGACCCGGGGAGTGTGGTTGGGCTGCGGGATTTGTGGATTCAACGCGTTAATTTTGAAATGACAAAGGGGCAGGAGCAACAGGGGAGTTCGTTTTTCGAAGCGTTCACGGGGCAGGTGCATTTTCGATGGCACGGGTTCAGTTCGGTTTCATGGCATTTGTGGTTCGAGCGCTGCGCTTTGTGGTAGGGTGGGATGGTTGGTTGCATGTTCGGATTATTTTCCGGCAGCATTTTCGCAGGGGTTGGGGCACGGAATACATCCATGAGGGGTTGGGGCCCTTTTGTCACATGGGTGTGGCACATGGGCTTTGCAATCCAGACAGTGAATGGTGAGGAAAGTTGTGGTCAATTTAATGCAGTCAAATGCAAATTGCGTGCAGTGCTTGTAGATTTTGTTTTTCTTCTTTGCACAGTGTAACGTTTTTGTATTCAATTCTTCTTTGTGGTGTGCTTGCGCCGTTGCATGGATTATTAATTGCGTTTTCCAATGTGGGAACCTTGCCCGCAGTGTGATTGGTTGATGCTCAGTTTCGCATTTTTGTCTGTTTGGGTCGCCTTGCAATTTCATTGGCGTTGTTGTCGCGGTTGTGTTTGTTCTTTGTCTTCTTGCTGTTGATGTTGCTGTTACTGTTGCAGTTTGTGTTCTTCTGTTTTCTTTGGGGGTTGATATTTGCAGTGACTTAGTTCCAGGCGTCTAAATGTTCATGTGAAACTTTCTTCGCTGATTCTGTGGTTGCGCGTTGCTTCTGTGCTTCGCATGTGGTTAGTGCACGTGGACTCGATTGAGTGCATCTCGTGTTACGTGTTTGTGTGCACGTAGCGTTTCGTGTTCTTGTGCATTTTGCGTTTCGTGCCTGTGCATTTGTTTGTGGCGGTTCAAAAGTCAGATGTGCTTCAAGTGTGTTCGACAGGTGGATCTCATGCCATGACGCCAGCGCAGAAGGACATGGAGATGATGAACCGCATACTGGAACATGCCAAGACGGAGGAGAGCGAAGAATAAGTTCAGTTTGCCGCATGCAAGCCCTTTTGCGATGAGACCTCTGTTGAGCAGAAGCGCGCTTTGGCAAAGGCCGAGGAGACCATTGAGGTTTTTCAGCCAGACATTGACAAGTACATTGCTGATGTAGCCGCGCTGACTCAGAAGATAGCGAAGTTTGATGATGACAGCTTCATGTGGGAGGCGGGGACAATTCCGCGTCCTTGTTTTAAGCGAGCCCGCACTTAAAAAGGTCGCGTGTAGCACGGAGCACTTCCGCTGCATTGCTCAGAAGATGAGTTTTGTGTTCATTGTTGCTTGCGAGTTTGGGCATACCTGTAGTGCTGAAAGGGTGCGTGTGTGCTTTTGCTGCATGCGAGTTGTGCCTGTCGAATTTTGCGTGGTCATTGTTTGCTGGCCGTGTGCAATGAAGCAGCCATGTGTTCATGAGTGATGTGTGCATGTGGTCTGCTGCGTGGCGACATGTGCATGCGTTCACTGCCCGCATGTTTTTTTGTTGTGTTGGGGCATATTCTCAGTGCGTGTGTGGGTGCATTTGTTGTTTTTTGGTGCATCAGTTTTTGTTAGCTTTGTATTTGGTGTTTTCATTTGTGAATTGCACTTTGGGCTGTGTTGACTGAGATTGTGCTCTGGGAGCATGTCATGGCAGATGGCACAGTTAGCATTTGATGATGACATTGTTTACCTGGTAATCTGTTCATGTTTTGAGTTGAGAAGATGCTCCAATTTCGAAGTTGCTGTATTGAGGGGAAGTCCTGGTCCTGGTGAAGTTATCCAGGTAGCATGGTCGAAGTGCAATACGAGTTCATATGAAGTGTCACCTGTCCAGAATTACATGCGACCTGAGAATGCAGTGTAGAATGCAGTGCAAAATTACATGGTATCTGTTGAAAGACGTAGCAATTTAAGTTTGTGGGTTGGAAGTGTTGGATGATAAGGAATGCACCTGAAATGCAAGTCATTGTCCGGCCCATTTGCCATGCAGTTGCATGGGAAAGCCAGCGGAACTGCCTTCGAGGCATGATTTTGGGATGGCCCCAAATGTTAGGAAGACCGCTACGGCGAAATTTGAAAATGACACGCAGCGCAGGTTTTTTTTGTTGAGGAGATCGCATTCTGAAGATGTAAAGGATGAGCACAACACGAAATGTGGCATTCTCAATGTTTTGTGATGTGTTTGCGTTTGTGAAGCATGCTGCCTCAAGGTGGTGGTAAGTGCGTATTGGGGTGCGATGATTTTCATGCGTATGTGTCGGATGTGTGCATGAAAGGGATGTCTGTGAAAGGAAGCGCTCGACCATGCTGACTTTGAGAGCTGGCAATTTTGTTTTGCAGTGGCAGCGTCAACTCAGGAGTTGCAATGATTTTGAGGCTTAGGGAAGCCCCCCAGGAAGGACGTTTGGTCTCGGACGTAGCCCTTGCAGTAGATGTCTCTGAAAAAAAGCGCTGGCAGGAAGCGCTCGAGCATGCTGATTCCAGAGGTGGAGCTTTGTCGTGCAGTGTGATTGTGTAAGAATTGCGCTCATTGATTTAGAGGCCTACGGGGGCCCACCTGGAAAGTTTTTTCGCCTCGGACTTTCCGCTTGAAGGAGACGTCTCAGCAAGAAGCGCTGAAGGGAACTTGCAGTACAAGGCTGGAAAAGTTTTCAGCATTATTTAGAGGCGTGCAGGGGCCCTTCTGGAAGGTGAATTTCGTCTCGGAAGTAGCGCTTGATTGCAACGTCTCCCAGGAGACGGGCGCATGGAGGTCGGCAGCAGGCAAGGCACCATTTTTTTTATATCTCCACGGGTTTCGGGCGCCAACCAACCGAGGACAATCCTGACACGTCCGGCGGCTTCCCCTGGAGAAAAAAAGAGAGAGATGCTTTTACATATTTAAATGTTATAAATACACAATATTTAAATATATAAATATTTGCATATATATAATGCAGACATTATATATATGTATAATGTACATGGAATGAAAAACATAATTAAACAAATGTAAATATATATCCATGTGTATGATATTGATAAAGAAACATATGTTTGTATATGTGTATATATACATATATACATACAGAAGTGGTAGAAGGTCCTCTCCACACCAACACGCCCAGCGTGCCTGAAGGCACAGTGGCGGATTTTCTTTCAGTCCGCCACTGCCAAGCTCCTTGGCATCGTCTGGCCAGATCGTCTCTTCAGAATTGGGTTTATATACCTAGGCGTTTTATGCCTTCTACGGATGATTTTGTTTTTTCTCAAGTTGAGATTGTCTGGGTTAAGGAAGTGTGTCCGCCTTTTAACTTTCAATTCTTATTTGGAAATATTGGTGCCCGCAAAGCAAATCCTGAACACGTCGCAAAATATTATGTGTATAAACCTTTCCAACAAAAGCTTGGTCCTGTCGATGCTCCTCTTGTTGTTGATGTTGCCGATCGTCAGTCTTCTATCTTCGCCCCGTCTTCCCAATTTTGGCGTTTGAGGATAACGCGTGGTCGGGAAGAGTTTCACATCTCCAAGCATCTTCGATTTCGTCTTAGCAGGACTTATCTCTGATCGGCTTCTATCCTTGACCTTGGCACTTCTTTACTCCCTCTTGTTGTCCGCCTCGGTGACTGGAGGAGAAAGTGCAATGCCAGCCATCTACAAAACATTTTGAGGTGTCTTGCCCATCGTGATCCACGTGTCTTGTTCTATGTCCGTAGTCGTGTCTGCCGTTGGATTTGCGATGCTTTCCGGGATGACGCTTTTGGAGGGATCTATGCTGTTTGATGTGGATATATGATTGTTTTGCCGGAATAGTCAGATTTTCGTAAAATAATTAAATTGTTGGATCTGGACGGGATTCCGCTTCGTCGACTCTTCTTTGATTCTTTTCGCAACGCCGTTTGTGGCAAACTTCACAGTGGTCAGTTTCTTATTGTTGAGTTTTGCAAAGTGGGGTCTCCTTCTATTTTGGGATGTCTTGATAACACACACACACACACTTTTTGCGATGAAAGGTGGATTCTGAGATTCTTCCATGTACGTGTGACAGATTCTGCAAGCATCTTCGGATGTCTTTTGATTGTCGTAAAGATGAAGGTCCATGTTTTCCTGGTTCTGATATCTCTCATTTCTGCACCGCCATTGGGAACACAAGGTATCGTCATCTTGTTTCTGGTTCTGTCAGCACCAAATCATAATCTCGCAGGTTTATCCCTTCTGAAGCGGTCTGTTTGATTACTCTTGTCGCCATTGCCAATTTGAATTGCGATCTGTGCATTGATATTGATGCTTCTGGTTGGGTTTGGCGTCTTCGTAATCTTGCGGCTTCTGCGTGTAACTCTGCTCGCCCTTTCTTACAGCATCACAGTCTGCGTCGTCTACGTTGGAATCTTGGTCGCATTTTTGTATTATCTGGAGTTGACAGGTGCTTTAGTATTGTATCAATCATGTGCACGCGTTTCTATCAAGTCCGGTGTTGGGTTATATGGCGGAGGTCTATACCACATTGTTTCTGTTTTCCGTTTCTTGTTGTCGTGACTCTGCTGGTTTCAGTCAACGCTTGTCTTGCGCTGGCCTCCATGTTTTTGATTTATCTAAGCGCAAATGGGGACCAGCAAGATGCTTGCCCAAATCATTGGGGTTGTCATCTAAGGCCAAGCCTTTCGGGGCCTTTTGTGCTCACATCTTCCGTGTCCATTTCCGTTTTAGCTGCAGAGTTATGAATTTTGTGGCAAAATATGTTGCTTCTAAATACCTCTACCTTTGTTTTCGTTTTGCTGTCAATTCTCCTGCGGATGTTCGCTCTTCCGTTTCAAATGTCAATGCATCTAAGCACAGTCTCACCACGAGTGGTTTGTTACATGATTGTTTTCTGATCAAATGTGATCTGAGCTCTTTCTTGGATAAGGTGCAGCGTTCATCTGCTGTTGGCTTTTGGTGTTTTTTAGTTTCAGTACAGTTTGTTTTTTTTTCATTTCCACGGCGGAATTCTGTGCGTGTTCTACGGTTAAATCTAAATCGACATCAATCTGTTTGTGCCAAATACAGCAGTTTTTGTTTTTGTTTTTGTTTGCATATGCATCACGGTTCAGGCAGGTCTGGACCTTGGCATACCAGATGTTGGGGAAAAGTGTGTTTTGGAGTTTGCTTAAGTGATATGTATTTTGTATTCTGTTTCGAAATCTGCGGGGCGGGCGTCTTAGTCGCCGGCGGCTTTTCGCACATCTGCGCATCTGAGGGTGTAACCCGGGGTTCGCCAGGGTCGCCGGGGATCGCATCTGTGGTTCTGATTGTTCTCCAAATGAAGAATCAATCCGCAATGCAAATGGAATCTTTTCTGTGGGTGTTTCGTGTGCGCGCCCGCGTCTTCCGTTGGGTTAATGATATTTATATGATTTGTCAATATTTGTATGCTTTTCGTGTTGTTGGTCAATCTGGTGACTTTTCTAAGGTACGTAAGAAATGGATTGATCAAGTTTGGGGAATTTATTTTTCCAGTTGGATTGAAAGAGGAGGATCGTATTATCTTTGTTGGCTTCTGCATGAGTGTTGTTTCTCGTACTGGTGATTTTCAGTTCTATCCCAGAACATAAGGACCGCTTTCAACACTGTTTTCCTAATCTTCCTGAATTTCGGCGCCGTGGCCAAAATAAGCAAATAATTTGCATTTCTTGCGGCAAATCATTTGACCAGATTGTGCATTTTGCTCTTCGTGCTATTGCTCTCAAGTTTAAAAGGTCGTCCTTCTCCGCCTCTGATGTTTTCCTTGCTTGTCAGCGATTTTCAAATTTCCATCCATTTGTTGATGAGCAAGTCAAACACTTTCATAAGTTGTTTTTGGACGCTGGTGCATCCAATCTGAAAACGAATGATTCCGTTGAGTGTCATATGGTTTCATAAGGTCATCTGCAGTTGAAAGTGTTTCAATTCATTTTGTCATCACTTGGGTGCGCGGTATTAAAGTTTTGCACCTGGTCATCTTGCAGTTTCGTTGGGTTTGCATCTCTGCTCGCCATTGGTTTTGTCTTCTATTCTTCTTCTTGGCTGATAAGGTTGGTGCTCGGATTGCTCATTCTTTTACTGTATGGATCAGCTTTTTTGCGATTGCTTTTGTTGCTGTATAGTTTTTTGCAATGTGAGTGGTTGAGCGTATGGTTGCTGCACATTACGGATTTATCCATTCAACTCTGAGAGCGGATTGGTCGATTCATATTTTGTTATTTTGCGCGTCTGTGTGTTTTTGTGTGTTTCCAACCATTCATCTGCAGGCGCAGTGCTCAACAGTGGAAGTGTTTTCATATTATTTGTGTGTGTGTGTGTGTGTGTGTGTGTGTGTGTGTGTGTGTGTGTGTGTGTTTGCCGGTTCCGGTTGGGTTGGTTCTTCGGTCTTCTTTTGGTTTGAAAAGTTTTTCAAAGATAGACCGCCCAAAGAAAATCGTTAGGACGAACTTTCATTTTGAAGAGGAAGAACGCGTCGGACATCCAGAGCTCGTCGCGAATTTTGAATTTGCAAATGAAGGGGCATTCACGGACCGATTGCAACAGAAGATATTTCCGAAGCCCGCAGACACATCATTTTTTCACTGGCTTTGGGGATTGGGGCGGATTTTTGGCAAATGCGTTTGCCACACAAACAGCGGGTTTTTGAGCGGCAGCCGCCCGTTTGGAAAAACATGTTTGGTTGCTTTTTTTGCGAGCCAGTTGAAAACAACGGTTTCGTCGATGTGAGAAAAGGGGTGGTATTGTTTTTTGGAGGGGGTAGTCCGAAGTCAATTTGCCTGTGTTCGGGGCCAGGTGGTCAGCCACAGTGCATTTTAAGTGTTTGCGACTTTTTGTGGCCAGGCAAGGTTTGTTTGTTGGTGTTTTTGACATTTGTGGTAGACCGTTTGCGATCCATCAACGTTGGTCGATCCAAACGCTGCCCGGCGTGCGCCAGGTCAGCAGGCGTTTTTCAGCGCCAGACCCCAAACAACAGCAGATTTTTTCCAGGCGAACAAAGACCGCATTTTGGGGGTAAGCGCGGGCGCGGGTCAGCGGTTCAGTTTCGATTTATTTTTTGCGCGCATGGTGTTTGTGTTTGTGGGGTTGGGCAGGAGTGACCACACGGGGGAGGCGTGTGTTTCGGTTTTTGATGTTTTACATTTGTCAGTGTATTTTTTAGAAGTTTTTTTTTAAGTTTTCGCATTTGGTTGTGCAGGAGGTTTGTTTCGCGCAGAGGTGCTGCGTTGCGCATGCGCGCAGGGTTCCCGGAGTGAATTTGTGTTTGGTTTGTTTTTCCGAAGTTTTGTTTGTTGCATAATTGTTGCATCGCGTTTTTTTGTGGCTGTGTTTTTTCAGGCTCTCTTAGCCTGGGTTCCCAAGGTACTCGTGCTATGTGTTTTTCAGTTGTGCTTACCTGAGTCGCGTTGCGGTCGCGTAATTGCTCGCTTTGCTCTGTTATGTTTTCGCATGGGCCTTGCATGGATGCCCATGATTAGCAGTGTTATGTGTAACCGTCTTTGTTGTGTTCAGTGCTCCAGCTTCCGTGCGTTTTTGCTTCGTTGTTGTTTTGTTGCTGTTTTGCAATTTTGCATTTTCCGTTTCAATCATTCAATGGTTCGACTGTGTCTGACGAGGTGTTGTCGCACATCGATTGCTCTTTTTTGAAGTTTTCACATTTGTTTGTGCAGGAGGTTTGTTTCGTGCAGAGGTGCGACGCGGCGCATGCACGCAGAGTTCCCAGAGTGAATTTGTGTTTGGCAGTATTTCCCGCAGTTTTGTTTGTTGCATAGCTGTTGCATAGTAGTTGCTTGTGGGTGTGTTTTCTTCAGGCTCTCCTAGCCCTGACTTCCAGGGTGAGGCGTACTCGTGGTATGTGTTTTTCAGTTGTGCTTGTCTGGGTTGCGCTGCGGTCACGTGCTTTCTCGCTTTGCTCTGTGAGCTTTTGTGAAAAGTGTAACGTGCATTATGCATTCGTATTGAACAGCATTCTCAATTTGATTTTGGATGACAAGTTGTTTGCTGAAGTTGAGTGAGTTGCGTTTGTTTTTGATGGTCCTGAGTTGCGCAGTCATGGTGGTGTGATTTTGGCTCAAGTGTAAGCATCACCATTGTGTAGTGACACCATTTGTTTCCTCGCCCTCCGCATCCCTACGCCTGTGGTGCGAAATGTTGGGGCATACATCACAAAGTTTTGTTCTCGCTGATGTGTTTTCACTGCATCGAGGTCTCCGACCCCCCCTGCAGGGCCATGCGCCTTCAAAAAGTGTCCGTTCCATATGATTGCTCGTGATTTGACTCTGACATGATGTGGTGTGTTCTGCAAACCATTCCGGTGAACATTGTCCTGCACCGTGAGGTTCTAACGATGTTGAAGTTTGAAACGGATCTGAAATCATGGCAGGACTGCACACGATTGTGTTCCTTGGAGCGCTGGTTCCTGATGGCCACTAATCGTTGAAGATGTTTTCTCCGAAGAATTGCGCATGCAGAGCAACGCAATTACAATTTACGTGACGTCACGTGGGGTGTTGTCACCTCAAGTCCAATGCAATGCATTGAAATGAAGGGAAGTCAAGTGGAGTCAGGTCAGCTGAATTCTGATCTCGAGATCAGGTCAAGTCAAGTGCAATTAAGTGACATCCGCAATCTCAGAGATTGTATGACAAAAAACGGGCCAAGCTCAAAACGGTCGCGGCCGAACCCCATCGACAATCTTTCCTCATTGAAAACAGCTCCTGAGTTCGCGTCATCTGCGTTCCCCTTGCGGCTTCAGGTAAATGATTTAAACAATATTCGTTGCTCATGGAACTCTCTCACCCTATTGTACAATGTGGCATGTTTATCGGTAGTCAAGACGAACTGTAGAGCTTCCAACGGTCAACCGGAAATAACCAACCAGGTATAAGCAAATTCAAACAACCATAAACAACCAAACAGAAATATTGAAGGAGAAATAAACAACCTGCGACAGTCACCAAGAAATGTTCAACCATAAGCAGTCAACCAGGAGAAAGCAACCAGAAATAGCAAACATTGTTTTAGTGAAATGTATCTTATTTTCATTTGGCTGAGCCCAGCGCATGCACAACTCATTAGGCATCATTCAGTCAAAGCCAAAAGCAATTCAAAAAATGAATCAGCCAAAAA
>Ga0099797_100956_pt1 | contig 16686 bp, 15 predicted proteins | sample Uncmet_Sort48C_1_FD_89871 | JGI IMG/M metagenome (GOLD analysis project Ga0099797, IMG submission 89871) | Marine eukaryotic communities from CALCOFI LINE 67, Pacific Ocean - C012_Sort48C_1 | ecosystem: Environmental > Aquatic > Marine > Oceanic | place: Pacific Ocean: Monterey Bay | collected...
GCCGTAGGAGGGGGAGGGGCATCTGAGAGAGGGCCAGAACAAAAATGGAGATAAGTTGTTGCATAAGCGGCATATATCTATATCTTGACCGGCCCCAAAGCCCATAGAACAGCCATATATATATATAGATATATATATATATATATATATATATATATATATATATATATATATATATAAAAAAAAATCGAAAAATCGAACATCGAAAAATCGGAAAATCGAAAATCGAAAAATCGGAAAATCGACAAATCGAAAAAACGGCCCCAAAGCCCATAGAACAGCCGTTTGCTAGGTTTCCATTCTTAATTCAAAACCAACAAATACCATCAAACCAACCCTTAATTACCAATAATTCGTTGGTAATCACGCGTGATGGACCATTGCCCAACAATATTTATTTGGTTTACCAACAATTAATTCTTGGTAATTATTGGTTTCGGGCCGAATTATTGGTAATTAATTGTTGGTTTAATGGTATTCGTGGTTTTTGAATTCTTGGGGGCGCGTAGCGCTATGGAGATTGGGGCCGGCCAATCTATATCCGAGGTTGGGTGGGGTCCCGACCCGGAATTCGTTTTTTTGTCGTGGCGTGCCGCGTCCTTGCGTATGTGCGGTTTGGTAGCCCTCGTGATACTTCGGCCAAATCGTATGTCGTTTGCTTTCCCTTTTCCCTTTGATCACGCCGTTTTTTCTCTTTTCCCTGGTGAGATCGTGTGTTCCTTTCCTGTGATCAACATTTGTGCTTTCGTTTCCTTGCTTCCTGTGAGGGTCGGGCTCAAGTAATTGCAGCCCTTTTCTTATTTGAGTAGCGGCCTTAGACGGTTCTTCCCGTCGACCGCTCGTCTCCAATGGATGCCCTTTTGAGTCGAAGCTGCGGCGGCACCTTCGCTGGTGCCAGGAGTCTGGCGAATGCCAGAACATTGCAGAGAAAACTGCAGAGGCAGCACACGAAGAAATGCCTGCAGCAGGCGCTGATGTTTGCCATCGGGGCTAAGAAGTCAGGCCGCAACCTGCAAGGCAGTGTAATTGCCCGTGATCTGGAGTTGTTCAGAGAGTCGTTGTACAATGGTACTGACAACGGCCAAGTTAGTCCATTTTGTTACGACTTGAACGACCGCTCGGGCAGCTGGTATTTTCGGCACGGCTGGCATGACAAAACTGATGTTCCACCTAATACATACGGTTCTGCCGCAGGGTCTTTGCCCAGCAACTGTATGTCTGTGGCATCAGCAGCACAACATAATGAAAGCGGCTTTGTTCTCTTGGACAAGTCCCTTGTATTCACACTGAACGATGCTGATATTTCGATTGGATCGCATTGTAAAGCCAGCAGCGGCATTTGGATGCCAGAGCATGGCGACTTAAGTAATGCGGATGTGGATGAGCTGACACATCATTTGCAGAACGAGGCGCTTTCGCTGAAAGAAGGTAGCTCTAATGCCGATGACGACAGCTCCATTTGCAGATCGGAGCAACCGGAACGGTTCGAGTCCTCATGCGTCGAGACCCTGGCAACGGGGTCTCTGGCACACTGCAAAGGCGGTGGTGTCGTTTTCTGAATGCGGATCATCGGTTGCAGATTCCGCGGAATGCAGCAGAGAGTGTGGTGCGTTGGATTATCTGTCACTGGCGATCAACGATAAGGCACACGGTTCATTTAGGATGCTATACTGCTTGGAAGTAAAAGTGACGAGACAGGTGTCGGCAGGTATTGCTAAGGTCATCGATTGTTTCGAAGGGAAGTATAGCAATTGGGGATGGAAAGCAGTGAGAAGAGCTGGCGATTGTAAAGCTGAGCGGAAATTGTCTAACTTGTCTTCTCCTTGTACCGCGAGTGCCACACTTATAAGCCATAATGGCACTTGTAATGCCCAAGCCGAGTCTGAGTCCCATGACGAGGCTTGCAATAAGAGTCTGCTAGACCGTGTGCACGAGTACCTAGATAATTTTCCAAGCCAAGTGTTCGGTGGAGAAGATCCCTTCTACCTACCGATCCCGGCAGAAGTGCTCCAAAGCGACGCTGAGAGGCCCCAATTTCAAGCAATGTGCAAAGTTCTGGCCGAGGGCAGCCGTCAGCTTAGAGCACGAGGAATGTAATATAAGCATATCTCACACAATTTATATTAAATGTAATTGTAATCGTGTGTATTCCTCTGCAGTATGAATTTGAATTTTCCTTCGGCCCTAATGTTATGAGTTCGTTGCGGCTTGGATTCCATATTTTGGGTCGTCTCGGATTTTATGATGTCGTTTCGACTTGGATTTTATATTTCAGGTCGCCTCGGATTATTTTCTTGATTTCGTTTCGGCGTGGATTTTATATGTCAGGTCGCCTCGAATATTTTTCTTGATGAGTCGTTGCGGCTTGGATTCTATATTTCGGGTTGTCTCGGATTTTATGATTTCGTTTCGGCTTGGATTTTATATGTCAGGTCATCTCGGATATTTTCGCATGCCAGTTTGTGTGTAGGCCTGTAAAGCTAGGCAATTGTTTAGCGCTTAATTCCGTACTGCCAGCTAGAACATGCCTTCTGAGAGAAGTGAGGGCAGAATTAGGCATAGTGGTATGCTGAGAAGGGAAAGCCTGAACTACATGTTGCAATCTGCTTGCAATTTTCTTGAATTGCTTGTAAAGATGCTGAAGATGCTCTGAAAGATTTCCTGCTTGCTGTATGTTGTCGCCTAATGGGGTGCAACAATGTTCAGCAATCATCCCTGACCTTGGCTGCACTATTATGCCTTATCTGACCCCAGGGATACATATGTATGTTTTTATTTTAATCTTTATCTAATCATTGGGCTTGTAATTGTCTTTTCTTGTATAACCTTCTCTTGGAATTTGGGAAGGGAAGATATGAATTGCAAGTTGCAACTGCTGTAAAGATTTCCTGCTTGCTGCAGGCTGTCGCCTAAGTGCAACAATTAGCATTCCAAATCATCCCTGACCTCCCTTATTGAATTCAGAATTTGCTTTATGCTTCTTGCCCGTGCGATTGTAGCGCTGAGACAGTTCATTGCAATAGCGACATGGGGTGCCTACCCCTGGCAGTCTTAGCGAACAGTGTAATAACAAGCTTCCTGTGATGCACAGGTGAGTTCAATCACACTAGTGATTCCGATGATATCGATGATTCCAATGACTCATTTGATTCGCGCAAGATGATTCCATTGACCTGCACAAGATGTCATGACTCAATCGATTTTCGGTTGCGGATCATCGTCGCCACCCCATCTTGCTGCAGACTGTGTGAGCATACAGATGTAAGTCAGATGTAGCATACGGGCATACGGAAGGCTCTCGCATGAGGTCGATTTCACGGCGGGAATCGTTACAGGAAAGCTACGAAAGGAAGGATGAGGAGAAGGATGAGGAAAAGGATGAGGAAGGATCGGAAACTAAAGAAAAGGAGCACCATTAGGAAAATTATGAGGATGAGGACAAGAATGATCGGAAGGTGAGGAAAAGCATCGAGTTCTAGGACCAGGAGGAGGAAATCTAAGAACGCTGCACACATAACGGTTCCGATTATCAGGAAAACACAGACTTGCATCAACAAGGAAGCCCCCAAAGCAAGTTTTGAATTAATCGAAGTTGGTGTAGAGAAAAGGTCCACAAATTACTTCAACAACTAATCGGTGTATGTCCCGGTGGGGGTACTTTCCGACAGTATTTGTGAACACTTAGGCAGCAAACAAAAACATATGTCTGCAAAGACCCTCTTGAAGAGCATTCATCTTCGGTGCCAATGTAACCTGCAAAGGCTACACTTGTGGTGTCAATTTCACAACTTTTGAGGGCTTGGGTGCATGGGTGAGACCAGTGTTTCCGTATGCAAGAAACACCATCTGAGAGGGTTGGAGAACGGCCTGGATGCTGACACTATTTCTTTCCAAGTGTCCGTCATGATGGATTTATTCGATTGTTTTGGGACATCCTGGGGACCACATTTGCAGACATGTTTGTCTTTGGGGCAGCTGAGTCTTGATGACTTTTTGATTGATTCGTGGTGGGTTCGGTGGCAGTGCTGGCCCCCTCTGAGTCTCAGAATCTTCAAAATGGTGCGTCAAAGTCTCATCATGCACGGCTCCCCCTTCGTTGATGCCGCACATTTACAGGTTACTGTCCTTGCCGCCGACGATGATACGAAGCATCCGTGACAGAATGCGCCGAACACCAGCCGGACACATTGGAGCTTGGAGGCTCAGATTACACCCTGGAGGCTAACATTTTACCCTGATAGCTTGCCCCAGATTGCAGCCTGGAGATTCAAATTGCAGCCTGGACGGCTCAAATTGCAGCCCGGAGGCTCAAATTTAGTCCTGGAGGCTTAGATGGCAGCCTGGAGGTTCAGATTGGAGCCTGCATGCTCACAAAGTTATCCGGCTTGTGGCAGCCTGTGCCGGCCTGTGCCGTCGGATGTCCTGCCCCCTTAACAACCTAACAACTTGATTGGCATCCGGTGGCTTGCTGGCTTGCTGGTTGCTGGCGTGCTGGCTTGCTGGCTTGCTGGCGTGCTGGCGTGCTGGCTTGCTGGCTTGCTGGCTGGCTGGCTGTTCAAAGGTAAACGGCCAAGACTGAAACCAACAATCTAACACCCTCGACATCAGGATATGTCAGCGGATTTCCATGTGATTTCGAAGATTGGGTCGCATTGTTCCCCTCCAAGCAATCGAAACGAGATCGCAGTGATTTCGAAGTGAAAGCGGAGGGTGATCGAAGTGACATCGAAGTGAAATCTCATCGAAGGCGAAGTGAAACCCGATGAGAGACCGGTCGGAAACCGTTGTGAGATCAATTTGAGATCGAACTGCACCCTATGTGAAACGGAAGCGAGACCGATGTGTGACTGATGTTGAGACCCCAAAGATATACACCTCCACCGGGTTTGGGCTTAGAAAAAACAGGGAAATGGCTGGTGTGGACCATTTGGTGGTGTATATGCAAACTGCTGTAAAATACAACACTTTCTATATACACCACCCTGGGGGCGCGAAGCGCCCCCTGGGTGGTGTATATACAAACTGCTGTATTTTACAGCAGTTTGCATATACACCACCAAATGGTCCACACCAGCCATGTCTATATTTTTTCTAGGCCCAACCCGGTGGTGGTGTATATCTTTTTGGTCCCAATGATGTGTGACCGATGTGAGATCAAGGTGAGGCCGATGTGGCACCGAAGTGAGACCAATGTGAGGCCGATGTGAAACCAGACCCCGTCGCCCCCGCTCCCCCCAATCCTCGTATCCAGCTAAATACTCAAGCCAATCACAATTACAAATTAAAAAATCAAATGAAAACCGTATTTTCCGGCCCCGGGGTCTCTCGAAAGAGGTCGGGGACGTGATTAAATGCATCGGGGGTGTTTCTTGCATCGAATTCGCATTTGAAAATGTTAAACCATTGTAAAATCGATCGAATCCGAACATTGTTGGGATGTTCAACATGTGGGAGGTTCTTTTATCAGCCCTTCGGGGTGCCCGGCCGATGTGAGACCCGACCCCAGCGCCCCGTTCCCCCCGAGCCCCCTATCCAGCTCAATAATCAAGCCAATCACAATTACAAATTAAAAAACTTTACAAATTACAATTACCCTTTACACCAGCTATTTGTCTATTTTTGCTAGGCCCACACCCGGTGGTGGTGTATATCTTTTTGGTCCCAATGATGTGTGACGGATGTGAGATCAAGGTGAGACCGATGTGGCGCCGAAGTGAGACCAATGTGAGGCCGATGTGAAACCAGACCCCGTCGCCCCCGCTCCCCCCGATCCTCCTACCCAGCTAAATAATGAAGCCAATCACAATTACAAATGTAACGAACAAACGTTTACCCAATCAAGGCCTCTAATTTGGATAATTAAAAAAGTGGTGTTGATTGGGTATTTGTATTAGTTTTCCATCCATTGTTCTGTCCATTGCATTAGAATATATGGGCATGGTGTTGGATTGTCGTTGGTTGGCTTTGGAGGCCCAATTAGTTTCAAAATCTGGTAAATAAACCCACCACGAAATTTGGTCCAGAATCGACGGTTTGAGCTGAAACTCAATCCAAATCGATCCGTATCGGTTCAAATAACCCCAAATTGGCATTCCCGAAGTCTGGGGACCGATCCCGGGACCGGAAAACAGGGTTTAGGGTTTAGGGATCTGTTGAATAAGCCCTCCACGAAATTTCGTACCCAGGAATATCTGCCATCGAGACATCAAGCCCCAGAACTTCATGGTATTTTCTGGGCCAATGAACTCGCCTACTATGGGACCCGGACCTCCGCCGATGCGGGTGCGCATGCTGAAGTATGCATGCACACTGATGCACGTATTTAATAGGAGATATTACACAGGGTTTTGGCTAAGGGGCCCAATTCCCCAAAGAATATAATGATAAGCTTGGAATATTTGGGCTCGCAGGCCAACCAAGAATATGCCAACACCATGCCTATATATTCTAATGCAATGGACAGAACAGGGGGCCGCGGCCTGGCCCCTTGTGGTGTCAATTTTGGCCTCGGATGCCCAAATATTCCAAGATTACCTTTATTCTTTGGGGAATTGGGCCCCTTAGCCACAACCCTGTTAAAGACAAATCGCTTGGTTCGCTCCAAGGAGCATTGCTTGGGAATTTGCAGTCAAAACGAAATTAACAGGAAAACCAAGAAATCCCAGAAACCAACAAATCAATTTACTGGTACATCGATGCTTTACCAATCGATTTGTCAATCCATTTGTTGGTTTCTCGCTTTTTGGTTTTCCAGGGTCCCTGCACCAATTTTTGGGTCCGGGCCAGGGCCCTGGGGAATAGCATCCATTTTCCAGTAAATCGTTTCGGGGCCTTCTTGTTTGTTTGATTTTCCATTTGTTTGTCGTGCGTTGCACCATGCTCGGCTGAGCCAACCCACAAATCAAATGCATTCATCTGCTCGAACTTGTTGTGTATATTTTGCATCATATGGCAGTTGGGAGGCTCTAGTGGGGTGCGAAATGGTCGTATGAGGGGCTAACTAGGATTTTGCCGTCTAGTTAGGCTCATTATGAGACTTCGATTTTTGTGAGTTTGTTTGTGGGTGTTTTAGTTGTTCTAGTGCTGTTGATTTGTATATAGTCGTTGTTCGTCTCGTGTATATACGTGTCGTATCATCCTGTTGTGGGTTCAGGTTTGGCTCAGGTAACTCAGCCATGTGCAGCTCCGCGTAGGCATTGCTGCACGGCGCTCCAGCAATGGAGTCACCACCTCAGGCCCTACCGGGAGGCCAGGGCCGTGCGCAGCATGGCGTCCAAAAAGCCTGCACTTGCTGCGGGCACCCGTCAGAGGCATCGCCCAGCCTCGCAGGTGAGGCAGTGCCCAACCCATGTGGGCGAACTACAGGGCAGCGGCGGAGCCTCATCGATAAAGAGGCGGCGGCAGTCGTTGAGCCCAGCCTCCAGGTGCGGCAGAGCCCGACCCTTGTGGGCGAACTACAAGGCAGCGCCGGAGCCTCATCGTTAAAGAGGCGGCAGCCGATGACTCCGTGGTAAAGGGGACGTACGAGGAGCCCGGCCGAGCATCTACTCGGGGGTTTCCCTCGGTTCGAAATCCCCCCGGACCTCGACATCAAGCAGGGCGAGTAGTGAGCCGCGTCCAGCTGCTGCTGGCTGAGCCTAGGTGCGCCGTGCACCCAGGCCCCTTGCTTGAATTAATAGGGCTGCAATAAGGAATAAACGGACGGATAAAGTGTAAATTTTGCCAGAAATGTTTGCTAGGTGTCTGTGCCTGGTCATTTAAGGGTGTTCGCAGGCAAGGCTTGGCCATTTGGTTCCAGGTGCGGCAGGGGCTCATCAGAGCAAGGGTGCCCCAAAATACAGCTTCACAAGGTGGCACTTGTGGAGGAATAAAGGCGACGGGCTGGGTCTGTGGCAAGACCGCCCCTGCTCGAAGATGGGACTAGCCCCTTGGGTTCAAATTGCCTGCGCTTTGCCTTCGTCCCACTGCTTAAATAACCTTTCTCAGGCCTCTCGCCTACATTTGTGTTTCAAAGGTTGCTGATAAAGCGATAACAGTCTTGGTCCGCAGCCTGGAATGGGATACATTCCATATAAGGCTAAGATAGCAAGTTGGTTGCCATATCTCGGCGGTTGTGAATCCGTGAGATATAAGGCCCAACTAATAAAGCAATAAAGCTTAATTGGTGTGCCCTGCATGTGTAGACACCAGGCCGTATTGGTGAGCCATCACCCGCGATCGACTTGTGTGTACCATTGTGAAATGAAATGAAGTGTTGTGGGTTCAGGGTTTAGGGTTTAGGGTGCCCTTCTTTTTGGTGCACCCTCCTGAGGTTCGAAATCAGAACAAACAGAAACCAAATCATTACTGGGGTAGGGGAACCCTCCGGAAAGCATATGATGTTGATATATGTTGTATTTTCGAGTTTTCCACACCATCTTATGGCATCGAACATGAGGATCGTCGCGCACCTATGAATAATTATGCTCTTGTGCTTTTTATTGTCACATGTTAGTTGGTTCAGATTTTGGAGGCGTGGATGTATATGTTACGATACCAAATGGGATCGCAGCTTTCTTGTTCTAGTTCCATTAGTTGGGAAATCGACACATTGCTGAACCAGCACATGGTGGCCCGTGGCCGGCCCTCCGGCGTTCATCAAAACACAAATGCCCATGACTTCCACTCAAGAACTGCAGCCGAAACCATCACCCTCAGAATCCCAGTGGACCCAGCCACCGACCAAAATGACCCTCACGATCCTGGTGGGCACCAGACACCGGCCAAATGACATTCAGAAGCCCCACTGGCTGCAAATTTGTTTGAAACCCGGGCCCGGGCCCAGGCTTGATCAAACCTAAACATGGAGGTGAGTTTTGCTGCCAAAGAAGCAAGTTTCACCGCCTCAATGGCGGCCCCAAGGCCGCCCCATGGGGGGATGCCCCAGGAGCAGTGCTTGCGTCGTGGGGCCCAGAGGGGCCCATAAAGCACATCTCTGGGTTCGATCGACTCTCAATGTGTTGGCCATAGTGCTAAATTTTTTCCAGGCACAAATTCAGCATTCCCAGCATTAAACGTGAAAAATAGCGAACTCATCTGGGCACAATTCCTGTTAGCACTCTGAGCACCAAGCAAGTGCTCCCCCACCCCAGTAAGCATAAAACGGTGTCTCATCCAAGCAATTCACACATCGACACCTAACTTATGCACGGAATTCCGGCACGAATCCAATGGAAATAGTCCAGTAACCACATGCTTATATGAATGAAAAAAACCTCCACATTAGGGTTTAGGGTCTAGGGGTTAGGGTTTGGGTTTAGGGTCTAGGGTTTAGGTTGTAGGGTTTAGGGTGTGCTCTATGACTAACACCACAACCCCAAATTTAAAATAAAGGGGGGGGGGTTGTGGTGAAGTGTGCCGCTGTTGCTTACCCACCCCATGTCCACCCTTACACAAAGGTTTTAGGGTTTAGGTTGCCCAAAGTCGTCTTTCTCGCCTTGCGTTCGCAAGGCTCGGGTTTGGGTAACTTAGGCTCGGGTTTGGGTAACTTTGTAACCGGTCAGGCTGTTTGGATGTCCAGGTGGCGGTTTGGAGCTCCAGGTGGCCGTTTGGAGCTACAGATGGCCGTCTTGAGCTCCAGGTGGCCACTCGGAGGTCCAGGTGGCCGTTTGGAGGTCCAGGTGGCCGTTTGGAGCTCCAGGTGGCCATTTGGAGCTCCAGGTGGCCATTTGCAGCTCCAGGTGGCCATTTGGAGCTCCAGGTGGCCATTTGCAGCTCCAGGGCACCGTTTGGAGCTCCAGGTGGCCGTTCGGTGCCCCAGGTGGCACAATCCCAAGATGCGAGCCCCACGGATTTTAGGGTTTTCGGCTGCAGCTTAAGGGTGTTTACTATGTCAGGGCTGTCGCCCTAACAGTCTGCCAGCATTTCCCAATGGGGGCTCATGGCTGCAGGGCTGGCCACAGGCCCAAACGCACAAGGCGTTTTGGGCCTAAGGGCTTGACACAGGGTTTGTCCGCCGATCCGGCTCCCAACCCACTTTTGCATAGAGCCCACCTCCCACACACTCTGTGTAGTCATGGGGGGTGCAGCTCTAGACTTTAGGGCTACACGTGCAAAAATAGTATAAATTTGGCCCGGGAACCCGCACGACATTTAGCAGGCCATAGTGGACAGATCTGAAGTGGGTATGCACCGCAAAGGGATGCTTGAAACAGGGACCCGGGCCTAAGGCTGAGCAAACCCTAAAATGGCGACCAAGTTTGTCGCCTAAGCGTCATTTCCCGATGTTATGATACATGGAAATAGGTGAAATCATTGGAAAATCAATAAGATCCGAACATTTTGGGATTTTTCAATTTTGGGAGTTCTTTTGCCAGCCCTTCGGGGAAAGTACATAAAAAAAAAACGGACCCAAAAGGAACATCGAACATCTTTAAAAGTTTAAAGTTTTTTGAGCAACCAACTTACAGCTAGGTATATTTATGGGTCCGTGCGTTTAACCGAATAGTTCGGCGTAGAAAGTGGGCGAGTTCGGTTGGGCCCCTTGGGCCCCATGGGCCCCTTTGGCCCCGTGGGCCCCATGGACCCCTTGGGCCCCATGGGCCCCGTGGGCCCCATGGGCCCCATGGGCCCCGTGGGCCCCATGGGCCTCATGGGCCCCTTGGGCCCCATGGGCCCCATGAGCAAACTGAACCCGCCCACTGCGTAAAAGACCTTCAGAATGCCTTGCTGGCCCAGGAGGGTCAATCGCATCTCCCCATGTATCTATATATGTAAATCTTATATAAAATGATAATTATAAAATCACGGCCGCTTGGGCGGTTGATCAGGAGGTTTGTATATTCCGCACTACTGTCCCCCGACCGTAGACTCCAGACCGCAAACCCATTTTTTCAAGTGTTTTGAAAATTTCTGCGCGATTTGGTTGTGTTTATGCAATCAATTTCGAAATTATGTGTATAAATCAGTTCGCGAAACACAGTTTGCTTGGACAGGGCACCATTTCATGATATTTATGCAAATTAGGCTTATTGAGGGGGGTGACCACCTGCTTAGAGCTCAGGGTGCCGTCAGGAACTGCGCCCAGACAGCAGCAATTTTGAGAGTGTCAAATTTGAACGGTGGGCGTGAGGTCTTTGAGAGATAGGGCTCTGAACCACGGCGCCGGCGCACAAAAAAATCGGTCCCCAGTTTGGAAGCGTAATTCATATGGTCTTTGGCGTCGTTGGCAGCGTTTCTTCTCTGAAACGACTCTGGAAATGCCCGCCGGACCCCCCTTCCACTCGCGCCGGTGGCCAGGATAACATGAGTTACACAAGTCCCTCGAAAAACTATATATCTATATACCCGGTCCTGCTTGCACGTACTTTTTTACTTTCTTTCGGTGGGATCTCAAAATATGGATTTGGCACGAAACTGACCGTCAAAAATGCTACGGACGTAAAAACACCGGCAAATTCGGCCTCTCGGCGATCCGAATCCAATGGACGATGTCCCGGACCAAGATTCGGCAAAAATCCAGGAAAAACAATGTAAAAATTTGATTTTGCTTACCCGAGTAATCCTGAGTCGAAGCCAATGATCCATACCCAGCAACCAGCAACCAGCAACCAGCAACCAGCAACCAGCAACCAGCCAACCAGCAACCAGCAGCCAGCCAGCCAACCAACCAGCCAGCCAGCCAACCAACCAGCCACCAGCCACCACCCACCACCCAGCCAGCCCAGCCACCGGTGAGGAGGAGTGTTTCTTTCTAACGAAATAGCTAAAAATAGGGGGTTGCCGATGTGAGCGCGTCACTGTTCAAAAAGCACGTGTTTTACCGTTGTTTTTTGACGCCACAAAAACACAGTAATTTGCTATCAAAAATCGTAAAAAAGTGTAAAAATTACGATTTGGCTGCAGAGGGGTGTCCCTATGCAAATAGGCGCCCTTGTTTTTGTATGGTAAAATGCGTTGGTTTTGGTACGGTGATGCACATTTTGTTGGTATTTATCACTGTCCCCGCTCCCTGGAGAGAGATTTTGTTACAGTAGTATTTATCAGTGTCCCCGCTCCCTGGAAAGAGATTTTGGTAGTATTTATCAGTGTCCCCGCTCCCTGGAGAGAGATTTTGCTGGTATTTATCAATGTCCCCGCTCCCTGGAGAAAGATTTTGTTGGTATTTATCAGTGTCCCCGCTCCCTGGAGAGAGGTTTTGTTGGTATTTATCAGTGTCCCCGCTTCCTGGAGAGAGATTTAGTCGGTATTTATCAGTGTCCCTGCTCCCTGGAGAGAGATTTTGTCAGTATTTATCAGGGTCCCCGCTCCCTGGAGAGAGATTTTACTGCTATTTATCGTATCCCCGCTCCCGGAGAGAGATTTTGTTGCTATTTATCGTGTTCCGGCTCCCTGAAGAGGTCCCGGCAACCGGAGAGAGATTTTGTCGCTATTTATTGCGTTGCAGTGATTGTTTCAAGAACAGCACTTTGGAATGTCGCGCGACATAGGTCCCAACGATGTCACCTCGCAAAACAATGTGCAGCTTATCCTACACACATCCTGCTCACAATGCATGCTCTCACACGACATTTTTCGTGTGTGTGCGTGCACTTGTGTATTTGTGTTCCTATCGAAGCCGACCCGGCACCAGGGTACCAGGCCGCAGGCAACCAGACCGCCAACTACATGCCACCAGACGCACACCCCAGCCACATGGCCCCAAAAACACACAGTTGGAGTTCAGAGAGCTCCGGCTCCCATGTGTGAGGCCTGCTCACAAAAAACGAGACACCTCATCGGATTCCGCGAAAGTGGTAGGGATATCAAACGAGAACCAGTAACCAGGTAATCAATATCCCGGTAACCAGTAGGTAACCAGGTCGTCAGCAACCTGCAACCAGCAACCTAAGATGGAAACATTCACCAGCTGATAACTGAACCATTGGTTTCTACTCGCGGGAGGGGGTTTACCGGTATACGACACTCTCTCTCTCCCTCTCTTTAGCTCTAGTGTGACCTCACTGACTAATGTACAATGCATTTGCAGCACCGCTCAATTCAGCGTGTTTGCCCAAGATACCCTGATCAGCGCAACGGATTTGCATCTAGTTTGTTGGTCCAATTGAAAAAATCCAACAAAAAATCCCAGGCCCCTAAACCCTAAACCTTGTTTTCCGGTTCCGGGGTCGGTCCCCAGACCTCGGGAATGCTATTTTTGGCTTATTTGGACCGATACGGATCGATTTGGACCAAGTTGCAGCCCAAACCGCCGGTTCCGGACCCGAATCGTGACAACATGAGAAGATTACAACTAAGTCCCTGGTTCAGCATGTTTGCATCTTGTTCCGGCTCGCCGCGGGCCCATTTGACCGGCCCAACGGGATGTCAGTTGAAATTTATCAAGGGATTTGTCCTTTGGTCAGATCCTAAGATCCACAGGACCCCAAACAGAGTTTGCTGAATCACCTTTGCTGTGCGATCTTTATTGTTGGGCCTACTCGGGGCTACCTGGTTCTATCTTGTGCTGCCTCTGAGCACCGTAGGCCGAACATCTGCTTCACACAGCTGTCTCTGGTGATACTCCAGGCTACCTCTTTCTCTCCTTCAACGCTCAATGGTTTAAGACTCTTTCCGCTTGGCTAGCTAACCAAATTCACATGCAAGCAATGTAAGTGGATCGCTAGAACATTTATAATTCGTGTCAAGGTATTGGTCACTGAGGCACCGCATGTCAGTTTCCTGGCGACGGATATTGTAGCGTATTATTATTCATGAGTCCAATTGCAGTATTGCCATTGACATAGTCAACAACAAAGTCAACTTCTTAACTCTGCGCTGCGCGTGGAAACCCAGGTGCAGCTTCTTATGGCTTGTGCGCATGGTGGGGAGGCTTCCGCCACGGAATGTTTTCGGCTGTAGGCCTCCTGACACAAAAAGTTTACTGTTTGGGCACTAGTACAAACAATGTTGCAGAAGCACTTGGGCTTGCCGCTTTGGTAAAACTATCTTTGCGATTTCTATTGTGGGTGACGGAGCAATTACCGAGACTTGCGCTGGTTCCCATGACCAGAGAGTGACGAATTCAAAAACTTCTTACAACGAGGGGCCTGACTTTGGCCCATTCAGCTCGCTAGAAAAAAACAGCAGAGTCAAGGGACCTGCCAGTCAGGGGACCTCCCTGTCTCTAGCGCTACTCGGGGCTAATCTTTAGAAGCGCTTAAAAAAAGGTGGCGTTTTTGTGTTGGGAGAGCAAAAAACAGACATCCGCCAAAAAACTATTTTTTTAACTGTCCCCCTGGATTTTTTGGTGCACCACGGGGCACATGCCGAAAATTACGCCAACTTTTCTGAGGTCGGTGAGTCAGGAGGCAATGCGAGGCAAGATGATGTCGCTGACCAGACCAATACAGCAATTGATTATACAATGCCGGACTCCTTTCGGTCCTCGCCACATCTCCGTGTTGCCTGGTGGAATATCCAGCACATCGGCATGCTTTGGTTCGATTTGCACTTTTGGCAGCTGGCTGCAAACTTTGACATCCTTTTCCTGGTTGAGACGCACCACACTGTTGTTCCCATACGTTCCGGATGGGACATTTTTGGAAATAGTCGTTCGGAGCGTGCTTGCAGTGGCGGTGTACTTGCCTTGGTGCAAAGTAGTGGAAAGGCCAAGATATTGCAGTCACGGATTGAGACCGATGGCAACATTTGGTTGCAGGTCGATCTAGGCCAGGAGGACCCCATCTGGATTGGAGGCACATACATCCCAAGCGCCTCGGACCTGCAATTTCGCAAAATGCAAGGCGATGGTCTCCTGAATCAGTTTGACAGCCTCGCGGTGCAACTTGACATATTTAGTGATCTTAAGTGGATCATTGGTGGTGATTTCAATAGCACAACCAACCACCAGCAGACTTCTTGGCAATCAGCGGACCTGCTTGATTTTCAATCTCCAATTCTAGCCCAACCCCGGCGTTCTTCACAAGATGCTCGACCGACCTCGGCCCATGGGCGCCGGCTTTTGAACCTTCTTGACGGCAGGGGCTTAATCTTCAATGGCATCTCTCACAAGCGCTTCGATGACTCTTTCACACGTTGGCCGCAGAGGCTCAAAGATTGCCCAGGCGTTCTTGATTACATTTGTGGACCACCTAGCGTGTTGGATCTTCTACCCCATGAGGCCTTACAAGTTTTACGTACTCCAGCAGATTATTCCGATCATGATATTGTTTCTCTGGCTATCCCCCTTGCTCACATTGGCAGTGCAAGCACATCTTCAACATGCACACATTTCGAACAACGGCTCTTGCACAAACTTGTCAGCCCGAGTTGTCCAGAGGATTGGACAAAGATCGAGCAAGACCTTGCTTCCAATCCAGACTGGGAGAACATTGTGAACAATATGCACCGAATTCTACAAACTTGTAGTGCAACGGTTCAAGAGGCTCAGGTGCTTGTTGATTCCTGCTTGGAAGAAGCCACAAACCTGCTCCATTCCAGTTTTGCCTCCATGAAGCTTCGTCGTCCGAGGAATGTCAATCATAGCGCACAGGCTTCGGGTAAACATGCCGCCCCTCAGCCACTTAGGGCTCTTCGGTTGAAGGCGCTCCAGGCCCAAAGTCGTTATCGTTTGCTTCTGAAAACCAATGGTTGCAGGGAGGAGGTCTCCAGAGCCAAGACTGCTTGGAACAAAGCTGCTGCACAATGCCGCAAGGCTGCAAATAAGTTCAAACGCGGAGTGTATATGGATTGGCTCGGCTTGTGGAGCACATTGCACAAGACAAACCCGCGAAGACTTTGGAGCACTTTCCGTTCTTTTACGCGTCAGCCGTCACAGGAGCCCACTTGCTCCCCTGACGAGCAGTGGCTTCATTGGGCAACACAGGGGGATGTGACCGAGGCAACTTGGAGTGAGGAGCTCCTGCAGACGGCCCATATATACTGCGAGCGTTTACAGGCATCGCCACTAGATCCGTCTTCCACCGTAGCACCTACGCTTGACGAAATTTGCAACACACGTAATCGTCTACGGATTGGTCGGGCACCCGGTCTAGATGGTATCTCCGCGGAGGCATGCCGTAACATTCCGGCACTCACTGAATTTGCTCATCTACTTTTCAGCATAATGTTCAAGTGGGCCGTATATCCAAAGGTCCTGGGCACAGCGCTCATCAAATCACTGCTGAAACCGGGCAAGCCTACTGATGCACCAACGAGCCTTAGGGGCATACGTCTCTTGAGTACCTTAGCTGCTTGGTTTGGGCAGATTGTTGACAGTCATCTGAGGAAGGCGTGGCAGCCGGGGGAACATCAGTTCGGATTCCAGCATGGCTGCGGTTGTCTCGAAGCTGTTTTCTTGATTCTCACTCTCGTGCATGACCGCCTACATGCCAATAAGCGCTTGTTCGTTGCTTGGATCGACCTTCGTACAGCCTTTCCCTCTCTAAGCAGGCCGATTCTCTTGATGCGCTTGGTTCATTGCGGCATCTCAGCGTCTTTGTGTAAAATAATATTGTCTATTTTTGATAGTACCGTTAGCATTGTCTACCTTGGCTCTCTGCTGGGTCGCCCATTCGTAGAGAAACTGGGTGTCAGAGAGGGTGCCGTTGAATCCCCTCATTTGTTCAACGCATATATTGACAAACTCCGACAACGCCTGGAATCAGGAAACCCGGGACTATGCACCATTCTTGGTGTGACCTTGGCAGTTGTCCTATATGCAGATGA
>Ga0099797_100958_pt1 | contig 16620 bp, 9 predicted proteins | sample Uncmet_Sort48C_1_FD_89871 | JGI IMG/M metagenome (GOLD analysis project Ga0099797, IMG submission 89871) | Marine eukaryotic communities from CALCOFI LINE 67, Pacific Ocean - C012_Sort48C_1 | ecosystem: Environmental > Aquatic > Marine > Oceanic | place: Pacific Ocean: Monterey Bay | collected...
AAAAAAACGAAAAAAAATCTAAGTGCCACATTTCAAATTTTTTCTAAGTGCCACTTTCCCAAATTTTCAAAAAATCTCTAAGTCCCACCAAGTGAGTGAGATGTGGGTTATGTATGTCAAAAAAGTGTAACTAACAAACCCACAAACCCACAAACAAACAAACAAACAAACGAACGAACGAACGAACAAAGTGAAATCTAGAGCTGCCTTCGCAGCTAAAAATAATTTTTCACCCCCGTACAAATAACTCAATATATAAGGCGCCCATTTGTTTACGCAACTAAAATAATTATACCAATTTTCCATTTTGTAGCTCAATATTATCGTAGGAAAGATGTATATTGAGAATAGCATTGATGCTTACCTGCGTATACGTTTTACAAAACATTTTTGTTATCATAGGTAGGATGTAGCGTGAATAGTTTTGATGGGGACAGGCCCACATGCTTGTATTGTTTGCAAAACCACCTGATTATCTTAGGAAAGGAATAATAGAGAGAATGATTTTGTTTCCTACGTTAGCAAAACATTCTTGTTATCATAGAGAAGATATTGGGAGAATAGTTTTGATACGCATGGACTTATATGCTATATTCTGTTATTGTTCCCTACAAGTAGTTTTGTAGAAGAGCAAAAGTAATCATTTTAATGTTCATACTGTTCGTAATATATTTCTTCTATATTAAAGAGGTGAAAAATGTAGATGGGCAAAAGTAATGATATTAATTACTCATATAGTCTGTAATATGCTTATCCTGTTATGGCATTGAGGTCAATGTTCTAGATGAGCAAAAGTAATGATATTTATATTCATATTGCTTTTAATATGCTGATTATGCTATGTTTTATAGGAAGGTCAATATTGTAGATGAACAAAAGTAATGATATTTATGTTCATATTGCTTGTAATATGCTTATTTAGTTATGGTAGGATGGCGAATGTTGTAGATGAGCAAAAGTAATGATATTAATTACTCATATAGTCTGTAATATGCTTATCCTGTTATGGCATTGAGGTCAATGTTCTAGATGAGCAAAAGTAATGATATTTATATTCATATTGCTTTTAATATGCTGATTATGCTATGTTTTATAGGAAGGTCAATATTGTAGATGAACAAAAGTAATGATATTTATGTTCATATTGCTTGTAATATGCTTATTTAGTTATGGTAGGATGGCGAATGTTGTAGATGAGCAAAAGTAATGATATTTATTTTCAGATTGTTTTAACTATGCTTATTCCGTTATGATAGGAAGGTGAATGTTGTAGATGAGAAAAAGTAATGATATCTATGCTCTTATTGTTTGTAAGATATTTATCCTGTTATAGTAGGGAGATCAGTGTTGTAGATGGGCAAAAGTACTGATATTTATGCTCTTATTGTTTGTAATATGTTTAGTCTGTTATATTAGGGAAGTAAATGTTGTAAGTCAGCAAAATTAATGATATTCATGTTCATATTGCTTGTAATATGCTTTTTCTGTTATGGTAGGTTGGTGAATGTTGTAGATGAGCAAAAGTAAAGATATTTATTTTCATATTGTTTTTACTATGTTTATTCTGTTATGGTAGGGATGTAAATGTTGTAAGTGAGCAAAAGTAATGATATTTCCACTCATATTGCTTATGATATGCTTACTTTGTTATGGAAGGATGGTGAATGTTGTAGATGAGCAAAAGTAATGATGTTTGTGTTCATATTGCTTTTAATATGCTTATTCCGTTATGATAGGAAGTTGAATGTTGTAGATGAGCAAAAGTAACGATATTTATTTTCAGATTGTTTTAACTATGTTTATTCCGTTATGAATGGAAGGTGAATGTTGTAGATGAGCAAAAGTAATGATATCTATGCTCTTATTGTTTGTAAGATATTTATTCTGTTATAGTAAGGATGTAAATGTTGTAAGTGAGCAAGATTAATGATATTTATGTTCATATTGCTTGTAATATGCTTATCTTGTTATGGTAGGTTGAATGTTGTAGATGAGCAAAAGTAATGCTGTTTATGTTCATATTGCTTTTAATATGCTTATTCCGTTATGATAGGAAGGTGAATGTTGTAGATGAGCAAAAGTAATGATATCTATGTTCATATTGTTTGTAATATGTTTATTCTGTTATGGTAGGGATGTAAATGCTGTAAGCGAGCAAAAATAATGTTATTTATGTTCATATTGCTTGTTATATGTTTATTCTGTTATGGTAGGAAGTTGAATGTTGTAGATGAGCAAAAGTAATGATATTTATGCCATAGGCACCTTAAAGTAAGGACTGCTAACTCCCATGGTCGGTGTTTTGAACTTGAGTCCTATGACTTAATTTGTGTATAAGTTACGAAAAAATTAATGAAATCAAGCGATTTCTTTTGCATTTTAACGATAAATCTATTGGTTAATGTTTAGATCAAATATTTTTTTGCTAAATCTAATTTTTTTGAGCAGATATAGTAATTTATTACTATGAACTGTCATGACTCAAGTTATGACTTATAGTCAGGCAGCCAAATAGCAGATTCTCAAAAAGTGAGGTAAAAAAAGTAACTGTTCTGTTTTATGCATTTTTGGATCCATTCGACCCTATAGAATGACGAAATGAATAGTGGCGCCTTGCCATTGTTGGGGAATTTTTTTTGGCCCCTTTAAGGCCGGGAGGGGGGGGGGGCTAAAATGGGGGTCAAAATGGGTAAAAAAGTACCCATCTCCCTATAAATCCCAGTATCAATGTTATTTTTAGGGAAAATGTCACATGAGTGGTAGGTGAGATGTGTAGATGACAACTTTTGATATATCACCCAAATTTACCATGTCTTAGGGGCATAAGGGGGCAAAAACGGGGGTCAAAATGGGTAAAAACGCGCCCATCTCCCTATAAATCCCAGTATAAATGTTATTTTTAGGGAAAATGTCACATGAGAGGTAACTTATGCCCCAGAAACAAGGCAAAATGAGTGGAAACAAGACACAATAATCATAGCTATCTACAATAATAATACAACTCGCCCGCTAGTTTACTCGACTAATAATATTTCTACAACTTGGAAGCGAGCTTACTCGACTGATAATATTTAGCCTCACCCGTGCTATAACAAAAACTTTTATTATGGCCCCGGGCCATAACAGTTTCAAAGGGCCAATAACGGGATTACACAGCTATACGATGAGTGTTCATGTTGTTTGTGATATTCTTATTCTGTTATGGTAGGGAGGTGAGTGTTGCAAATGAGGACAAAAAACGATGTTTATGTTCATATTGTTTGTAATATGCCTATTCTGTTATGGTAGGGAGGTGAGTGCTGTAAATGAGGACAAGAAGCGATGATTATGTTCATATTGTTTGTAGTATGATTATTCTGTTTTGTAGACACGTGAATGTTGTAGATGAGCAAAAGTAATGATATTTATGCTCAAGTTGTTTGTGATATGCTTATTCTGTTATGGTAGGGACGTGAGTGTTGTAAATGAGGACAAGAAATAATATTTATGCTCATTCTGTTTGCAATATGCCTACTCTGTTACGATAGGGACGTGAATGTTGTAGATGAGCAAAAGTAGATAATGCACATACTTTTTATGTAATATGTTTTTTTGCTATGGTAAGGGGTGAATTTTTTAGATGAGCAAAAGTAATGATATTTATGCTCATATTGTTTGTTATATGTTTATTCTGTTATCGTAGGAAAGTGAGTGTTGTAGAAGAACAAACGTACGTAATGGTATTCATGTTCATATTGTTTTTAATATGCTTATTCTGTTATGGTAGGGGGATGAATGTTGTAGATGAGCAAAAGTAATAATATTGGTCGACCTCTTCTGAGGTTGCCTTTAAAATCGTCATAAAATTCTTTTTTTTTCTTTTTTTTTTCTCGTGTTCAAATTTCTAAACTAATCATGGTACGGACTTGAAACTTGGTCCACATGATTGTCTTGACAAATGATGATCACCAGTAAACTCTGACTGGAAATTCATGCATAATTAATGAGTTTATGCATAATTAATGAGTTGATATCAATGTCATTCGTTTGACTTGAAATTTAGTCCAACGACAGAATATGACATGCTCATTACAAAAATGATAGTCTTGACTGTCACCTTATGCATAATTAATGAGTATATGTATGAATGATTAATGACCTTGCATAAAGGTTGTCCATTTGACATCAAATTTGGACCATTGATTGGGAATGACATGCTGATTACAAAAATAACATGGTTGATAGTATTTTATGCATAATTAATGAGTTTATACATAATTAATGAGTTGATATCAAGGTTATTTGTTTGACTTGAAATTTCATCCAACGACAGAATATGACATGCTCATTACAAAAAGGATAGTCTTGACTGTCGCCTTATGAATAATTAATGAGTATATCTATAAATAATTAATGACCTTGGTTGTCCATTTGACATCAAATTTGAACCATTGATTGGGAATGACATGTTGATTACAAAAATAACATGGTTGATGGTATTTTATGCATAATTAATGAGTTTATGCATAATTAATGAGTTGATATCAAGGTTATTTGTTTGACTTGAAATTAAATCCAACGACAGAATATGACATGCTCATTACAAAAATGATAGTCTTGACTGTCACCTTATGCATAATTAGTGAGTATATCTATGAATAATTAATGACCTTTCATAAAGGTTGTCCATTTGACATCAAACTTGGTCCATTGATTGAGAATGACATCCAGGTTACAAAAATGACATGGTTGATGGTGGGCCATGCATAATTAATGAGTTTATGCATAATTAATGAGTTTAAGTCAAGGTTATCATTTTTACTTGAAATTTGGTCCAGTGATAGAGAATGGTATCTTTATTTCAAAAATGACAAGGTTGCTGGTACCTCATGTATAATTAATGAGTTTATGCATAATTAATGAGTTTATATTGAGGTTATTTTTTGACTTGAAATTCGGTTCAATGACAGGATATGACATGCTTATTACAAAAATGATTTTCTTGACTGTCGCGTTATGCATAATCAATGGGTGTATCTATGAATAATTAATGAATGTTGATATTAGTTGTTAAGCAAGCCAGTAATACTGTTCTGGCCACTGATCGCCACGGTCAAGGCTACAGTCGAGCAATCAAAGAAGGACATACCCTTGAGACCAGTGGGAACAAAAGGAATGCTTTTATCAATGTTTATTAACATATATTATATTACATCAGGGGGTGGGGTGGGGGTGGTGGTTAAGCTTCAATTATACAAATTTGCAGATACTTATAGTCTATTCGTATAAGCAGTCATCTTGTTACTTCTCGAATAAATCACATCCAATGAAGGTCAGTAATTAAAAGTCTGTCATCTTCTCTATCATCATCGGGTTCTCTCCGTCTTCTTGTCTCTATCTTCTTCTCTACTACATAATTCTTGTACGCCTTTAAACATGGTCCAAAATAGAGTTTAAAATAAGCGTCCATCAATATGTTATCAATTAATTATTTATTCAAGTTAGCATTCGTAAATGTCGTATTAATTAGTCAATTAACGAACTCAGCGTTTATATACAAGCTCCACTGGTTAAATGGCTTGTACAATTCATGATATGGCGTCCAATATCAAGTTAAGTGTGAATCTGCTATCGTCCATGTTCATCGCCCAATGTTATAATGTCATCGGTAATATCTCGGCTAAATCCCCGAATAAAAGTGTCAATATTTATAGGTTCTCGTTCTGTCATCAATATAGACAGGACGTTTGGATGGATGGATTTGGTACGTCCAGATACGCAGTTATGACAATACCATCCGTAGGAATGGAGGTCGACCCCTAATGCCATCCGGCTAGTTTATGCACATATTTTTGTGTAATATGTTTATTCTGCAATGGTAGGGAGGTGGATGTTTTAGATGAGCAAAATAGACGATATTTATGCTCATATTGTTTGTTATATGTTTATTCTGTTATCGTAAGAATGTGAGTGTTGTAGAAGAACAAAGTTTATGATATTGGTTGCCTTAAAAATTGTCATAAAATTCTTTTTTCTCTTTTGTTTTCCGTTTTCAAATTTCTAAACTGATAACCGTGCGGACTCGAGACTTGGTCCACATGATTGTCTTGACAAATGATGACCACCGGTAAACCGGCATAATTAATGAGTTTATGCATAATTAATGAGTCTATATCAAGTTCATCCGTTTGACTTGAAATTTGGTCCAGTGATAGGATATGAAGTGCATATTACAAAAATGACAATCTTGACTGTCACCTTATGCATAATTAATGTGAATATCTATGAATAATTAATGGTTCTTCATAAAGGTTGTTCGTTTCATCTAAAATTTCGTCCATTGATAGAGAATGATGTCCTGATTACAAAAATGACATGGTTACTGGTACCCCATGGATAATTAATGAGTTTATGCATAATAAACGAGTCTGTATTAAGGTTATCTGTTTGAATTGAAATTTGGTCCAGTGATGACGTCCTGATTACAGAAATGACAAGGTTACTGGGATCCCATGCATAATCAATGAGTTAATGGATAATTAACGAATCTATATCAAGGTCATCCATTTGACTTGAAATTTGGTCCAGTGACAGGATGTGACATGCTTATTACAAAAAGACAATATTGATTGTCACTTTATGCATAATTAATGAGTATATCTATGAATAATTAATAAATCTTCATACAGGTCCGTTTCGTATGAAATTTGGTCCAGTGATAGGGAGTGGTATACTGATTACAAAAATGACAAGGTTACTGGTACCTCATGCATAAGTAATGAGTTGTTGCATAATTAATGAGTTTGTATCAAGATCGGAATAACATGCTGATTACAGAAACCATAAGGTTGAGAAGTTTCTCATGCATAACTAATGAGTTTTTGCTTAATCAATGAAGTTTTATTAAAATAGTCCGTTTGTCGTCAAAATTTGTTCAGTGATTTCTGGAAATGACTCCCTCTTATTGTAAAAGTCAAAGCTGACATCCTCTGATGCACAATTAAGACGACCAACGTCTTGAAATACATAATCAACCATATGCATGACTAATATATTGATGAAAACATGCGACAAAGCTTGTAAAGCTAGAATATATATATATATATATATATCAATTATAACTTTGAATTTTTTGTTAAGCAAGACAGTGATACCATCTGCAGGAATGGAGGTCGACCCCTAATGCCATCCGGCTACTTTATGTTCATATCGTTTTTGATATGTTTCTTCTGTTATAGTAGGCACGTGAATTTTTTAGATGAGGAAAAGTAATGATATTTATGCTCAAGTTGTTTGTGATATGCTTATTCTGTTATGGTAGGGGGTGAGTTTTGTAAATGAGAAAAAAAAGAGTATTTATCCACCGAAGTGGTGTCAAGGTAGATTTTAGTCACTGAGGGTGATAAATGTGATATGCCATTCATCGTAATGCCATAACTGATTTATCCCCCGTATTATATCTATGCAAAGACGCAAATCTCGCCATCTTTCCTGATAATATTGTTCAAATTAACGAAAATTCATATTCATTGCTTGTTTACATCACATATTGTTTGTTATATGTTTATTCCGTTATGGTAGGGAAGTGAATGTTGTAGATGAGGAAAAGTAATGATATTTATGCTCATGATGTTTGTAATATGATTAGATTATTATATTGTACACGATACTTACTACCGGCAATTATCACAAGCTAATCTCATTTGGCTATGAAATACCGATAATGATCATAGTCAATGTGTGACTTATATTGGACATCCGAGAGAAAGGAATGCGATAAGAAAGTCACATTTATCAACTAACTGTTATCCTATTCGGCGTAGATGAGAGAGATTGGAGAACACGAACAGTTACTTTTAAGTCATATTAAGTATCTTTTACTAACACCATGAAAAGTGCTAATTACATTTAACAAATCTATAAATCTTGTCTGATTTACATAAGTTGTTGCAGATGAGAAAACGAAAGGAGATATTAAAAGTAATATTTCTGCTGTAGTTTTCTTTCGTATTAAATGTAGTGCAAGGAATGTTGATTGATGATTGTTCATCAGACTCTACAATGCATTAATTAATAGATTCACTACAAGGTGTCACGTGAAGATGAAAATGGAGATGTAAAGATTGGAGTAGAAAGAGAAGCACTTGCGCAATTAAAAAAAAAAGGTATCATGCAAACGATGTGACGAGGCATGACAAGAATGTTGCATGATGAATAAAAAATAAGGGAATTTGAAGAAAATGTAGAGGTATAAAGGAATTGGTGATTGAAGATTACAGAAAACATATCATGAAGAAAAACAAGAATTAAATTGAAACTGATTAATAACGTAAGATATTTGACCAAAATATAACGAATGTTATCATGGTCTACTGGATACACAGCTCACATCTTGTATAACAATTTAAAATAATATGGCACATATGTAACTATCAAGCTCCTCTCATATCCGTAATAGTATACAGTGGCGCTGGAGAAAAAGTTGGACCATGACCTACTAGAGACACGGCCGTGTATGTTGCCGTCAGAATTTTGTAACTTAAAGAGTAATGGATATGTTTGTTCGAAAATGCACACATTCATTTGGAATGATGAGTTATGAATTTTTTGAGAAAATCAGATTCCAAAAAAAATAAAATCGGGGAAAAAGGCCGTTTTTCACATTTTTGATAAACAGGCTTTAAATCTTTAACTACCTATGCTTGTCATTACAAAAATGATGGACCTTTAGATGACATAGAACGACATTCCCTCGTAAACTTTTGTCACGTGTTCGTGAATAGTTCTTCCTTTATCAACGTTTAACGAAAATGCCAAAAAGCTTCTGTTAAGCTCTATCCAACCCAACGATATAAAATGATTGTTTTTATGACAACATCACATACATTTTATGAGTGTAATTGATGGTATAAACATTACTTTGATATGTGTAAAATGTTGTTACGTTGAGGGTATAAAACATTGAGGCGAAATGTAAATCAATTTGGACATATTAAGGACGGTATTTTAACGAATTCTTTTAATTGAGATTAAAAAATAGAATCTATCTATTCATTAAACATACAAACCACAATAAATCAAATCTGAGAAAAATGTACAGTAATCAGTAATCAAACGGTATATAAATAAAACTTCAACCGTAAACACAGCTAATGCAAATTACATTCGTTGATTTAAAATCAAATTAAAGCTCTTAATACTTTGTTTATCCCCCGTCAACAAACGTTACAAGGTTCATAGCCCAATTAACATTTTTAATAAGATAGGAAGGATTTACAGTATTTCATTCTTACAATGAAATTAGTCTAATGACAATTATAAAGTCGTCAAAACGTAAATTCTTATAATATATATCAAAAAGAGTTACATTATAGTAAATCCTTCAAAGTTGTTATAAATATAATGAATCATCAAATTATGTTACAACGTTCATCGTGTAAAACTACTTATAACCTGTGCGGTCGTTATTTTCGTGGACGTTATTTTTTCTAGTTCTTAATATGATGCTTAGTTTTTCTTCATTTAAACCCGTTCCTCTAAACCAAATGACATAACATTTGGACAGATCATAATTCTTATTATAACCTACACATGTGCAAAATAAGAAGTATTTTGGTTTAAATATGATTATGAAGCTGTCTTGTCGTTATAAATTTTTGCTGGGGTGGGGCAGAAAATTCCCCGATTTTCATTTTATGAATTTGAAATTTTCATAATATCCTCCCATGGTACGTATGAACATGTATGCTGAGTTTCAAGGATGTATCTTTAGTACTTTTTAAGTTACAAAATTCTGACGGCAACATACTTGGCCGTGTCTCTAGTAGGTCATGGTTGGACACATCAACATGATATCTACCCAGTGCAATAACGCAAACAAAACAAATGATAAACAATTTTCTCCATATCCCATTCTTTTACCATGTATCTCATTACTTACCACAGAAGTAATATGGGAAAAAGGGGCTGCACATGCTGCCTCGCATAGAAAGGGTGGGCATCAGCTGCGCCCACTGCCCCCGTGGTTCCTGCGCTCCAGATAATATGGGGCGGGGGCGAATTAAATGGGTGGTTTGGAATATTTTCGTGAACATATTAAAAGGGGGTTGAAATAAAGGTAGGGAGTGGAAAACGATAAATTTCAATTCGTACTAGATGTGTGCATAAATTTGGGCCATCTGGCCAAAAACTGTTTTCTGGCTCTATTTCTTCTGACAGACTTAAGTTTTGACACTTGAAATACCAGGAAAATGTGATATCACAAGGACTAGATATCGTTTGAGGCTAGCTGACCCCTTATTTCACGCAGAAAGGTCATGTTTCTATTGTAAAGTTCCATGTCTAAGGTTTCTAAGTACATCCTGAAAATTGGGCCCCTAGCTAGAATTTTGAGCCATATTCAGCAAAAACCATCAAACTTTCTTTGTTATTAGGGTTTTATATTTATTGATGCTGGGAAGTTAAAGTCAATATTTCAGTAACATTTCCATTTGGGGTGTTTGGAGTTCTTCAGGGTGTATAATTGACCAAAAATAGCCTTAACTTACCACCTAATCCGAATATTAGCTCAAAATATCTATTACAGATTTTTTCTTTACAGCTTTTTTGCAAATTTGAGCTTATATTCTTTTCAATATTGATATTCAATGAAATGGATTTGAAGACACCTTTTCCAAATAAATGACAACCCAAGGGATGGACTTTGCACATATACGTACATGAAATTGCTCGTCTAAATTCGCCTAACCACTGAAGCTCAGAATCTCTTATTTTTTTAAACAATTTGGAGCACATGACAACACAAGACATTGAATCTCCAATTTGAGCCCTTATTAGCTACTCGTGGTCAAAGAATAACCCAATACTGGTGAATGGTTGTTAAGACTCGCAACCCTGCGCAGCTTTCACCATTTTAAGAGTCATGGAGTCTTCATCAAAGAAGTATGATTTACAAATAGTATTGCAGCTCAACATTCTTAAATATTTTAGGACCACAGAATAGGCAATATTTTTGGTTGAGATTTCGAGGACATTTTCGATGATAACAAGAGATGTTTGATCAATTAATTTCCTGAAGACTTCTGAATATCTTAAAACTGAGAGAATAATGCAGAGAGGTATAAGTTTCGAGTGCATATAATGTTTCATAGCCATCAAAAGTGTGCTGGGACCAATTTGGCGTTAAGTTTTGGTATTATTAGGATAAAGTTATTTTACTTGAAGGACACACAATACGACTGATAGTCGCTCGTTAACTTAATTGCGTTACATACTTACTCAGTTCTATTATCTCTATTATCTCTATATATTAGATCTATGACATTCTACGAATTCCATGTTTACACTCGGGTGAACCACTAATGTCCTATAAGAAGTATAACCGTTAACTAAATATATACTTTTTTAGTTACGATAGTTTTAGCGAGAAACAAGCTGTAAACAAGATAAACTGTGTTCCTTTATATTTGTATTTTGGTCCTTACAACAACGACGCCACAATATTGATTGAATAATGCACCAAGAGATGTGGCTTTCTACTATATCAAGTTTCATACCCATTCAATGAGGTATTCAAACCCCCAAAAGTATGAAATGATGCAAAGAGATGTGATTGTCAACTCTAAACATTTCATAACCATTTGAAGAGTCCTAGAACCACCAGAGCTGTTAATATCAAAACAAAAGAGATCAGGGCTAATACTAGAAAACTTTAGGCTATATATTTTACTCCTTGAAGGACTTCAAACACCTCAATAGTATGGAATATGGAGATGGAATGTGATTTTGAACCATACGAAACATTTCATTACAATTCGGACTGTCCTGAGACCACCAGAGTTGTCAATATCTTAAAAAATAGAGATTTGGGGTACTTATTCGATGATTCTAGGATTGTTTGGCAATGTTACTCCATGAAGAACTCCAAACACACCAAAAATTTCTGGAAAATATAATGGAATATTGGTTTTCACTTCCAAGCATCGACATATACCTACAAAACCGTAAAAGCGAGGATAACTGGATCATTTTTACTGAATATGGCCTGAATATGGTCTAGCTATGGGCCCAATGATCAGCTATTTTTGCTTAAAACTTCAATCTACCAAGTCCGAATCTACTTAAAAACCTTCGTCATGAAAATATACAATAGAAATACGACCTTTTTGGATAAAATGAGAGGTCAGCCAGCCTCATACGACCTCCAGATATCGCATTGTCCTTGTATTTCAATGGTCAAAACAATGGTCCACCAGGAAAAATTGTGCCAGAAAGCAGATTTTGGAAAGATGATCAAAATATTGGGTTTTTGATTCTCAGAAATGGCGTCAACGAAAAAATGCCCCCTGATGATTCCTCGAAAAAGTGTAGTTGGAACCCACAACCTAACAATGTTCTTTCTCTGCTTCTCTTATCAGGTTGTCTTTTCCTTCAAAACCAAGGTTTTTCGATGATTCTGTAAGCTGTGTATGGATATAATTGTCGGTATTATTTGGGATTTGGTATTATCGGTACTCGAGGTTAACACGTTCTAAAATCAGCTATCAATGGGAAGTAATATCTTATTTTTCTTTAATCCTTTTGTTTACATAGCGTACGGAAGGAATGTTTATTTCTTCCTGCGTAAATCGTTCTTCTTCTGCATAATAAGGCCAAACAAACTTGGTCTTCAGATTAGCGTGAGGGGGTGAAAATGTAAATGGAAAATGAAGAAAAATATTGTTATTTGTTATTTCAGCCACTATAACTATAGTAAATGCGGAGAAAATACTTGTTTTAACATAACGTAGCAATTTTTCAAACAACAACAAAATCGTATAAGCCATACTTTGATTACGTTCGCTTCGAAAGAGAAATAGGAAGAGTTAATCATCATCCGTACACCTATTGTTATTTACCAATTCTTGTTTTATTCCATTGCGTATTTAGAGAGGGGATCAAAAATTTCATTATTTTTGCCTCTACTTTTGCCAAAAATAGTTTGGACCTTAAACATAATCGAACATTTAGTTTAACCGAAGTACTTTCTTTACATATTCTTCTGCTTTCTTTCAAAGTCATCATCCTCTACACGTTTCCGCTTTCGGTTGTTTATGTTCGGTTTTTCCTTACATTCTATGCTAGAACACTTTGGATAAAATTTGGGATCATGTCCTTGCAGAGCCCAAAATTTCTCAATAAATGCATATCTTGGTGTAATTTTCTTGTAATTTTGAGTAATATGATAGCTCAATGTTAGTAGAACAAGACATGTTTTCAGGAACATATATACATTTCAAGTGTCATCCTTATCATTTCCCGTACCTAGATACTACGATAAAGACGAGCCAGATACACAGGTTCAGTTCGATACCATTCGTTTTGCATCTTTCGTATCCTTCACTTTACCTTTTGAATGCAACACGCGCGATTTATTGCATTCAACACAAGTAGAAGAAAGATGGCTATACCACTGCACTAAAATCAAGCAATGACGTCATAGCTTTTGTCATCATCTATGACTTCATAGACCACCCCACCAATTTTGTGCAATGACGTCATAGACCACCTGTGGCCTACGATATCATCATCATAGGCCACATGTGGCGTAACAATCTATGATATCGTACCATCTGTCTCCTGTAGCAACAGACAATAGACCTATTGTAATCCTTTCAGACAATCATCTATGAATCATTTCTTTCGTTTGCAAAATCAGCAAAATCTCTATTAGTCATTATATCTCTTTAAGGAAAGTTTTTGTGGACTCATCAAAATCCAAAGCCAAGTCTATTTCTGGTACATGATAGTAGAATGGGCGTCGATGTTCAGCAACAACATCAAACTTTTAATAAAGTAATCAAATGTCTAAAAACTGCTAAATCAGCAAAATATCAATGTTGTTAGAATAAGCATACAAAGCTTTAGTTGTTAGAATAAGCAAGCATGCATTAGCATACAAAGCATAAACGATACGAGGAATTCAGAAACCATAGTTACAAAGGTTGAATCTCAACCTATGATGTCATAAAAGAGCTAAAAAACTGCACAATCAGCAAGAAATCAATGTTGTTAGAATTAGGGGCGACTCATCAATCGACTTTGTTTCAATGTAACGTCAATTGACGTTAAGGAGAGGAGGGGGTTAAGTTCCCTATCATTATTGACGTTATCCCCTAAATCGAAAATTTCCCCTCGCAGACACTTCCCTTAACATTACATACGTCTAGACGTCCAGACAAACACAGGCACTTTCTCGGGCACTTTGGTTGGAAGCAATGCCCCGATTCCGGAGGGGGGGGGCACTCCATATTGAATCATATAGGATAGACGTTCGTACAAAAATACGCGTGGAAAGGAGTCTAAAATTCGATCGAAGCATCCACGCGGCCATGCGTGGTGTTTAGGGTTTAGGGTTGAGTGGGCGGGACCATTCGCCTGATATTCTGTGTTTTTAGGGGTAGAAATAGAGTAAAAGAATCACGTTTAGGATTTGAAAGGGCCAAAGTCGTCTCACGTGCATACACGCTTTATAAGAAATCAGTTTATAAGAAACTAGGGCTATTTTGACTAAAACCTTAAGAAACTTGTAGGGCTATATGATTTACCCTAATAAACTTTTAAAGAAACGCAATAAGAAACTAGCCATCAAAAGGTCCATTTACTCCTGTTCAGTTCCGTTTATTCTACCTCTATCAACCATTAAATTCCGATGATATCACGGAAGAGTAATCAAATCCACACTAGTGTGTGTGTGTGTGTGTGTGTGTGTGTGTGTGTGTGTGAGAGAGAGAGGGGGAGGTCAAAGGGGGAGGAATAGAGGTACATAGTCATGCTTTTCAGGGTTTTGATCTGGCACTACAAGTTCAAGAAACTGTTAAGAATCGTTTAGACATAAAACTTAGAATAAAAATAAGAAACTTTTAGACCTAAACCCAATCCTAAGTTTCTTATAAAATGAAAAGCGAGTATTCAACATGTCCAAGGAGTTTAGTTAGTTTCAATCCCCCTCCCCCCGACTATTAATTTTTTACATTTTTCCACCCCCTACCAAGTCCTCCCCCGGCAATTAATTTATGACACATTATGACACATTTATCCAACTCTCCCCCTACTACCTCCCCCGTTTATTAGAGACCAGAGTGTAAGAAGTTTTCAAAAGGTCTCAAAAAAGATCCTGTGATTCGCCTTTTATTTTTATAGGCATGGGAAATAATTTGTATGTAAGGGGTTGATATTTTTATTGTCACCAGGGGGTGGCTGGATGGAGGGGAGTTAAAACATTTCAGTGTATTTAGATTAGGGTCAACCATTAAGTGAGGAGGGTCAAAATGGAGTAAAAAAATCACAAAATATTGAGAGAGGTCAAAGATTTCGTACAAAACTTGAGGGGGTGTCAAATTTCTTTTGAGTTTTGAAAATTCCAGCCACCCCATTGATGACAATAAAAATGAACAACCATAACGTTTCATGCATAACTTAAGCAAATAACCTCCATAAAGCGAGGATGTCTCTCTTAGTTAGTTCGTGATCTCTGATTCTTGATAATTAGTCCACTCCACCCACCTTACTCAACCACTACCCCTGGTCTGGATCCCCTTTCGGACTCGAGAGTAGATCCATATCTGGTCGTCATTGTTATCGATATAAGGATTGACGTTATCTTGGAGGGGGTGGGAGTAGAGAATTAACGTCAATTGACCTTACTTTGAAACGAAATCGATTGATGAATCGTCCCTTAGTTAGAATTTCGCAATCAAAAATGATACGAAGAGTTTCAAAGCTCGGATTTCAAACTATGGCGACACAATAAGAGCAATAGTGCTCGTTTTAGAGTGTTCAAAACAAGATCTCATCGTCATTACCACACTTTCTGGTAATTGTGGTAACGTGGTAATTGTGGTAATTGTGGTGAATGTAGTACGAAGTGTGGTAGTTACTCTCTTAGATTCATGCCCCTCCGCACGAGAAACATTTATAGTAGACTAATCTTTGTGATACCTCACTTTGAGGTACCTGAGGCAACTACCTTTAAGTAAGGTACCTTTTTGAGGTACCTTGTGAGGTACCTTTCTCGAACTGCCCTTGTCTTCCAAAATAGAAGTACAAAATGACGCACAAATATCTTTGAAAACTAAAGCTGCTTTTTCATCAGTCAAAGATCTGACACTATTCCCTGCACTACGATTGGTTCAAGGTTTTGACCATACCCATACCCGTAAAACTTCAAAGTCATCATGTAGACCTAACAATGAACTCCAAAATGACGTGCTTGGAATGCACGACTCAATGCGGCGTGCAAAGTTGCTTGCAAATACATCTATGAGAAATTCTGACAAAGAAGATGTCTTCTGATTGGTTAACGCGCAGATGAGGGTGAACGTCTGAGGTACCTGAGGTACCTACTTTTAAGTGAGGTACATTTTGAGGTACATTTCTCGAACTACCATTGATTCTCAAATAGAAGTAGAGGTCTAGGTACTAGTGCAAGCTGATTAGTTAGATTTCTTGAATAATTTATGGTAGTTAGCTTGCTTTGGATGTACCTAATTTTGAGGTACATGAGGTACATCAAGTACAAGTGAGGTACAGAGTGAGGTACATTGTCTAAGCTTTAGCATCAATTATTTCCATGATATTACTCAGATATACTATATCTAGGCT
>Ga0099797_100960_pt1 | contig 16610 bp, 9 predicted proteins | sample Uncmet_Sort48C_1_FD_89871 | JGI IMG/M metagenome (GOLD analysis project Ga0099797, IMG submission 89871) | Marine eukaryotic communities from CALCOFI LINE 67, Pacific Ocean - C012_Sort48C_1 | ecosystem: Environmental > Aquatic > Marine > Oceanic | place: Pacific Ocean: Monterey Bay | collected...
TGAACTTAAAATCCCTCAAACCTTTTATCAATTCCCGATTCCTCGACTGTGTATAATGAAATTTGTCATTCGCATTATACCCCAGATTCTTCAAATGAATTTGTTTCTTCACAAACCCCGACACTGTTATCGCATGTTGGAATTCACTCAGTTTTATCTGTGCCCGTATTCGCGAATAAACTTGTTGTGCTCTTCCAGGTCTCGGAATATATCCCTGCTCGGCTTGAGAAGGTCCTTCGACTACTGGAGCATTAAATCCTTCGGATTCCCGCCTCTCCAATTGGACTTTTATGCTCCCATTCCTCGGATCCAAATACCGTAGAAACATACCACCATCAAATATCCCTTTTCTTTGCAAAAAATGTACTGCACGCAACAATTCCTCAAACAAAGCGAAAGGATCCCAGAGAATTAGATGGTTGTTTTTATCGGTTACATTAAAAGGGGCTTGGGGCTCGTGTTCGTAATACCTCTGACTGCCCAAGAGGGTGTTGGTCCGCCAAAGCTTTTGTGGAACACGTGGTTCTGTGTCGAGATCAATGATCTCAGAGAGTCTACTAGGGCCTTGATTATTTTCAGCAGTAGTAGTGTCTATCTGATTCTGAATCTGTAATTATAGAGATGATGATCCAGTAATATTTTTGTTTTGCAGCAGAAACCGACTTTTCTCGACAAAGTCCCCCAGTCTACCGGCTTCGCAAAATTCCGTGCATAAATAGCGTTCCCGCAGTTCCAATGGGGATATGTGGTCTAACATCACACGAGTTTTATCCTCTTTTTCAGATGCAATGCCGAAAGCAGAGAGGCTTTTCCTTCTACTAGTAGTAGACTCCAATATCTGATTATCATTCGGACTACTTTTAAATTTGTCATCGGCTTCACTCTTTTCTGAATACAGTTTCTGCACGTCCCGGATCACGTGTACATACGGATAATAGTCGAATTCACCCTGAGCCGGAAAGTTTTTCTCTTGTTCCTGTTCCCAATTGGACTCGATTTGTAGCAAGAGTTTTTGCTCATAGTGCAGTCTGTGCAATCGGTTGATCCGCTCCTGGACGGTTTGGGATTTACTGTCGGCAGAATGAGCAGACTTGACACAGACAGGACCAAACCAGCCGTTTTGGGCGCATCTGGCGAAGTAACTCTGAGTCTGACTCATTATGAAGATTTATTAAAGTGGAAAAAAATATCTATCTTCAAATGCGCTATAATAAATCTTGGAATATTAGGAAGAAATTTAATTCATTGATGTTGGAGTAGCGACGTCTTAATATCCAATTCGTGTAATCATTCGATCAGGTTCAATTCGGGATATGATTCTGTTAGTGATCAATCATTTTTTTTTCTTTTGGTACGGCTACGAACACACTATTTTCAATCTCAATCTCAACTGTCGGATTCTAATCGTCTTAGGTCAACTTTAAATTTTGCGTATAAAGTTAATAATGTAGCCCAACCAGACCTCATGATCGCCTTATCGCATCCAGAATCTACTCTACCATCGGAATCCTGTAACAGTATAAGTCATTTTCACTTTCCAAATCTAACAGTTTCAACTTTACACAACATTTCAAAAAAAAGACCAAAACCATTTTGTAAACTTGGGTTTAAACCGATCCTTAAACAGCATTATATTAAACACTGAAACGTAGTAACGGAAAAAACGTATCAAACATATCTAACACAAAGAACAGATACGGTTACCAACCAAATAATAAACGAGGAACGATTTATCTACACTTGAACGAACAGCAACTCGACAAACGAAACATTAAGTCTTAAGAACACCATGGATTTTCATAAAAAATTGTTAGTTTAAACTGTTTGTTTAAAAGTTTCAATGCAAAACTTTGCTTGGCATTCACATTATTCATTATATCTCATTCTCATACATATCTAACACTTGCATCAGAAATGAATTTCACTATCTTTTTCGGTTTCAAATCTAATACCTTCTTTTTTTCTACGTCCGCTTCCAACCCATGTCCATGCAATAAATCGTCCTGTTTATCAGCGAATTTCTCGTAAAATTTAACCGTTTTTCCTCTCTTAGAATAATTATTATTCCCTAAGTCTTCATCATCAGACACTCCTTCTTTTTCAATGTCAGCTTTCACCATGTCCTTCACTTTCTTGAACATATTTGTTTTGAGTAATTTAGACATCCTCGGGGCCTCCACAGTTTTCTTGTAGTGTTTTTTTTTGTACTCCAGGGTTGTGGGCGGAGGCGGAGTTGACGGCAATTTTGAAACTGGAGAATTGGATCGGGTGCTAGCGCTGGTTTTCATTTTAGACACTGGACTATTGATGTCATCTGCTGAGGTCACTGGAGGAGACTTCAGAATACTCGTAGGTGGTTTAGGGCCCTTCATCTTCGTCAGAGTTTCGATATCATCATCGAGTACTGGTAACATACCAAGAGAAGCCGTGCTCGTTCTACCCGATAATTTTGACTGTTCCGATTCAGATAAGTTTGCAGTAACATCGGAAAACGCAGTTGGTGTGGGGGGCTTCGGTATAGCTTTCTTCTTGTAGCTCCTCTTTTTATCGATGGAGACGGGCGGGATCTTCGGCCCCGTTTTGTGGATTAAAGTGTTAATATCATCTTCGAGCTCGGGTAAACCGGCGAGTGAGGCAGTACTCATGGATCTATTTAATCTCGCTTTGTCTTCTTCAGGAAAGTCGGAGAATTTTGGGGGTAAAACGGGTTTTTGTTTATAGTTTTTCTTCTTATCATCAACTACCTCAAACGAGTCAGTCAATCCAGCAAACTGGGATACTCTCGGGGCTGCGACAGCCTTTTGTTTATAGTTTTTCTTCTTATCAACTAGCTGAAATGAATCAGTCAATCCAGCAAACTGGGATACTCTCGGAGCTGCGACAGCCTTCTGGTGATACTCCCCTTTCTTTCTCCTATCAGTGCCGGCCTGGTGACTGGTTGGGATGGTAGTGTCGTCATCTTCTAGAATAATAGCATGATCAGAAGGAGTTACAGTACCGTTGGTAGGACTGGTAGCAGCACTACTATGAGGTCTTGGTGACAATATACTTCCAAAAATATTTGGAAGTCTTATTCTTCCTTTTCTCTTCCTAGCCAACTCCTTCTCTCTCTTCTCCTCTGCTTTATTATATTCTTCTACTGTATGTTGAAGCGAGCTTTCAAAGTTCTCCGTCTTCATTTTCCGATACTTTACTTCCTTATGTTTAATCATCTCATCATCCAGACAGCGTTGAAATATACTATCAAATCCATCACCAGAACCATCCCCCAGACTAAAAGTTTTCTCTTCATCTGCTCGTTCTGCTAGGATTAAATTCACTTTCCCCCTCAACACAGCTTCTTTTATTCCGGGGATGGAACGGACGTGTTTTGTTAACTGTCTAGCGAACTTCTGGGAGCCCAGAATGTTGTATTTTATGTGATCAGAAGCGGCATCCAAGTCTTTTCGCTGGATAACAGGATTTGATGCGGAATTAGATTTCTTCCCACAAGCCTCTCTCACAGTGCCGATCGAAGTCAATATCACCGATGTTTCTACGATAACACTCCCTTTTTTCAACTGGACGTCGACATGATCAATTAGATTCTCAGCCTTAAAACTCGGAGTTGCTAAACTTGTTCTCTTTCCACCTCCACCTCTACCTCTTGCGTTACTGTTCATCTCTTCCCGTTGTTGAGTTATTCTCTCCTGATACGTTCGCTCCAGATACTCAACTACCGCTCTCCGCACTTTCTCTTTCCAACCCAGAATCAAATTCTGTTGAATCTTCGGATCATGTTTTTTCGATCCCCTCAATGCAAACCCCACAAGCAAATCCCAAATAAGTTGTTGAATCCGATTCCTCCCTATGATCAAGTGCTGGAATTCCTCTTCCTTTCTCCTTGCGATATTTTTTTTCGTTGGATCTTGTAAGGATCTGGTCGGTACCTTCGGTAGATTGTTCGCAAACTCCTTGTTGGATTCGTCGACCTTAAACCGTAATTGTTTAATGAATTTCTGCGCTTGCATGGCTTGTCTGATAGGGGTGTGCATCTTCGCATTCTTTAGAGCTCTGGCGTGATCAGCTTTTTCCTTTAGCTTTTTGTAAGCGCGCATTGTATACAACAGTTTTGCGACTGGTTCATTCATTTTTAGCGGCTTATCCAGATCACCATCCGACAAACTAGTATCTAGTTGGACTGTGTCTCTACTCTTTTTATCTCTATCCCTAGTATCATCTACTGCTGATTCAGCCCTCTTAACCTCCCCATCCCCACTACCTTTACTAAAACTTCCCCAATAATATTTGCTCCCTCTTCTTCCTCTATTCAATGTTCCAAACCGTCTCTTAGTCTGTAATCCCAATTCCCATTCCTCTATTTTCCACCTCTCCCACTCCTCCTCCTCCTGCCTAGCACGTAAAACCGCCTCCTGGATCCATTTATCTGTCCCATCCCACTTCCATTTTGTGTCTGTTACGTCGGGATTCCGTTCGTTTCTGTTCCTATTAGTATTGGATGGGTCTGAACCCGACGTTGTTAGAGTTAAATCACATACTAATGCCGCTAATCTCGCGTTTTCCCGCTCTAAGTCTTGGTTTTGGTGACGGAGAGAGTCGTAAGTTCTTAGAGGATGGAGTTTGACATTGCCGGCTGAGGGGGGATTGCCTACATCGGAGGCGAGATTTTGAGAGATCGGAGGATGATGGATGTCTAGTGGAAAGTCGAAATGGAGATGATCTACGATGTTAAAAAGATTTTTATATTTTAGATTGGTGCGATTGTGTTCATTTGTTGGCTCATAGAGACCGTTAGCGCGTTTTAAATCGTCTAATGCCTTGGAGTAGAGCTGATAATCAAGATAAGAATCGAGGTGTTGTTTTCCGTCAGAGAATGGCCCCAACTTTTTTTTAGCGTATTCTTCACACGCTGCAAGTCGCAATCTCTGAACCTCCTCCCCACAATATCGCAATATTTGTTCCTCCTCGACCTTGGGATGAATCCGTCCGAAATTCCTCAGCATGCTCCAATTATTTCTCATCTTCACCGTAGATTCGTATTCCGCATGAGCGCATTCGCGATACCGATCCAACGCACTGTCTTCGTTTTTTTGTATTTCTAATGGGGTTTTTGACTTCCAAATCGCCTTAGACTTACCAGTACTATTAGATTAAGAAGGTCCATATCCATTCAAAAATTCCTCCACCAATATCTTTGGATCATCAAAATAACCCCGCAAATAGGGTACATCTGAACTCCTCCTTCTCCTAATATTGTTCTCCCGCATGCTAAAATCCACTTCTTCTCTTCCAATTGAGTTCTAATTCTGATTCAATAAAATATTCAGATTTTCCGGATCTACCTCTTCCCACACGCTCTTCTTCATACGCTTCTCAAACATTTCAAAATCGGTCCAAAGAGTATGAAACTCTTTTATTCCCTCATATAGTTCGGGGACGCAGTGCAGTAGAAACAACTGCGCGGGGTTGAAAGAATTTCAATCATTTAAATCATTATTTCCTTGAACTTCGTTACTGTTAGTAGTACTGTACCCTCGTACTAAATTAATATTAACTCCGGCACTAGGAGATTGGGGTTCAGTCATCAGAACTAAACACCGAGCTACTCTTAGCTCGAGCGGCTCTTCATCTATGTTAGTGCCGTGATAGAGATCGTTTAAGGTTTGGTTCTTACTTTCTGAAGTTACTCTGTTCTTGGCGCTGTTGGGAGATTTGTTGGAATAGACATCTTTGTGATGATGAGTTGACGGAGATTTAGACTAGTCACGGTTGTAACTGCTGGGACTCGAATTTCTTGATGTTCTAAATCTATTAGGACTGTTACTACTGTCACAGTCATTATTCAAGTGTTTAAACGGTTTTTTCCTCAACCCGTAGTTTCTAGCTGATTTCCATTAATATGGTAGACTATTCCCATTATCATCATTATTCTCATCTTTCCAGAATTCTTCTGCCTCCAAAATCAGTCGTTATTTTCTGATATTCACTTTTTCTTTCAGTCCAGGTCGATTTGAATAATGGTCTTCTTCTGTGTAATCCAAAATGTGTTTTTTCCTCCTTTTTTCTAAGAAGTTATCCACTTCTTTCTCTAGGTCTTCATCGTCGCTGTTCAAGATGGGATCGTAAGTTAAGGGGTTGAATCTTCTTTATTACCTGAAATTCGGGACTCACGACTTCGGTTTTTGAATCTCATACGGTAACTATAATTCTTCCAAACATCTTTCGCTCAGACAGTGTTCTAACAACCGCTTGACAAAAGAAGGGAGGGCGTCTTAGAGTGTAATCAAGCAGATTTTCAGCAAAAACAGCCAGGGCTGCAGGAAATCGTGCAGTGGGCCGGCAGTAACGTAGGATTTCTGAGGGGAAATTTCATCGGGAATTCTTTTGTCGACGTGACAGGGTGAATATATTGATTCAGTATTAACAGTAGACATTGGTGATTACCGACTCAGGTCCAGATCGTAACAACTTTTAGCTGGCGAAACCTGTAGCAATCCTCCATGACGATAATCATAGCGTTCTTTCTCCGGCGAACTTCACGACGTCAAACCCGATGAATTCTCCCACGCTTTCAAGAATCTATCTCTCCTTTTCACCGGAAAGTTTTCAAAAGCTTTCTCCAGCAACAATAAAGCACTACTTCCCAACGGACTGAGAATGGACTTTGTGCTGCTGCTGAACACGACGTTTCTCAACGATTTCTTTCCCATTCGGTCAAGCTCGATGAGACGGTGCCGGAGTTTTTTGATGGAGAGGGTGACCGAGAAATCTCGATCCGCATCGGGCAGCCCTGGATGGTTGGGAGGTAAGTGTAAGTCATGTGGTGAAGTCATTGCTACAGTAAGATTATTTGTAACTGTGTCAAAATTAATATTATGTCAAATACTATGTACTAGTTAGCTGTTTAGAACTTAAACTAATATAGACAATGCGAGTAATTGATATGTCAACGAATAATACCTTATTCATGTTTTCCATTAAATTCATGGGGTTGCTGCTTGTTGAAAGTTGGGTAGGTTTATTAAGGCTTAACGAGTTTTTCGTATATCTTACCACTTAGCCTGTAGCTAATTGCTAGTAAAATTTCTGATTTCATGATGAAGACGTAGCAGTTTTGCATAGATTTCTTGCGTACCACTAGAGGCTCATACGTATCAAATAAAAATCGAAACGATTTCGTCACACCCCTAGATTCTTTTGGTGCTTTTGACTGTGCTTAACAATTCTTGACAGCACGAACACAAGGGTCCTAATAAACAAATAATTTCCAAAAACGATTCACGATTCAAAACTGATTTAATGTTAACTTTTAAGCTAATGCTACCGTTAAACGGAATAATACTCAGAGTCAAAAACAAAGTATTCATGACGACAAAATCTCCATTAGTTCTGTTATCGTGGGCCTTTCTATCGGATCCTGAAAGCAGCGAGTTCTTGCTTTCTCTAACAGCGCCATTTCTGGACCACCTTGTTGCGAACTAGCAGACCCTACATTCTGCATCAAATCATCTATCAAATTACCGATAGCCAGGACCTCCAACTTTTCACACCAGGTTTCAATATTGCTGGCACTACCGTCGTTGTTGAGTTTACTCCGATCAATCGCGAAGGAGGCGCCGAAATCCACCAGGACGGAATGAGTTGAGTTTTTGCTTGCATTATCTGATAAACTCCTCGTCACCGAATTATGGAGGTACACATCCCCATGAAACACCCCGCATTTCTTGATGAGTGCCCAACTCGCGCGGGTGATATCACGCGCAATCTCCAGGATTTCCTTGTAGGAGGAATAACAATTGAAGAAACTGGAGCCAGCACCACTTTTCTTGAGAGATACATCTTCAGATGATTCCAAGTTATCAAATGTATCTCTCGTACACGTATGAAAATTCGGGGGATTACCAGAGGCTTTGTAATTAGTTAAAAGAGACATGACACAACCAAGGGGCTTATTTACATCTTCTTCATTCTTTACCATGCCGTAAACTCGAGCTAGATTATTCCAAGTAGTTTGTGATTCTGAACATGAATTCTTCTCCGACGACTCTGAATTAGACTGAGACTGTGCTTCCGCCAGCAGATTCATAATAAACAGCTCGTGTTCACTGTCTCCATCACTAGTTACACCGGGCTTGAACATTTTTACAGCGACGTCGTTAGAACTTCCTTTTGTTTGAGTTCTAAACACCGTTCCAGAAGTACCTTGACCTAATATCGATGTCTTACTATTAGACGAATCCGCAGTGCCAGCAGCTTCAAACTCCTTGGTCTCGGGATTTATCTTCAGCCCGAGATCAGAAACATTAAACATAGTACTCGTAGTCGTTGTTGACGATGTTCCTGAACTCGAACTCCCATTGTTTCTCACCCACTCTATCTTATTCCCAGACAGACTCAACCACGCCAGCTTCTTCAAACTCTTTCCATCTATCAGCCAGTCCGGAACAGATTCCAAGCAGTTATCTGACAGCCTAAGTAATTCTAGATTGATACAACCCTCACAGTTACTGTCTTTCCCCATTCCGCCTATACTATCCGGCAGTCCCTTCCTGGTCAATCTGTTGTTACTTAAACCGCATTTTCTTAACCCTCTGAGATTCCCGAAACTTTCTGGGAGAGAAGTTAACTCGTTGTTGGTTAATATCAACCAACTAATCTGACAAATCCCATTAGGAGGGAAGGAAGGTTCTGGTATCCTTTGTAACTTACAGTGACGGAAGCCCACCATGAAGAGGTTCTCGAGAGTTAAAGGTAAGAGAGCTTCGTAGGGGTATTCCGAAACTTGTTCTTCCGAGTTAGTAGACTCCTTAGAATTGCAATTAATAAATGCTTTATCCAGCCCTGCTGCGAAAAAGATCTTCAGTTTCTCCACACATAAACTTGGAAATATGGCATTCGAAGGGTCCGTCCGATCATTTGGCGTAGAAAGACAGGTGTCTCCGTTGAAAGAAACATCTAGAAACTCCACTTGACGTAATAAAGAAGCAACATGGGAAGCAGAAAGTCTCTCATTGTCGCCAGAGTTACCAACAATGTTATTCACCGCCTTCGTTACACTCCTTAGATCCAGAGCATCGAGACCCTGGCGACGGAGATCGAGCTTGGTGAAACCTTGAGTGCTCTGAAAAAGGCCGGGAGGCGGCTGCTTGGTGGATGGATGGGGAGTGAGATTGGTAGTCAGAGGGGAGGGAGACATCTGTGGTTATAATAACTTGGTTGTTTTGATCTATATGATGTTAAGTTAATATTAGAATACTTTTTAGTCTAATATTAAGATCATTTCTATTTTTCTATAGGTTTCTCCTAATACTAGGCTGATAAATTCTGTTACATTGCTCTCAATCGTATACTAATGGTATGAATCAACAGTAGCATATGGAAACACGACGTTAAATCAAACGAGGCTCGAATTCATTTTTCTTCGATATTACTCCTACTAAATAGGTTACAGCAATGCGCAAGAATGATCGACGAGAAAAAAAGACTTTGAGACCGGCGACTACCTGTGGCTGACTAGGTCTAAGTGGGTAGAACAATTTCCACAAAAAAGCAAACGTGGACCAATAACTATTATAGCGAAGAAGTTTCAAATTTTCAATTTTAGATACTCTTTTTAATTTAGCAAACGGTTGTTGAAAATTCTCTTATTGAAGTCCAAAATTTAATTTTCCACCATCATCTGAGGATTCATTTCTTTTTCCAGGCATACAAAAGTCGTAGTTTGTCGTCCGTATTCGAATTCGTCATTATTTTTCCACCCGAAAACTCATAAAACACCAACACTTTGGGTGAAACAATCAGACTCAACGTTGTTGGAGCTGTAGGAGTATTAACCATCTTACTAGGTATAATATTAGACTCATGCCACCTACCAATTTTAGATCCTAATTTCCGACGTCGCAGCAGTCGCTGCAGAGTCGGTGGCACTGGATCACTACTGTTACTGTAACTACTACTAGTACTACCATCAGTTACATCCTTATTAACTACATTATTTCCTTTCCCACGTTGCCAAGTAATCCAGTAAAAATCTTCATCAGCATTCAACTTAAGGAGTTCATCATACAGTCTCCATGTCCTCAGACTATCAGGCCCAAGACTATTAGTTTCAGGGCCTTGAGGTCCTTTGCCCCACTTCCTTGTTAATTCCACCAATAATTCCTCAGGCAACGACTGCGACCAAAAAAACAGAGAATTTCTTTGCTTCGCCACCTTCAGGATTCTCTCACCAATGTTACAATGATCGAGGTAAATCCCATCGCCGCCAATAATAGGAAGATAAACGTCGAAATGCCAGAAGACTTTTAGAAGCTCCGACTCCAACCCCACAGGAAGGTTAAACTTAACGTCGAACTCCCCACCGAAAACCTTTTGTTGGTTACGTATCATTTAGATTTACTCGTCGTCCATGAAAGGGAGGTAAACCTCCACTAGCTGGTCAAGCATTATCTAGACTTGTATATACATTGTCGTTAACAAGTTTTGAGTCACGAAATTTACGACTGTAAACAGTTACAAATTTTTGGTTGTCGAAGAACTCGGATCTTCTATTTAATTTTTCTGGATGAACTCATTGACAACGTTTTCTACAGGTTTTCAAAGACTTTCGTATTCAGAAAAAACGGCTTGGACATCATAAATTATAGAATCAGTTACAGTTGACAATGATGTATTACAATTTAGTCGGAAAAACTCTCCCAAAGAACCTTGCTATCCAGCTTCAATCACTTTATTTTTATAAATCAGCTTGGACAACATTCGTTCCGGTTTTTCAATATCCCAAATTTTTTTCTACACTTCCTGAAAAAAGAGAGCCTTGCTGGTTACCATAGTTACTGTAGATTCAGATTCCGGAACTATCTCCTCACCAGTGAAGCTGAAGTGAACACGATACTTTATTACTATAGGAATAGTCGGTGTTTAATCTTCCAACTTGTTTCTAAGACTAGATCTGATTCTGTTTCTGTGGCTACAGAAACAGCAAGACTTATTTAATTTGAAACGTTGTTCTAGACTGCTCAAAAAAGCCGCATTGCAGGTAGAATCAATGCTGAGGAAAATGGAAAGAAGTCTAAACAGATGCAGCATGATAGTCAATCAGTGATCGTTATACGGTATTACACACGTAGATATTATAGGAAAATATTACATAGACACAAAAATTATGCTGAAGCAAATGTACGATGTACATGAGAAAGTGTCAATGAATTGATGAATCATAGTCTATAATCGTATCAGCAATATGTCAGCTGCGTATGAACTGCTGCGACGAAGAAGACTCAAGTGATGAATGGTCTTGATTTCAATTTGGACCAGATCAACACTGATGAACGTTCTGGAACACTAAGCACCTATAAACTAATAATAATATTAGTATACTTGATTTGTATTATTTACTTTTTTTTTTCGAATTTTTCATTTTTTTTTCAATTTCATTTTGACAGTGAATATTAATGGAAACAATTTAAAGTCATGTTGTTCTAGGAGAGATTCAGAAGAAGTTCTCTTTTTAAGTTTCAATTTACTGGGAAAATAAAAGACAATGCATTGATTTTTTTTTTTGGATAAAAATGGCTAGTAAACTAAATTGCAAATGAATGAAACCAAGGTTAGAAGAGTATTTTTTAATAGTAGTAATAGGCCCAACAAGTGGGACTCATTTTTTTAAGCTGCTAGCAACTCTAATTTTTTTGTAACATTGATGATTGTTACTAATAATGGAAGTAATACATTGTAATCATTGAAGTTAATATTATTTAAATGTCGACGTGTGGATTGTAAATTTTTGTTTAATGTTTTCAAACTGCTAAGTAAACTGCTAAGTAGTTGTTTCATTTCAGATAGTACAAACTGTATTCTTTAAGTTGTGAAAAAAGTGCTGAAAAAAGAGAAAAAGTACCCTGTTGTTGTGTGAAACGTGAGGAGGAGAAGAAGAAGACACACTATTGTTAATTTGTTGCCGCTGAAAAGATCATCTAACATTGTTGTTGTGGTGAAAAGTATTGTTTTGTGAAAATATTAGCAAGAATTCGTTTAACTTAATAGCCTTTTAACGCCCTAATTTTTACATCGTGTCTTGATGATTAACTTAGTACTAAAGACTAATTATCATCGATTTCAACAAGCGACCTGAAGCCAGCAAAATTAATTTATTACCAGCCCCATGGAAAACTACTACTAATATACTGTTCTAAGTCATAGAAAATTTTCAAAAGAGTTTTGGATCCTAGTACTTCTAAGAAAAAAATCGGTTAAAACAAACGTTAAAAAATTAAGATATTATCTACACAAATATAACTAGACTAACGCTTTTCTAAAATCATGGAAATAAAAATTCCCTTAAAACTAGAGAATATTAGTCTATTACAGTTAATTTTTTACTGTTCAAAACTACCCCAAACCCCAAACTAAACCCTTACCCTGAGCCCTTACCCTACAGACCAATAGTACTAGTACTCATTGTATAATTCATTGTACCGCTAAATTTCCCCCCTGTTCCCCAACACTAACGCTACATCCCCCTTCAGACCCCGTCTTCATATAACTAACAGTTCCAGCCGCCGTTTGTCTCCCCACCATCTGTTCCACCGATCCCTCCTTCATGTAGATGCAGTTCTTGTGCTTCTTCACCACCGTCCTATGAAAATGTTCATACAAACTCGTAAAGCCCTGCAAGTGCGCGTTCACCACGTGTGCCATCTTCGAGGACTTTTTATGGAATTGATAGCGGCAGAAAACTGCTCTGAATTTCGGCACCATCGTGTTCGACTCCATGTTGATAAAAGCGTAGCCTCTGTTGGTGTTGTTGATCAGATCCTGCGGTAAGTACAAAAAATCGTAGGAATCGGAGGGGTCGAAACCGTGTTGGGATAGAGTATCGGTTAACTCTTGGAAGGTGAGTTTGCAGGGGAGATGACGAATCATGAGAGTGGTGATGTCGTCGACAACGTCTTGTTGGCTTTGGATTTTCTTCCTCTTGGCTGGTGGGGCGGAGGGGAGAGGGGGAACGTAAGACTTGAAATTAATGTTGTTGGGGCCCTTTCTTGGACCTTGTTGTTGTTGATTAGGTTGTTGTTGATTAGTGTTGTTGGTCATAGAGAGCTGTTGTTGTTGTGGGTTAGTGGTGTTAAGAGCATTGAGACCGGGTGGATCCGCAATAACATTATTAAGATTGTTGGCATTAACACCGTTAATAGGGACTCCTGTTTGCATAGTAGTGCTAGTATTAGCCCCAGATGGACCAGGCACTACTACCTCTCCAGAAGCAGTTACAGTTACAGCAGTACCCTTTGAATTATTATCTGTACCCAAATCGTTTTCCAATCTCCATTTAGGCATATTATCCCCTTCCCCGTAATCCAGTTTCCGGTTCATCTTCTTCTCGGAATCCAGTCTGTCACCGTATGACATTGTTCCAGACGATAAACTCGAATTCGTCGAGTTCTTGCTGTTCGAAATCATAACCGAATTGGAATTGGCACTATTTGGACCTCCTGTAGTACTGCAACGGGTATGAAGAGTACCGTCAGAATCCCCACCAGATGATCCACAATTACTACCAAGAACGACGTGTTGATGATTGGAATTACCCGTGTTTCTAGCACTAGCACCGGGTGGTCCAGAACTGTGACTCAAATGGTGACCGTGGGCGCTAGTTACACTAGCCGGGCCACTGTTAGCACCGCCAGGTGGTCCGCAACTGTTCGTCAACAGACTATTGTTATTCACATTGCTGTAACTAGTGTTTGGTGTACTAGCAGTTTGTTGTTGGTTGATAGATGACCAGGCATTCAAAGAACTTGCGCCAAAATAACCCCCATAAGGGCCGTGATATCCCCCAGTGGTGTCATGATGAATCGGATGACCATGACCCGCTGCAGCAGCCGCCGCAGCGTGGTACGCATGAGCTGCCTGAGCATGATGATGGGAATGCAGATGATGCGCCGCAGCTGCAGCAGCTGCAGGTCCCCCTGGCCCATGAGTAGCGTGAGCGTGATTATTATACGGGTTCAAATGCTGTTGTTCAGCCGCAGCGGCATGATGGGCCGTCTGCAGATGCTGTTGTTGTTGGGAAGCATTATGTTGCTGCGAATACAGATGCGTCATGGGGAAAAATTCCTTGATGTTGGCGGGATTCAACTCCTTCATCTTGCTATTGTACTTTTTCTCGGGAGTTTTTTGTTGGCCCTGGGCTTGCTTTACAGGACTAGACTTTGTTTCAGTCTGAGGAGAAGCAACGTCGGTGTCTATAGTAGTAACTGTACTATTCAGATTAGTAGTACCAGACTGAGAAGTTGATGTTACAGTTGTTGTTGTATTAGAACTGTTGTTGTTATTGAATTTATTGGCACTTGTACTATTGTTATTATTTTCCGTCGAATCCTTCGCTTCTTGTTTTTGATTTGACAAAGTAGACTTGTTAATGTTGCCACTTACAGATTCCGAGGAAATATTGATCGTTTTCGAATGGTTATTACTATTCTCCTTAAAACCTCCCGTTACTTCTTGAATTTTCTGAGCAGCCGTAACAGGAATAGGACCTTGATGAATTGCAACCGAGTTCACTTGAGCCTCAAAATCGGAAATCTTACTCGTTACTCCTCTTGGACCACCAGACTGAGAGTTAATATTATTACAGTCCTCTGGATTATTATTATTACTCTGAAGATGATTTAAATTAGAAGAAGAAGAAGAAGATGCTTTCACTAATTCCAGGACAATAAGTGCAACAACCGTGACGAGGAACATGCCGATTACGGCATAATGATGGTTGTGACTGAGGAGGGAAACCGCGTACGAGACTGAGATGCAGAAAACCGGCCAAACCCAGGGTGGTAGACAGGATTGGCTGGTGGCCAGATATTCCATAGAGAGATTGAGTTGTTGGTTTAGAGAAATATTATTATGAAAATTTAATTTAATAAGTTAGACTGTTATTAGTAGCACTAGTAGTAGCGTTTTAAATTTTAAGTAGTAGTGGTTACAGTTTTGGACTAAAAACTAGCCGTATAGGAAAACAGAAGCACGAAATATTACTTAAGTGTCTAAAGAATGGTACTTTTTCTCACGAAAAACGACTTATAGAAAAGACTACAAGATAATATGTACTTCGCTACCGATCAGATATAAAGACTATAATAACGTGCTATTCCGTTCGAAAGTACAAAAAAATTTCGATTGATTTTCACAGACGATGTGAAAAAAATAGCTACTCATGTATGAACTAAGAAATTCATCGTTTTGTTTTGCAAATTTTGCGCGATCTAATTTTGCTTATTACTAAAATTTAGTTTACAGCAACTGAATTCAAAATTCAAATTATAGAGTACTATGATGATCCTCAAACAATTTTTTTTGAACACCCAATGACGTTAAATTCCAAAACAATCACATCATGCTACGACCACATAGTAAAGAAACGACAAAAATCTAATAATATTTCACCAATCTTTTCTTTCCCACAAGTCTCTTTTTTCTTGAATGACTTTCGCATTAGCCTGCGCCTGAAAAACTTTGTCTTCCCATCCGATTCCACGAATCTTCCCGTCCCATCTGTAGCCGGGCTTTATATTGAAACGATTCGGAGGCATTGGGTGTGGACAGGTAGGCCGAACTCGACAACTCTCAGCTGAAGAACTTGAGCCAGTGTTAGTATTACCGTTATAATTACTACCAAGTTTTTTCCTCGCCATTTCTCTCGCCTCTCGAGCTAAAGGATCTTCCGAATGATGTCTAATTTCCTCCCGTTTCATCCGATCGTACTCCTCGTCGACCTTGAAGCGATTTACATCGCCCTCAGCCACTTTTTTTTCGTACTCGTCTTGTTCTTTTCTTCGTCTTTTGGTCTCGATGCCAGTGGCCCACTCCTTGGCGTCTTGACGCTTTAACGGCTCTCTTTTACCCTTTCCCTTTGCAGCCAAGTCTTCTTCTTTTGCCTTTTTGACCTGATCCGCTGACAGAATGTTGCCAAGACGGTCGCGGAAAACGGTCTTTTGAGCTCCACCTTTCCTATCCTGATTCAGTCGCTCTGCGCGGAGTAGTTCCTTTTTCCTTTTGTCTTCTATCTCTTCACGCTGAGCCTTTAGCTGCGCTGCGGTGAGAATTCCACCTTCTGGCTCATCTTCTCGCTTAGCTTTGGGTGAAACTGGTCGTCGTCGAGGTGGTGAAGCATCACTGTCTGAATCGTTTTCTGCCGCTACATTACGTTTTCTCGGTGGTGAAGCGTCACTGTCTGAATCGTTTTTTGTAGGTACATTTCGCTTCCTCGGAGGTGACGCATCACTGTCTGAATCATTTTTTGTGGCTACATTACGCTTCCTTGGTGGCGAAGCATCACTGTCTGAATCGTTTTTTGCAGCTACATTACGTTTCCTCGGCGGTGAAGCATCACTGTCTGATTTGTTTTTTGAGCTTGAATTACGTTTCCTTGGCGGTGAAGCCTTACCATCTTCTTTTGACATGCGTGCTCCAAAACCTATCTCGTCGTCAATGCGTAGACCATTAGTTTCCATTGAATGCTTGGCATTTTTTTGTCTGGTATCATGAGATGACATGTTTCACCAAAAAATTGCACTACCAATAGGGTAATCAACAAAATATTACAGTTGAAC
>Ga0099797_100961_pt1 | contig 16587 bp, 17 predicted proteins | sample Uncmet_Sort48C_1_FD_89871 | JGI IMG/M metagenome (GOLD analysis project Ga0099797, IMG submission 89871) | Marine eukaryotic communities from CALCOFI LINE 67, Pacific Ocean - C012_Sort48C_1 | ecosystem: Environmental > Aquatic > Marine > Oceanic | place: Pacific Ocean: Monterey Bay | collected...
TTCAACAGAGCTCTGGGCAGTGTATTGAGACAAAGTGCCCTCAACAGTCCCTGTTGTAAATGTGTCATAGTTAAAAAAAAAAAAAAAAAAAAAAAAAAAACAGAGTAGAGATGCGAGTGAACCAAGGGGCTTTGATAACAATTAATTTTTGAGGGAATTCAATTAACTCCGTACGGTTTCAGGATTACTGGACGTTTCAGAATTACCGGAGATATCATTCCACGAAGCAAGTAGAAGTGAACGACTGAGTTCCAGACTCGAACCTGTGTAATTTAATTATACCAGCCGCAACATGATGCGAAGAATCGATAGGAGAACAGAGCTACCGAAGCGTGTTAAAGTCACAGTTAAGTTGAACGCTTCAGACTGCGCCTCCTGCAATTTGAGTGCAATTGAATCTTGACTCATTTCAGATCTGATTCACATTCAAAAGCGACATAGAAAAGATGTCCTTCACACGCACAGGGCGAACACGAAGCGGCGGTGGTTCCGCGCGAAACAACTTTATTGTGAACACTAACATTGTTCCTGGTGGTATCGGAGGAGCAGCTGGTCGGGGTAACAACAACAGAAATTCCAATGACAACCCGACCCAACACCAGAGGAACGATGCCATCCGCAGCGAGGTCGCGCGGATTGCGTTGCGGCTGAAAGAAGACCACACAAACCCGTTGGAGGAAGAAAATCTTGCACGGGAAAGAAAAAAGAAGGCTAAGGAAGATGCGGAAAGACGAGAACGCGAAAGAATCGAAGCTGAGAAAGAAAGAAAAGCCCGAGAACAGGCTGCAAAATTGAAAGCCAATATGAAAAAGAAGATCGATCGAGAAGCGCGATATGCGGCAGAAGCAAACAGAAGGTCTCAGTTCATGGATTTGGCGAATGATGACGAGAAAGCCGATTTGTGGAAAAAGCTGCTCGGTGACGGGGGCGCCACCGCCAGTCGTGTTCCCAATCAGAGAATCACGCAACAGTCTGTTGTGTCTGGAGGGCAGCAGTCAATGGTTTCTGGACCAGGAGGAATATCTTCGATACTTGGAAGCAGGGCGGCGCAAAGCAATGCGACGTCAAGCAGCTCCCGTAGTCAGAGGAGTATTCCGGAAGGTCGCAGTGACACAAATAGCAAGGAACCATTGGACAGTCAGGCGACTCAGGCAAGCCGTGTGAGCGGGGCTGTAGGCTCTCGGAATCGTGAATCCGGTATGGAAGACGATAATGAAGCAGACAGACCCGAACCTGCGGGTGAGGAGTCGACATTTCTTCGCAGAAGTGATCCGAGCCACCCTTCTGAGCAACGATCCAGCGGTGGTGCTGGAAGCAGGCCATGTCGTGTGACGATCAGGGATCCAGATGAAATCCAGGCCGAGCCGGAACCTTTGGTGGAGCCGGAAAATGAAATTGGAGCTGATCATCCTGAAAGCGGTAATGATCAAAGAGACATGCCTTACGAGCCAGAACCGCCTCTATCTTCCACGCCGATGGATTCAAAGAGCAAAGTGCCGTTTGAACCCGAGGAGGAAGAGAAGTCGGGCGATGTGGCGCCTAAACTTGTACTCTCCCCCCTGGAAGGACCCAGTCCTCAAGGAAGCAACAGTGTACTACCGCAAATTGGATCCAGTGGAAGCATTCCAACAGGAAGCAGTCCGTTGTCGCAATCACGACCGCTCTCTGGGTCTCGGCCGATTTCGCCAGGCTCCAGACCGTCGAACACCCTCAGCCCCACATCTGCTGGCTTAGCGGGTAGAAAAAGACTGAGTGCTGAAAATGATAATGTTGTCCAAACGCAGTCATCTTTTGGTCAAACGCCGTCATCAGGTCAGGGTATTCCGACACGGCCTTCTGACCTGCAGAACTCGATTGAGTCATGGAGGCGGGGAAAGAAAATTTCGCTGATCCAAAATACTTTAGGTGCATCAGAGGAAGCGCGGCAGAAGTCTGCAAGCTGCGCTCCTGGGTTAGACAGATTGGATCTATCTTCTTCTTCGCGCGGACACCGTACTATTAATTTTGCTGGAGACGATGACGTCGATGTTGGTGTTGGTTCAGAAGCCACACAACACAATGTTGGCCCTGCCGGCAGCAAATCGACCACCGCGAGCGTGATGATCCCGACAGTGAGTTCGGTTCTCAGCGCCAGCCGCGGCAAGGACGACAGTGGTTCTCCCAATAATAATTCTGTCAGAAGCGACTCTCCGAAAGGAAGTGGTCCTCCTCGAAAAACCGTGTTCGATTTCACCGGTTCGTCGCCGTTCGGCATGAATCTGGGCGCTTCTGTAGGCTCCAATATCGCATCTACTGTCGAGATGAAACGAAAAATGTTGCTTCGCGGCGAGAGTGGGAATTCTCTATCGGGAGCCGGGAGCGCCAGCGAAAGTGGTGGCGCCGCAAGCGTCTCTGGCGCCGCGAGCAGACAGTCGCCATTTCAGATTACGAAGTCGGGGTTGAAATTGAGAAACCTCCACCAATCCGAAAGGAAGCCCTTCATGGACGAGGGAATCGATATCAGGCGGCATGTTTACCGCTTACTCGGTACACGCGAGCATAGCTATTTGGATGCCGCGGCAAGCAAAAACATGGCCATGTCGGTCGACCGGTTTCGGGACGGGGAATCAAGACGAGCTTCGAGTCATAGCAGTCATGGTCGTAGCGGCGAAAAAGGACTTCTGGATAGTTCTTCAGAACGTAGTTTGAAATTGGGGCGTTCTCTCGGCAATTCGGCGGAACAGCAGAATCTCGAGAATTCACATAGTACAAGCTTGCATTCGTCAACGCTGAAGAAAAAACATCCGGCACATGCAGCAGCGATGGATTCCGTCTCTTACGCGGAGCATTTGAAAATGGATTTGCGGCAGGAAATTATCTCGCAGGTCGAAGAACAGGAAGAAAAACGAGCGAGAGTTATGCAGCAAGCGAGAGGAGCCAATAAGACGGCATCAACATTGGACTTGCACTCGCAATTGAAACACGCCGAAGAAATTATCTCGCCTCTCGCTGTCAAACGGCTCAAAACGTTGCAGCAGCAGAGTCTGGATGTGAGGAAAAACGTAGATTTCGGCGATGCGGGCATTTCCGCGAATACACCACTTGGAACGAAAGCGAGTATTCTGTCTGTACCGAGCAATACGGGTTCAGAATTTCACGAGCCAGGAATTGCGCTGCCAACCGAGTTTCCGCCTATCACAGCGCCTTGGGCCGACCAGTTGATGCACACGCACGAAAACGCGTTGGAGAAACGGGAAGCCGCGATCCTACAGGAGCAGACGCGGAAAATCAACGAATATCTCGCCACTGGAGGGCAAAAAGCTCTGCAAGAAAAATCAAAAATCCGGTACCCAATCGGCACGGATCCGCCACTGCTTTCGCCTTGGCAATCGCCGGCACAAAGCCCCCGTCATAGCGACGGGTGGGTCTATTCGGCAAAAATCGGCGAGGATTACCCGTTGGCGAATATCCAGAAAGGCGTTGATCCTCTCCGATTAGTTTACAAACCTAAAGCACCCAAAGATCCCGGGAAAACGCAAAAACACGACAGTCTCCGTGCTCGGAAAGCAAGACAGGCAAATGCGGCTTATGTTTTGGGCAATTCAATGAGAAAAACGGAACACGACATGGTCTCCAATTTCCCGAAATCGAAAATCGCATGTCTCACCACCCCAGCAGAATCGGTCCTATATGATTCACAAGGAAATTTGCACCGTGACGGGGAATTCACGGGCAGAATGGATCGACATCTCGCCCCTGACAGACTCCCAGAACAATTGGTGAGAGAAGACAATCGAAGAAAAGCTCGCTTGATAATAGAACGCAAAAAGAAATTTTGGGAAGAAGAGAAGCTGAAGAATAATGAGCGCCAACAGTTGATCCAAAAAGCAGTCAATCAGGGATATGAATACGACGATATCGAATTCACGTTGGATTGGAAAAGGAAGGATAAGCCGAAATGGAAACTGAATGAAGAAACCGGCGAACTGGATATGTTAGATACGATAATTGATGAGGATGGATACGTGATGGGGCATCGCGAAGCATGGGAAATGGGTTTGATCACGGATAAGATCGAAGTGGATGATTATACTGGGAGAGTGGTGAAAGATGATGGGAGAAGTTTGGAATCGTTTTCAAAGATTGACCTGACGGATAGGTCCTCTGTTACAGGCCCGCGAGGAAGTCAGCGATCCAGAAAATCACAAAGATCGTCATTGAGACCGTCGGTGAAGGAAGCACGTGGTGAAGTTGAGCCAAGGAATTCAAAAGGAATTGCAGAACCTCCGCTTGCGATTATGGATAACCATCATGGCTACAATATCGAGTCGAAGGATCACTATTTGACCAACACTTCTGTAAAGGAGCAGCAACAACCGATATTCGCAATCGAGGATAAAATCAGCACAAACACAACTACCTCTACCGGAACGAACGGTACGATTTTGAATTCCGAAAAGCCAAAGATGGATACGAAATCGATTCTCGCGTCTCTGTCCCGCGCCGAGAAGATGCTGCTCATGTCACCCAGATCGATCGACAGAACGATGAGCACCATTGATATCGAGCAAAAGCATCTCAATCCTTTGTTCGATAAGCCGCCTATCGTTGCAGAAAACCAAATCGCGTCGAAACAAGATGTGAAAAAACTGGATCAATGGCTCTCCGCTGCAATTCGCCATTTCTATTCTAACCGAACGGCGCGAGACCGAGCACGTGTGGCCGACAGATTATCAGATTTGATGCCCTACTTGACACTCTCGCTTCATCAATTGGTGCAACAGCTGAAAACCCACTGTTTGGAAAGAGGACTGGTTCTGGAGAAAATCTGGCGCACCCTGATCCAACTTTTCGACCGTGTCGTCAATGAGAATCAGTCGGATTTGGAGTTGTACAACAGCAGAAACAGAAAAATGGAGAAAGAACTCTACGAGATTACGGTTTTTGTCGAAGAACAACGCGGGAAATATCCGGATTTGATCGTGAATCTCAAAACAGCACTCGAAACAAAACTCATCTCACGAGTCAGGAAACGGCACGCGGATCTCGTCGATCTAAGGGAAAAGAATGAGATCCTCGAAATCGCGTTGGACGAATTGAAATACGAATTGCAAGTGCTCTTGCCAAACTTCGAAAAGTACATGGAGATAGATTTGTTTGAGGACACTGATATCACCAGCAACAGGCGCTCGTCACGAATTTCCGGCCGAATGTCTGGAGCGAACTCGGACGCTTCTCCCGGATCGGCTTCTCGCGCTGGCGGCAAGCAGAGTTTCACCGGCAACAAGCAGAGCTTCACAACAAGCAGCAATAATCGATCGGTGAGTACAGCAGGTCAGAAAAAGTCGATGGACTTGCAGATCAACACGAACTCCCCCGGGCAAAGTCCGAAAAGCAACGGAAAAACCAGCACAATAAATCGAAAAGACAGCTCGTCGGGAAAAGCTTCTAATGCAAGGCTGACTGCAAATTCTACACAGGAGAAATCAACTACTGTCGTCGGAGTTTCGACAACTGGCGTTTCGACAAATGGAGTGAAATCTCAATCAGCATTGGCAAAGAGTATTTCGACAAACAACACCATAACAACACCGTCCGGCACCACAATCATGACAACGGCGCATTCTCCGTCAACAGTAGCGACGCTCGCTTTACAACCACGCAGCCCAACAGCCAGCCTAAGTCCGAGCAACCAATTCCGAAATTCTAACGACCCGTCCGCGAATCCGCGGCGTGGTATGCCAGTCGAAGTTTCGGTTGGGAGGGATATACAGCGAATTCTCACTGCTTTACCGGAAGAATCTCGGGCGACGATCGGTTTCCACGTGACGGCTTTGTTGAATTCCCGTGAAGACCCTTTCGAGAAGCTGAAAACCGAAGAGGCGCAGCAGCAGGAAGAGATAAAGAAATTGAAAGAAGAAATTTATTCGATAAAGGAGAAGCTGTTCAAAAAACAAAAAGCACAAGTTCAACTTTTGAACGTTAATTTGAACCTGTAGACTATGCAGTTAATGTTCCTTTGACTTTTGGTGAGTAGGTGCGACACATGCTTTGTATCCACCTGGGCCGATATTGAGACTTGGACAGTCAGTCTCAAAATGCTTCTGTATATTCCATGTTCTTGGTGTTGCCAAAAGTGGTGTCTGGATGCCACGGCTGGGATTTTATCGAACCACTTTCGTATGTGACGGTTGTGTTCAGGAAATGGAATTTTGCATTGAGTATGGCATGAAAATGGAAAGCAGGTGAGGAGAGACGGTAACTTACAAAGAGAGGCGCTCAGGCATGGCATTCTAAAACAAAAACGAGAGATCTGAGTCGTATTGTGAATGTCTGCATGAGTGGTATTGAATTTGTATGAGTTAATCCGTCTGAGTGTCTGCATATTGCACAAGTAATCTTCGATCTCATCTGAGAGACACAACGCATCTGAGAAACACAATCCAACTTGAAACTCCAACACTGTAGCCTTCGTTTGGAAAAACTGCAAAAAAAGAACCACAGAAAGTAATCCACAGAAGGTAATTACTTACGGTATCCAGCATCGGATCGAGTGACCACTCGAATCTGATTGCAACAAAAAAATGACGTCTCTAATTGAGATTCCCAACTGTGCCTCTGCTAAAGGCGGAGGCAGCCAATTGAAAGGTGGGCGTTTCCAATTGAATCTTCACGGAAAGATCATATTCCTCTTTTTCGTCACTACCATCAACAGCATCTCCGGTCTGGATACGAGACAGATGAAACTGGCGGAGAAAGGTTGTTCGGATTGCGGCGGTGAGGACAAAAAAACATCGAAAACGGGTGGTAGACGCAGCAAAAAGAGTACAGATTCGAACAATGACATGAACGTGGTTGAAAGCGTAAAAGATATCACTGTCGACGCGGTTGATGCTGTTGCTGAAAAATACGATGAGATTGCGCCTCCTGTAAATCTAAGCGATGTCGATCCCGATGCTATTCTTACCATCGCGACCTCTCCGTTCGCACGGTGGCATTTGAATTACTTCGCCTATCCTACTGGTTTTTTGTTCGTTTTCCTGTTTGTGATCAAGAAGTGGATACTGAAGTGGAAAGGCCCTCCGATCCTTCCGAATAATGGTGTAGACCCAGACAGCTGGAACGCACAGATGAATACATTCTTTTCATGTGGTAAAAGACAGGCGGCTCCGCCCAGAGTCCGGATCACTTGGATGCAAATCGTCGCGGTTTGTTACCAGTGTCTCACCCTCACTTTTTGGGGCGGATTGATGAAAGTTTTGTCTGGCGTGTTACCGAAGAGTTACTCCAGCTCCTCTAATCGAATCGCGATGCCGAATACCAAGCAGCTTCTGCTTTACGGTTTGCCTTTGCTGGGTGTTACGTTCGTCTTCTTGTTTCTACTTCCAATCAAGTTGTACATTCCAAATATGAGGTTTTGGTATGAGTACGGGAAACCAGGAGAACGAATTTTCAGATACAACGATCCTGAAGGAAGAAAAAATAGCCCGATATATGAATGGTACGACTTGTTTTGGCTCATCTCAAAGCGTCTCGGATTGGGGTTTTTCCTGGCGCTAACCTCTTTTTTCGGCGCTATCGTTGTTTGTATTTGGGCGAAGCTGCGACCAAAACAATGGAAAAAGAGTAACAGTTGGTTTTAACTTGTCGGAGAAAAAATCATGGGGGAGAAAAAAGATTTCTTCAATCATTGATGGTCGTCAGTCATCGATGGTGTGTGAAGATGAAAGCACAGGGGGGAGAAACTATCAATGGAGGGGGATTATCAGGGGAAGAAAAGCACAAGAGGAAAGCTAAAACACAAGGAAGATTCCCAGAGGAGAAGAAATGGGGAATGAAAACTACCAGTGGACAAAAAATCAGAGACGAGGACTGGATGGATCTATCAGGGGTGGACAGTTTCTCGTAAAGATGATCTCTGTCCTTCAGATTTCAGTTGTTCAGCAGAAAGAAGAATCTTGGGAATTCGAATCATATCTAATTCGAGTGGTATGTGGTTTGATGATGTATGTGGTTCGATGCTTTGGACATCAGAAAACGAATACTTTATGGTTCAGAATGCAAGTAGACTGTGGTTCAGATTTACTTTCACAGTTCATTTTTTGTGGTTTATTCAAACGAATTTTGTATTCTCAATTGGTATTCAATTTCATTTGTACACTTCTTATTTTGGAAATTTCAACTTACTTGTTTTGGAAGCTCAGTGGCAGTTAGAAGCTAGATTCGAAGCCTCGATTTCAGATTATATCTCTCAAAGAACAACATTCTCAAAGAACAAAGAAAAATCGGGATCATATTTTGTACATTCAGTTTCATCGCATTGGGATATCATTTGTACACCATTTTGTGAGTTGTTTGGAAATTCAAATCGTTTTGCAGTTGGAAAAAAAATGTTCGATTGGCAGGTGGTGACTCGTTATGAGTGCAAGTGTTCAACGACGCCTATATGAGAGAAGCTACCCGAGAACTTTAAGAAGACTGAGACTCACATGAGAGTGTTGTCTGAGATACGAATCATATGTTCGAGACTGGAAAGGAGTACTTCTGAGACGGGCACTATCATTGTGAGACTGATTCTCACACGAGCAGGCTGATCATCATTCGAGAAGTTCCGTGACTCCTTGAGAACTAACTCCTTGTCAAGACAGACACATACTCAGCCCAGATCCTAATATCAAACTTAAATCAAATTTCAATCAAACTCCAAAACTCGTAGCTAACACAAAATTCCAAAAGGAAAACCCCCGCGAGGGGGCCCAGATTTCGAAAATATGGCTGACTTTTTCGCGCTCCGCGAGAAACCCGAAAAGGATTTGATACCTGAGTATTTCCAATACTTACAGAGAGCCAATGATTTTTACCAGCTGGAGAACAGATCTGCCATAAAACTGCAGTCTGTGTATCGGGCCTCCAAAATACGCGAGAGGTGGCATCTGATCCAAAGAACGGTGGCCCTGATCCAACGGATAGGGCGTGGTATGATTGGCAGGCTGAAAGCAAAAGCAGCTTTGATGAAACGAGCAGAATTGTGCAACAAGGCTTATTTCAATACGTGTGCGACAAGCATCCAAAAAATATTCAGAGGATTTTGGAGCCGGAATTACGTGCACTGCATGAGGACTAGGAACACTTATTTGCAGGGAATTATGGACGTGGGGGAGAGGACGAATACGTATTTTTCGGATTTTTTTTTTTTTTGATGGATGTTTGTTGTGATTCTGTGTTTGTGACAGGACTAGAGACTCAAATATTATAAGTCTTGAATTGTGTCTTTCCTTTTTTCATTCAGTCATGTCTCTTCTCATTCAAACATCATTCAAGAAAAGCCAAAAACCCGTTGCTAGTCCTCAAAAAAAAAAAAAACAATCCCTTTCCTATCAAAAAATCATCAAACCAGGTGGCTCGCATCTTATTCGGAAAAAGTCCAGGATGAGCATCAGAGACAAGTCGAGCAGCAGAAGCGCGGTCTCTTCAATAATCTCGCTTCCCAACTGCATCATCTCGTCTCCACACAAACCATCCCTGGTGTCTACAATCCACCGTATTCAGAAGCGGTTCCTACGGCATTCAATATCCCGATCGAGCAGCATCTGAGACTCCAATCGACCGCTAGGATGCCAGCATCGTTGAGACGACCTAATTTGAATAGGACGGTTGTGAACGCTACCAATTCCTATGCTCAGCAGCACGCTAGAAACAGCAATGGATTGGGAATGGATTTTGCTGAGAGAGGCGCTACAGATGCAGCGAAAATAAGAGGAGGACCTCCACAACCGTTGTCAAAGAGGAAACCGCTGATAACGCGGACAGCGAATGCTGGTAGATTGCAGGAGGTGCAAGGACCATTTAGACAGAGGGATCAGGTCGATCTGGCAAATGCGAAAGCTTATGATCAGTATATACTTACAGGAGTTTTTTTCGTTTGACAGTCATTTTTTTTGTCTGGCTGATTCTTTTTGATGTTAATTGTCGTCGTATTCATAGCCGCTGGAAGAAACCATTTTCAATGCAAAACTCTGAATCTTACTTTCAAAAGTCTTGTGATACTTCCCTAAAACCAAAAAGACAACTTTTCTTACAACTCTTCCTCTCGACAGCTACCGTTCCATCCAGTCCCAATCTGAATACCATGCCGTGCAAACGGAACAAAGAATGGAAAACAATCTATCAAAACTTACGCGTGTTGGTCCCGACGAGTTCGTGGTCAGGAAACCGGTGGAAGACAAACTCAAGCCTACCGTGCTGGCAGAAACCCGCTACCCAGACAAACCGATCGAATTTAGACAAGATTACCACGAGCTACCCAAGATCAAAGATAAACCGCCATTCTTCACTTCGATGCCGAGGGATAAGGAACTCAGGACCTATGAAGATCATCCGTTTATTACACATGCGCATCCTTAAGTGTGGATTCCGTACGACGAAAATCATCGAATGGTATGTGGATATTTGTGGATTGGGGATTTGCAACGGTTTGGAACATGGATGGACTCGGGATTCCAGAGGATGCATGGAGGCTTTGGAGTCGGTTTCTGGTGGATGCTTTTGGGTTTCTGGTATGATGCCGTTCGTGTCACGGTATTCAGCCACAATCATTCTGATTTTACACCTGCTATTTGTTACAGAGTTATTCTCAGTTATCACATGCTATTTGTTACAGAGTTATGCTGTGTCATGCTAAAACCCCATCACGATTCACGATGGGTCAATATTTGTTACAGAGTTATGCTTCGAGAGTTTTGAAAAGGAGTTTTTGGGGTTGGAATCATATCAGTACAGATAGATCTCTTATTCGGATGCTGTTATTTCCTTGGGCCAGGAGTGAACCACTGCTCCTGGTATCTTCGTGTCGCATATTCCATGGACGAATCTTTTTAGCTCTTCTCTTCTCGATTGTTCAGAGTTCAGGGGTTTTGCCTTCTTTTTGAGTGACGAGGGTTCCAGTTTTGTTTTTGCTGAGGAGAATGAGTTTCAAGAGCTGAGGAAGAGCTGTACATAGAGCGATGAGAAAATGGAAATGACGCAACCTTCAGGCAGACGGGAGAGTGAGGAGTCATCATTTGTGAGGAGATACTCATGGAGATGTATTGGAGCTGATCAGACAGGAGAGTCAAGATTTCATAGTTCTCAAGTTACTGTTTACGGAATCGCATCTTTGGTTCACATCAATGATCAATAGGTGCCACAGTCTTGATTGCGGTACGAGCCTTCTGAAGAAGATCTTGCGGCGGCAAGTTCCAATTGCTACGTTGTATTTGTGAAGTGAACGCATTTCATTGATTCTTTTTTCCAGATAACTTAAGTTTGTCTCTGTTTTGCAAATCAGAATGACAAAGTCATCAAAAGTGTTTCTGTCTCTCGTTGCATCCACAACGGATGCGCTGAACTTCGACCACATCCAAGCTGGCAACAGCAAGCAGACCATCCTGCAGCGTTTCCGTTCTCTCTCAAACAAGAAGAAAGGTTCTCCCTGCGCAGACATCAAGGATAAAGCGGCTCACCAAGAGTGCTGTTTGAAACAACCAAACCCTCTTACAGCATCGCAGAAGGAATACACGGTCGAATTACACAATTATCAAAACGTGCAATATTACGGCGATATCACGATCGGAAATGCAGGCGATTCGAGTCTCCAATCGTTCCCGGCAATTTACGATACTGGATCCTTTGAAATTCTCGTTTTGTCCGAACTCTGCGAACAGTGCCAATCCCCAAACTACGATGAGGACACGCCTTTGTACAAGGGTAGCAGTTCAACAACATTCTCCTTATTTCCAACTACGGATGAAGAGAAACGCGCTGCGAAAGAGCTGAAACAGTGCGAGGCAGAAGTGAAGGAAGACGGAAGTGGTGACGAATGTGTCTACCAAACAGTAGAGGCTCAGCATGTTTTTGGAAGTGGGCCGGTGGAATCCGTCCGTGGTTACGAGAACGTCCGAATTGGAAGTCCAGAATCCAGCGAGGGATGGGAAAACTCGCCAACACTGGAACGATTTCCGTTCTGGCAGATCAAACGCCACCAAATTGACGCGTGGGACGCGGGAGCGAAATTTTCGGCAATTGTCGGTCTCGGACCGCGAGATCATGTGCCTTCCATGGGTGGCGGTGAAGAAGACGATGACGCTGCTATTCCAACTTTGCTCGATGTCGCAGACGTGAACAAATTCTCTATTTGTTTGCAACGCGGATCCCACCAGGTGGTCGACACGAATGATGAAGCAGGGGCTGCAAGCAGTGCTGACAACAAATGGCCTTCAGGGTTTCTCACTTTCAACGCACACACGCCGCAGACCGAAAAACTTGTGCAGGTCGTTGGACAAGTCCATTGGGCGGTGAAAATGCAGAACTTCGGAGCGAAAATCGGAAATCCGGGCACGCAATTGAACCTCTGCTCCAGCCAGTATGGCGCCGCAAAGGGATGTGCTGCCATCATCGATTCCGGAACTTCTCTCATCGCTGCTCCACGATCTGCCATTGAAAATCTCGTCACACAGTTGAACATCAAAGACGATTGTTCCAATATGAAGAATTTGCCGAATTTGTCCTTTTCATTCGGTGAGGGTGAAAATCAGGAACATTTTTCCCTTCCACCATCGGCATATGTGATGAAAGTTTCGCAACTCAAGGAGACGACTGGAATTTGGGACTGGCTGTTGGCGAAAAAGCGGTCGTTTAAGGAAGAAACGATTTGCGTCCCATCGTTTATGCCTTTGGATAAGGAATCCGATATGGGACCGGTGTTCATCATGGGAATGAGTTTCCTCCGTCATTACAAGACCACATATGTGCGCGCGATGAAAACATGCGAGCCGAAAATGTATTTCACGCGGGTGGATCAGAAGTGTCAGAACGTTTCCAATGCTGGATTGATCGATACCAGGAAACATGATTCCACGGCTGAGAATTTCATGCCAATGGCAGTGACGGCGTCGGCATTGGAGAAGGTGAAATTGCCGAAATGGGCTGAAGGAAAGGGAAGCTTGGGGGAGTTGTAAGAAGGTTGAAGCTTGCTTGAAGCTTCCGGATGTGGCGCGATGTGCAACATCAACATGTTTTTTTCCAGGTCACTTCCTTTGTGACTGCTAAAATTGTCTCATGAACGTGAAATCCCATGGGTCAGTGAGAACAAACTCGAAAAAGAGAGAGAACACAGACGTGTTTCAGCCAGAGAGAGAACGATCGTGTTCCAAAGTCGGAATTCTGTTTTGCCATTTGTCGTCAATTCAAAACTTTTGGCTGTCAATTGAGAGATCGGAGTCATTTTTCCAGATGAGCGAGTGGGCCTTGATGTCTTTGCCTTTCAAATTTCAAACTGGATAATAAATTCAAAATTGTCTCGTATCACTTCACTTCTTGAAATAATTTCGTATCCAAAAAAAAAAAAAACATTCTCAAAATTCCGGTTGTTTTTTCTGACCCCATCATGATATGATCATCAGTCTGGTAGCGAAGCATCCAGACTTGTGTACGAGCGGAGCAGTGAATTCAGTCTTTCAACATTGAACTCTGGTAGCGAAGCATCCAGACTTGTGTGACACTTTCGCAAAAAAAAAAAAAATGCAGCGTTTCGACGCTTTTGCGAAACCCCTTGAGGAGTTCAAGGTGAGGACGCAAGCCGGTGGGTATATATCGATCCTCACCATGGTCACCATAGGGTATCTGCTGTTCTCAGAGCTGTTGTTCTTCCTGGACACAGAACAAAAGGACGAGATGGCCGTCGATTTGAAACAGGACACGAAGCCCCTGAAAATGCAGTTGGATATATGGGTATTCAAAAGTTTTGATTTTTCAAGGTGGTTTGAGTTTTGTGAAACTTTTCTGGTTTCACTTTGTGGTGCTGATGACATTGCAACTCGAAAACATTGATGTCAATCGGATCCACAATCCAAAAATATCCTTGCCATTTTAAAAACCATCAATTCGAAAATCTCAAAACACAGCTCCCCGACCTCCCCTGCGCCGTGGTCGCGATGAATCTCGTTCATATGAAAAACCAAGATAACGTAATGAATGTTGGTCATACCATTCTGAAACAAAGATGGCAAAAAACAGAGGATGGCGAATGGAAAATCATAGGCCAACCGATCAGAAGCGGTCTTCACCGAATTTCCGCTTCCGCCGGTGAATTCAAAGACACACTCGAAAAAAATCTCGGTAATGATGCCGTCATCTCACTCGGTCACTCAACCAGAAAACAGCGGTGTATGTCTTGTTATGGGTCAGTCAAAGACGAAGACGCGTGCTGCAACACATGTGAAAGTTTGAGAGAATCTTTCACAGAGAAAGGATGGACGTTTCCGACAGATCACATCCCAGAACAATGTGAAGATAAATTGTTTAAGGAATTTCCACCGATGGAAAATGAAGGGTGCAAGATGAGTACGCGGTCTTTGACGCGGAAAGTGCCGGCTTATCTGCAGATAGGGTTGGCATACGATTTCAGGAAAGAGGATTTGCATGAAACGTGGATGGAAAAGGCGAGGAAAGGATACGTGTCTTTTTCGCACACGATAGACTCATTATCATTTGGTCCGAAATTCCCGGGATTTGTACCGGTTTTGGATGGAATGGAGAGGAAGCATGATCATGGTATTTACTTTCTTGTTCAAATGTGATTTGGTGGATTTAGTGGATTTTCGTCTCATTGGATTTTTGGTCAGTTGTCAGTGTGATTTCAGAGGCATGTATAGAAAAATTCTGAAAAAGTTAAAACAAATAAATCAAACACAATGACTTTGGAAATCTATAATAATTCCTTTCAAAAAAAAAAAAAAATCCCAGTCCCCCTCATCGAATCATGGTCGGAAGAGAAGCTGGAATCGCAATCGGAACACTTCCAATACGATATCCATTTGATTCCGACGGATTTCATCAACCCATTTGGCTCGGTCATAGAATCGCATCAATATTCCGCCACCCATTTCGTCAAAGGTTTGAATGTGATCCAAAGGCACAGAGATTTACCAGCGCCAGGCATCTATTTCAAATACGAATTTACGGCATTTAGGGTGCGATGGGTGCAAAGTTACAAATCGTTTACGCATTTCGTCACTAACATGTGCGCTATTTTAGGGGGAGTATACGCGTTTTTCAGCATGGTCGACGCGGCTTTGTATCAAGTGGTTTTGAAGAAAAAAAGGGATGCGGCGATGATATTGTAAGTGTATTCGTGGGGTAATGTGAATTCGAGATGGTGAATTCAATACCTGAATTCGCGTGAAAGAACGAAAGAAAGAAAGTTACAGAGACTGGTGACTTATGGGGATGAGGGCAATAGCGACACCCTTGGAGAACGAAGTTGGATAAATGAAAGCTTCGAGCTGGACACTTCGAAATTAGAGGAGAAAAGTTATACGAGCTGTGATGGTCTATTCACGGGTAAGGGAACTACATATATATATGCAGCATTGTTTTGCGGTTGTTTTGCATTCAAGCAGGTATCACGTATGTGTGTCTCTTGTTTGCGTCTGTACGATCTCTCAGAGCGGTCTCTGACACCTTCACTAAGGAATGGTCCTGATGATTTACGAAGGAACGGTCCTGGCATTGGAGTATCTCATTCCTTTGTGTCACTAACATGAAAAGAAATCCGACATTCCTTTGGTCACGAAATTTTCTAAGAAAACCTAGACAACAGAAACATCTATTTATCGATTCTGAAACGACACAATATTTCTGCATAAGTGGACAGCATTTAAACATAGGCAAGTGAAGACTGATTTAATCATTTGGATTTCCTTTCTGCATACGGGCATACAGCATTCGTTCAAAATTTAGACTACAGACAAAATATGTGGAAAATCTGGGAGGCTCTAATACTGTTGTGATGATTATAATTCTCGAAGAGCGTGTTGTCTATGCTGGGTATTGTTGCCCTGCATTTGTGTTTGAGAAAACTGCGTTGGTGTTCGCAAATTATAAAAAGTCGCAAATTTAATTGGTTCTTCGTTTTTTTTGGCAGCGCAGTTGTTAGAGGTACGTGGATCGTCGTGGCTGCTGCGCGTGGCGTGACGTGACGACTGCCAGTCTAGAGTGCATGATGGAATGCATGTTTTGTCTGAAAGCGTGTACCGTACACTATGTAGTACGGTGTGTGTCTCTGATAGATTGACTATTAGTATCTGTGTTTTGCTCAAAAAAAAACTCTCTCTCCTCTTTCCACCCCCAGATCAACAAAAAATCCAAGAAATCTCTAAACAAGCAAAAAGTCCAAGACTCACTGTAGTCTGTGTTTCAAAACAGTTTACTGCGTGTTTCAAAACAATTTGAAACACAAAAAAAAATGGGTCGTTTCGCGTGCAACAAGTGTGCCTGTTGGTTCTTCGCCGTCTGGGGCATGGCCAACGGACTTATGTCTATGGTCAACCCAGATGCCGTTAACGAAGCTTGGCTCGAAGGCAGTGCAGACCCTCTCAGCAGATTGCTTCAAGCAAGCGGAGGGGTGCTTTACGTATATTCAATAGAGTTTTTTTTTTTCAATTTGAATTGCTCCAACGTATATTTAGGGGGAGTGTTTTACGTATATTTAGTTTAGAGTCTTTTTTTGATCAATAATTGTCTCGTGTCTCAAGATGAAATTATGAATCTGAATCAATCAATCAAAATACG
>Ga0099797_100962_pt1 | contig 16583 bp, 21 predicted proteins | sample Uncmet_Sort48C_1_FD_89871 | JGI IMG/M metagenome (GOLD analysis project Ga0099797, IMG submission 89871) | Marine eukaryotic communities from CALCOFI LINE 67, Pacific Ocean - C012_Sort48C_1 | ecosystem: Environmental > Aquatic > Marine > Oceanic | place: Pacific Ocean: Monterey Bay | collected...
CCAACCTGAAAGGGGTTGGGAACAAGTCCAAAGTGTGAGAATGTATCGGTATTTGTGGGTCCACATGGATTACTCTAAAAAATATTTTTCCAACGAAAGCGCAACATCGAGTTTGTATGCATATGTGTGGGTCTAGATGGAGTTGGCATACATTCGTTTACCAGGCTTTTGTGACGAAACACCAATTTTACAGTACCAAGCTGCTTCGAAAAAATCAATTTTAAAATAGAAGAATCATGCCCCGAGCTTGTGTAGTCCCTTAGCAATTCAACCGTGAAACAAGTATTAAAACTCCTCGGAGTCACTCCAGCTCGTGCGAGGGCACGGTGGTGCATATATATATATATATATATACTAGATTCGCATATGGCTCCTTAATCTTCGGACGAGGCGACCCTATTCGAACATCGTCAAATCAAAAAAGCATATGGCTCCTTACGGAGCCTGTGGGTTCGTACAAAGCAAAGTTCGAAGCAGTGAGGTGTCTCCGAATGTGAGATGAGTAAGTCAGCACTCAGAACAGTCCATTATAATGCTTGGGTCGAAGCGGTGCAGTGCATTCGAAGAACTATGCACAGGCACCGCCGGATAAGTATTGTATTCATTGTGTTTTAGAAGTGAAGGCTCAGGTACAAAACAATGCAGCTGTTTCGAAGGACAGAAAAGCAATTCAGAGCTATGCATAGTTGCAGCCGGGGAAGTACTGTATCAATTGTGTTTTAGAAATGAAGGCTCAGGTGTGCAGTGGTTTCGAAGAAAAGATAAGCAAGTCAGAACTTTGCACAGGCACAACCGAAGAGTACAGGTGCAAATCAGTGCAGCGATTCCGAAGGAAAGATAAGCATGCAAGAACTGTGCACGGGCAGAGCCGAAGAAGTATTGCATCTGTTGGGTTTTAGAGGTGAAGGCTCAAGTGCAAAGCAGTGCAGTGGTTTCGAAGGAAAGATAAGCAAGTCAGATGTATGCGCAGGCACTGCCGAAGAAGTACTGTATTTATTGTGTTTTGAAAGTGAAGGTGCAGGTGCAAAGCAGTGCAGTGGTTTCGAAGGAAAGATAAGCAAGTAAGAACTATGCACAGGCTCAGCCGAAGAAGTACTGTACTTAGTGTGTTTTAGAAGTGAAGGCTCATGTGCAAAGCAGTGCAGTGGTTTCGAAGGAAGGATAAGCGAGTCAGAACTATGCGCAGGCTCTGCCTAAGAGGAATTGTATTTATTGTTTTTTAAGAGGCGAATGTTCAGATGCACAGCAATGCAATGACTTCGAAGGAAAGATAAGCAAGTCAGAACTATGCACATGCGCAGCCGAAGAAGTAATGTTTTATTGTGTATTAGAAGTGAAGGCTCAGGTGCAAAGCAGTGCAGTGGTTTTGAAGGAAAGATAAGCAAGTCAGAACTAGGCACAGGCACAGCCGAAGAAGTATATTTTTTGTTGCGTTTGAGAAGTGAAGGCTCATGTGCAAAGCAGTGCAGTGGTTTCGAAGGAAATATGAGCAAGTCAGAACTATGCACGGGCACAGCTGCCGAATTACTACATGATTGTGTTTGCTAAAGTGCAGTCGAGCAAAGTATGGTCAAAGCTCGAGGGAGAGCTCTGATTTGTAGCCAAACCTCGAGCGGGAGCTTTGATTTGTAGCCAAACCTCGAGTAGCAGCTCCGTTTTGAAGCAAAAACTAGAGCGGGAGCTCTGATTTGGAGCCAAACCTCGAGCGGGAGCGCCTTTGACATGCAAAACCTCGAGCGGGAGTGCATGCGAAGCGTCTGGCAAAGTCGGATTTTTGGATTTTTGGATTTTGGGACTTTTCAATTCAAACTGCTAGCGCAACTTAATTTTCAATATGTTTCTGGCCGCATTGAGGGCAGCGTTGATTTTGGCTCAAGCGGAGTAAGTTTTGCATGTGCCCCAGGGAGCCGACCCCAGTGTAGGCCCTAGTCGTTGCTGATGGGCAGCGGCATCGGATTCACTCGATGTTGAAGCCAGCGTCACCATCGATAATATGAAGACAAAGATCCGTGGCAGCTACATTGAAGAGCTTCGAAAGTCAAGGCTACAGAAAATGGCTAAGGGGCAAAGATGCGAGTGGCAAAGGTAAGGACAAGGCTAAAGATGGAAACGGACCAATACAGTTCTTTGGTGCTCCGCAGCAGCCAACAGTCAATCAATGGCTGCAAGCAGGGTTGGTGCAGGCTCAGGGAGCAGAAGGTGCTGGCAACTCGTCGTCACGAGCGGCTTCAAATACTTCAACGAAAAGTGCCAGCACTTTGCAGAGGAGACAAAGTGGACTGCATCCCGAAGAAGAAGTAGTGAGAGAAGTGAGGTATGCACCTTGATAGGGACATGCTGATGTATAGTTCCTAGTCGGTGCAGAGACTCTGACACAAGGACAGATATTCCAGGTGCTTGTTCTGACGAGTATGCGGCGAACAAAAGCAAAGCTGGAGACCGGCACCACAGGGTTGTGCACCGAGGGGAATAGTATTGGAACCAGCCTGTCGAAGTTTCATGGAAAAAAAACACGCTTGGGGCCAACTGTTAGGGTGAAAATTCGCAGGGTTGGCTTCCAATACTTTTGCCCTCGGTGCAGAATCGCAAACGGGCGGCAACGGCTTTGCTTGTCACATGGTGTGCACAGGGCCACAATAAAGGAATGCTATGAAATAGAATCGAGCAAAGATACATACAAATATACCCTGACATACCATAACATACTGTATACTATATATACCTACAAAAATACAAACATACTCATATGGTGGTATATGCCACCATATGAGTCAAACATACAAATATACCTGTCAAGAATATACATACAGTGGTATATGCCACTTGCATTCAAAGGCCGGATTGCCCTCCAAAACATACACAGGCACGCAGGTCAGATTGACTCAGTGCCAACCTATAGTGTGCACCTTGTAGGGCCAGATAACCTTCCAAGAATATACATAACGTGGTATATGCCACTTGCACTGAAGGGCCGGTCGCCCTCCAAAAACATACAGGCACAGAGGTCAGATTGCCTCCGTGCTAACAGATAGGGGTCAGAATAACACATGTAGGGCCAGATAGTCCTCCACGGATATACATGCTCGGAGGTCCATTCCCCTCCTCCTTGCCACCACCAAGACGATGGGTGGCCACACACCTCCCTCTATATGGGAGGCCATACTCCAAATGGGAGGCCATACCCCGCATGGGAGGCCATACTCCAACACCAATACAATGGGAGGCTATACTCCACAATCTGACGTGAGCCCCTAATACACTCATATGGACGGAAACCATATATGTCAAATATAGGTATAGATATAAGGGTCGGGCCCCCATCATATGACATGGTGGGTTCCCTCCTTGTCAATATAACAGCGGCGAGGGTGAAATGCCCCCTATCGGTCAGATTCTCGGGCCGATGTCGCTTGAGACGGAGAGGAGGATCAAAACGGTCCTCCCCGTCAATATAATCGCGGCGAGGGTCAAATGCCCCCTATCGGTCAGATTCTCGGTCCGATGTTGCTTATACGAAGAGGAGGATCTAATCGGTCTTCCCGCATATACAGAAGAACCACGCGAGGGATCTTCTAGCTCCGATTCTGACTAAGTCATATCGTCCTAGGCCCCCGCACCTGTCGTGGCACATTCGCCGTTTATTCTTCGGAGCAGGCACCCGTCGCCAAACAATGTCAAAACCAAAAAAAAAGGCAGCGTTGCAGCCATTAGTGCAGCCAGGGACGCATTCGATCTTTGCCACAGGGGAGACAGAGTTGCAACGGGTCGAAGCATTAGGGTTGAGATCAGGAAGACACCCAAATTGCTCCCGTTTGGAGACAAGCTTCGGAACCTTCTTGAGGACCTGTTTAAGGAGCTGTATGAGTTAGAAGAGGCACACATCACGACGACGTCTTTCGAAACCTTAGGCGTTGTTGAAAATGCGGGTATGAGACCTCCGAGTGTGGATGATCACAAAAAGTACAAAACCAAACGAATATATGTTACTGGCGGCATATGGGCTAAGTGGGCTTCGGAGCCAATGCTTTACTGACCCTGGGACATATCTTGTAGCACATGCTCCCAGTGTAGGCTTTTGCTGATCTCTGCGGCACCGCTTGACCGCATAAAACTACAGGATGAACATTTGATTCAGCATGCAACCAAAACATCAACAGTCACAAGTATATGCTCATTGCTATGTGTATGTGTGCTGTTTGTTTTCGCCGACTCTTTCCATTCTATGTCCGCACATGGGTTTCATTTGGGTGGCCCCAAGGAGGACTTTGGGAGTCTTCGGGGTCATTGTGGAAGGGCCTCATATCGGAGGCCTCTTGAGGCACCAGATAACCTTTCCGGACATTGGGGGGGCATTCTGAGACCTGCTTTAGTAATTGAACGGGAAGCGCGATCACACTTACCAATCTTCCCAGCACATCGGAGAGAGTCCATTCGTCTTTGTCCACGGCTTGTGGCGCAGCCTGGACCATGCATGAGGAACAACCGATGCAACAAACAAACCAAAAACACAAATACAAAAAACGAGTAGACAAATGGCATACATCAATAACTCAAGAACAAACGAAGCAAAACAAAAACGAAACACAATAGTACTGATACGTGCGCACATATAGGAATATCGTATATGCGGTGGTGTTTGCATCCAGCACCGATTATTGCGTTCAGCAGTTCGCAGACAGGCACGTTTTACTTATGTTAGATCATACTTGTCACAAGGTCGGAGATGGAACTGAGATGGCAAAGACTATTCCATGAAGTGGCCTTATGGGCAGGCTTCGTGGAGCGCGTGAACAGGCGCGCTTGCCTTCCATAACTCTGTCATGTGCATGCTGGAGCATCATCAAAAATCCAATCTTGAAGCCTACCTATCCAATGCTCCTGAAATAGAAACATGTATTTATGACAAGATGCATACATACTATATCTAACATATCGGAGATAACATATATATATTATATATATGCTATATCTTTCTACATACACACATATGTAACATATTATCTCACATAAGATATAAAATATAATTTATGTTTGTTGTATTAATCATATATAATGTATAAGGTATAATACATATAATATAGATAATGTTATATATGTACAATCATAGATATTATGTATAGTAATTGTGCCATATACAGAATACATTGATAATGTATCATAACCACCCCCCTCCATCTCTCTTTCACGTAATCATCACCTATTAGTATCCTCTCACCATGATAGTTCATCACTGATTAGCATCACTGCCTTCTTGGAGGAATGCACCATCTGAATTTGTATGACAAACCTAGCTAGGGAGGCTGGTTTATTTATTCTACCAGGGCTTCGAACAATGATGATGATGAGCGATGATGTGTAATACTTGTTTGCACATCATGCCGCCGACCCCCTTTGAAAACATGATGAGAATACTGGCAGATTTGTTGCTAAGTGTTAGGGATCTAGTTTTGAGGTTTTGTGGGGTGACTCGCGTGTCATTTTGGGATCCTTGGGCGTCTGAGGGCCGAATCCGGGAGAGAATTCGCCATACACATCGCGATGGGGAACCAAAAGCGATAAACAAAAGAAAACAAAACAAAAAAAATATATATGAATACACATGAGCTTTTGAAAAGTAGGTGGCCTTTGCCCATTGCTAAGTGTCTAGCCTTAGGCTCACAGATCTTGGGAGTGTTCGGACAGACATGAATGAGAGTTCCCTTCTCAGGTGCTAGGCATGATGCAAGCAGTCCTTATCCCTTATCTAATTGATAGTCGCCTTGATGATGGCACAAAACAAATTGAGGATTATGCAGCTCGCTGCACAAAAACTAAAAGCAAAATATTGGGAGGTTCAGGCGCACACAAGGCTGTGGACAACAAGATGGAACACCATATAAATATGCATATGTATATATGGATATCTATCTACATATATGGCCGCGTGCCATACAACCCATGGTATTGAAAGTGCATTTGCCCATATAGATTCCTACTTGGGGAACGCTTTTTGCGCTTTATGGGGTGACTTTGGTGTCATTTTGGTAGCCTTCGGCGTCATGTGTAACGAACTTTGTGCGTTTGGGTGTGAGTACACAACAATGGCACGCCAAAGTGGCCTACGGGCAGATTGGAGGACCCACCCCCCCCTCCATTCAGGGCCCAAGCTGCACACCAAAAGTCATCAGAAACACATTCCGAGGAACAATGTGATAGCTTGTCCAAGTGTGTAGAAGCAGGTCGCGCTCAGAAGAGTTTTCTTGGCGCGCGCAGAGACACAGAACCCCCTAAAATAGGTAAACGGCTCGAGAGTGAGTCGTTTTTGACAAAAAACAGGAATAACAACAAATATACCATGACAGCCACAATTGCATGACATTTTGACGTCATTTTGGAGCCACGGACATGGAAATCACCATGCTTTGGTGTTTGTAGTGTGTTCATGAGAATAGCTAGAATTCAATTGAGAGTGTGTTTCGCCGGGGGGGGGGCTTCTAAACCACATTTCCACACCCCCCGGGGGAGGAAAAAGGAGGGGAAAGAAGAAGAACATACATCCCACACGCCTGTTGACCCCAGAGGGGTCGGCGGATTCGATGTATACAATATCCTTGGCTACATATATATATATATATACAGAGAGAGAGAGAGAGATAGTGAGTGGTACGCTACAGTGATGACGCGCACACCCGTGATGTCCGCCACCAACACCTTGAAGTAGCTGCTGAAGTTGGGTGTGGAAGTCGTGGCAGTTGAGTGCCCAAACAAAGCATTTTTTGTTAGTGTGCCTACCCCCTCCCTCCTTCGTTCCCTAACCATACAGGGTTTTGGGAGCGAGGACTCTGACGATGAGTGATAGTACGGCCTGGACACCGGGGTCATTGAGAGACATGTGTAGCCAATGCTATACCACACAACAAAAACGAAAAGTTTCAGATCTTATCGGCACCGAAGTCTCGGTGCCAGAAAGTAGTGTGGCACATCTCAGTGTTGGGCAGGAGCGTCGACAGAGATTTCTCTTTAAGGAATGTTCGAGTTACAAATGTGCGAATGCTTGCGCATTTGTTGTGATACTCATGATTAATCTTGCGGACACCTCGGCATTGGGCGGCCCAGGACCCGCCCACCCGGGGCCTGGTCGTATTTGCTGGCGAAGACTTGCCAGTCCTCAGGCAACTGGAAATGGTGGCATTTGATTGCTCATAACTCATGACCTTTTCGGGTTTCGGGGATGCCTTTTTTTCAGATCTCACCCGCAGCGAAGTCCTTTTGCGAACATTAGAACTAACAATTTTTATATGTTCTGCAGACCTTTAAATCTGTGATGGTCGAGGCCAATGTGCAGGCCTGTATTGTAAGTTCCTGCATTATTGTTTCTGTTCTTGCGTTTCCAGTCCCAGCGATTCCCACGTTCCCGTTCCCGCCCGGTGCTCTTCACCGCGGCAAATTACCTTCCACTAGCGTTTTACCGTCCCACTTCCACGAACTTGTAGACATCATTTATAATCGAATATGGTATGCATCTGCTGTGGCGTAGCATTGTCTAAAATGCGATATAACATATTATCATATAATGCATCACGGTAGATATTCGAATGTTCTAAAAATATCATATCATCCTTCTCGCTTTCTCTCTCAGGGTATATATATATATATATATATATATATATATATATCGAAACCAATTATACTATACCCAGCCAACCAGCAACCAGCCACCAGCCAACCAGCCAGCCAGCCAACCAACCAACCAGCCAGCCAACCAGCTAGTCAACCAACCAACCAACCAGCCAGCCAGCCAACCAACCAGCCACTAGCCACCACCCACCACCCAGCCAGCCCAGCCACCGGTGAGGAGGAGTGTTTCTGTCTAGCGAAATAGCTAAAAATAGAGGGTTGCCCACGTGATTGCGTCAACATTTCAAAAGCACGTGTTTTACTGTTATTTTTTGATGCTCCCAAAACGTTGTAAAAAAAATCGTCAACTTTGGTTAAGAATTGTCATTTTAACTGCAAAAAGTAGCCCTGTCCAATTGGCCGCCTTCATTTTTGTATGGTAAAATGCATTGTTTTTGGTACGACAGTGCACAAAGTGTTGTATTTACGGTGTTCCCGCTCCCTGAGGAGAGATTTTGGTGGTATTTACTGTGTTCCCGCTCCCTTGAGAAAGATTTTGTCTGTATTTTACGGGCTTCCCGCTCCGTGGAAAGAGATTTTGACGCTATTTACGGTGTGCACACTCCCTGGAGAGAGATTGTGTTGCTATTTACGGTGTTCCCGGTCCTTGGAGGGAGATTTTGTAGGTATTTACGGTGTGCCCGCTTCCTGGAGAGAGATTTTGCCTGTATTTACGGTGTTCCCGCTCCCTTGAGAAAGATTTTGTCGGTATTTACGGTGTTCCCGCTCCCCGGAAAGAGATTTCCTGGAGAGAGATTTTATTAGTATTTACGGTGTTCCCGCTCCCTTGAGAAAGATTTTGTTTGTATTTACGGTGTTCCCGCTCCCTGGAAAGAGATTTCCTGGAGAGATTTTGTCGGTATTTATTGTGTTCCCACTCCCTTGAGAAAGATTGTGTTTGTATTTGCGGTGTTCCCGCTCCCTGGAAACAGATTTCCTGGAGAGAGATTTTGTCGGTAGTTACGGTGTTCCCGCACCCTTGAGAAAGATTCAGTCTGTATTTATGGTGTTCCCGCTCCTTGGAAAGAGATTTCCTGGAGAGAGACTTTGTTGGTATTTACTGTGTTCCCGCACCCTTGAGAAAGATTGTTGGTATTTACGGTGTTCCTCCCTAGAAAGAGATTTCTTGGAGAGAGATTTTGTCGGTATTTACTGTGTTCCCGCTCCCTTGAGAAAGATTGTTGGTATTTACCGTGTTCCCGCTCCCTTGAGAAAGACTTTGCTGGTATTTACTGTGTTCCCGCTCCCTGGAAAGAGATTTCCTGGAGAGAGATTTTGTCGGTATTTACGGTGTTCCCGCTCCCTTGAGAAAGATTTTGTTTGTATTTACGGTGTTCCCGCTCCCCGGAAAGAGATTTCCTGGAGAGATTTTGTCGGTATTTATGGTGTTCCCGCTCCCTTGAGAAAGATTTTGTCTGTATTTGCGGTGTTCCCGCTCCCTGGAAAGAGATTTCCTGGAGAGAGATTTTGTCTGTATTTACGGTGTTCCCGCACCCTTGAGAAAGATTTAGTCGGTATTTACTGTGGTCCCGCTCCCTGGAAACAGATTTCCTGGAGAGAGAGATTTTGTTTGTATTTACGGTGCTCCCGCTCCCTTGAGAAATATTTTGGCGGTATTTACGGTGCTGCCGCTTCCTGGAAAGAGATTTCTTGGAGTGAGATTTTGTTGGTATTTACGGTGTTTCTGCTCCCTTGAGAAAGATTTTGTTGGTATTTACGGTGTTCCCGCTCCCTGGAAAGAGATTTCCTGGAGAGAGATTTTGTCTGTATTTACTGTGTTCCCGCTCCCTTGAGAAAGATTTTGTCTGTATTTACGGTGTTCCCGCTCCCTGGAAAGAGATTTCCTGGAGAGAGATTTTGTTGGTATTTACACTGTTCCCGCTCCCTTGAGAAAGATGTTGTCGGTATTTATGGTGTTCCTGCTCCCTGGAAATAGATTTCCTGGAGAGAGAAGTCGTCGGTATTTACGGTGTTACCACTCCCTTGAGAGATTTAGTCGGTATTTACGGTGTTCCCGCTCCCTGGAAAGAGATTTCCTGGAGAGAGATTTAGTCGGTATTTACAGTGTGCCCGCTCCCTTGAGAAAGATTTTGTGGGTATTTGTGGTGTTCCCGCTCCCTGGAAAGAGATTTCCTGGAGAGAGATTTTGGCGGTATTTACGGTGTTCCCACTCCCTTGAGAAAGATTTTGTAGGTATTTATGGTGTTCCGGCTCCCTGGAGAAAGATTTTGTCGGTATTTACGGTGTTCCCGCTCCCTGGAAAGAGATTTCCTGGAGAGTGATTTTATCGGTATTTATGGTGTTCCCGCTCCCTTGAGAAAGATTTTGTCGGTATTTACTGTGTTCCCGCTCCCTGGAAAGAGATTTCCTGGAGAGAGATTTTGTCGGTATTTGCGGTGTTCCCGCTCCCTTGAGAAAGATTTTTGTTAGTATTTACGGTGTTCCCGCTCCCTGGAAAGAGATTTCTTGGACAGAGATTTTGTCGGTATTTACTGTGTTGCCGCTCCCTTGAGAAAGATTTTGTAAGTATTTACAGTGTTCCCGCTCCCTGGAAAGAGATTTCCTGGAGAGAGATTTTGTGTCGGTATTTACGGTGTTCCCGCTCCCTTGAGAAAGACTTTTGTTGGTATTTACGGTGTTCCCGCTCCCTGGGAAGAGATTTCCTGGAGAGAGAGTTTGTCCGTATTTACGATGTTCCCGCTCCCTTGAGAAAGATTTTGTCGGTATGCAGAGTGCGGGTGCACCCTTGCTGCGCTGTGCAGAGGGCAATCGTCACTACAGCGCCCTGTGAGGTGAAGCGGCATGCTCTGCCGCGGATTTGTCCCAACGCGACCGCGAAGAGGCGATCTACGCCGCAGCACCGTCAGTTGATTAGGCAAGGATGAGCCGAAGCCACCATCACAAGAAGATCTTCAACCACGGCGTTGGAAAATATGTCCGCGGTGTTGTCCCAACGATGCCACCTCGCAAAACAATGTGCAGCTTATCCTACAGACATCATGCTCACACTACATGCTCTCACACGACATTTTTCGTGTGTGTGTGTGTGTGCGTGCGCTTGTGTATTTGTGTTCCTATCGAAGCTTACTCCTTTTACAGAGTGCCAGTTTGCATGCCAGACCGCCGGCCAGTCAGCCTTGCTGCCAGCCGACCCGGCAGCAGGGTACCAGGCCGCAGGCCGCCAACTACATGTCACTAGACACACACTACCAGCCACATGGCCCAAAAACACACACATTTGGAGTTCAGAAAGCTCCGGCTCCCATGTGTGATGCCTGCTCACAAAAACGAAACACCTCATCGGATTCCGCGAAATTGGTAGGGCTATAAATCGAGAACCAGTAACCAGGTAATCAGTAACCCGGTAACCAGTATGTAACCAGGTCGCCAGCAACCTGCAACCAGCAACCGAAGATGGAACCATTGACCAGTTGATCAGTGAACCATTGGTTTCTACTCCCGGGAGGGGTTTTACCGGTATATATATATATATATATATATGAGGAGGTCCGATAAAGTACAGTTATGCGGCCTTCTTGAACATGAGGGGGCGCACAATATTGGCCTCAGGAGTTTTTTGGGGCCCTTATAAATACGGGGTCTCTTTTTGTTTCTCCTGGTGTCATGGCTCCGAGGAGTCCACTTGTGGGCAGCTTATTACAAGAGCCATGAGATTCTGATTGGTTCAACTATTGTCCAAGCGGGTGATCATGTGCATCCCGATATCAACAATACATGTGATATTGGGACTATAACTCCTCCCTGACATGTCATGTCAGGGGGGCGGTCAGACGTTGACAAAACTCGTGTTTGGTCTGGACCAGACAAACCCCTAGTTCTGCCCGCTTGCACGGACTGAAGTTTAATGCCATCAATTATATGCGGAAGGTGAAATCATTGTGGGATTCTGGGCATATCTGATACTTCGCAAAAAACTCCACACGCCCCCAAACGACCGTAGTTGTTTTCAGATTCATACTTAGTTGAAGATGTAATGGTCCGATGGTCGGTTATGGCTGTGTCGGTTGGCCTCCGAATTCGGTTGAAAACATGTATAAAGTCTTGTTGGGCACATGTGCCACCAAGCCCAAACCGAATTTTCTCTCCGATTGCGGTACTGGGGGTAATTACTCAGACGTCCTCATATATCGGAGTTTGGAAGGAGGCGAGACCCACCGGGGAATCGTTTCGTGTCGTGCGTGCGTGCATGCGTGCGTGCATGCATGCATGCGTGTGCGCATGTCGGGTCTAGTCAGAAATGGGAAAAACGATATGTAATTGTTTTTCCCCTTTTTGGCTCCGCCTGGCTTTCCCTTCTGCCTTTTTGTTCTTTCGGCGTTCCCTTTTCCCTACAGGAAAAAGAATGAGACCAAAATGAAACAGAGCAAGACCAAAGTAAAACCAAAGCGAAACAAAAGTGAGACAGAGTGAATTTCAGAAACCAAGTCAGACAGAGTGAAACCAAGTCAGACAGAGTGAAACCAAATGAAATCAACAAATATCAAGTGAAACCAATATCAAATAGTTGAAAGCACATGAACCATTTGAAATGATTTGAAACCACATGAATTCGACTGACATCAAGTGAAATCGCGTAGAACTCAGGTAGAACCCCATCCCTCCTACACCAACGTGCTATCCGACTTTAGTTGGCCCTATCGGTATATACAGAGAGAGAGAGAGAGAGAGAGACCCGTATTTAATTTAATATGTATAACATGTCGTCCCTTAAAAGGAGTGCCCACCTATTGTGTCCAGGCTGCTTCTGGCGCTATCCTGTCTTACTGTGCTGGAGCTTTTCTACATGCTTTTTATATTAACGAAGTTGGCAGCTGGGCGATACAGAAATAGATTCAGGCAGGCTCAGGTCTGTCACATCATTCAATTCGACACCATCGCACCACTAAGTGGCCCTGTGTGATTCCAAAACAGACATGGGACGCACTATGTATATCATACGACGAGCACATGAAAATAAAATGCTCACTCCGGGACATGTGAGCATGAGCACCCGCAATGACAATACTGGTTCACACCAGCAGGAACACTACCGATTGCACCACCGACAGCAACTAGTTCAACAGCGTCTCAAAACAGCAACAATAACCATTCGCAGGAGTTCGCAATTTTTTAGGTGTCCTTGTGGTAAATTCCCATTTTGTCACATGATCCTCTTTTGTATCAGTGGGTCGTTCTTCTTGAAGCCCGAACACAATCTCTCTCTTTATATTGTTATGTCAATCAAAAAACGGTGCGGAGCAACATGTGGCCGTAGGAGGCTGATAACCACTCAGAAAAGGACAGTCCGCGAATCATATGAATTAGCCTGCGATGATTCCCAACCCATTGAGAGTTTGTCTTGTGGAGGATATTGTTTGAATAGGAGTGCCAAAGTATGTGTTTTGCACAGGAGATGCTGATATTCCTGTGCTGTGGAAGGCGCTGGAGGCAGAATGGCGCGCAAGGCGAAATGAGGTGCCGCAGCCCCCAATTTAATGAATGCCAAAGTATGCGTTTTGCATGAGAAGGCTGATATTCCTGTGCTGTGGAATGCGCTGGAGGCAGACTGGCGCGCAAGGCGAAATGAGGTGCCGCAGCCCCCAATAAGGAGTGCCAAAGTATGCGTTTCGCACAGGAAGTGTTGATATTCCTGTGCTGTGGAAAGCGCTGGAGGCAGAATGGCGCGCAAGGCGAAATGAAATGCCGCAGCCCCCAATAAGGAATGCCAAAGTATGCGTTTTGCTAGGAAAAGCTGATATTCCTGTGCTGTGGAAGGTGCTGGAGGCAGAATGGCGCGCAAGGCGAAATGAGGTGCTGCAGCGCCCGATAAGGAATGCTAAAGTATGCGTTTTGTGTGAGAAATGTTGATATACCTGTGCTGTGGAAGGCGCTGGAAGCAGAATGGCGCACAAGTCGAAATGAGGTTCTGAAGCCCCCAATAAGGAATGCCAAATTCTGGGTTTTGCATTGGAAATGGTGATATTCCTGTGCTGTGGAAGGCGCTGGAGGCAGAATGGCGCGCAAGGCGAAATGAGGTGCCGCAGCCCTAAATAAGGAGTGCCAAAGTATGCGTTTTGCATAGGAAGAGCTGATATTCCTGTGTTGTGGAAGGCGCTGGAGGCAAAATGGCGCGCGAGGCGAAATGAGATCTCGCAGCCCCCACAATAAGGAGTGCCAAAGTATGCATTTTGCATTGGAAATGCTGATATTCCTGTGCTGTGGAAGGCACTGAAAGCAGAATGCCGCGCAAGGCAAAATGAGTTGCCGCAGCCCCCAATAAGGAGTGCCAAAGTATGCGTTTTGCATAGGAAATGCTGATATTCCTGTGCTGAGGAAGGCGCTGGAGGCAGAATGGCGCGCAAGGCGAAATGAGGTACCGCAGCCCCCAATAAGGAGTGCCAGAGTATGCGTTTGATGAGAAATGCTAATATTCCTGTGCTGTGGATGATTGATGATTGATTGATGATTGATGATTGATGATCGGTGATGGATGACTGATGATTGATGATTGATGCTTGATTGATGATTGATTGTTGATTGTTGATTGATGATTGATGATTGATGATTGATGATTGATGATTGATGATTGATGATTGATGATTGATGATTGATGATTGATGATTGATGATTGATGATTGATGATTGATGATTGATGATTGATTGGTGATTGGTGATTGGTGATTGATGACTGATGATTGATGATTGATTGATTGATGATTGATGATTGATGATTGATGATTGATGATTATTGATTGATGATTGATGATTGATGATTGATGATTGATGATTGATGATTGATGATTGATGATTGATGATTGATGATTGATGATTGATGATTGATGATTGATGATTGATGATTGATGATTGATGATTGATGATTGATGATTGATGAGTGATGAGTGATGAGTGATGATTGATGAGTGATGATTGAGGATTGATAATTGATGATTGCTGATTGCTGATTGATGATTGATGATTGATGATTGATGATGATGATTGATGATTGATGATTGATGATTGATGATTCATGATTGATGAATGATGATTGATGATTGATGATTGATGATTGATTGATGATTGATGATTGACGATTGATTGTTGTGTTGGAGGAAAAGGCGCTGGAGGCAGAATGGCGCGCAAGGCGAAATGAGGTGCCGCAGCCCCCAATAAGGAGTGCCAAAGTATGTATTTTGCATTGGAAATGCCGATATTCCTGTGCTGTGGAAGGGGCTGGAAGCAGAATGGCACGCAAGGCGACATGAGGTGCCTCAGTTCCCAATAAGGAATGCCAAAGTATGCGTTTTGCATAAGAAATACTGATATTCCTGTGCTGTGGAAGGCACTCGAAGCAGAATGGCGCGCAAGGCGAAATGAGGTGCCGCAGCCCTCAATAAGGAGTGCCAAAGTATGTGTTTTGCAAGGAAATGCTGATATTCTTGTGCTGTGGAAAACGCTGGAGGTAGAATGGCGGGCAAGGCGAAATGAGGTGCCGCAGCCTCTAATAAGGAGTGCCAAAGTATGCGTTTTGCACAGGAAATGCTGGTATTCCTGTGCTGTGGAAGGCACTGGAGGCAGAATGGCGCGCAAGGCGAAATGAGGTGCCGCAGCCCTCAATAAGGAGTGCCGAAGTATGTGTGTTTGCAGGAAGATGCTGATATTCTTGTGCTGTGGAAAACGCTGGAGGTAGCGTGGCGCGCAAGGCGAAATGAGGTGCCGCAGCCTCCAATAAGGAGTGCCAAAGTATGGAAATGCTGATATTCCTGTGCTGTGGAAGGCGTTGGAGGCAGAATGGCGCGCAAGGCGAAATGAGGTGCCGCAGCCCCCAATAATGGATGCCAAAGTATGGATTTTGCATTGGATATGTTGATATTCCTGTGCTGTGGAAGGAAGGCGCTGGAGGCAGAATGGCGCGCAAGGCGAAATGACGTGCCGCAGCCCCCAATAGGGAGTGCCAAAGTATGCGTTTTGCATGTGAAATGCTGATATTCCTGTGCTGTGGAAGGTGCTGGAGGCAGAATGGCGCGCAAGGCGAAATGAGGTGCCCCAGCTTCCAATAAGGAGTGCCAAAGTATGCGTTTTGCATTGGAAATGTTGATATTCCTGTGCTGTGTGTGGAAGGCGCTGGAGGCAGAATGGTGCACAAGGCGAAATGAGGTGCCGCAGCTTTCAATAAGGATTGCCAAAGTATGAGTTTTGCATGGGAAATGGTTATATTCCTGTGCTGTGGAAGGCGCTGCAGGCAGAATGGTGCGCAAGGCGAAATGAGGTGCCGCATGCAGCCCTCAATAAGGAGTGCCAAAGTATGCGTTTTGTTTTGGAAATGCTGATATTCCTGTGCTGTGGAAGGAGCTGGAGGCAGAATGGCGCGCAAGGCGAAATGAGGTGCCGCAAGCCCCAATAAGGAGTGCCAAAATATCCGTTTCGCATTGGAAATGCTGATATTCCTGTGCTGTGGAAGGAGCTGGAGGCAGAATGGCGCGCAAGGCGAAATGATGTGCCGCAGCCCAATAAGGAATGCCAAAGTATGCGTTTTGCATTGGAAATGCTGATATTCCTGTGCTGTGGAAGGCGCTGAGGCAGAATGGTGCGCAAGGCGAAATGAGGTGCCGCTGCCCTCAATAAGGTGTGCCAAAGTATGCGTTTTGCATGAGACATTGTGATATTCCTGTGCTGTGGAAGGCATTGGAGGCAGAGTGGCGCGCAAGGCGAAATGAGGTGCCGCAGCCCCCAATATGGATTGCCAAAGTATATGTTTCGCATAGGAAATGCTGTTATTCCTGTGCTGTGGAAGGCGCTGGAGGCAGAATGGCGCACATGGCGAAATAAGGTGCCGCAGCCTCAATAAGGAGTGCCAAAGTATGCGTTTTGCATGGGAAATGCTGATATTCCTGTGCTGTGATGATTGATGATTGATGATTGATGATTGA
>Ga0099797_100963_pt1 | contig 16580 bp, 12 predicted proteins | sample Uncmet_Sort48C_1_FD_89871 | JGI IMG/M metagenome (GOLD analysis project Ga0099797, IMG submission 89871) | Marine eukaryotic communities from CALCOFI LINE 67, Pacific Ocean - C012_Sort48C_1 | ecosystem: Environmental > Aquatic > Marine > Oceanic | place: Pacific Ocean: Monterey Bay | collected...
ACGGCATAATGCCAGGCAGTTATGTTCCACTTGTGCCCTAGTGGCCCATTCCACACAATATATTATTTAGAGATGGTTTTGGGCTTTCCGAAAAGGTATGCTATATAATATACCCTAAAAGTACTGTCTAAATAGTCTTAAGATGGTCTCGGCAAGATATGGGATTATTTAAAAAAGATTGTTGTTTTAGTTTGAAAATGGGGGTGGCCTCCGGCCACCGCCCCCCCCTTTGGGATGTGTTTTTCTCGAAGGATGAGGCAACAATTATGTTTAAATGGTCCCAGATCTTTCCAGGACCATTTCAAGATTATTGAAACATTACTTTTAGTGTATATTTATAGTATGCCTTTTCGGAAAGCCCAAAATCACATCAATAGTATTTTTGCAATATTCGCAATGTGGTGCCTCTAGGGCAAATCGGCAACATTACCAGGCAGCATTCGGGGATGGCAGCATTCGGGGATGGCAGATGGAGGTTCCTTTGAGGAGGGAGATGTGCTGACCAGCGAGGTTTTACTTGGTGCATGGACACACAGCAGTGGGCGCTTGGTGACTATTGAGAAGGATGGCATCAATTTTGTCATCACGAATGGAGACATGATCAGCAAAGTTCCCGCAGTGCAGTTCTGTGGTGAGGATGGAGTGCTGCATTATAATGGTAGAGCTGGCAGACTTTGGCACAATGTCATTTCATGGAGCAGCGGATCGAGCTGGACGAAGGTGACGGACCGGCAACACATGCTGCACGGGGCAAAGAATCGGCGGTCATCAGCGAAGCCCTCGAAGGCACCTTCCGTACATTTCCAAGAATCACCCCGGGAGGAGACCTGGATCCACGTGTGCTATCCAAGGACCTCCTTCTCACCGAAGCCAGTCGAATTTCGGCTGGAGCGAGAGGTTACCCCCGGCTGTGCATCCTGGATTCCAAAGGCTGTTGAGGCTTTTGGCCAGCTCATGTCCAATGAGATTGACCACTTGCGTGAATGGCCGAACAAGACAAATGCACCGCAGGCGCAGGCCATGCGGTGCTGGCTTAGTGCCCACCTCCAGAAGATCATCTGGGGCTTTGACCAGAGCTGCAACCAGGCCTTGAGCTCGCCGCTCATCTTCATGCAGCCGTCACAGCCGCTGTGCCGGGAGTTGCGCGAGTGCTCCTCACAGGCACAGACGGAGTTGCACATGCAGCGTTTGGCAGCTGAGCTCAAGTTGTCAGAGGGAAGGCTGACAACTTGGCTCGCGATGGCTGGCGAGTATTCAGGTCCTTTGCAAGAGACGGAGCGGCTGTTGATTGAGGATTGTCTCGCATCTTCCAGTTCCGTTGCCTGCGCTACCACTGCCGATGCTGCGCAGGAGTCGCCAGCCGCGGTTGGTTGGCACATTGAGAGGGAGGTGAGAGATGTGCAGCGAAGTGCCAACTGCTTGGCAGCTTTACTCCGAAGCCATGCCCAGGGGTAAGTGTGAGAGGCACAACACGATACTCGTCCTGCATTGTACTTTGCCTGACATGGAGAATGACCATATCCATACAATATATATATATGGCACTTTCTGATTTGTTTCATTGATAGAAAATTCAAAAAAGGAAGCCATCAGCGATACAGCCATGATGAGCCCATGGGCCCCATGGGCCCCATCGGCCGGGACCCATCGGCCCCATGGGCCCATGGCTTCCGCATAAGGGTGTTTGGGAAATGGAACAAACGAGAAACGCCCATATATATATATAAATATAAATATATATATATATATATATATATATATATATATATATATATATATATTACCAGCACAGCTATCAAAGTCAATCGCATTCAATGACAAATCATGTTTGCTAAGGTCTTCGTAGCCAGGCAGATTGCAAGTCTTGCACGTTTACCAGTAGGTTTGTAATCTCGAATCCTTGGAGGTCCGAATGAGGGGTTTCGTAAAGAATTTTAGAGCATGAGTAACAACAATGTGAAAGCGATCATGTGGGCGTCACTTGTTTTTGTGGGGGCACCACATATATACATATATAATATATATGTATATAATATATACACATACACCACCGGGTTTGGGCCTAGAGAAAAAAGAAGATGGGTGGTGTATACCACTTCCCAGTTTGTGTGCAAAATGCTTCAAATACAACACGTTCTATATTCACCACCACGGGGGCGCGCAGCGCCCCCATGGTGGTGTATATACAAATTGTTTTATTTGGGGGGGGGCATTTTACATATAAACCAAGAAGTGGTATACACCACCCATCTTCTTATTTTCTGTCGGCCCAAAGCCGGTGGTGGTGTATATATATATATATATATGGTGTCCCCAAACAATGTGAAAGCGATCATGTGGGGGTCGCTTGGTTTTATTGTTCAGAATCCTCCCACTCCGCTGCATTCGAGCTTACAAGTGTGTATCTGTATTTCACATAATTCAAGCACAGTTGCATGATGGGTGTGCACAGGGCAGTGCGCAAAGTCGACCAGACAGCAAAACAAAATAGCATGGCATGACCACATGGGGATATTCAAAGTTAGAAGTGCAAGACCTCACGGATCATGGATCGGAAGGAAACCATCAATGTATCTTGACCACAAAGAGAGAGAGAGAGAGAGAGAGAGAGAGAGAGAGGGAGAGAGAGAAAGAGGGAGAGAGAGAGAGAGGGAAAAAACGCAAGTCGCATTACATGTCATTCGATTTGTCTGTTTACTCTCCCTCTCATGTTGCAACCCAGGACCCTTAGCTACAGGTTGGTCCATGTCAGATTTTCCTTGCACTTACATGTAATTTCATGTGTGTGTTTTCCTCTCTCTCTCTCTGGGCAAAACAGCATGGCACGACCACATGGGGATATTCTAAGTGCAAGCCCTCAGGGATCATAGATCGAAAGGGCATCATCAGTGTATAAACAAATCTGAAATGGTGCCAGGTGCTGAAACTGCCGAAGTGCAAACGGCACGCCTCTTAATATGGTAATCTTTGGGGGCGTGGAGGTGGGCGAGTCACGGATCCCCCAGCTTCCAGCAACCGGTGCAGCCCATCCCAGCCCAGCAGTTGACCACCCGGGCTCCAGTCCAGTCAGCCTAGCTTGGCCAGTTGCTGGGCCGGCTCTTGGGCAAAGGGCGGTTAAACCGGTTTGCGGTTACTGGCCCCCGCCCCCTTAGATCAGTGCATAAACAAATATGAAATAGTGCCAGGTGCTGAAACTACCAAAGTGCAAATGGCACATGTCTTAAAATGGTAATGATATGTGTGTATGAACGTCGCAATTGCATATAAGGTACACAAGAAGTTCAGGGGATGTATAGATTTCACATATTTGCATTGTGTGCGTGTGTGAGTTCTCATGAAGTTCATAAAACTTGCAGATGTTGCATAACTCACCACTCAATCGCGAAACAGTTCAGGGTTCTACATTAAACTATTATGGAGATCGTTGGACAAATGACAATGTGTAGTCGTTCGTGAGATTTCAGTTTCCGAAGCATGAAAAACAGTTCTGTCGATTGGTCCTTCGTGCATTTCAGTCAACAGATGGTCTGTGCAAGAATTGCGGCAAGATGCTTGCCCTCACAATGATGGTGTTGGGTTCTGGCGCTACAGTCAGAAGGACCGAATTTCCATCCTTATTTTTCTCTGTCCAGCTGTCTACATATATACTTCCAGTATATACTTGTTCAACCGAAAATGATTCCGTCCCGGAGTAAATTCTTTTTGAATTAATATCAGACGTTGCCCTTCTGTACAGTAAGTCCAAGTGTATCCAAGTGTGACGAAATGAGACCAAGTGAGTCCATGTTAGACCAAGTGAGACCAAGCGAGTCTGAGTGTATCCAAGTGAGTCCCAGTGAATTCAAGTGTGACCAAGTGAGTCCATCTGAGACCAAGTGACACCAAGCGAGTCTAAGCGTGTTCAGGTGAGCACAAGTGAGTCCAAGTGAACCCAAGCGAGTCCCAGTGAGAGCGTCCCCCCACCAATCGTCCTATCCAACTCTTGTTGGCTCTATCGGTATATATGAGCCGTTTCTTTTACCCCTCCCTCGATAGTAATGGGTCACCCCAAGTATGTGATGGTGGATGCCCCCCCCGCCCCCGCTGTGGGTTGTGGGTTGTGGGTGTGGATGGTGGGCCCAATGGCCCCATGGGCACCACAGCCCCTACGGTTGACGGTGTAAATTAAGCAACACTTTGGTGTTCTGAGGCTTCACTACTGGTTCGATGAAGAAAACGGTTTTGCTACGAAACAGGTCCAGCAAAAATGATCTCGGGCTGATATGTGGTGTACCCGGCTCCGAATGGCGTTGCGCGTCTTTTTCGTTTCGACGGGAATTCCGGGTTGGCGAAGATTTGGTGACTGTGCGAATCTACTGGTTTTTATTGATCCAAAACGAATTTCTCCAGGACAAGTTTCGACGATGGACAACTTGTCAGAGCGAAGGTTGATACTAAAGTGGTTTCTGATGTATTTCCATGTCAAAACCGGTAAGAAACCAAATGCCATATTTGATTACATTTATTTCAAGATTTGTATAATATTTCTATATATTTTCTGGCAAGGTGTTGCTTAATTTATACCGTCAACAGTACGGCCACCCACTTTGCCGTACTACTCCGCTCTTTGCCGTAGCACCCCCCCTTTGCTGTACTCCTCCGGAGGCGTGGGGTTTCATGTGACCGATACCATCACTGGGGGGGAGACCACGAAATCTGAGACCCATACCTTGTTCTGTCTATTTCATTAGAATATATCCCTTCTCATATTCCTTATAGATTCTCCATTAATGGGGTTTAATCTAAATGGGGTTTAATCCCCATTTTAATTAAACCCCATTAGTATTAAACCCCATTAACTACTATTGACCCCATTAGTATTGACCACAAACTAAGAAGGTGGTACCGCCGACCGCCGCCACCCGCTCATCCGCCGTCGCAAGCCGCATGCCGCCCGCCGCCCTCCGGCAGGCCGGCCGCCGGCTTGGGCCCGATGGGCCCCATGAAGGTTTACGCAGGATCGGCCGGTCTGTGACGGTCAGTCACATAATATATATATATATATATACAAAAAACAAAAACATATATGTATATGCATGTTAAACTATAAAACATATAATAATAAAACCGTATATATATATAGAGAGAGAGAGAGCGATTAGTTTGTTGCTTGTTTGGGAAACCCTGCGGCTGCCTTACTTTCAGACATGACTTTGCAACTCAGCAGCAGCTGCCTCTTTGCAGACCCCGCTAGCACACAAGCTTAGGGGCCGGCAGCTCCGCGTGCTCACCGCCACTCGGCCTACCACTCCCCCAAAAGGGCAGACCACAGCGCTCCAATGTACCAAATTTCGTGAGTGGCTTATTTAACAGATTTTGAATTAATTGGGCCTCCAAGGCTAAACCAGGAACAGGGGGGCCGCGGCCTTCGGCCGCGGCCCCCCTGTTGTGTCAATAATATTGGAATCTATGGTCATGGTGTTGGAATGTCCTTGGTTGGCCTTGGAGACCCAATTAATTCAAAATCTGTTAAATAAGCCACTCGTGAAATTTCTTACTCCAATGTGGGTCGATCAGCCCCATTCTCCGGCCCCGGCTCCCTAAACCCTATTTGCCGAACCTGAGATCGGAGAATTATAAATGTATCTGCGGTGTTTTGTGCATCGAATTTGCATGTGAAAATGGTTGAAAAAACATTGTGCAATGGGTCGAATTCAAACATGTTGGGGATGTTCAATATTTTGGGAGGCTGTTTTGCCAGCCCTTCGGGAAGACAAGTGCACCCAAACGGGAGGCTGTTTTGCATTTTCGACAAGTGCACCCAAAAGGGCAGCCCATAGAGCTCCAATGTTTGTGTGCTTTAAAGGTATTCGTAAGTTTTTTGAATCCCGGACCCCCGCACCCCAAAGCCGAGACCCCAAACCAATGTTAGATACATTTTATGTGCTTCTTTGCAATCGTGTGGTATTTTTCCTTTTGTTTGCAAATTTCGTTTTAGATCCTGTCTTAATTGTCAGAATTCTTGATTATGGACCCATGTCGTCCCAATGTCCGTCAAAAGTACCATCCCATCATTTCCCTCTGCATCCGGATCCTTACACAAGTTTATATTACTGCTGAGCTTCGAAAGCTCACCCAGGACGTGTTTCATAATGCGGGAGTTGGGAGGCTCTAATGGTTTGCAGAATACTCCCTTGTGCCATTGGCACCTCCCGCCTTTGCTCGGGCATACGTTATTTTTTGTTTTTCCGACAGGGTTCAAACATATGCACTCGGACACCAAACTTGCCGCCACGGACGCTACAGATGCAAAGATACCGGCTAATTCGATGTCTACGCCGACCCGAATCCAACCAGGATTCGGGCCGGGAAAAAGTGTTTTCCGTTTTTGTAATTTGTTATTATGCTTACCCGAACAATCCTGGGCTTACACAAGTCGATATTACTGCTGAGCCTCGAAAGCTCACCCAGGACGTGTTTCATAATGTGGGAGTTGGGATGCTCTCATGGTTTGCAGAATACTCCCTTATGCCATTGGCACCTCCCGCCATTGCACGGCCATACTTTGTTTTTTGTTCCGACAGGGTTCCAACATATGCATTCGGACACGAAGCTTACCGCCACGGACGCTACAGATGCACACCCACCGGCTAATTCGACGTCTACCCGACCCGAATCCAACCAGGATTCGGGCCGGAAAAAAGTGTTTTCCGTTTTTTTGTAATTTGTTATTATGTTTACCCGAACAATCCTGGGCTTAAACGAGTTGATATTTCTGCTATGCCTCGAAAGCTCACTCATGACGTGTTTCATAATGTGGGAGTTGGGAGGCTCTAATGGTTTGCAAGCTTCTCCCATACGGCACCATAACACACGTATCACCAGGCAACCCGATGGCAACCCTAAGTATGAGGACTTTTTTTTTGCAGTTGTATGGGTTCCTGTAAAAGTGTGCAATTTCGTGCGGAGCCCCTAAACCCTATTTTCCGGCCCGGGCCCCTAAACCGTATTTTCCGGCCCCGGGGCCCTTCAAAACAGGTTGGGCACGTGTTTAAATGCATCTGTTGTGTTTATTGCATCGAACTTGCATGGGGAAATGGTAAAAACATTGTACAATCGATCGAATTCCCCCCAAAACGGATTTTCAAAATCTCCGCAGGTTTGTGTGCCAGCCCTTCGGGGAGAACACAGCTTCGAAAATGCACCAAAAACAAAAATCAATCCAAAGGTTATAATGTCACGGATTTCAGTGGACTTCGTGCCCGCAGGTGATTTCGTTTTTGATAGTTGGCCTCCACAGCCAAACGAGGACATGCCAACACCATGCCCGTATATTCAAATTGAGTTGACATCCTAGAGCGGCGGCGGCCCCTTGTTCTGTCCATTGCACTACAATACCTTGGCGTGGCGTTGGCCTGTCCTTGTTTGGTCCTGGAGTCACAAATATTTGGAAACTCGTTAATATAAGGAGCGCATGATTCCTGATGACTTACAAAATGAGTCTATTTCTTCCCGCTCATCCCCCTTATGCGAGTCATGCAATGATGGGTCATCTCGCAACACGGAGTAGTGAGATTGAATAGGCTGATTGGTTGCAGATAGAACGGTTAAAACGAGGGTTTAGGGTTTAGTGTTTAGGGTTTAGGTTGACCGGTTAAACCATGTCTCTATTATATTAGCTTGTCATTCATAGGCATTGTCGTAGGTTTGGTCCTAGTGATGCGCAATGCCGAGTGGCCACAGACGTAAACAATGTCAAAACAAAACAAACAGAAATAATGTCGGTTGTTGGTGACCAAAATGCCCTAAACCCCGAGACCCCAAAACCCTAAACCCTCAGCCCGTGAGACTCGGCTGACGCACTCTTCAACACAGCCCCCATTAGCTGTTAAGCGTCGATTCTGAGTTTATTTGAATGTTCCTCATGTTCGAAAATACACATATTTTACGTATTATGCTTCAAAGCCACCGACTATAAGGAATTCTCCACACCGTACACACTTGTTGATATATAATGTATGCCGTAACTTACTCTTCAAGGAATATCGCTACTTTTTGGCCTTATTCATACAGTCTTGGTGATTGCTTGGTGTTGACCAAACCAAAAGGCCCTTGCGGGCGTTCAGCTCGGCCGCTATGATTAGATGAGCAACCGCTTTATGTTTCGCCATGCTACAAGATTGTATACGATTACTTGATGCTCGTGTAATCTTACATATTATTATAGTATATAGGGTTCAGAGTTTATGCAAACAGTGTTATGATTTGTTTCTCGAACCTTGTTCAAGCAATATATGGGACTTCTCATGAAATCATGTATTCCAAAGTAAAAGAAAGACACACAGCTTTCGCGAGGAATGAAAATACAAGTCTTTATGCTTTTTGTGGTGTTGACCAAACCAAAGGGCCCTTGCGGGCGTTCAGCTCGGCCGCTATGCTTAAATGAGCTACCGATTTTCTGTTATAGTATTCCATAAGTATATTACAAACGATTCGCCATACTATAATACTATATATGGTTACTTGATGTTTGAGTAATCTTGCGTATGCTTATATTTATATAGGGTTCAGAGTTTATGCAAAATTGTGTTATGTTTTTTCTGGAACCTTGTTCAAACAAGACACGGGAGTTCGATGCAAATAAAAACACAATGCATTTCAAAATAAATCAAAGACACAGAGTTCGATGGAAATTGAAACACAAATCAATAGTTCTCTCCGAATACAGCACCCAGTGAAACTCATTTTGGGGGGGAAGGGGTGTCCTAAAATCGAGTTGTGTCCGATCCGGGTCCATATCGGAGTTGCAGACACATAAATTCCACAAAACAACATGGAATTTCGTGACGAATCCAATGGGACCAGTCCCGGGGTCTGAAAGCCAGATTTTCAGAACAAAACAAATCGAACATTGTAATAGGTGCTCGATTTCTGGTATCGAAGTGAACGAAAGACACATAGATTTCGAGGGGAATTGAACACACGAATCAATCGTTCTCTCCGAACTACAATGGACACTTGAGAATGTCACAGACCTCCCAAGAAATCCACGAACAGGCATGACACCAACACACAACAAAGCAAGCATTCTCAAGGCAATCTCATGAAATCAAATATATCCTACACAAATCATACATGGATGTTGAAAAAACATGGAGTACTTGCACAGGTTTGCCCAAACCATTTGTAATATTATCTGATACAGTATAAGTGTTTGTGGGAAACTTACCCAGGGTAAATGTGGTTTTACATAATGCAACCTCATCTTCACCATTTCGTTTGTGTCTTCCGCTTGTTTTTTGGCCTCTTGTTCTAGATGGAAGTCACTCTATGTAATATAATATAATTGTTTTAATTGTTTTCCGTCCATGTGTTTTATCAGTTCCTCTGTATATGTGCGAGGGACATCACAACCCAGTTCAAATATGGAATACTTGGCCAGGCTTGCCCAAACCATTTCTGATACTATTTGATATGATATGATTGTGTGTGGTACGCTTGTCCAGGGTAAATGTGTTTTTCATAGTGCAACCTCATCTTTACCATTCCGTTTGTGTCGCCCGGTTGTTGTTGTTGGCTTCTTGCCCTAGAGGGAAGTCATTCTATGTAATATAATATAATTATTGTAATTATTTGTTCGTCCGTCTGTGTTACCTGCTCCTCTGTATATGTGCGAGGGACATCACAACCGAGTTCAGACAGTCATAAGAAATCCACAACACACAACAAACCAAGCGTTCTCAAGGTAATCCCATGAAATCAAATATATCCTAAGCAAATCATACATGGAAGTTGAAAAAACATGGAGTACTTGCCCAGGTTTGCCCAAACGATTTGTAATATTATCTGATATAGCATAAGTGTTTGTGGGAAACTTGCCCAGGGTAAATGTGATTTTACATAGTGTAACCTCATATTCACCATTTCGTTTGTGTCTTCCGCTTGTTTTTTGGCTTCTTGCCCTAAATAGAAGTCACTCTATGTAATATAATATAGTTGTTTTAATTATTTTCCGTCCTTGTGTTTTATCAGTTCCTCTGTATATGTGCGAGGGGCATCACAACCCAGTTCAACTATGGAATACTTGGCCAGGCTTGCCCAAACCATTTCTGATACTATTTGATATAATATGATTGTTGGTGGTACGCTAGTCCAGGGTAAATGTGTTTTTTCATAGTGCAACCTCATCTTTACCACTCCGTTTGTGTCGCCCGGTTGTTGTTGGCCTCTTGCCCTAGAGGGAAGTCATTCTATGTAATATAATATAATTATTGTAATTATTTGTTCGTCCGTCTGTTTTATCAGTTTCTCTGTATATGTGCGAGGGACATCACAACCGAGTTCAGACAATAATCAGAAATCCTCGCACCTACTTCACTAAGTAACAAAATTGTATCCATGTTGCAAGACCCTTAGGGTTTCTTATCTGGATAGGCATTCAGCTGGCAAAGGGTCTGATGCCTTGCAACTGTCAAATATCTGAAAATCGCGTATCATTGACCGATGTTTTGTTTGGGGTGCGTTTGCCGAAAATACATTTCCCCCAGAAGGTTGGCTAAAGACCCTCCGAAAATGGGTTTGGGGTCCGGGTTGTTATGTTTGAGCGAGAGGGTCCCTTTTCTGGAAGAGAGTCTCTCTCATTTCATTGTACTATTTGGTGGGAAGGATTCCATGTCGGATTTGATGCTTCTTCCCAAAAAATCCTTTTCTTCTTGCTTCAATATTTTCGTATCCAGCAAAGTGGGTGTATACTTTTCCCTGTTTGAATACGACCCTGTTAATGTTTTAGTTTTGGGTTTAGGGATCAGGCAGGCTGGTGGCTTCGAATTAAATGCTAAGGTATGCTGATATTATAATATTTGCAGGATATACCATTACACACATATGTAAGATATATTGCAGATGTTGTGACATGCCTTATACCAGGCTGCAAGCCAATGATCAAGTTATTGGTACAAACATCCAATCCCATGTTGTATTAATCTGGAAAACATATGAGCCAGAGGCTAGAAGACTTGAGGTTGCATGCTCGTCTTCCTCGTCATCCCAGGCCTACTCAGCGAGCAGTTCCTCTGAAGTGCAGTCTTCTGGGGACAGTAGCTCGGACTGAGCGGCCCACATGATTAAATCGTGCTGTTCCTCCATAAAAATTGTTAAAGTGTGGTAGATCCCAATGTATGCTTTTATATGTGCAGAGGCGTCATTGCGACACTACACACATATATGTAATATAGATTGCAGATGTTGTCGCGTGCCTTATACCAGGCTACAGTCCAATGATCAAGTGATTGTTAAAAACATCCAATCTCAGGTTGGTTCAACCTGCAAAACACATGAGCCTGAGGCTAGAAGACTTGAGGTTGCATGCTCGTCCTCCTCGTCATCCCAGGCCCACTCAGCGAGCATTTCCTCTGAAGTGCAGTCTTCTGGGGACAGGAGCTCGGACTGAGCGGCTCACATGATTAAATCGCGCTGTTCCTCCATAAAATTGGAGAGTGTGGTAGATCCCAATGTATGCTTTTATAGGTGTAGAGGCGTCGCGAGACAGGTGCACTTGTTTGAAAGCTGTTCAAAACAAACATTAAAATGTTGTCGCACATTTCCCAAGAAAATATTCAAAAGGCACCAATAGGGTTCAATACAAACCTGGTTTATTAACATATGGGTTTCCATCTATTTCCGTTTTTTTTTACATAGGGTTCAATACAAACCTGGTTTATTTCGTTTCATGACTTCTGGGGACTATTCATGTATTTTGAAGAGTTTTCCAAAGATAATTGTATATTTCTGGACTTGGAGGCGGAATCTTCTGTGATTGCATTGCGTTTTTCCGGAACACTTAGGATATCGTTGGAGTTCCTTGGGAATCATTGGAGCTCAAACTTCGTCTTGGTCCACCCCCATCAGCTATCTTTCAAAAACATGTGTTAATGGTTTTTGTAATTGTGGAATGTGCTAACTTTCGAGTGTTACGCTAGAATTATTAGCTTCCTAGTCTCAGTCTCCAGCCTGTAGTTAGGGCCTAAACTAGGTTTTACAATTTGACCACTTATGGGAGCCTCATTGGTCAGAAAATTCAAATTGTTGACACAAATCTATAAAACTATCGGATACGGAACACCGATCTAGATACAGGTGCGGCTACGGTATACAGATACACGGAATACCGATACAGATATGGAATACGGGAACGGATACGGATGTGGCTGCGGATTACGGACACAGATACGGAATACAGATACGCATAAAGAATACGGATACGCATATGTTTACGCCTATACGGATACGCCTCCCGTATTCCGTATCCAATTCAATAGTTTCACAATTGGAAAGGTTGCACACCATTGGAGCCTCTCGACGACTTTACGACGCGTTTGTGGTGAACTTGTGACGAGTTTGTGTTTTGGGATGCGAGGCTTGGAACTTTCGAGCTAGGTCTCCTTGCTGAACAGCGTCAAACAACAAACAAACGAGTTTGTGTTTTGACGAAGAGTTTATGACCACTTTCACGGGATGTTTGGACTAAGTAGGCTCCCATAAGTTAACACATAAGGCCTAGCATGAAACTCTTCACTTGACTGGCTGAGGTACATGTCATGGGAAAAAAGGGGCCCTCGAAGTACATCGGCTCATGCGGGATCTATGTCTTTGTAGACTGCGGCGATGGGATTCCATGGTTGCTGGTGCCCACATGCCTTGTCAATAGCATTGTATGGAAACCTAGCCGTACTGGGCACAGACTAAATTAAGCAACACCTAAACCCTATTTTCCGGCCCCGGGTCCCTAAATCTTATTTGTCCGGCCCCGGGGCCCTTCAAAACAGGCCGGAGACGTGTTTAAATGCATCTGGGGTGTTTTTTGCATCGAATTTGAATGTGAAAATCAGCGAAAACAGTTCACACTCGATAAGATCCAAGTATTTCTGCATTTTCAAGATGTTTAGATGTCCTTAACAATAGGCTGGGTGTGCTTGAAAGATGATGTGATCACATGCTATTCCCTTTTAATTTTGAGCTTGTCAACAATTCAGATTGATGTTTCCTTTCACTTCGCCAAGACTTGGGTACGCTGGCTGTCCTCATTAGGGTAGCAAGGCCAAGCCAACTTTCAATCGTAAGGTTGCGAACTTCGGAAATCAGCATGCTGTGTCCTAACTGTCCATATGTCCATGTGCCGACTGTAGAATATATGACACCACAGGCGGGAGCGCAGCTTCCCCTTCAGTCCAGTGCATTAGAATATATGGGGGCTCTTTTGGCATAACCTTGTTCGGACACTTAGCTAAGGAGCCCGTGAGATCTAGCAGGCCATTCTCAGCGAAATCTTTCTCGCAGATCCTTTGCGGAAAACAAGGCATTCTCGGGGGGTGCATTTTCCCCAGAGGGTGGGCCAACAAAAACCCACAAATTGAAATCTACATCGTATCAGGTTATACAACAAAGAACGACACTTAATTATATGTCTAATTATATAGCCACCATCTAAATGCCAAAATGATTGAGATGTGTTAAAATGTGAACATATATTAAACATTGAATCCCGGTTTTGCTTGCAATTGTTTTTCAATGTTTTTTTAGGCCAGGTTTCAAAAAATGGATTCAGACACGAAACTGACCGCCAAGTACACTACAGACGCGAAACAGCGGCAAATTCAACGTCTCCGCGATCCGAATCCAATGGACGACATCCCAACCCAGGATTCGACCAAAAATCAGGAAAATATTTAAACTTGATCTTGCTTACCCGAGCAAGACCGGGTAAGTATTCAACATCACAAATCCTATTGCATATAAGAACCGCATAGATATCGTATCGCTGAGCGGGGCCTGAGAGCTCCAAGTCAATGTGGCTCCTATGCATAGGGCGTTCCTGCCAAAGTCCAATTACATGCGCTCAATATCTGTCACATAATCACGCTTGTGACTGAGCCAAGGATGCTGATCATGCTAAGGAAATGTTAAGTAAATCGAATAGTAGTTAATGGGGTTTAATATTAATGGGGGTTAATTAAAATGGGGATTAAACCCCATTTAAATTAAACCCCATTAATGGAGAATATATAAGGAATATGAGAAGCAATATATTCTAATGAAATAGACAGAACAGGGGGGCGCGGCCGAAGGTGTCAATGTAATTAGAATATATTCCTTCTCATATTCCTTATATATTCTCCATTAATGGGGTTTAATCTAAATGGGTTTAATCCCCATTTTAATTAAACCCCATTAGTATTAAACCCCATCAACTACCTTCCTAGTAAATGCTAAGGTTGTCTTCATTGCTTTTCGCATTTTGATTACTATCATTTCCAGACCAATTTTGTTCTGTTTTCGAACCGGGTTCATTGGATTGGATTCGATTGTGTTCTGAATTATCTATGAGTCCAGAGCTCCGATGTTGCATTCTACAGACATAAAATCAATTTGGGGAGGTTTTTTGGCCAGCCCTCCGGGAAGAATATATTTGCGAAAAATGCGCCCCAAAAGACGATGCAATATATTACGATTTCGTTGAATTGCGTTGCATGCCGGTATCGATTTTCAATAATCGCTAGAAAATGCAAGCCGCCCGCCCACCTTTGTGGAACCCATTATGAGGTTTTGTATGGTTGAACATGTACCGAAAATTGATGCGCAAATCTTTAAAGGGAAGCTGAAACAACGTTGACGTTTGGGCCCAGTCGACCCAGGAATACAATACAATATAGGGCCAGAGCAGAAAAGACAAGATGGTGCCAAAGAAAAAGTACAAGCAGAGGCAAATGCTGCAAGTACTAGCAGTCCACATGATGTGGGGCGGCCTTCGGCCGCCGGCCGCCGCCATGTGGTGATGCATCATGTGGCCCGCTCGTGTTTTCAGCATTTACCTCTGCTTGTATTTTCTGCTTTGGTCCCTATTGTATTTTCTGATTTGGCCCCATATTGTATTTCCAGCCGTTCGTTTGATCAGCTTCCCTGTAGTCTTGAAAAAAAGTCCTGTAGTGAATATTTTGGCATTGGCCTGTTTCACTTTCTCAATACTCCCTTAGCATCCCGCGCATCTCACTTTCAGTCACAGGCCTGTATATACAGTAATTATCCTTTAGGGGGCTTCCACCTTGCCTCTATGTTCTTATACCCGTGGCTCCATTGTACCTTGATCGAGGTGCGTAGACGCAGCCGCCATGGGGCCGCTCGCCATGGGGCCGCCATATATATATATATATATATATATATATATATATATATATATACCAGGTGTATGTGTATAAATATACATGTACATGTTATAGCGAAACACAAACTATATATATATATATATATATTTACATTGTGACCATGGCTTGATTGTACTTTGCTCGAGGTGCATAGACGCAGCCGCCAAGTCTCGGAGCCGAATATGATCGCTGGGCCCGGGGGCATTGTCGAGCGCCACCTCTGCGTCGGGCCATGCCCCCAGCAGGACGCAGAACATATAACTATATAGCAAAGCATGCGACCAGCGCGAGACTCTCAGGGTCCAGTAATGGTTGATATTGATTTGTATTTGTCTCTCTAGATATGTATGTAGTAAATTATTCAATATAGTGTTTGCCCGGTATGGTTTGGCTTCGATATAATAGTTCTTTGTTGTTGCGCCAGATTCACTTGGCACTTGGAATGAGCACTCGGGCATGTTGCAAGGTGTATAGCCCACATGTGTTAAGCAACGAGTGTTGCCAAACAATTCATTCAAACAGTTTCGCACCAAGTTGGTTTCAGCACCATTCGCAAGGCAAGCAAAGCTGGACCAAGTTGGTTTCCATAGACTAACCAGCCTCCAGGTCGATCTATAGAGAGGAGTTACCAAGCAATTGCGTTAGAGACAGCTCCCTCTCTCTATCATTTTGTTCCCATCCATGAAGATGTGGTACCCAGCTCTGGAGTAATCTTTAGAAGCGCTTAAAAAAAGGTGGCGTTATTGCGTTGGGAGAGCAAAAAACAGACATCTGCCAGAAAACTATTTTTTTAATTGTCCCCCTTGATTGTTGGCACAATTCCTGACAGCACCTCAAGCTCTCGGCGAGTGGTCCCCCACCCCAGTAGCCCAATTTACCTAAATGTCACGAATTGGGTCCAGAATCGACGGTCTGAGCTGAAACTTTGTCCAAATCGATCCGTATCGGCCCAAAGAACCGTTTAAGCCATTCAAAACCATTAAAAACAATTAGAAACCATCGAAAATCGCAAAAATTGTTTTTTGAATTGTCCCCTATTTTTTATTTGTCTAAGTGCTTCTAAAGATTACCTCGCACATCCCCCGCCGAAATGGTAGGTTACTGGCTTAAAGCTGCGGGACATCATTGTCAATCAGAGTACGATGAGGCCCGGGCCCAAGCATCCTGAAGTGAGGCAACCATCCCAATGAGTTCGCACATCAGATGCTGAGTGGCACCGTAATATCTTCCTTCAATACTGTTGACGGTAAAAATTAAGCAACACCTTGCCAGAAAATATATAGAAATCTCATACAACCGCATTTAGTTTGTTACATACGGCATTAAATCTCATACAACCGCATACAACGCAGCACCTTGCCAGATCTTATAATGTCAATTACATCCGGCATTTGGTTTGTTACC
>Ga0099797_100964_pt1 | contig 16565 bp, 12 predicted proteins | sample Uncmet_Sort48C_1_FD_89871 | JGI IMG/M metagenome (GOLD analysis project Ga0099797, IMG submission 89871) | Marine eukaryotic communities from CALCOFI LINE 67, Pacific Ocean - C012_Sort48C_1 | ecosystem: Environmental > Aquatic > Marine > Oceanic | place: Pacific Ocean: Monterey Bay | collected...
TTTCTATGTTTCCAGCTAGTGTTTTTACTATGGTTGGAAATGGTACCATGTTTTGTTAATATGTTTGTTACTATGCTATGTCGTTTTACTAAGAGTCTATGTTCAACGTGTCATGATTTACTATGTGATTTACTAGTATATGTACTTAGAATTTTGATACTAGTGATTTTTATATTATGTTTTCGCTTGCTACCTTTTCGTATGTTTTTACTTTACTATGCGTTTACTCGGTTTGTTTTACTATGGTTTTGCTATGTTTCGGTTCACTATGCGTTTATATGTTTTTACTATGCTTTTATTTACGATGCGTTTAATACGTTTTTTACGATGTTTAGGTGTTCACTATGATGTTTTCGTTTACTATGTTTTTATATTAATGTGTTTTTGACATGTTTAGTTTACTGTAATTTTACTATTTGTATGCTTTGGCTATGTTGTTTTACTATGTTTTGCTATGTTTGCTTCACTATGTTGTTACGATGTTCGAACCAAAACACAATGGACCCCTGTCGAGGGCGATTTGAACCAAAACACAATGGAACAAGGACGCTGAACACATAGCTTTGTCGATGGTGCGATCCAACGAAGCAATCCTTGCAAGACCCTAGTACTTCGAGAGGTTATCATACACAGAGCAATGTGGCAAATACAGCAGTTTTGTATACGCATTTTCAAGTAACGTCATCGTGTGACGCTACTATCTGTCCCGAACAAAGTGAACTAGACTTGTAAAATTCTGCAAGGGACCTGGCAACACCGACCCCAAAGCACAATGCTAGAACAGCGCGGCTGTCCACTCGAGCTCCACTCAACATTGAATGAAATGAATCTTTTGATTCCAGGTCGTGAAGGCGCTACAAGCTGCCATTCACTGTGATTCAATACATTGTCAACCAGACATGTGTCAAAAAACCACTGACCGGGAGGACTCCGCAAGTGGATCCCAATTCCATGCCAACCGCCAGGCACCGGCGTTCTAGCGCAAGCAAGTCCCGGAATGCTCATAGAACCACATCTGAGTGTCTTGATTCTCCCACACGGGCAGCCCTGTGCTGGAACATACTCCTTTGCACCATGCCTCGGGCGCGGACTCAGAAAACCACCATTCATCGTTGTCCTCACAATTCCACCAAAACGAATCGTCTTTGTCTGCCTGGGGGGGGGCTTTATACCGCTTCCACTTAACCACACGTAGAGTTGCTGGTGGAGGCGGCATGTACACGGCTGCCATTGGAAGCCGGGAGGGGGGCGACGGTGGCTGGGCAGGGCCTGCAAGCGGCGGGGGGCCCGGCGGTGGTGGCGGCTGGATGCCTTGCACCTGGTCCATCAGTTCGAGCTGTCCCAGTTCAGGTGGTGGTGGGCCTACTGGTGGAAGCGGCTGGATGTATTCCACCATCAGGTTGCGTTCGTGGTGTGCCTGTCGAAGAGGAGGTGGGCCGGGTGGCGGTGCCGGCTGACCACCTGACATGAAATTCTTAGCAGAGCAGTAAACCCTAAACCCTAAACCCTAAAGTTTAACCCCAAACCCTAAACCCTAAACCGCCTGGCAGTGGTGGATGCACCATCTCATCGGACACCGGTTGTCGCTCCATGTCCATGACCGCAGGTGGGTCTTGTGGCTGAGATATCCACCACATGTGAGCAGCACTCCTACAGTGTGCGTCTGTCGCGCATTTGCCGCAAGCGTTGCACCACGTGTAACTGTAAAGCCCCTCCGTCTTGACATCCTTCCACCAAGGCATGTTGCCCGAAGCTCGCTCTGCCTCCAAGTCATCATTCGCAGCAGCCCAATTCAGGATCCTTTTGTGCCTAGTCGACTGCAAATGATCATTGAGGTAACCTAACCAGATGTTGTCTACTGCGCATGCCGGGCAGTACCAGGTATCATTCTCATTCCGAACACTCCGTGGAACAAGACCTTCTTTCTGCGCGCGAGCTACAGCTCGTTGGAACCACATGGAGTTCGCCAATGAACCTGTCATTACCGCTGTGTGCACGGCGGATGCCGGCAAGTCCGACCCCTGTCGAGGGCGATTTGAACCAAAACACAATAGCTGAACCAACAAGGATGCTGAACACATAGCTTTGTCGATGGTGCGATCCAACGAAGCAATCCTTGCAAGACCCTAGTACTTCGAGAGGTTATCATACACAGAGCAATGTGGCAAATACAACAGTTTTGTATACGCATTTTCAAGTAACTTCATCGTGTGACGCTACTATCTGTCACGAACAAAGTAGAGGGCGAATGACTCTGACTCCCAAATTTTCACAGCTACTGGCATAGCTGTATACTTGTTAACCCAAGATGTTATAACTGTAAGCCCGGCTACGGCAATCATTAAATGTATAGTACTGTAACCACACCACTGTAGTTTTTTCAACAATGTCTACTGGCAAGCACTTTCCCATTGTGAGATGTTTTTGGTATACTTCCATCTACATCGCTTGCATAATACACCGGTACAACTGTGATGCATGACAATCAATGTATATTACACATTGGTTGTGCGCTACATACCATGTCGAACTGCTCGATGCACGGGTAACACATTGCCAAAATATCACAGAACCCCGCGACGAATCGCAAGTAGCCACCCCCGGACCATGAACAAGCATGCAAACAAAATTGAACACATATGAAACAACGACAATGGAATAGAAATAAATATTGTTGGAACCTTTTGCACCCGAAGGGCGTGCCAACCGCCTCTCAGACTATCACCACTCCTCCACCGCCCCTACCAAAAACCGACTGGAATTTTATTTATGCAGCCTGGTATGCAAGCTTCGGATTATATTTTCGTCACAATCGGACCACGTCACAATCTGCTCAACGCTATAAGCTGTTGGTTCAACTAGCCGCCAGGCCCTCAACTAGACCCCTCAATCAGACCCCTCATCTGACGCATCGTCTTCATCATCAGTCCCGCTATCCTCATCCGATTTGTCACCCTGTGATGCTGATTTGGAACCCGCCAATAACTTGCGGGCCTCCTCGATGTTGGCATTGAAGTATTGGCTCACATCGGATTTCATGCGCAGTGACTCTGCATCGTCTTTGGCATCAACGACGATTGAAAACATAGCTGTGTCCAGGATCTGATCAAGCCAATCCTTGTGTGCCTTATTCATCGCTAGCCCGTCATAGTGAATCCGTAAAATAGCTGCTGCCATGGCCGCCGCACCAGAGCCGGAGGCGAGGTCGAACACGTGCGTCACGCCATAATCTATATACCATGCAAGATATAACTCTACCTCTTTCCACTCCTGCATGAAAAGCGGGTGTCCATCTTGCAAGTGCTTGAAGAGCTGTTGATTATAGGTCGGAAGTTTCACGCCGGTCATTTTCTCCTTTTCCTCCAAAGACAACCTTGGTAATCTCTTCCATGGGCGACTGGGAACTTCAGAGTAGGAGCTTGAAAATGTGCTCTTCTCGCCGCAAGCAGAGTAATGATCGCGGCGCTTGGTAATCATCCTCGTTCTGGGAACTGGCAAAATGCCTACCAAATGTTCAATGTTATGCAAGCCTGCAAAGACCTGCCTCTTAGGGACACGAGGATCTCCCCTGCGAGGTTGTTTGTACAAAACCGTGCCACGAAAGTGTGTATGCTCATCTCTCTGGTTCTCTTCGATGATGTCCTCGAGCGCGCGGCGAATCTTGTGATTTCTTCCATCCGCAAATAAACACATACTATTAGTCAGTCTGGATGATACAGCCCACCCTGCGGCCTCCTTCACTTCCTTTGCCATCGGCACTGGTTTGATGTTTTTTTTGGACTTGAACATCTCCTTATTCGGAAACACATCGGCATTAAACAACAGCAGCGAATTCTGCTTGCCTGGAGGTCCGCATGATTTCTTGAAGCTGGACTGTGCGAGCACCTTGTGAGCCCCACCGTTCTTCTGCCAAACATTCTTACTGCCAAAATCCACCACCGAGAAGTTGACTAGATCCCTCCGCATTTTAACGACCTTCTGCTTCAACGCTGTAACTTGGTCATCAGTGAAGGCGCCACCTTTGACAGCAATCGTCGCTGAGGTTGCTGCAACGGGTGCGCTCTTGATCGCGGCTCTGTAGATCCGCATCGCTCCCCGCAAAGTCCGGCCCTCTGTGTCTTTAACATCTGATTCACGGTCTTCGCTGAAATATTTCAGCATTGTAGTGCCGCTTGCTGCGATGAGCAAGAATTCGTCATGGAATTGAAATGTCATTGCCTTGTAGATCAGCTTCGCAGCCTCCCTGTCGCCATCTAATTCAAGTTTGTCTTTCCAAATGTCAAACTTCGCCGTGGTGTCGTCGGCAAATGTGTTGCACTCCGTTGTCCCGTCATTTGTCCGGTGGGGCGCAAATGCTGTCCATAATTTGCGATATGAGATGCATTCGACGTTGATTTTGTTCACACCTTGGACCGACACAGTGGTGCAATTGTCAGAGAGTGCTCGTTGCATCAGATCATCCATAAACCATTTGATGAACCTCATTGTTTGGATTATACCGTGAATGTAGCCGGTATGCCTCGACGAGGCTCCTACCAAATGCTGTATAGTGAATGTATCAGGGTCTAGGCCACTCAATATTTGCACCGCTATTGACTCCATCAGCGCAATCGCATGGTCCAACTTCTCATCCGGGGGGACTTTGTTGAGGGTTTGGAAAACACGCGCAACCTTCACCGCACTCTCCATTACTGCTCCGCTGACACGTTCCAGAAACTGCACCGCGTCAGAGCATTCTTTCTTGGCTGTAATGTCCGCCACTCCTTTGATAGCATAAGCGATGTTGGCGTCGATCTCCTTCCCATGCCAACGAACTCCCGCTGCGTTGAGTCTGGTAACCATGTCTTTGCCCGTCATGCCTTTCTCCTTTGTCATACTCTCCTTTATATCAGGCAGCGACAGCACCTGTAGCGCAAATGTGTGAAAGCTCGCAGCACCTGCCGCCACTTTTTGAATGCGAATTGCATCCTGCACACTCAGCTGATCTAACATTAGCTGAGTTTTGCAAAGTGGTGACCGCATTCGGCATGGCACATTTACAGATGCTTCGAATAATCGCAACACTCGAATCCGGTGGTCATTGCTTGGATCCTTTTGGTGTGCAACTAATGCTTCGTCTAATGACCCGATTAATGACCACATTTGTGCAAAGCCGCCACAGGCTGGCAATGCCTTGAATACCGGCGTTTTGTTCTTGATCATCTGCGCGATAAACACCGGACTCTTTACAGCAGTTGGGACGAACCCTTGGTAGATATAGCGTGTTTTATTAGCGGTTCGGTTCGAACTCACCAACCTCCCATGACTCCACAAATCCATACAAGCCAGATACTGCTTCCATCCAACAAGCTCCAGGCCTAAGTCGATGCCATCGAACAAATGTTGAGCAACATCGAATTGCCATAAAGTAATAAGAGCTTCATATATACCGTTCGATTGGAGACTGGTTTGGCAGCTAGCCATCTCCCATCGAGCAGCAAACGCTGTTGGACACCAACCCTTACTTCCTGTTGGTCCTTCGAAGTCTGGCGTGGTGAGTTCTTTCAAAGGCCTGCGCAACAAGACATCCTTATCATCAAATAAAAACTTGGACAATCGCCATTCCACATTTTTCCACAACTCGGATATGTATCCGCTCAGCTTAATACTACCGGTATGTATTTGCAACTCTGTCGGCTGCTTGGGGCGAGGAGGCATGGACGATTGAATGTCCAATAATGAAGCATGCTGGCGTATATCAAAGGCACAATCTGAAATGCCTGTCACCTTGCCTGCCCATGGCTCCTTCGGGATCGTGCCCGTGCAGTCTCCAGCCTTGAATCGTTTCCTGCTTTCCCCCAAGCATGATCGTTCACTGGCCTTCAATCTCTTGCAGGACCCCATGGCTGTCAGTGATTGAATTGGACTGTACAAAAGCAATGGTTCCCCTGTATCTGAATCAGATACCCTCCCTTGAACCAAAATAGCTACGGTGACCAAATATTTAAAATGTATGCCATTGAGCAAAATTCAAACATTATCCAATCAAGATCCAACCAACATCCAAGCAAGACACAAGTCAACGCAAGATCCCACCAAGATCCATACATAATCCAAGCAATATCCAGGCAGGAACCAAGAAACATCCACTCATATTCCATGCGAGCTCCATCCCTAATATTAGATGCAGCCAATCTACGATCTAACTTGGGGCGATAGCCACGGCATACAATGTAACATGTGTGACTCATAACTCGAACATCACTCCATTCCCACGTCAAACTTCATTCAGCCATGATCAAAATGCCAGCAACACCAAGTTGAAATTAATCAACATCCAATCGCAATCAGAGCCAAAGGCGCGAACTACCAAGTTGAACTCAAAGTCCTGGTCCATGGGGAGAACAAACAAACAAACAAACAAACAAACAAACAAACAAACAAACAAACAAACAAACAAACAAACAAACAAACAAACAAACAAACAAACAAAAAAACAAACAAACAAACAAACAAAAACATATTATTAACTTCAAGCTGTAGTGCACGTTGCCAATTTTTTTCATCCCGATATGTGACTAGTACAGAGTATTGTGTGACTGGCACAAGATTCTGTGAAATTTCCGCCAAGCTGGGTCACGTGATGAACATTGTATCACCAAACTACAACCCCACCGTGCCAAGTTGAAGTCAAAGATGGGTAAACACCAAGGACTTTTATGTTACACCGAGAAGTTGACACATAAGACTTTCGTATTCCAATAACCTTTTTTGTACACTTTCGCATATGCATGCTAAAACTTCTGAACCATGGCTCTTAGGTACGGTGTGACGCTACTAACTGTCACAAGCAAGACTTTCAAACTTGTAATACAACGCTGATGACTCTGACGAAGAAAAGGCACCACTAGTGGCATGACTGTACACATGCCAACCAAACATGTCACAACTGCAGACCCGGCTCCACCCCGTCCAATCATCAATCTCGTGCAGACATGCTTCGGCTCCAAGCCTTTTGGCGCTATAAACTGCCAACGACTTCTTCTACCGATTCATTGCGCTCTCGCCACGACTCCTGTTGATTTTTTGGATCGACCACCAGGGTTGCCACGATTCCTGGTTGATGCTGAGGGTGTTTGTCAATGATAAACTCTGAATCCCATATCAATGACAAAATTGAATGTCATTTATGGGGGAGTTAAAAAACGGTATTGCTCTAAGATCATATATTGTTATCACCGACCACTGACGTGTGCAAATATGCCATAGTTATAACCCTCCCGATGTGTATCCGAAGCATATTAAAACAACACCTTGGATTTGTCAAAAATAAAAAAATAACCTTAGGCTATCAACTCCCGATCACCTGCAAGCTTAATATCAATCCTTGGTGCGACAACAATGTTGCCATTCAACCAAATTCGGTACAATTGTGTGAAACATGCTTTGCCGCCGAAAGTCACTAAAACCTCAGGCAACGATACAGCTCGGTCTGCCCGCACGTACACATCCTTGCCTTTTTCATCCATTACTGCAAGTGTCGACAATGCATTGTTGATGTCGGGTTTGCAACGTTCATTTGTCCGGAGAACATGTTTGGAGTCAGACCGAGATTCCTCGATACTGCGGTAGACTACTACTCTTGAGGTGAAGCAATCCTTGAATGCATCGTCATGGTTACCTTTTCTTTTCTTTTCCTCTTGTCCTCTTTTCTTCATGAACAATGCCTCTCTTCTTTTCCTCAATTCCTTCATGATCCATTCCTCTCTTCTTTTCCTCGTTGTCGCCGCTACGGAAATCCGTTCATGGTGGCTACACTCCCGCAAGAGAGCTTGCGTATGGACACCGCATTCTGCCCATCGGTCCGTCCCATCCGATGCCCATGTGCGAAACTCACCGTGATGGTATTTGACTGCGCGGTCGATGTCCGACCTGACCACCGACTCACCCACCTCAGTGCGGGAGGCATTCTTCATTGTCGTGTCGGGCGACTGCAAATTGACCCGGTTCTGTCCGTCGCAATCCCCAATTTCAACTTGCAGCAGCTTCCACCCCTCGCTGTCGCATTTTCGTGCTAGTCTATCATAAAGTGCTTTGCAGTGGGGGTCAAATCGTTGCCAAAATTTTGTAAGTATTGGATTGGCACAAGTCTTATATGCGAATTTCGCATTACGGTTTCCCGCATGCCGGACCGGGTATGATCCCCGGACCACTTCATCGATCATCGCATCGATGCGCACACCAAACTGAGACCTCAGATTGAGACTTGAAGTAATTAATACATCCTCAGACTGAGACCGCTTCGTCAATGAAAACTCGGTGTGTGCGCTGTCAGGATGAGGGGGCACTATGCCTTGCGCAGAGTTTAGTCTTGGCTGACAGGTGGAGGGAGCACTGTGCTGAGGCTTGCCTGGCAGGATGGGGGGGTACGAGGAGGGTGATCCCTCCTCCTGCCCGTATGGTGCTCCATGGTCAGACTCGGAGCTCGCTCCGGCATCTGATCCACTCCTGGACCAACAAACCGATTCTTCAGCCGAGGATGCGGTTGGTGTGTCGGCATCTGGCTCGGGCATTGTCTGCTGGACCATGTTCTCGGACTTTGTCTCACCGCTGTCGGCTTGTTTTATTTTCTTGTTGTTGTGTGCGCTGCACGCTTCACCTGAGTCAGACTCCGGCGGTCCCCTTTTGACCTGGGATGGTGGTGGTGTAAGCGGCGATCTTGGCGACGACTCGACTCGGCATGTGTCTGGATTTGACTCGCGTGGTGTTGGCCACAACGCAATGATGGCATGCAATGACAACTTGAATTCGTCAGCGTCTTCGTCAGTCACACTTGTGGGCAGATACCAAAGATTAGATCTGGCGTCTGTCCTTTGCACGCGCTTGGTACCCCCCTTCCGAATCTCTTTCCACTTTTGGGCCGGGGCCAGGTCACCGGGCGATAGCATGGCTGGATCTGGCGGAACACTGGCCAATGACCTAGACAAAACACAAAATCTCCTTGAGCACACCTTTACGTTATGAATGACATGAACATCAGACACATGAGAATTTACAAGAAATCTATGGTTCTGGCCAATCTGCCGAAATCGCCGAATGGCTAGCTAAATACAGATCCACCCGCATCAACGCCACCCACCCATCACCCACCAAAACACAACCTGCCGTGGTCAGTGGACATCAAAATATGTTTATGCCTGCCGCATCGAGTGTACAATGCAATTGTGACACATTGAATGTGCAATCGCGCATGCAGCCTATTTTCTTCACATAACGACACGACCATCCATCCAAATGACAGCTGCTGCCTCACTATTGATGGTGCTGCGCAATTGTTGAAGCATCCCCCACAACTGACTCAGCGTTTCCACATAAAGTTTCTGCTTCTGTGGACCCCTTGTCTTCGGCTGCTGCTTACCATCATTGGCAAGCGATCGCGACTCTCTGTCGCTGTTAGCTGACACGGCTGGCGTTCCTACGCTCCTGCTGCCTTTCACTGGCTTTACCACCTTCCATTTACTGTTCGCTGCTTCGGTGCAATGGTGAACTGCGTCGACTATATCTGGAAATTGCTGCTTAAATTGCTGGTCGAAACTCCACTCGACCGCCTTATCAGTCCCCACATTGTGTTTCACAAAACTTCGAGGATGTAGCTTTTGCACATTACCCTTCTTCTCATCCACATACTTGACAGTTGTCACAGGAATGCCCCTAGCGACAACATACAAAATACAAATGACTAATTCCATCGTCGGGCACGGACCATGAAAGCACTCTAAAGAGTCGACTACGAAGAGCGAGGCGCGTCGACATCGATGACGTCCGCCCTCCAACTCAAGACCCATATCCTTGTATGATTCGTCGCTCACACAGCTTGTGGTTGTGGGTTCGAATGCTATAACCCTCATCACTGGAAACGGGGTTTCCTTAGAACAACCACGGAGTAGCTTCGCCCGAGGAAATGCACCGCGGCCAAATCGTCCGATAAGTTGGTTTTGGGATTTCTTCGTTCGAGACAAAGCACTAAACCGCTGCAATCTGTTATTCCATACAGATGTTTGCTCTTTCCGTTCGAAGCCAAGGCCACAAAAGAAGCTCTCGGGAACACCAAACCTTGTCTGGCGAGACTCAGCACGTACATTCCCACCGGAATGGACCCGATCGCGTAGTTTTCTTGTGACCCGTCGTGCTGCTTCAATGACAGACCGCTTAACATTAGCAAAAGACGATGCACGTGGACTACATTGTTTGGGTCTCGGCCGATCTCGGCCTATACCGCAACGGGCTCCATATAGTAGTCTCCACTGTGCTGCGCATCGAAGAGTAAATTGTGTAGCCACATACTCCCCACCGGCTGATTTGACTGCCATCTCATGCGGCTCCTTGGGGCCACTCAGCTTCAGAATGACCACTGCTTCCATGTAAGAGTCATTAGATATCTTAGCTGCCCGCACGAAATTCCGCACATGCGAAAAGTCCCGCTCCACTGTTGACTCTCCATCACAAATGGATATCCAGATCCTGATCAACTCTGGGAGAACTATGAAAGGACCGATTCGCTCAGGAAAGTTTCGATCCACATAACGTGCATCCAGCAGGTGCTCCCACACAGTCAAATTCCGAAATGATGTCGAGTATGGCTTTTGCGCGCCGGGGTCCATTCTCTGATAATGTTTGAGCATAACTGGTATAGCATCGTTATATTCAATCTGCAGCAAACGTCTATCTAACTGAAATTGGGCAGCCAGCTTCTTGATTGCATCGACTAAGTGACCCTTCATAGTTTGACCCTTTGTTTTATCTGCACCGAAAACAATACCGATACGCTTCAAGGAAAAGCATTGGAAATTGCGCCTAGCTCCAGCCATGTCCGCACGTATTCTAGCCACGGTGGCCTCTGCAGCGACCCGCGTTTCGACCGCCAGCTCCTTCAACTCTGCCTCTCCAATGGCACCCCACACCACTTGCTGTTTGTCGCCGCACCGAAACACACATTTCTTTTGGCATTGCTTTCTTACCCGTTCGGTCATAAACTCGGCGGTAGTGCCCGCATCGACACAATCTGATGCAGATATTTTGTGAAACACACCGCCCTTCACAAAAACATTATCAAAAAGGGTGATGAATTCTTCTTCCTCGTCAACAGAGTTTGAGATGTCATGACTGCCGTCATCGAACCTGCGCAGAAAATATTCAGATATCAACCCCCAATCCGCGGACACCCCCATTGCATGCATGAACTTTGGTTTGAACTTGGATAACAACGCAATCGCCCTGGATCGCTGGTCAGGGGCATTTCTCTCGTCCGAGCTTATCAATGACAACATTACGCCTATAGGCATCAACATCATGCACACCTTGGCCAACGGATCCGCACATGAATCCATTCTCTGTTTAGCGAAAGCCAGATGTTTCAAGACCTGCTTCAAAGTTCCTCGGTGGTCCAAAGCTGGAATTCGCAACACTTCTTCCTGCGCGGCTTCCAAAATGGTTTGCCACTTGTGAGAATTCATTATATCTGGGAGCAATGCATGTTTTTTATTGATGATCTCGGTGAACACGTCTTCACACGCACCAACCAGATGCAGCGGCTTTTGTGTAGCAATCCGGATGCAATGCATCATGTCTTTGATCACCATTTGAACATTAGGAAACTCATCACTGGCGGCCGACACAAATAGCGCCCTTCGTTCAGACGGACCGCCATCAGATGCCATCACTCGAACCTTTCGTCGATAGTCTTGCATGCCTTCCAGATCCAACTTCTGTTCTGGTACGTCTTTCCTCTTTCTCCCATCAGATGTAGCAATTGCTGCCCTGGCGCTTGATCCCGCCGCGACTGGCTGGCTGGATCGCGCTTGATCTCGCGGTTTGAGTGGTTTGCGCTTTCCCCAATCCAACCTCTTGGGTCCGGTCGTGAAAAATCGATGGTGGAAAGCCTTCAAAGATTCATGCGCGGATTGCGCGTGATCTTGCATCACCTCTTTGGCAATGTTGGGCGTTTTACGTTTCAGGACCAGGCCCATGACACAATCGTACTGATACGGCTTATTCGGCGTATCGCACCTCGCCCTCAATAGTTTTCGACCATCGCTTTCGTCTATGGCTGTGCATATCGAAGTCGCCTCCCGAAACCTCGAGCGCATATCTTTTCGAGTTTCCTCGGCCATAATCGATAGCATCCTTCTTCTCGTCAACCGTGACAGCGACGAGTTTTCTAGCTTCTTCTTGGCTAGACTGAGCTGTTTGTGGATACCTGTTAACTTTCGATTTCGCCAGATGAAAGTACACATCATATTGACCTTATAGTAGTCGATTCATGATACCCAGCAATTATATTTCGTCAGATGTCATTGAAAATATTAACCTTATAGTAGTAGTGGTACAAAATTAATTGTAATTATTTGAATTGTGAGCACGACGCTGGAAATTATGACGGGGTACTCAAAGTGTCTGTATACTCACCCCACACAGCAAGCCAATCACGACACTGCGGTACATTGCCTCGAAAGGGGTCAGTGACGGAACCCACTTTGGTATCTTCAGAAGCTGGCTGTGCAAGTAGTGGCTCACTGCCTTTGATCTCCGTGTCTGCTCTTGGCTGCATATGTGACAATGGCTTTATTCGGAGACTCGCTTCTATGTGATCTAGTTGCGCGCGGCTGGAGGTGAACACCTTATTACACAACCGATGCATGTCCGAACATGCATGTCGCTCAATAGATAATTTCAACCTTTTCACAGTCGGGCAAGCTCGATGTGCGTATCGACTCCACACACTCGCCCGCGAAATTCGTTGTTTGCAGCGGCCGCTTTCTCGATTATCATTGCTATGTTTCAGCCGCAGCCGCTTTACAAGATTGGAACCTACACCCGCTGCACAACGAATACAGCCAACTCCCCACGTTCCTGACATAAAGGATGGCTTAGGCGAGCACCAATCGGGCACCCTCTTCGCATTTCTCAATTTATACTTTGTAAAACAACATCGAGGGCAAACCTTCGCCCATTTATCCAACTGACTTCGTGGATGTCTCTTCTCGTGCGCAATATTTGTTTCTTGGGCCGTACCGACCATGTTCCCAATGTCAATGTCAATCATACGGGGTGTTGTCGTGGGACGGAACACTTTACAAACCCGCTTGGTTTGATCACGAGCGTAACTAGCTGCTCGTTTTCTAAACTTAGGACTTACCAGCCGCTTGCCCAACACTTTGCATCTATCATGATGAAACCTCTTCGCGCCAGACTTCCCATGGAATCTTCCTCCTGCCATTATTGATGACGAACGCTTCTGCTTTGGCGGACCGGGTCGCCCCGTCGACCGTCTCGCACATTTTTCCGGTATTCGCGACCCAATACCAGACCCACGTCGATGAAGCTTTTTAAGACTGTACACGCCCCCTGGCAGATAGTCCTGCCATGCCATTGGGAATGAAGGCTAGCGAACAAAAATTGCACTTGAGAGCATGCACAGTGCCACACATTGACAATACATATTAACCAACCGGCGCTGTTCGTGATTAATTTACATTTTTCCAGCGGAAACAACGATTCGTCATCAGATCCACTCCAGATCCACTCAAGATCCGCTCAAGATCCACTCAATATCCACTCAAGATCCACTCCAGACCTATGCAAGATCCACGCACGATCCACTCGAGATCCACTCGAGATCCACTCAAGATCCACTCAAGATCCAGTGACACTCAAGATCCACTCAAGATCCATTCAAAATCCACTGGAGATGCACTCAAGATCCATTCAAGATTCATGCAAAACTGCAACGGTAGGCCTTGGATCGCGAATACCTGGGAGCATTCTGAGACCCAATCAAGAATCTGATCCACTTCAAGATCCACTCAAGATCCACTCGAGATCCACTCGAGATCCACTCGAGATCCACTCGAGATCCACTCGAGATCCACTCGGGATCCACTCCAGATCCACTCGAGATCCACTCGGGATCCACTCCAGATCCACTCGAGATCCACTCGGGATCCACTCCAGATCCACTCGAGACCCAGTGGCACTCAAGATCCACTCAAGATCCACTCGAGACCCACTCAAGATCCACTCGAGACCCACTCGAGACCCACTCAAGATCCACTCGAGACCCACTCGAGACCCACTCGAGACCCACTCAAGATCCACTCAAGATCCACTCAAGATCCACTCAAGATCCACCCCATCGCTATACCGGACGCTCTAAGCACTAGTGGGGCAACCCCATCGCTATAACGAACGCTCTAAGCACAATGGCGCAACCCCATCGCTATACCGGACGCTCTAAGCACCAATGGGGCAACCCCATCGCTATACCGAACGCTCCAAGCACTAGTGGGGTAACCCCATCGCTAGACCGGACGCTCTAAGCACAATGGGGCACCCCCATGCAGAACATCAATCTAAACAATCACACCATTCGAAGCTGAAACTCGCAAGGCGTTACCAAATTAATATGAAACAACCAATAAGGAAACACAAAACACATACCCAACAAACATCTTGAATATAAGAATGCTTTCCATGTCTTGATCACATTCGCACCAATCAGGCCTCTGTCTCAAGTACGTAGTGTTGTAAACAAGCTCAGCCAACGGCAGCAGACACTAGCAATAAACAAACCAAGAGCAATGTCAATAAGCACTATCCAAATCAGGATCCAAAGCAATGCAATAACTGTCAACAACATCCAGACCCATGCGGCATTGAATGACATATTTTCATCGGCGATGAGCCTCGTCAACTAGACTTGTGAAATTCTACTACTACAAGGGATCTGGCAACACCGACCCCAAAGCACAATGGGGCAACCCCAAAGGCGTTTACAATGCTAGACAAGCGCTTTTCAATGTGGTAACCAACACAACTCGAACAACACATGTCACACTGTGGAGCAAATGTCTACATCAATGACATGTTTTTTGCGGCCCACCACATGCTATACACGCAAGGGCTAGGTCAACTCCTGCACTAAAGCACAATGGGGCAACCCTAAACGCGCTTCGTCGCCTTGTGGCGCTACAAGCTGCCACTGCCAACCCGATTGCTCTCAATCATGTGTCATGTGTACCCTTCCCAGCACCCTTCCCATCTGAGCTGTAATCGGAACCCACAAGTTCCCAAGAGGACTGAGAGCGAGATCGAGAAGCGGTTGTCCCCACCGGGTATCCACCTCGACGTGCTGCGCGATGCACGATCTTCTTTTTCATCGCCTTGACGTGATCAACCAACTTCGGGAGAAAAAGCTTCGGATACTTTTCATGCAACTGTGAGTCGGTCATTTGCTGCAAGTAAGGTAGAGCAAGATGCCAATGCCCGTCGCCCAGGTACTGGCGAGGGCAAAGGTGTTGGTCGGCACAGCACTTCTTGCCCAGGTATCTGGCGCCGCACAAGCACGCCCTGTGCGGCCTGTACCGGACCGGGCGCCAGTTGGCCCTGGCGGCATGGCTGTGCGGCCTGTACCGGACAAGATCGCCAGTTGGCCCTGACGGCATGGCTGGCGGCATGGCTGACTGTGCACAATGGCCAATCCGCTCAAAGGACTTGCTTGCTTAAAGGACTTGCACGCTTGTGAGCCGACACAGCTACGGCACACATCATAACTATACCAGCAACTGTTCAAACCATATCGATCAATGTTTTCTCCAAGTGGGTCGAACATATTATTATCTTAGTCTGTTAAAATGTCAAATATATTAATTACAAGCCATTCTTGGGGTCCTTGTTCCATTGGGGCCACCGGCATTGACATCCTACAGAGTCAACCGTGGCAATCTTGTCTCTTGTTTACAGCGAGCACTTGCCATTATGGCAAGCTCCTATACGAAAATGAGCATACCGCCAAACCCGGGTGGTCCTGCACAAAATTATGCATCCATTCGTTCTCTACGACAACATACACAAGAAAATCACCCCAAACCTCACGTGGTGGTCGGTAATCACTGACTGCAATGTCGCACATGCAGCATGTGCAATGGGATTGTATTTTCTTCATCGCCGATTGAAATTTGCACGGAATGTTGCGAGTTCAGAGCTACATCGAACGCTCCAAGCTGTCCGAAATGCTGGCTGCCGGGCAACTCACTGCTGCTGGCCGGTAATCTTGAGAACATTCCATCATCCGGAAACAAATCGGCATTGCACAATAATATGCTATTATCCTTGCCGGGCGTGCCGTTGCTTTTGGCGAACTTGGACCGCTGAAGTATCTGGGTCGCCGGCCCATTGGTCTTCCAAGAATCAGCGCTCTTGTAATCAATGGGGTGCGCACTTTCCTCTGCGGTAAGCATGCTCCATGGACCCATCGCCGCCACTGCTAACATCAATGACATGTTTTCTGCAATCCAAATGCATGCGGATCCAATTTACAGAACGCCAGGGCCAAGGCCACCCCGACTCCAACACACAACTGAGCAATCCTAAAGGCTCGCCACATGCTATACACACAAGGGCCAGGGCAACTGCGACCCCAAAGCACAATGGGGCAACCCCAAAGGCTCTTCAAATGCTAGCACGGCTACAGCTATACAACGAGGCTCATCTGGAACATGCAAAATTCCACAAGGGACAGGGTAACCCCG
>Ga0099797_100965_pt1 | contig 16521 bp, 7 predicted proteins | sample Uncmet_Sort48C_1_FD_89871 | JGI IMG/M metagenome (GOLD analysis project Ga0099797, IMG submission 89871) | Marine eukaryotic communities from CALCOFI LINE 67, Pacific Ocean - C012_Sort48C_1 | ecosystem: Environmental > Aquatic > Marine > Oceanic | place: Pacific Ocean: Monterey Bay | collected...
GCCATGAATACATAGGTAAATAGTGTGGATGGACTCAACTGACTTCTCGTGCGACTTCCCGGAGCGAAGGAATGGACATTTCCACAAGTTCTCCATAGTCTCCATGGTATTCCATTCATGCAAGTGGAAATCTCCATTTGTGCATGACTGAAATTTCCACTTGCAAGTTTCCAAGGTGGACATTTCCATTCCCATTCCTCTTCCCGGGGTGACTTCCCATGATGTCTCCTCGTTCATGCCAAACAAGTATATAGTACACTACCCCTTCTAGATAGACGTCTAGTCCGAGTAGTATAAAGTAAACAAGTACATGCCATACGTAGTCTTCTTGTCTGGTTGCTCCGAGTGTATCCTCCAGCATGATGATACCATGGTTGTTGTGATTCAAATTTACAACTGAAACCACAGTGCTGTGTTGATGTGATGTGCGCGTGTTGTTCGTGTTAGTGTAAGGGCTAGTGTGGGGGCGTGTAGCGTGGTAGGTGGCTCGATACTTGATGCTCGCTCGATCGATCCTTGTGGAGAGAGAAGTTGACACGGCCCTCCCGCGGACGTGTGCTTGTACTTGGGGCCGGGAGAGTGATACCGAGGCTTCATAGGACGCTGTCGCCCGTGACACTGGAGTATGATAGGGTGTTGGTCTGGGTGTAGAATACGAGATAGTGTACTTGTGTCCGCTGCCGTGGACAGGATCTGCCAACCCACTACTTGCGGGACCTATCTATACACGTCGAAAGTCAATACTTGTGACCTGTGTACAATACAAAAATCTCCGAGTTCTACCGTCCAACAACACCGTTTTGATGTATTCTAATGCGTCCATGGAGTACGTGTTCACTATGTGTCCACGACTCCAAAAATAACAGAATCGAATCGAATCGACTCGTCAACGTTGGCAGGTTGTGCGTCTTGGGTCTTGAGTCTTGGATTTGGTTTGGATCGTCAGGCCAGCCAGGCTCCACCACCCTTTCTTCGAGCGCCTCGATCCCCGGATGGAACGTATCTGTCCAGTGCTGTTTGCGAGTGTACCACTGTGGATCCTCCGACGACACAACACAATATGGAGCTCTCAGACAACGAAGAAGGGTACGAAGTCAACGACAGTGGCGAATTCGTCCAAAGCGGTGGCACAAACCCGCCCATGTCTTCGTCGGATTTGCAAGACAGCCTAGACTCCCCTTCAGGTCGTCGTGTCGTCATTCATCGATCCGGTTCGGTAACCGTCACGAACTCGGCCGGCGCACAACTGTCCAGGATAGAAGGCAGTGCTTCGTCCGAGCAGAAGGAAATGGCAGCACAGTACTATGATTCTCAAGCACCACCGCCTTCGCAGGTTGCGTTGAACGCGACCAGCCGAATGTCGAAGAAAATCCAGACCCAAGCCGGCCAACTCTTAAAGCTGCAAACGGAGCTGGATGCAAAGACCAGGTATGCTCGCTTGTGCGAGAAGCGATTGCTTGATTTTGATCCGAACCACGGTTTCCCTGTTACCCAGGGGATGCTCGGGATCGTCCCCCCCCCGTTCGGCTCGCCCTGGTGGCCGCGGTACGGCCGCGCAGCTCGACTTGCAGACGGCGTACGAAACGTTGCAGAAACAGCACACCGTCGCACAAAAGAAGCTCGCAGACCTGAAAAAAGAGGTGGCTCAGACCCGCCAGACGGCGCCCCAGCGCGAGAAGACGATGGCTGCCCAAGCGCGTAAGATCGAGCAGATGAGCCGCCGCATCAACGAGCTGGAGTCGTTCACCAGAACGGACCGGACGGGGGGCGCCACTTTCCGTAAGAGTGCGCTGGAGGACCGCGAGGCGACGGAGCTGAAGTCGAAGAACAGCGTCCTAAACCACACACTCCGTGGTGAGGCGAGGCTGAACGAAGAACAGCGAGTCTATGTCGCTACGCTGGAGGCTGCGTTGAAAGTCAAGGCCGGTGAGCTTGGCTTGGAAGGCCACGCCGAGCTGCTGGCGGAATTGTCGCGCTTACGTGGGGAAGTCGAAGCTCGCCACCGGGAATCTCAGCGTTACGCCGCGTCGATTAGTGCCTTAGAGGCAGAAATGGACGAAATACGCGAACGAGAGAGCGCGGCGCGTCTCCGAGAACACGAGCAGCTGGAACGAGCGCGAAGCCTCAGTGCCAAGCTGGCCACGTTCAACAACGCCGACCAAGATTTGCAGGAGACCGTAAAAAGTCTGGAAACGGAGAAGATCGCCTTGCTAGATTACGTCGAGGACAACGTCACCCGAACGGCAGCATTGTCGAAGCAGCTGGAAGCGGTGTCCGCGGAGCGGGAATTCCTCCAGCAAAATGCGTCAGTAGTGGAGGCAGCACACGAGCAGCAGATGCAAAGCATGCGGGATAAAGAGGCAGCGTTGGTTGCCGAAATAGACGCTGTCAAGGCAGACTGCGCGTCCGTCGTGAAAGAAAAAGAGGCTACCGAAGATCGGCTGGCGCAGGAAGTAGAAAAGTCGAAGGAACTTGGCTCCCGTTTGAGTGGAGAGTCCGAAGAAATGATGGAAATGCAGGAAATCCAAAACGAACTGTTGAACACCATTCGGGATAAGTCTGCCACCGTGGAACAGTTGCGCGCTGACATCACCGCCCTAAAGAAAGAGATGAATGCGCTCTCTGCCGAGCGCACATCGCTGCAAAAAGAACTCAGCATGACTACGTTGAGGCTGGAATCACGCCACGAACAAGCCACCCTGGATATGGAAGCGGCGAAAAAACAGCTGTCGGAAGAGCTGGACAGCGCGACTGATGAGTGCGCCACGCTGCGTGCGGAGCTGGAGGGCCTCTCGCAACGTTGCCTGGGCCTTGAAAACGATCTCTCGATCGCGCAAAACAGGGCGAACGGTTCCGAAGAAAACGTCCGGGCGCTTGAGGTCGAGCGTGCGAGGCAAGAGAAGGTCATTTTAGAATTGTCGGCCGAGCAAGACAAGGTCGAGAAAGTGATGGTGTCGATAAACAAATCCTTGGAGGAGGCAACTGAAGAACTGTCTGTATTACGAAACTTCAAAGCGTTGGGGGATCGTATCGAGCGTGAATTGAAGGAGTTAAAACGCGAGGACGACGGGAGCGTCGACGGCAGCAAGACGGACGACGCATTGCAGCGGTTTGGCCACTGGTCGAGCAGTCCCGCGCTCCAGCAGATGGCGCCGGAGTTGTCCAAATACATCCGTGACCAATACGCACAATACCGGGATACCCAAGTATCCTTGCGAGAAGCCAAGGTCCACCTGGACATGGAGGTCAAGGAGAAAACATTAGGGTCCAGGCTACTCCACGACGAAATACACAGTTTACGGTCCGGACAAGAGGCGGTCATTCAAGCGCGCCAAGAGGCGGAGCACGAAGCGTCCAGTGCGCGGTCACGGGCGGAAGGTCTGGAGCGTGAACTTCGCGATGCAACGTCTCAAATTGACGCGTTCAGCAACGAAGTCAACCTGTTGCAAAATGATCTGGATACGACCCGGACAGCTCTCTACAACGCAGAACAACAATCCACGAACAAGCAGGAACGACTGCTGGCGACGGAGAAGGCCTTGTCCTCGTCGACCCGTGAACGGGACGGTGTCCAGGCCATTCTGAATAAGACGGGGAAAACGTTGGAGAAAGCCATGGCAGATTTGGCAGAAAATAAAGCGGAGAACGAAAACCTGTCTGCCCGCGTAGATGACCTCCAGCAGCAAGTCGTCGACGCGGCTGAAGACGCCAAGACGCTAACCTCCGAACGTAGGCGAGAAACTCAAATGTACTTGGAAAAGATTGGTTCTTTGGAAACGGAGAACGCGTCTTTGAAACAGCACAACGATGTGATGAAGGATCAATTGAACCGCGCGACGGAAGATGGCCAAGACTTGGACGTGCGGTTGAACAGCGAGCGCGCCGCGCGGGAAAAGTACGAGACGTTGTACTCGCAGCTTGAAGAGGAGCGTAGGAATCAAGAATCGTCCGTCTCGAGTGCGCGGTCGGCTTTGGAAAATGCCTTGTCGTCTGCGGAGACGAAAATATCTGGCCTGGAGGCGCAAGTACAGAATCTAGAAGGGCGGCTGCAGCGTTCCTCGAGCGAAAAGAGTGTGATGGAAAGCAGTATTGTTGCCCTAACAAGCGAGGTGGAAAGCGTCCGACGAACGCTGAGCCAAAGCATCGACGAAGTATGCAGCAAACATGGCTCGTCGCACCCTGGCATTGCGGATTTCATCAAACGCCGAGCCGAAAAATTGGCGACGCCTTCGCGTACGCATTTCAATACCCCATCCAAGTCTGCTCGGTGGACGGGTGGGTCTTCGTTGATGGTGCCTCCTTCGCCATCCTTATCGATTCGTAACCCCGCTGTCGAGGGTGTTCGGGAGACCGTCCGGAATCACCTGTCTTTGTTGCAAATGAGTGTCGCCTACGGCGTGTCTGCGGAACAAAGGCTCCAATCTGATGAATCGGAATTGGAGCAATTGCGCGCTAGCCGTGACCAAGTGCACAGGCTTGAGGGTGAGGTGCAGACGCTGCGGATGCAGGCAGAGCGCCTTTCGGCATCGGAAAATCGCGTGCGGTCGACAGAATCGGAGCTGAACGCGCTTCGCGACGAGCGGGCTGCCGAAGTACAATTGTTGCGACAAGAGATTTCTTATTTGCGCCAACAATCAGCACAATCGCAATCCATGGACCAAGAGTTGAAACGTAGCGAAATGGAGCGGGCGTCCCAGACGGAGCGTTGCAACCAACTTCAAATTTTGGTCGACCGGTTGCGCAGCGAGAAAGCAAATGCAAACGATTCGTTATCATCTGTGGACGCTAAAGTGCATTCACTGCAGAAATCATTGGGGGTTGCTGAGTCGGAGCTCATTCAATGCCGGTCAGACTTGGCATCTACACGGTCACAAGCGCAGCAAACTGAACGGCGTGCGGCAGACTTGGACCAGCGCCGAAAAATGCTGGAGCAGCAACTGGACTCGGCCCAAAAAACCGTGGCGGACCAACGAAATCAAATCCAGCAGCTGCAACGGGCCCAATCGCAAATGGAGTCAGAAATCACGTCCACCCTAACCACTCTCCAAACCGATTACCAACGCTCGATTCAAGAGAAAGAGCGGGTTGCCAGTGCGAACCGGCATAACGAGCATGAGTTAGAGGCGGCAAACGTAAAAATACGATCGTTGGAATCGTTGCGCGCACAGTTGGAATCTCAGCACCAGCAAATTTGCCGAGAGAAAGAGGATGCGCAGGCAGACATACGTCGGTCCGAAAACCAACAAGAACTTTTGAACGACAAACTACGCAATTTGGAGCGCGATCGTGAAGCCTTGTCAAGCGATTTGCAAAGTCTGCAGACGGAGGCGAGTACACTGAGAAATCAAGTACAGGAATTAAGACAACGCGAATTCCACCACGAGCAAGAGATCAACCAAATGAGGCTGGATAACTCCCGACTGCACGACGCGAAGCTGGATCTGGCGCGGCAGTTGGATCGATCTCGCAAAAACTGGAATGATCAAAAACAATTAGAGGAGGCCCAAATACACATGTTGCAGAGTAAGGTTGGTGGGCTCGAAAATACACTGTCCTCTTACGACAACCAGTCCGCCCAAAAAGATTTGGCCATCATGGAGCTGTCCCAATCTATCCGCCGCGTCGAGTCTGCCATTTCCCCTCCGCGAGCGGGGAACAACTACAGTATTACGCAAACACCAGGGGCTACTCCATTGCCAGGTGTCAGCAGCAGCAGTCTTCCGAACAACTACGTTAGCTCGGCGAGTGCCAAACTGGCGTCCATGCGCCGTGGAGGATCAACAAACGGGCCGTTGCCCGGCTCGTCTCAATTCCGTATTCATCGCACCGGCTCCGTGCCCCTTCCGATGAGCGCCGTAGCGGCCCAAACCGCCACAGCGGGCGTCTCGAGTTTACAAGATAGATTGAAGAATGTACAAGAAACGTTTGCGATGTTACGAAGCAGCAGCAGAGCACCAACGACGGAGGAATAAAACGAACCAATATAAATATAAATAAATAAAAGTAGTAGTAAAAATCTAAAACTGAATGAATGGAATTGAGCAAACACCGCGTCTAATTTGTCTGTGAAAGTAAGAAATTCATTAGCAAGCAGGGTTGCTTTATAAAACAGGAGGTGTAGATTACTTCTTACTTGGTAATATCGTAGATATTTTGCAATGATAGACCTATGCTAGAAAGTATCAGATCTGAGAGGTCCCAGACTTAGGACGTTTTGAAGAGCGTAAAACACCTTCAAGACCCTGCCGCACGTCGAATCCTACAGCGCGATGCACGCGTCGTCCCCATGTGTTCGACGTTTGTGCACCATTCATTCCTTCATCCATAACTTAATGCTATGCATGTATCGCCGATTATCAACCAATCAGCTGCTCTCGATTTTAGTGGATCCTCTCCGAATGACTCCTTTCTACTTTTCACACTACTTTCCTTAATCCCTGGATCGATGTTTACAATTTACTACAGAGGAAAATAAAATTACTAACATACTCTCATTACATAAACCCTAATCCTAACTCGTGATGAACTCCCCTGTCCGTGTAGTGATAGCACAAGACCATCCCGTACTACGACAGACGTGCTACTCAAGACTGGGATAATCGGACTCCGTACATCTGCCTTGTCCAACCTCCAACCCTCTCTCCTCTCGAGGCGTGCAATCCAGAGAACTCGCCGTCAAGCCCGGGAGGATCAGCGCGTTATGTACGTGCGTGTTATTGCTTGCAAGGTGCCACTCTCATACGACCGAATACTGGGGGGAGTGGGACAACACGCATTGTTTTGAAAAGCATTCGGCACCGCCAATACTAGTATGTGCAACAAACATGAGGAGTTCAAGAATTCAAAGAAAGCGGAAAAAGGTTTGCTTCGCTCCTTGGTCCCATATCTGTTGAAACTTGGTTTGGGTGCAGGGCTGTTGAAAGCGGCTTTAAATTACTTTCGTGCCAATAGGAGCTTGCTCTACCGGTGGTTACGATGGGTTCCCAATTTCAACTCGTTCCTCGCTTACACGTTTGGTGCGTCCATATTGAAGTTTGCTTTGACGGGCACCAAGTACCTTCCTGGGGAACAGCTGCTGCCAAAGTCTCGTCAAGGTTTGGCGGCTGCATTGGCAAGCAAACCATTTGCCCGACGCCTCTTGCAAAGAAAAGAAGAGCTGGCCCACCGTCTGTCTGGCGCGATTCGATTTAAGACGGTGTCATATGATTACGAAGACACCGAGAACAAGGCTGATTACCGGGAGATGCAAAAGTTGCACGCATATTTGCAAGCCCAGTTTCCATTGGTGCACTCCACGTTGCAGAGGCATGTCATCAACACGCATAGCTTGGTGTATCACTGGGAAGGCTCCGATAGTGAAAATCAACGGCCGTACTTGTTGTATGCTCACATGGATGTCGTACCCGCAATTCAAGAGGAGTGGAGCGAAGATCCTTTCTCTGGCTCGATCAAAGATGGCTACATCTTCGGGCGTGGCACGATTGATTTGAAGCACATGGTCGTCGGGTACATGGAAGCGCTCGAGGACTTAATACAATCCGGGTTTCGCCCGAAACGTTCAATCTATCTTGCGCTGGGCCATGATGAGGAAGTGGGTGGGCGCCATGGAGCGGCGGCCATTGCGGATTGGTTTCTGGACCAAGGTATGTCTGAGGAACCCTTCGAATTCATGTGGGACGAAGGGTTGTTTGTGATAGACAACATCGTCCCAGGGCACGACGGACCTGTTGCATTGATTTGTGCCAGTGAGAAAGGCAGCATGACGTTAAAACTATCGGTCACGACTGAGCCTGGCCATTCGTCCGTTCCTCCAAAAGAAGGCTCTATTGGTATTTTAGCATCAGCCATGTCGAAATTAGAGAAACATCCTATGCCCGGGAGCATGTCGGGAGTCGCAGAAGATTTCTTTGGGCATATTGCCACGGGCTTCGGTGGGCCTATGCGGTTTGTTATGTCGAATCTGTGGCTCTTTAGTGGTCTGGTCTGCCGCATTTTAGAAGGGAAGCATCAAACAGCCACAATGGTACGGACGACAACAGCGTTAACAACATTTCACAGTGGTTATAAGGCCAACGTTTGCCCTGCCGAAGCAGTGGGGATTGTCAATCACCGAGTGCACCCAAACGACACGCTGGATGAGGTCCTGAAGTACGATAAAAAAATCGTTGACGATTCACGTGTGAAATTTGAAGTTATCAGCAGTCTTCCCCCCAGTCCCGTTTCATCATCAACGCACCCCGCATACAAAACTTTGCAGCATTGCGTTCATTCCCAATACCCGACCGCATCAGTGGGGCCAAGTGTTTTTGTCGCGAACAGTGATAGCAAACATTTTTGGGATGTGGCGGATCAAATTTACCGCTTCAACCCGATTCGATTAACGAATACGGAGACAAAGCTATTCCATGGCATTGATGAGAAAATAAGTGTCGATAATTACGTGCGAACTGTTGTCTTTATTCGGCATTTCATTGAAATGACGGATGCAAGGTTTTGTATGCGGACAGAGCCGCCATCGAAATATAACGAATGAGCTCCGTCATATATAACATCATAATATAAGATATCATACGACTGAGTAAGTAGTAAATGTGGTTGTGTGTTTCAATACGATATCACATATGTAACTCTGGGTCTGTTTGGTACGAACATCGAAAGAAGGAATTTGACTCTCTCTATCTCTCTCTGTTATGTTAGTGAGTTTTTTTACCTTTATGTGTTTGACTTTTTTTTACTTCAAAGTTACCATACTTTATCATTTACAAAATAGATCCATCGCCGCGATTACTCAACAAACCTCTAAAGCCGCCCACGACACGATGCGTCAATCGAATTCTTACAGACGGCCGACAGATGGGTTACAAGAATACAGTCAGTTTACTAGTGCATGCATACTCGCATTGCCACGGGAGAACGGCCAGTACGCAACATCGAAGACTGACTAGCTGCCCCCACGGACTACAGTTGGATTAATGTACAAATTGGTGTCAAAAGATGCTGTTTGCGACGCTGGAATGTAAATCCCACCTCGTCGTCCCCGTCTAGACCGCGTATAATCCCTGATTTGCGGGTGAGCACAGAACGTCTCCAAACAGTTCCTCTCTTCGCGACTAAGAGCCCGTCGTCGGGTATTGGTTTCGCCAACGGCAACATCCTCATCGGACGACGTGTCCTGCACGTCAATACCCATGGCCTCGGACATTGTGGCAGGATATTTACAGAAGCACGGGCCAAGTGAACCAGGCGAAGAAACCCCGACGTTCAGCGCACATCCTTCACAAGGCCCATGGAGGGATGTACATCATGCAGTCAGTCGCACTCCCGCTCGAGGGACAGTCCTCGCGTCCTCGCTCCGACAAAGTTCATTTGTGTTCACGAGCGATGTTCAACCGACCTAGCAAACATTGTAGTCTAGTCTATAAATAAATAGCGTCCCCTGCCGTCGTCCATACGTCCATACCAACCGACAAGGTCTCGCGTCCTGTGTCCCTTCTACCTCGAGGGGACACAGACACAGCATTCATTCCACTGCACCATGTATTCAATGCTGTGTCCCTTATACCTGGAGGGGACACAGACACAGCATTCATTCCACTGCACCATGTATTCAATGCTGTGTCCCTTCTACCTGGAGGGGACACAGACACAGCATTCATTCCACTGCACCATGTATTCAATGCTGTGTCTACACTAACACCACTATCCCCGTACTTTTGTGCGCGGTAGACTACGAAAACAGGGTCGAAGTGGACCTATCACTGTACTTGTATATACAGTAGATAGAGTATGGTGATCATCCGTAGATGCATGCTTCCTTATATGGATACAGCATGGAGGAACAACGAAATGTATGGGTCTGTGTCCTATGGTGTGTCTATGTATGCAACACGAGGAGGCATCGGTCGTCCTTGCATGCTTCCTTATATGGATACAGCAGGAAGGAACAACGAAATGTATGGGTCGGTGTCCCATCGTGTGTCTATGTATGGGCATCGGTCGTCCTTGCATGCTTCCTTATATGGATACAGCAGGGAGGAACAACGAAATGTATGGGTCTGTGTCCTATGGTGTGTCTATGTATACAAAACGAGGAGGCATCGGTCGTCCTCGTTTTCATAAACTTGAAAGAGAGAGGGGGGGGCGGTCACGTTAGCATGACCGGGCGTTGATAGACGGGGGTTGTACCTGTGGATGGCTGGAGTCTACGAGTCGATTGCACCACCACGCGAGGGGGGCAGTGGCGATTGTTTGGAGACGACCTCCGCCCCCGGCTCGGACCTCTGTGCAGACGGGGCGCCCCTCCGTGTAGGTTGGTGGCATTGACCGTGTGAAGCTTGTGTCTGTGTGCCAGTGAAGAGCGAGTGCGTCATTCTTCTCGCTGCCCCGAGAGACCATGCGTTCGTTCAGTGCAACCGCCCTCGTTCTATTGGGCACGTTAGTTGTAGTACTCTCTGCGTCTACTTTGGAAAATGGCCAAAGGCTGCTGACGGAGCAGACGGCCCAGAAACGAATATCCGCGCCCAAAGCGAAGGCATTGGAAGCTTTGGGTGTCACGCCCGGCGTAACTAGAGTAGCGGTGTCTGCTGAAGCGAAAGTGAAAACGGAGCACGAAAAGACCTGCATGCGGGTCCCGCTGTCTCTGTGCCTTGGAGAAAACAAAATGTTGGCCGCCGACGCACACGGAAAGTCGCTCGTAGGGTGGTGGCACTTTGACGATAATGCTGGCTACGATTCCTCTGGAAACGGTGGATACGCCAAGCCAGTACCTCCCGTGGGCCCAGCACGTGGCGGTACAGGTTCCAGTGCTTCCTTCGACGGGAAGAACGCCGTCGTGCTCCCCCACGCGCAAGCCATGCAGTCGGCGAGTGGTATGACACTGGCGTTTTGGATTTATTTAATGCAAGATAGTGGAGGCATGTACCGGTACATCATCCGCAAAGGGACGGACGGGGTGGAAAGCACCCCGACGATTCAATTGCATCAAGAGTCGCGCCGCTTGCACGTCCGTGTCAAGACGGAAGGGCAAGACGAAGAGCGCTTTGACAGTGTAGGCTTCATCCCCAAGCGCCGTTGGACCCACGTGGGATTGGTGCTCGAAGGCGAACAAGCTCGGCTGTACATCAATGGCATTCGCGACGCCATGTTGGTGCTCCGCGGGAAAGTACGCTTTAACAACGGCCCCTTGACTTTGGGCGGCGGGAAAGAAATGGCCGGTGTGAAGAGTTTTATAGATGATGTCAGAGTGTACAACGAGGGGCTCGAGGAGGCGCGCATGCATGCCCTGGCCCACGGCGCGCTCGGACCGATAGGGCCTGACTTTGCTCGCTTGGGATGCAACAATGCCCCGTGCACCTTCCAACAGGCACAGCAAGGGTGCCCCGAGAAGTACCATTTGTGCGAAGCACGAGAACTGTACGCGGGTGGGCTGCAAGTAGCACGTGCCAATGGTTGGTTCCTTTTGAATACAAGGGTTTGGCCCGCCAAGCCCCCGAATCACATAAAAGCTGGGGAAACGCGCCTGGCGATTTGCTGCCAAGATGGCTCGCAAGAATAGGAAATAAAAATCATGGTTGTTTCATCGGTGTGTATACTCATAGTCATTATAGTCACAGAGTAAGAATAATGTCGTCTAGTTCTACTCGTATGAAGTCCTTGGACCGACCGGACTTAATTATAATTCTATTAAAAATATCGTTAGATTTCAGTATAATTTTTAGATTACAGTAAAATCCTATTAAAAAAGAATAACAAAGAACTAAGGCAGTTAGGAAAATTTAGGCATAATTAGGCAGAAGCGCGATATTAATATAAGTAGTATTGGCTGTTATGTAAGACATACATTTAATCAATTAATTATCGTCGTCGTCGTCTTCCTCATTACTCTCGCTACCAGAACTTTCATTAGAAGTCGCCTCGTTACTCTCATTAGAAGTCGCCTCGTTACTCTCACTGCCAGAACTTTCATTAGAAGTCGCCTCGTCACTCTCGCTGCCAGAACTTTCATTAGAAGTCGCCTCGTCACTCTCGCTGCCAGAATTCGCACTGGAGCCCGGCAAGTCGTCAGAACTGATGCCGTTCTCACCGCTTTTTTCTAACATTCTGTTCGTCTGTCGAACTACTCTTGTCTCAGCTCTCATGCGTAATAATTTTGGATTCATGATCAATGGACCATAAGGAGGATCCATGAATTTGGTTTGACCTAGTTTACCCGTCTTTGGGTCTCGTAGGAAATGTATGGAAATCTGCTTCTCGAAGTTTTCACCATATTTAGTTGTATATTGCCATTTGTCCCAATGTTCAAAATTACCGTCCTTCATATCTTTCATTATTAGTTGAAGGTTCTCATCAATGTTCTTAAATTTACGGGCTTTTATTTTGTTACCATTTTCAAATCCATCCACTGGGCCTTTAAAAATTTCTAACTTTCGAGGGACTTTTATTTTGTTACCATTTGCCGCTGCTTCTTCAAACACTTTGTTGTCTAAGGACTTGACATTCGTCATTGCCACTTCTTCCTGCAAGTTGCGTGGATTTTCGTGATAGTTTTTCCTACGAGCCAATTTTTTTGTGGAACTCTTAATTACGTTTTCTGCACTTGCACTTTTCTTAGCTTTTTTGCTCACGGAAATCTTCTTGATTGCCTCAACTGACTTTGGTTTCCTCACAGTCTTTTCAGCTTTTTTGCTCATAGCAATCATCTTGTTAACTGACTCTATCGCCTTTTTGGGTGCCTCGGGGTTCTTTAAGCGTTTCAATGCTGTTTTTTTTTGTTTTAGTACTTTTAGTAATTTTGTAAATGTGTTTCCTAATTTTGCAACCCCGTTGACAAGACTCACTCCCACCGAGACAATCCCAATTGCTGCGGAAAATGCTGAGAAAGCCCGGTCAAAAAATGAAAGTTCTTCGCCGGTGAAGAGGTTTCTACCCATTAACACTTCATATAGATCTTTACAGGCCCCAATAATTGGAATAAAACTAACCAGAATGTCGAGTGCTAGTGCCAGACAACCTGATTCCCAAATAGTTTGTATTGGATTGAGCATTTCTGGAATGATCATGAAAGATTTAAGTATCTTAACTATAGCCGTTTGTTCATTAGTTTCTTCCGTTTTCAACACTGCTCTTCTGCTGGTATCATAATTTACTAACATCTTTTGGAGGTTTCCAAGAGTTGTTTTATAATGTTTTTCATCCTTTTCTGATATTTTAGTCCCACAAACTGCGTCCCTGAGAGTCTCATCATCTTTGTTACTGCTACTTTCAACACTGCAATCATTTCCTTCACAATCTACTTGGATAAATGAAAGTTCACGGTTTGTTCGCAGGAGACTGTTCGTATTTACTTTCGTACATGGACATGATGACGTTTTTGGAACAGTTTGATCTTCATTACCACCAAGGTTCATCACAAAAGTAGGAATGGCTATATTTTCAAGTGTTGCACCACCCACAGTTGGTACAAAACTATTGGCCTGCGCCATTCCTGCCATGGGATCTTTCATTTTAAAAGCAGAGAGAGCATTTGCGACAGATATCATTTCATGGTTCAAAACCAACGCGAGAATAAACCAAGCAGCATTCATTCTGCTCTTCGGTTTCCCCATTGAAGCCCTAAGAAGGGGGAAATTTTGGGCACAACCTACATACGAAGACATTTCTTCTTTTCAAAGTTAGTATGCATAAAAACGCACAGCATGCGCACATACACAAACCCATCGCATTGACCCGTTCGTTTATAATATTTTTTTTTCAAGTATGAATCTTCTCAGCAAATAGCTCCCCTCCCCCCCCTCCTCCCTCCTCTCGTTTGGTTTTGTTCCATCATTCTTTCTTTTCGTACTTCATATTCTACTACTGTACCTAATCAGATAGAAAGCACGAGTCCGAGACACCTACGTATCAACTACTCATTATTTTAATCAAATATGGTAGGTAGAATTAGGCCTAGACTACAGACTACCATAAATCATAAATGCGGACAGAGAGGCTTATTTTTGATAGGGTGTTCTAGTAGAAATTCTACATCATATTAGTAAAACGAAAGTATTGATGCGTCCGTCCAATTTGTTCCAAAATAGACGAGGCCTGAACACATAGTTGCAGTGCTGTCTGTGTGTGTACATAGGCCTGGTGTACTACTCAACGTAGTCTCACCTCGCTATTGGTTGCAACGTCTTGTAACTCCCTCGTCCCAAAATATAACCAACCAACGAACCGACCGCATGGAAGCAACGAGACTACACCTATATAAATACATCACATTGTGGTACTTGAACGAGAGACAGAATACGCACACATCGAAGTCGTGCGGTCAAATGTACAGGTTCTCATGTATTCGAAGAGACCCTTACAGCACACACTACCTATGTAAACATCCTCTCGGTGTTTGAATCAGTCATAGTAGTTGTAAGGTAAGGTACAGTACAGTAGACTTTCTATCCTCGCTGAAACGTACGTCAATATGTGCCGCGAACTTGACGCTCCTCCTCTGCAGAGATTCGTTAAACTCGTTACTTGATGGACGCAATGCTGTTGTTATATGATCGACTCCCACCCACCCGTGTGTCCATGCATGTGTGCGTGCACTTCACTCATTTATTGTGTCTTGCCTGCTCGATATTCCTCGAACCATGTCTGCCCGGTGCGAGTGTGCAGAGAGGGTGGCCTAAACGTCGACGAGTCACTGGCACGAGATCACTTTACATATTCCCGCATTGTCCCCGCGAGCACGTCTGTGTCACCGAATTGTTAAACAGATCCAAAACGAAACATGTCGCTTGCGCTGTCAAGTACTCAAAAATCCAATAGTGGCGGGTCCGGCGTAAAAGCCTTGGTCGCGGATATGCAACAAAAGATCGCCGAGCAAGACGCCACCATGAACATTCTCAGCCAGCGAGTCGATGAAGTGGAGCGCGAAAAAGACCGGATCAACGACGCGGTTGGGAAGCATGTCTTTACGATTGACTCGAGAATTACCAAAGAAGTGGAGTCTCTAAAAGAAGATTTGGAACATAAATTTGCATTGCAAGTCGCAGAAAATAAACGCTTATTGAACCAATTAGTCAAACAGAAGAATGAACAAGGAGCGATGCGCAAATACATCGAAGCCTTGGAAGAGCGCATACGTTTGCTGCAAGACGAAGTCGGCATCTAAGCTTGCACCCGTCGACACAGCGCGATCGCTCATACATAACGCGTTTTGTGTTTATTATATATAAATACAAGAATAGCATATGGCAGTACTAGATTGTATTTCGTCTCAACATGTTGGCTTGTTTCCAGTTTCCAGATTAGAGTCCAAAACTGTGGCGCCGTTCCCGGCCACTGTTCCCATCATCCTTCATCTCCTTCGAACGAAGCTCCAAACGGGCTTCAAGCCACTGCGTGTCAACATTGGCAGGGTCTATTTCGTCTCGATATTACAGTCCGATTCTGCGAAGGTCGACTGGCTCCGGCATCCCTAAAATCGAAGAAGCTTTCTGCTGATCTCTTTTCAAATATTCCACAGCTTGCGATTATAGATAGTATTGACGTATTGACGATTGCGTTTTGTTTCATTACCCTTTCTAAATTACAACTAACAGTAACTCTACTCATAAAAAGTAAAACCAAAAACCAAACTATGCGCCGCCACTATATCTAGCTAGCTTAATCATAGACGTATTCAAGCAAAACAGAATGCTTCGTGAACCTTGTGTACGCAACATAATCGTCGTCCCTATCCTTCAATAATGTGACGGCAAAACTAGCCATCCTAAAAATGTTCAAGTAGACATCAGTAGCCATTGGAAACTCCAAAAGTACACATCGTGTGAACCCTGTGCTCAGGATTGATGAAATCAAAACAAGTCCTTGTGGGAAGCCATCAAATCCTTTTCTAATTGTTCAAGGTCTTGGTTAAAGTCGTCACTCGATTGGTCACTGTCCAATGACATTAGTTCCTCATTGCTACTATCTCTGCCCTCGGATCCTCCACTTGAAGAAGAGGATGTGTCCTCTTCCATCATGGGCGCAAAACCGACGTTACTGCATCTAAGTGAATCCACGGGGACTTTAATGGTTCGCAATGGTCGATCGGGCGTTTCGACCCATGCGGTTTGCACGCTCAAAATTTTAGAATTACCATTGCGAATTTCTGGCGCGTCGACTACGGGTACATGGTGGTGTGTTAGACAAAGTTTTGATGCATCAGCTTCGCAATTTCTAACTTACAAGAGACGACTAATTTCGGATATGTCTTGATTTCTACTGTTTCGCCTTCATGAGCAGCCAAATGCATTTCAAAGGAAGAGAAATCGACCCCTCGTTTCTTTTTCTCGCCCTTTGATTTATTTCCTTTTTTACCTCGGAAAGAATCCAAATTATCCAAATCTAAGTTGTTCACGTCATCATCCCACTGGTACGACTCTTCCAGTAGCGACAAAAATGATTTTGTATTTGTGGCAGCAACACGCTGAATCATCTTCAACGACTCGTCAGTTGCGTCGTCCAAACTAGGCCATTCTTTAGTGTCCATTTCTC
>Ga0099797_100966_pt1 | contig 16513 bp, 5 predicted proteins | sample Uncmet_Sort48C_1_FD_89871 | JGI IMG/M metagenome (GOLD analysis project Ga0099797, IMG submission 89871) | Marine eukaryotic communities from CALCOFI LINE 67, Pacific Ocean - C012_Sort48C_1 | ecosystem: Environmental > Aquatic > Marine > Oceanic | place: Pacific Ocean: Monterey Bay | collected...
TACCGAATCATGCCTTGACAATGGTGTAGCGGTTTCAATGATGTAGCGGTTTCGATTTATCTTGCTGTTGCGTCACGTTGCAAGTGCAGTATGATATGACAAGCCAAATTCTGTTTCTCTCCGGAAGTGAACATGACTTGGCAAAGAATGCGATGCGCTTGTTACCATGCAGCTTTGCAAGTCATGGTGGCGATGTATCTTTGCAAATGCTACGCGTATTGAAGATGGTGGAGTGTTGCGAAGTATGAGCAAGTCCTTTTGCCAGAAATGACATGTGAGATGGAGTCGCCTAGCCACTGACAAATGTGCACTGGTGGAAGGATGCGAACATGAACGGCAACTACAAGGCGGGTTGCAAACAGGAACGGCCACAACTGAGGCACTTGTGTTGCACCAAGGGCGTGGACGACATCATAATAGATGACAGCAGGACTCACAGTCATATTTTTTGAGCATTGGTATCTGATCTGCAGATGTTTGTTTTTTGTTCATAATCCCGCGCGTACTGGAGAGTCCATCCGCTATTGCACCATGTGTTAGACTCATCGGGTTGAACTTGTAATTTTGTTATTGCTCACTACTGTTCAGGAGTGCCGCGAAGGATGAACAAATACTTTGACAGAATCAAGTGGAAGCCATTGTCAGGAAGAGTTCAGACGGAACACTCGTGTAAGGGCTGTCGCAAAAAGATGAACAAGTCTTTTTGCAGAATGCATAGGAGGCCATTGGTTGGAAGAGTTCAGACGGAATGCTCATGCAAGGAGTGTTGCGAAGTATGAACAAGTCCTTTTGTCAGAAATTACATGTGAGATGAACTCGCCTAGCCACTGACGAATGTGCACTGGTGGAAGGATGCGAACATGAACGGCAACTACAAGGCAGGTTGCAAACAGGAACGGCCACAACTGAGGCACTTGTGCCGCACCAAGGGCGTGGACGAGAACATAGTAGTCCACAGCAGGACTCACAGTCATATTTTGTGAGCATTGGCATCTGATCTGCAGATGTTTGTTTTTCATAAATCCGTGCGTACTGGAGAGTCCATTCGCTACCGCACGATGCGTTGGACTCATCGGGTTGAACTTGTAATTTTGTTATTGCTCACTACTGTTCAGGAGTGCCGCGAAGGATGAACAAATACTTTAACAGAATTGAGTGGAAGCCATTGGCAGGAAGAGTTCAGACGGAACGCTCATGTAAGGGCTGTCGCAAAAAGATGAACAAGTCTTTTTGCATAATGCATTGGAGGCCATTGGCAGGAAGAGCTTAGACGGAATGCTCATGCAAGGGGTGTCGCAAAAGGATGAACAAGTCTTTTTGCTAGACGTATTGGAGGCCATTGGCAGGAAGAGCTCAAACGGAACGCTCAGTCAAGGAGTGTCGCAAACGGATGAACAAGTCCTTTTGCAGAATGGATTGGAGGCCATTGGTCGGTAGAGTTCAGACGGAACGCTCATGCAAGGAGTGTCGTAAAAGGATGAACAAGTCCTTTTGCAGCATGGATTGAAGGCCATTGGCAGGAAGAGTTCAGACGGAACGCTCATGCAAGGAGTGTTGCGAAGTATGGGCAAGTCCTTTTGCCAGAAATGGCATGTGAGATGGAGTCGCCTAGCCACTGACAAATGTGCACTGGTGGAAGGATGCGAACATGAACAGCAACTACAAGGCGGGTTGCAAACAGGAACGGCCACAACTGAGGCACTTGTGTTGCACCAAGGGCGTGGACGACATCATAATAGTTGACAGCAGGACTCACAGTCATATTTTTTGAGCATTGGTATCTGATCTGCAGATGTTTGCTTTTTGTTCATAATCCCGCGCGTACTGGAGAGTCCATCCGCTACCGCACCATGTGTTAGACTCATTTTGTTATTGCTCACTACTGTTCAGGAGTGCCGCGAAGGATGAACAAATACTTTGACAGAATCGAGTGGAAGCCATTGGCAGTAAGAGTTCAGACGGAACACTCATGCAAGGGCTGTCGCAAAAAGATGAACAAGTCTCTTTGCAGAATGCATTGGAGGCCATTGACAGGAAGAGCTTAGACGGAATGCTCATGCAAGGAGTGTCGCAAAAGGATGAACAAGTCCTTTTGCTAGACGTATTGGAGAGCAACCAGTACTACTACCGGGATGGCAAGAATGTTGACTGATGCAAACAGCCTTTTGGCTCAAGCATCATTTGAGCATCATTTGAGCATCATTTGAGCATCATTTGAGCATCATTTGAGCATCATTTGAGCATCATTTGAGCATCATGGCGTACACTGCTACCTCGCTGCGCCCTGGCGCATCTGCCGCTGCCGACAACGGTGTTGACGACAAGTTTGGAGAGCCTGAGCTTTCTGGAAAGAAGAAGGTTCCAAACAAGTCTGACGTTATGGAGGGAATTGATATTAATGCGGTAAATGAGGTATCGGTTGCTGATGGTGACAAGGATGTGGGAGGCACTGCGACAAGTCTCGTTGCTGCTCTGGCAGAGGCTGGTCTCGGAGACACTACATCGGAAGAGAAGGATGTGTCGAGTGGTGGCAAGAGTGATGAAGAAGTAGCAGCAGCTGAAGCCGAGGAGAGTAAGAAGGAGCGAAGGAAGAATCTGGCAAAGAAGATGTTGCACGACAACTTTCGGAGCTCTGGAAAACAAATCTTTGGCGTGAACGGTCCGAGCAAGTTGGATACGACAAATTTTGTGCGGGCAGATTCTGACGAGGACACGAGTAGCAGTGGACTTGCGGACTCGGGTGAGAAGAATCAAGGAATCCTCGATTATGGCACTGACTTCTGGCGGTTACCTGGTGGCAGCTGGCTGGATGGCGAAGGGCATCATGATGAGGTCTATGAGAACGCCAGGGTCGAGGAGATGATGAGTCAGGTTGAAGCGCCCGTCAACTGGTTTGAAATGATGACTTGCGAAGACTCGGAAGGAAGGTTGCTGGTTGGGTGGAAGCAATGCGGAGGTCAAATAATACACATGAACATGAGAGTTTTGAAGAAGATGACAGCCCCTGGTGACAGACCGGAGGTGTACTACTCTGAAGAATTTGACGAGTTCATGGACAAGCTAATGGAAGGCAGACGAATCAAAATTGCAGGAGTTGATGCAGTTGAACACCTTGCAAGTCGCTTCGAAAGGGATGTCACGAGGCTTGAGCATGAATGCTTGATGGCATTGGAAGCGAAGGTGGAAACCTCTGGTGTGAAGGATCGGGTGGGAGGCTCCATTGGCACAACGAGTGCTGGTGATGCTACCAGCTGTGATTTTTCCAAGAATGAGTTGGACGTTAAACGCACAGAGGACTCCAGCGAGCTACAAGCGGGAGAGCAAGCAGAGCGACAAACTGATGATGACAATGAGGAGCGACGAACTGGTCGAGGGGAAGCGAAGTCGAAGGAATTTGATTGGCGAAGCATCCTGAGACCGGATCGCATGGGTGGGTGGACTTCATCACCTGAAAGTGTATGCAGTGTTGGCAGCAGCAGCTCAGGGCAAGGAAGCAGACCAAGATGGAGGGGACTGACGAGAAGCAATTCGAGCATGTGGGAGGATACGAACATGAGTCCCATCTCCAGGTGCAACTTGCGAAGCCCTGAATGGAAAAGGTTGGAAACGGAGAGAACGGTGGCACGATTGAGGAGCGGAGACTTTGGCGGAGGGTATCTGCCGAAACATCCACTACATGATCACTCTGGACCTGCAGATGGATGCAAGGAGAAGGATAGTGAAAAGGATGAGGAGCCAGAGAATGATCTGTTCGTGAGGAAGGAATACCGCCCCGATGGTACCTACGAAGTTGGGCTCTGGAAGAGGTTCAAAGATGGGAAGGAGGAGAGGTACAAACCTGAGGAAGAGAAGAAGATCAAGGACAACTTTGAGAGCCTGTGGGAGAAGGAGAGAAAGCTTGAGAAGGAAACTGGGGCAAGGGAAGATCGTGACCGAGTCAGATACGGCAATAAGGGGAAGCCAGCAATGGGAATGACTAGCCTGAAGAAGGCAGGGCAAGCGGTGGCTGTTGCAGGAAAGAAAAAAGCGGCACTGAAGAAGGGGAGTAAAACCTCATCGAGAACAGCAACACCGAAGTCTACACCAAAGAGGAAAGGTCAATGCAAAGTACAAGTAAAGGTCAGAAAAACACCACAGGAGAAGCAGAAGGCAAAGGATCTACGAGAGCAGCTGAAGGAGGACATGCAGATTATGAATGCTGATGACCTGATGGTGACGGTAAGAGTGGCGTACAGGAGGCTCATTGAAGAAAGAGACCGGGATGCGAAGGAGTTTGCACAGGAAATGATCGACAAGGATGGGAAGGACAAGGAGAATGCAGAGGATGAGAACCCACTCTCATCGTTGAAGACAAGAAGAACTGGAAGCGGAAACGAGGGAGAGGAGAGTGGGGAAGAGAAGAAGTTTGACTATGGACAAAGGGTGTGGGGAGGAGATGTGGATGAAGCAACGGACAATCAACCATTGTGCCCCTACCCAGCATCGGAGATGTTTCAAGTCTTCGTCAAGGGTCCAGAGGTCAAGGCTACTTTGAAAATCCACCCGAAAATGTGCATTCAAGAGGTCATGTACGAGCTTGAGAAGAAGGAAGCCATACCCATGGGATTTCAGAAGCTGAGGAAGGGCAAGGTGTGGCTGGAAATAGACAAATACATCACTGACTATGGCATCGAAAGGGAGGATGTTCTCTACTTGGAAATGAGTCTGCTGGGGGGAGCTCCTGCGGGTACGATGGAGAGTCCTGCGAAACCAACTGGAAGAAGCCCAGGGAGACCCAAAGGCAGCGGTAACAAAGACAGAGGAAAAGGAAAAGCAAAGGGGAGAGCAGGAGGAGAACAACAAAAAGGTGGTGAGACGAAGCATTTTGCTATGCACACACCAGGAGGCACTGCGATTGACACGGATGCGGAGACAGAGAGAATGGCGAAGCGGGAGAGCATCAAGGAGGAATTTGCGCACGACCCGATGATGAGGCAAATGTGGGAGATTCAGCAGAAGAAACTGAAAGAGATGCGAGATCGGGAGAGTCAAAGTCGACCACAAGAGAGTTGCGATACCGACATCTCGGAGGTCAAGGAAGGCTACAAGGGGAAGGTTATCAAGCTGAGAAGGAGAGCCAAGGACACCAACAGGGATGCAGGCAAGGATGGTGTGAGGACCAAGAATGGGAAGACCACGGCTTCGCAGAAGTCGGTTGTTCAGCTGTTGAGAAAAGATACCTCCGAGGGAGTTGGTTCGCAGGCAGAGGATGCGATGGACATGCAGGCAATGGCTCTCTCACAAGTGTCGAATGCATCGGACGCTGCGGGTATGGGTGACATGGAACTTGACGATGAGTCTGAGGACGAAGATGAGGCTTTTCTTGCATCGCAGATGTCACAGATGCCAATGGAGCTACCGTATGAAGTGTCAAGAGTACCACTGGAATTTTGTGGAAGGAAGGGAGCAAGGGAGATCAATGTGCAGGCAGAATTGATTTCGAACTGCCATGGTGATGAAGTTGATGAGAGTGAAATTTTGATGAGGATTGAAGCGCATGAAAGGAAAGTGATCGAGTTCATCAGGCGATGTCGGGAGGAGGATGCAGAAGAGGAAGTTGAGGAAAAGGATGAGCCGGTGGACCTGGATCCAACCCAAGAACAGCAGCGTGAGGTGAATGGTGACAAGAAGAATGCACCGGAGAGCAAACCAGCTGCTGAGGAGCTCGACAACAAGGAAAACAGTGGCCCTGGTAAGGGTAACAGATGGAGACCTGGACAAAAGCCAGACGACATCAAATCTGAGCAGGCTGATGGGAAGGCGGAGGAGAAAACTGAGGACGAGAAGAAGGTGCATGAACCGGAAGCATCTGAGCCAAAGGTGTACTACCCTGCAGAGCCAAGCGGCAACGGAGAAAATGCTGGAGTGAAAGAGGAGAGGCAGGAGAAGTCACCTGGAGACAAAACGCCAAAAGCAAAGAAATCAAGATTTCAAAGGAGCCCTCTGGCAGCAGTGCGAGCTGACAAGAAGGATGAGAAGGATGAGAGCATGAGTCCTGGGAGAACACCTGGAAGGGAGGATGACGAAGCAGCTCTCTTGGGAGGAAGGCAAGGACTGGATCGCACTGCTGACAGGGTGAAGGGAGGTTTTGACTTGTACGGCCAGCAGTACTTTGGAAGTGGCGAACATCAGGAGCATGGCTACTGGCAAGGAGGGGGAGGAGGCCAAGGCAAAGGGAGTGGCAAGAAAGGTATGATGATGATGGCACCACCTTTGATGGTACCACCACCGGGAATGGACATGCTATACCCAGGGAGTAACTTGCCTCCACCCCCACCCTATGCAGGAGACTCGAACCCTGTGGCTGCGATGCTCCTGGAAATCAAGGATATGTTGAAAACTGACAAAGCGGAAAACAAGAGGGAGCGAGAGAAGGACAGGGAAGAGAACCAGAACAAGTGGAAGGAAGTTGCTGAGCTGAAGAAGGAGATCAACCAGATGCCTCAACGATTGGAGGAAAGAATTGACAGCAAAGTAAAGGAGTCGGTCAAGGCTACGGTTGAGACACTGGTGAAGGAAAATCTGAAGAAGGAGAACCCCCAGATTGCGAAACTATCTGAAGAAATGGTGGAGATGCGACAGAGTGCGAGGATCTACAGGAATGCTATCATGACGGCTCAAAAGAAAGATGTGGCAAACAGGGCAAGACTGTTTGGCATTGGGAATATGCTCAATGAGACGGAGTTGCTACAAAGTTCACTGAGCGAACACCTGAGGAAGGCTACCAAGTGCGAAGTCTGGAGGAAGAAACTGGTAGGGGAGGCACATGGAGCCATGGTCGGGCCTGGGATTGCGGATCTGTGGTTCGTCGATGGCAAGGCGAAGACGGAGTTCCTGAAGGCATGGAAGTCGGCTAAACCGACACTGACAATTGATGGGAAGGAACAGAAAGTCTTTGCCAACCCCGTTTCCACACCTCTCGGAGAGGTGCAAGACAAGGGTCTCAAGGACATGTATCGGCAGGTGAAACAAACCTACAAGGGAGATCCGAAGAGCTTGAGGATCAACTGGGCGGAGAGGTCAGTGGAGATACTGGAATTTCGGGTGGCCTCACAGGACCTTGAGACCCTGAAGACTACGATGTGCATCAAGATTGAGGACTGTGCCAACGAAAACATTGCAAGGCTTGCTGCAACAAGAGCTGCGGCTGAAAGGGAGCAGGCAAAGAAGGAAGGAAAGGAATGACTACTGAGCTGCTCGACGCTCCGGATCATGAGCTGGAACTGCTGCGGTGGAATAGCGAGGAAGATTCCGGAGTTTGATGAGCAGCTACAACAATGCGACCTACTGTTTTTTGCTGAGATTCGTACTAAGAGATCGTTGGGGCATGTGACCAAGATTTTTTACCCCAACCATGCATGCATACAGAACTCCAGAACTTCATCGAAGGGAGGAGGAGTGATGATGTTGGTCAAGAAACACTGGATTGAGAGTGGACAGATCCGGCAGGTGAGAAGAAACTCTGTGAATGCGGTGATTTTGGAGATCAACAATCGGAGCGACAATGTGGCGGACTTCACAGGGAGACTTTGTGTGGCTGGAATCTACTGGCCGCCGGAGAACTCAGGGAAGGCTGCACAATTGGAGCGAATTCAAGTTCAGCAACTGAGTTTGGACCTGGCTGTGGAGTACAGACAGGTGAGAAATCCCCCATGGGAGATTATTTTCATTGGTGACCTGAATGCAAGGGTTGCCATGCTTTCGGAGTCGAAGCCCTACCAGCTGGGCGACGACATTTTTGAGTATCCCGATCTTTGGAAGGAAGAAAATGAAGACGAGTTTGTAAATTACAATGGCATGTTTGTGAATGACATATGCAGAAGGCATGAGTGGATGTTGTGGTGTGCGAATGGAAGGATTGCAGGGCTTTCGAATTCCTTTACATTTTGGTCCAAGCGCGGATGTTCCAATATTGATGCACAAATTATGTCGGATCATGTGTTGCAGTGCTCAAAAGGTTCACTTGTGATCACTCCGCAGAGCGACCATGTGCAAGTATTTCTAGATGTGAGTATGACTGGGACCTATGTGCAAGTGCCGGAGTGGAAAGGAGTTCAAGGGAGAGTGACCACTAAGAAGCTGGACGTGGAGTGGTTGGAGAAGCTACTACTTGTCGAGGAGGTGGAGCTGAAGGAGCTCATGTGCAACGAGAACATCGAGAGGGCTGCGAACAGGATGGCCGGTTGCATGAGAAGGGGAAGCACCAAATTGGAGGCGGACATAGCAATGGAGAGGTGGATGAGTGCTCTGGAAGAAGAAGAACTCATCAAGGTCATTGAGGTCAGGTGTGGAGGAGACGACAATGCCGGCAAGAAGAGGAAGGAGAAAACGGAGGAGATGACCAGACTCAAAGGCGAGTTTTACAAAAGCCAACGGAAATGGCAACATTGCATCAGTAGAAGTGGCACACAGGATGAGGAGGTGAACAAGGAGGAGGCCACAAAAGCAAGGGAGGAAATGGTGGAGTGGAAGAAAAAAATAAGAAAGTTGGAGCAGGTGGAAAGAAGAAAAGAGAAGCTGGATCGCTGGAAGGAGATCGAGGCCGAAGGGATGGGGACAAAGAACTGGTGGAAGGGACTCACACTGAAGCCGATCTCGGAGGCGAAGGGAGACCTGGGCATGCTAAAGGAGGCGTTGCTGAAGGACATGGGTAAGGATGAAGCACTGCAGGACACTGACAGCGAGGTGGAATGGGAGTGGCCTGAAGCAGAGCCGCGTTCAAAGGATGAGGTGGTTTGCTACTTCGACATGGAGAATGTGGAATTGGTGGAGAAGCTCTTGAATAAGCCGAAGCTGTACCAGTTCAAAAAGGGTAAGGCGCCGGGGCCGGACCTTTGGACTGTGGAGGTGTTGCAGGTGCTGAGAAGGACTCATCAAGGGAGTGAAGCCTTGAGAAATCTTTTGCGATTATGCTGGTGCCATCGAACACTGCCGTGTTTTTCTCGAGGATGCAAGATCAAGGCATTGATCAAGCCGTTCAGAGCAGGGAACAAGTCTAATGACTGGAGGCGGATCTCATTGATGAGCATTGTAAGGAAAATGGTGGAGAGGCTGGCATGCTGGGTCATGGGAGAGGAGTACAAGAGTTCTGAGCGCCAAGGCGGGTTTAAGCCGAAGTATACGACATCTGGGAGAATGCTGATCTGGATGAGCTGGATCAGCCAGGCGCGAAGGAAAAAGTGGGACCGCATCTGCTTTCTCTTTGCAGATTTCACTGCGTATTTTGACAATGTGAGACTGAGGAGAATGGGGAAGCTGATGCGGAGATGTGAGTCCATGACGAATGCACCGCATTTGGTTGCTCTGATGCAGGAGCTGGGGAAGCAGTGCCCGACACACTTGGAGGTGGATGGAATAAGAAGCGAAAATCTGGCACTGGGAAGCCGGCTGAGGCAGGGGAGTACATGGGCTCCGACATTGAGTGCGCTGTTCATGGACAAGAGCATCGGAGAGGCTCTGGACAAAACCATTGCGAACATGACCAAAGCGGAGCTGCCTACGATTCAGGAGAAGATCTTGGCCTTCCTGATGTATGCAGATGACTTGACTATGTGCTCAAGGTACACAGCTGGTCTTGGGAGAATGACGAGGACGCTGATACAACAGGAGAGGAAAGACCAGACTGTTTTGTCCATGGAGAAGACGAAGTTGCAGATCCACACACTGACAAAAAAGGGGAGAGAGTTCAAAGAACACAACAGCATCTTGGATGGAGCGATAATGGATGATGAGAAAGCCGTGAAGTTTCTGGGAGTGCTGTTGGACGGAGGTGAGCACTATGAGAAGTTTCTGAGCCAGTACAAGGCGGTTGCGACAAAGATGGAGCTGGCCACCTGGAAGGTCATGGAACTGAGGACTTTCTTGAACGGAGTACCTTGGTCAGCTCTGAGGAAGGTGTACGAGGCTCGGGTGAGAGGTGCAGGATGCTACTCTCTGGAGATTTGGTGCTGGCATGGAGTGAATGAACTCTCAAGGATCGAAGGGAAGCTACTGAGGCGATGTTTCCATGCAAGCCGGAGGCCAAGTACAGCTGCGATGTTGTGGGTGACAGGGCTAGTACCGCTGGAGACAATTGCAGCTGTGAGAAGACTAAATTTCGCGGCAAGGATTCTTGAAGGGGATTGCGAGCTGGAAAAGGATGCTCTGAAGGAAATAATTTGTGAGAATGATATGAGAGGAACTGGATGGTGGGCACGATAGTGGAGACAAGGAAGTGGCAAGAACTACTCGAGAGCGGAAATCAGAAGTCGGAAATCTTGGAGGATCAAAGATTTGAGACCGATAGCAAGTTTTTGAGAAGAATGGCAAAGGTGGTCTGCGAGGAGGGGAAGGAGAACTTGAGAGAGTCTGTGAGGAAAAGCAACAGACACTCATGGGTGCTGAATCTCATCCCGGAGTTCGACTCTTGGAGGCCAAGCTTTCTGTGCGGCAGGCAAAGCAAATCGGGTGTGGCAATGCGGAGATGGGTACTTGGGGAGAGCAATGTGGAGATGGAGACAGGGAGATTTCAACGGAAAAAGCCGCACCTCAGGTTTTGCAACCGCTGCCATGGCAAGCTTGGAACTGAAGAGCATGTGATGAGTTTTCAGTGCCCTCGAGCAAGGAGGAAGAAGAAGGAAGTGTTCGACTTCATTTTTGACAAGATCTTGATGAATTTTATTGCGATGGAGGATGAGCCAAAGGATATCAATGACCAGCTGAAGTATCTGCATGAGATGGAAAAGGTGGATTACAAGGCATGCATGAGGAAGATTGGAGAATTGATGTCGGTCATCGAGGAGGAGATTTTGGGCGAAAAGAGAAGGAGGACAAGCACGCGTACAGTGAGAGCAAGATGAATAACAGAGTCTTTTGATGCTATCTGAACTGCAGATGGCTGTTTCCTATTCAGTGATTGTGAGGCCGCTTGCCCAGGGCGAGCACGGCCGTAACTCAAAAGTTCAAAAGTTCAAAAGGTGGAGGTCTGGTGCAAACGGTGCCGCAAAAGGATGAACAAGTCCTTTTGCAGAATGCATTGGAGAGGGGTGGCGAGAAGTAGTTCATCAATCAAACATTGTTGCAAATGTCATTGGGAGGGTTGCGCGCTGCTTGTTGATTTTGAATTCATCAATCGAAATTGCATGCATGGTTGCAAGTGTCATGTGCCACGGGGTCCAGGAAGGCGTCGGCAGACACAGTGACGGATGCGCATGGGGTGGGGGGCTTGGTATGTATACATAAACAAAGGGGACCATGCCACGCATGGACCCATGTCATGACATGTCCCATGGCATGACCGCATGTTAGTTGATGGGGCACTTGTGTTCACGGTGTTCATGTTTCACATGTTGGTTGTGTCGAGACCGTTGTCTCGAGCACACGCTGAGTGGCACCGCATGTTGAACATGATTTTGGTCTCAAGCCGTTTTGGCTTGCAGATTTTCACTTCATATCTTTTGCTCGTGCGTGCACGTTGCTCATCCATATCCCGGTAGCTGCGCTGGAAGTTGCAAGCAGCCTATGCATATTTGCGAAAAGTCATTGCAAAACACCATGGGAAAGCGAGACATGTTTTCGGCATTTGGAGCCCGTGAGTTCGTGTGGCTGACGTGTTTGCTCTTGGCAGCAGCCCACCACTTTGACGTGGCAGTTCAACTTCTTTGTTTTGGTTCCGCCGCTCGTTGTCTTGGAGCCGTATGTATTTCTTTTGCAGTTCTGTCTTCGTGGCATTGCGGGAGTCTGTGCATCTGTCGCATCGTCAGCTGGATTGCGGCCGCGACCGTATGCCCTTACAGGTGCCCAATCACGACAATTATGTTACTGCTGGCTGGACTATTTCCGGTTTTCCCTCCATCGAAAGGCAACGCCAGACAGCCAGCAGCAGGAAGGACAGTGAGGCATCCGGCTACGAAAGCCAAAAAGGATAACTTGTGCAAAACGGTGGAATGCCAAGCAAATAACAAACCCGCACAATCAGGCCACAACGGTTATTGCAAAGTGTGTTTTCGACGCTTGTTTCCGGAAGAGCATGCCAAGAAACAACAAGCCAGGAAAAAAGTTTGCAGCTACTGCAGTGAGCTGAAGGAAGTTCAGAGCAATGGTTTTTGCAAGCCTTGTGGGAATGCACGGGGCTGCGCGGATTGTGGCGACGTCAACAGCGATCCAACCGCAACAGTTTGCGACATTTGCTTGGAAGCACGCGACTTCTGCGGCGCAGGCCAGCAGCGGTTGGCTTTGTGGTGCAAGAGTTGCACCACAGCTGATGAACGCAGCGCGCAGAGATGTCGAGACTGCTACGCAAAAATGGTTGCGAGTAAATGCGGGCATTGTGGAAAGAGTCCTCTCCCTTGCGCAGTTGCGGTCAAATGCCCAGATTGCACTGCGACATTCCAACTATGCGAGACTTGCTCCCCAAGGCTGGGGGCGAACGCTTTGCAATGCAAGGCTTGCTGGTACTCTGCCGGTGAGATTTGCATTTCTTGCAAAACGCAAAAAGGTCAAAATAATTTGGACAAATACAGGCACTGCAGAACGTGTATTAATGCCATGTGGTGCGCAGAATGCAAAGCACCGCCTCCCCAAGAGACAGCATGTGAGAAGTGCATCATGTGTGGAAGCTTTGCGTTGTGGTGCACTAAGCATTGTTCTGCATCTGAATTGCAGAGCGGCTTGTGCAGAGAACATTTTCAAGAGCATGCGGCTGCATGCCAATATTGTCCCTTGCCCGTCGCCGAGGAAGATTTGACGTGGAAGCCGTGTTGCGAACAATCCTGCACGGGTACAGTGCGCATTTGCAATGGGTGTTGCGAAGCCGTGCCGACGCGCGCAAGGATGTGCAACCGATGTTGGAAAGACAGTGGGAATTTATGTGTGAGATGCCACACCACAGCTGCACGAACTGAACGCAAGTACATGAGACGTTGCAAGAAATGCATCGCAGACATTCCGGACGCAAGCAAGCAATTTTTGGTAAGGCAAGAAAGCGATAGATATTTGGAGTCCATAGCGCGGCAGCAAACTTGGGATGGCACAGCCACAGCTAAGCACCTTCTGATGGTGCCTCTCAAGGCCGACGTGCCGTTGCCCGCCTACAGCCAGACTCCTGAATACATCTCTCCGTCGCATTGTCGACTGTGCCTTGCCCAGCTCGATGGAGAGAGCATGGAAGAGCACCTTCGCAAAGTTCATCCTGAATTCAAAGATGAGGAGGAGTATCGCAGCCACGTGCTGCGCAGGGTAGTTTCCGAATGGCCTCAGCAAATCCATCCACAGGTCTTACGTAGTCGGCTCACAGCCTTCAAGGATGAGCTGTGCGATGCGAACTATGCCATACATGGGTGTGCGTCTTGCGCGGGTGGCATGCGGCGGTGCAAATTGTCCCGAGTTTATTTCCCAAGGAGGGGTGCTTCAGAGGCACCAGAATGGCTTCCATGGTCCGTGGAAGAGTGGAATCCGTATGGCCCTGCATGGTACGACCGGTGCGACGACATCTTCAACATAGAGAAATACCTTGACAGGTTTTTTGCAATTGGGGACGTCCGAATTTCAGCTGAACGCGACGTACAGACTTTCAGTTCTGGCTCGAACCTCACAAGCGACTTCAAGAGTGAAGCTGCCGCGAGATCTTGGCAAAAGAGGATCGACAAGTGGATTCATAATTTGAAGGCCGACTTGGAACAAGATAGTGTACCAGCACCAGGGGATCCTGCAGCAAGATGGTTGCTTTTCCAAACCGACGACATGATTGTGGACGCTGATGGTGGTGTAAGTTGTCTGTTGTGCGAACACTGCAAGGATGACCTTTCTAGTGTACAAGGGAAAAAGCGTCAGCCTGCGGCAAGAATGCCTACGCACGCCAGGGCGAATGGCATGTGGCGTGGTCCGACGCCAGACGCTTTAAAGTTTCTCTCGTATGCGGAGCGTAAGGTAATCAATTTGGCGAGGATCTACGTGAGCGTGAAACGCATCTTTCTCAATCGGGCCAGTTATGCGCGCACCGGCGCTTCAGAAACAGGCTACTACCATCAAAAGAATGTCGTCGCTTATCCGCAGAATCCAGATGCCGCGCTCACAGCCGTAGGCATGGGACCTTTGAATCTTGCTCGCATGCTGCAGGTGCAGTTTGTAGGCGAAGACAAGGAGCAGCTGCGGAAATCCGAGGAGTTGAGCGTTTCTGTTCAGCGATTGCGGGTCGCTTTCCAATGGCTGTCTACGAACTGCTTGCCTTGGATGGAGGCCACCAAGCACCATGAAGCATGGGAGACCGGGTCTCTTGACGAGCATCTGGAAGAGTTGCTGCAGGAATACAAAGAAAGTTGTGGTGGTGAGACTGGCGGAGTACCTCAGGAGTTGTTACGAAGTGCTTCGCGGATACCTGCAGAGCATGCGTCCACAAATGCTGCTGGCCCAGCAGATTGTACCGAAGCAGATGGGGAAGAACAAGACGATGCGACGTCCAGCAACCAGTGCGCAGCTGCGATTGATGGAGGCGTTGACGAAATCACTCCAGTTCAGCTTTGGGACTCGATGATGAAGAAATACAAGGTGAAACAAATGTGTGACCAAGCGCTGGCGCGACTCGACGGCGCCGAAGACAGGACTGAGAAAGCGACTCTGGAAAGGCAGCGTGCCGAGGCAGTGGCGACAGCAGTGGATGCATTGGGCAAGCTGCAGCACCGTGAGACGCTTCAGAAGCTGCGTGAGTTCGCATCCGAGGAGCAAAAGAAAACCGTTGGCGCTTTGAAGATCCCTTATTCCAATCAGTTCCTGAGTAATCGCAATGTTGGGTTTTGGTGCTCGTGTTTCATTTTCTTGTTCCCTCGAGGCGACTGCGCAGAAAGATGTCCCGAAAGACCTTCGCACATCAGCAGCCAACGCTGGGCCAAGAGCTTGCTCACAAGGATCGATTTTCATGGTTGGCACCAAGATGTGGAATTCGTTGCGACCCTGTACAATTGTTTTTTACGACGAGACCAGATCAAGGCAGTAGAGGCTTCTGTCAAGTCGTTGTCTTTCACCAAGGAAGAGGCCTCCGAGATACAGAGCCTAAGCGCATCGAGCCTCCTCTCGTTTGCTTTGAGTTCGGGTGATGTGAACAGTGTGCGGGACCTGCTGAAAAAGAAGAATCTTGAAAAGCCAATTGAAACAGCTTTTAGGCGAATGCAAATCATCCAGCGAAACGTCAGAGGTTCTGAGGGTGAAAAAGACAATCTCATGCCAAAGTTCATGGCCATGCGCTTGTGGTCTGGATGTTCTTCTTTATTTTTCACGTTGAACCCGCATGACATCAGGAGCCCATTGACGCTATCGCTTCTTTATGACGGCGGGAAGCTCGAGAAACGTTTCTCATTGGATTTCAACGACCGAGAAGCTGAGGAGTATTTAGCCGACCTCACCAAATGTAATCCCCGAAGACTACACGAACTTGTGGCTGGGAACCAGCTAGCAGCAACACGTTGTTTTCACTGGACAGTGCGATTGGTGATACGCACGCTTTTCAATTGTGACGACCAGGCTGGCGCATCTAAAGACTCCATACCCGCAAGACAGGTGGACGGCATTTTTGGCCACGTGCGTGCGTACTTTGGTGTTGTGGAGCCTCAGATGCGCAAGGCGTTGCACATCCATATGTTAGTTCAGCTTTTGGGTTTCACGCATCCGCGCGACCTCTTGGGAACCGACGTCATCCCTGACATGTTCCGACGTGTTTGGTATTTTGTTGCTTCCATATGTTTCCGAAGCACGGAAGGTTTTGCTGCATACACGAAAACAGAAGAAGGCATGCGTGTACTCTCGGAAAGCCCGCTGCTCCCACTCACTCCAAAACAGCGCGGCATGATTGGAGAAGCACGGTCAAAGGCAGCGCACGCAGCGCAAATGCAGGCACGAGGCCTTGACCGCCCACCATCGATTCCTGAAGTGCGCCGGCCTTTCTCTTACGTGCCGTCGTGCGATTACAGTTCGTCTTCCATGGGCAGCCCTGAGTGGAGCCGAAGAGCCGTCGCCGATGTCGCAAGCGCCACGATGAAGACCGGGAATCATGTGTGCCGCTCCGACGTTTGCCACAAAGGTCGCCTCGGTCGGAAAGGATTCTGTCGCATGTTCTTTTTCCATTGGGCGCGGTCAACAAATGCGAGGACGGGAGAATCAGTAGCGAAGATGAGTCACGGATTGGAACTGCACAAGAGATGGGATGGCAGTGGCCCAGCCCCTTTGTGCAAAGCGCCGCCGCACAAAGGCCTCCCAGCCCTTGAGACGAACCATCCTTTCCATTTCAAAATGACTCCGGCAGTCCTTCTCGGTCCAAAGTGCAACCATGATTTGGGCGTGCTCTTGCGGCTGCCTGCCATTGAGGGCGCAGAGCTTGCAGATAACGAGGAAGCTTGGGATACAGCTGTCAGCGCAATGTTGGAGGCCATGGGCGACCATGAATATTATTGCGCAAGTTATTCCAGCAAAGACCAGCCTCATGTCGAGATGTTGCTGGCAACGCTTA
>Ga0099797_100967_pt1 | contig 16486 bp, 9 predicted proteins | sample Uncmet_Sort48C_1_FD_89871 | JGI IMG/M metagenome (GOLD analysis project Ga0099797, IMG submission 89871) | Marine eukaryotic communities from CALCOFI LINE 67, Pacific Ocean - C012_Sort48C_1 | ecosystem: Environmental > Aquatic > Marine > Oceanic | place: Pacific Ocean: Monterey Bay | collected...
TTCAACGGATTCGAAGCAGCTGTCCCTAGACTCATCGAATGTGTAACTGAATGCGTAACAGAGTTACTTGCTACGCCGGGTGATCCGTTCACATGTAAGTTCTTCAATTCTTTCGAAACCCCGGTTGGTATCGGTATCATCAACACCGATTCAATCTGCTGTCGTCGACGTATTTGAATACGTTTCTTTCGTTTCAATACGTGTTTTCGCGAAGACTCATATCTGGACACCGCTGATCCCGACCCATTTCCTCCGACGTCTTTGCTACTTGACATATTTGTATTCGAATTCACCCTGCTCACGGAAGCGTTTGCTCCGAGAGCGGCTCCAGGAGCATATGAACATGGATTCGTGATTGATTCGATTCCGATAATTTCTTCGTCATTGTGACTGGTGACGCAAACCAATGTATTCGGCGGAATAGGGAGCCAATCTGCGCGTTCGTCGGAAAGAGGTTCCGAAGCAATAATGACTACATTCGGACGTTTCTCGGTGTTCGTCATTTTATAATCACCCTGAAACTGTTCTTTCATCACCAATTGCGCAGCTTTGTCGCCCGCACGATCTCCGCCACTGCCTCCTCCTTTGTCGCCAATCGTGCCTTTATCCGCGATGTTGAGAGTTGTTTGAGAAGCTAGCGTTGGCCCTCCGATGGTGCCTTTGTCTGCGACGCCGGGCATTATACTACCAGTGTTATGCTGATTGTTGTTGGGTGAGGGAGACGCCTGTATAGTATTGCCTGATGGATTCGGAACATTATGATTATGATTTCCACCGTGAACATTATGAACTTCTCCCGAGCCTGGTCCTAAGTCATCGTCCCCATTCCTCGCAGCGGCCGCGAACTGTCGGTCTCCGGCCAGTTGCCGTTCCTTTTTTCTCCTGTCTTTGACATTGTGAGACACCATGTCCCAAGAGGAGCCTGTGCAAACATAAAGAGTCGCACCTTCGGATCCAACCGCAGCTCTGGTAGCGAGCATACATCGCCCGTTACTGACCATGAAGTTCAATAGACTCGGAGCGTCACCGCAAACTTCTCCTAGTTTTGCGATCGTTCTGATCAAAGATCGCGCGAGCATGTCGGTTGTGCGTTCACCCTCGTACTTCCCCTTCGGTTGACGACTGTTTTGTTGATTGTTTTGTTGTTGTGTTGCTCCTGCATGCTCTCCAGTATGTTGACTTCCTATTGCCGCTGTATTGCTGGCATTGGTGGGTGATGCGCCAATCTGCGGTCCTGCTTCGGTGTCATCGATGGTGATGTTCGTGTTTATTTGTCCTGGTTTCGCACATGTAGTGGTCGCACCTGTGGTCGACATCTTGTCGTCTGAGGACAAAAGACTATCACGCTGTTGCGTCACAATGAGTTGATCCCCAGGACCACCAAATTGCATCAGCGAGTCAGTCGCTATTATGTTCTCCGCGTTCTTTCCTTCTCTTGATGTGATACTCACTGGCTCATCTTCTTGAATGTTCTTCTTCTTCTCATCTTCAATGTTCTTCTTCTGAACAGCATCTTCTTCTTTTGAGTTCTTGTCATTCTCTTTCTGTTCCTTCTGTTCCGAAGCTTCTTCCGACATTTGCCGTTCAAGTTCTTCTTCTTCCTCTTGTTTTTCAATTTTCAACTGTTCTTCATTCTCGACGCTTTCCAAGATGGTCAGAAACAGCCCAAACGCAACCGCTGAGTCGATACAATTGTGCTCCAAACAAACCGAAAATCCCGTTTCCGACAACAACGCCATCAGCGTCCTATTATGCTTGTTGAAATCACCCAACATACCGTTGTGCATGAAGATCAGACCACCATATTCGAAAGGGTGGCAGGCGTCATCCGACACCGGACTCCCCGGCCCAGCCGCCCGGACATGTGCGAAAATACAGTTGGAAGCGACTTCGTCCGATAGACGTGCCAGGTTTCTGTCGTTCCAGGCGGGTTTCAGAGATGTGAAAACGCAAGGGCGGATCTGTTTGGGAACGGCGGGTCTCTCTTTCGTGCGATTGGAGTCTTTCAGATTCTGATTGGATTCTTTCAGATTCTGATTCTGACCCTGACTACTGGAAGCACTATTCTCTTTCACAGAAGTGTCTTTCTGTTTCGAGGATTTCAAAGAAGATTTGTCCATTGATACGCCGGAGAGCGTCTTCTGAAGACCCTCTTTGTTACCCTGACAGCTACTCCGGCTGTTGTTTGTCACAATACCACCAGCAGAACTTTCGGTCTGCTTCAAAAGGGATTCGACTTTTTCCGATAAATACGATTCGAGAGTGCCGGTTCCGGAGATCGTATTTCCAGTGCTGTTTCCTGTACATGGAGATGCTGTGTCGTTCTGAATCTTCGTTTCAGTCTTTGTTTCAATACTACTCGATGCACTGCCACATTGCAAGTTCTGACCCTGTTGAGAAGCTGGAACTTGTTGACCACATTGTACTAGGTTCTGACCCTGTTGACCTTGATTTTGGACCAAGTTTTGAGCTTGACCAGGTTCGAGATCCTCCACTTCTACAAATCCTACATCTTCTTCTGGCTTATACCACGCAATCCCATACCCATCACCATTCAACGTCGATTGTTGGTACGGTAAACCCGGAATTCCAGGGTGATGCGCGCGTTCTTGGGATGCAAATGACTGTCGGATCAACGACATACGGGGTTTGGTGAGGATGTCCGACAACATCAGCGGGTCGTTCGAGAAAATCGCGGCGAAACGACACATCTTGTTTTGGTGTTGTGGATTTAAAAAAATATTGAGATTAGATCTGACTTGTCACTTGGTCCGGATGACAAAGAAAGTGGCAGAATTCAATCGAATCAGGTGGAAAAAAGGGATGGCGGGAATTATTGAATCAGGAAAAAGAATAAAGAGAGAGACTCAATTACCCCGAAAAAAAAAGACTTCCAGAGAAGTACCCAGAAACTCAGAGTCAGCAGTGAACGTTTGTCGCTGTTGTACAATTTATCGCTGTTGTATACAATGATTCATCTCATATCTGCCGCATGCAAGCCTTAGTGCTCACTTGCTTGTCATTCTTGCAAACATTGAAGTTTCTGCCAGAGCACCGGAGGTCCCTTGAGAGGGCGCTCCTATACAAAGCCATCAAATGTCCAATCGATTTTCTGGATTCGGAAAGCTCGAATCTTAAAGAAAATTCGGAGCTCCATCAATGATCAAACTGGAAGAAGACTTTCAACTTTATATCTCAAATCGAAAGAAGACTTTCAACTCTATCAAAAACATCGTAATCAAAGTAGCACGATCACCAAATCAAAATGTCAAAGACAGCTCAGACTGTCAGCCCGATGATATCGCTGATGCAATCCACTAGGACAACTGCGGAAATCATATGGCGCGAACTCAGAAGAAGACGCTTGCAATTACGCCTTATACTTAGTGTCAATGAAGAAAGTTACTACTTACTAGAAAGAATGCAGAACAACTTGTTCTTGACAAACTAGTATACGGAACAATTTGTTCTTGACAAAGAAAAAGACCCTGTTTATGAAATGAAGGGATAAATGCACTTGGAGTTTGATTTTGATAGAATGTGGGATATTCGAAATTTGGTTTTTGAGGCTCTCATGACATCTGGGCGGAAAAGATCGCTCTACCGCTTTGCTCACTTCTGTTGAAAAAACTTGCTGTCGCCGCAAAAAAAACGGAGAAAGTAATCGTCTCGCAAACGGAAAATGTTCGAACTTCCTCGCATCCCGCTTCTGAAAGGGAGTTTTCTCTCTCTCTCTCTCTCTCTCTCTCTGGATCACTTCTTGCTCTCATATTTCTCGCTCTCACCGGTGATCCGACGCACTGCAATGATCCGCTCGAATAGTTCTGCGACCAAGAAAAAACTTACACACGGCAAAAAGTAATATTGAGTTCGCGAGAAGAACATCACGCTAAACAATCGCAATGATCAAAAGTGTAGATACTTACACATCGCTTCGTGACATTTGACATTGCTTCAAGCCGCACAAAACGACACGATATCAACGATCAAGACAACCGATGGAACCTGATTCAGATTATCTGAAATGTCAAACACAAATTCACAATCTACCAACAGTCTTCAAATTCAAGAATACTTAGGATACGATCAGGCAAAAATACTTAGTAATTCCTTACTCCCCTCCAGATTCAGAAGACTCGGAGTCTCCCTTGAAAGACACAACTCATGTATGTGATGAATCATTATTTTTAGGAAAAGTTGCTGTGAAAACATCCGACCTGTTCAGTTTTAGACTTCGACACATTACATACGTCCACACAAACATGAAAATGCATGCGGCATTGCTGAGAGTAATCCAAAATTGTAAAAATGTGGAAATACATTGCAAATGGCAATGATCATCTCAGGGCAAACCTCTAATGCTGATGGTCTGGATTACTTGCAAGTCATTTATGTTTTGAACTTTTTTTGAGATCATGACTACATATCACTTTACATTTATGTGCGGTTTCTTGGATGACATATGATTGGTATGATTGGTATCATGCATGAATGCTCAATGAGAATGAAAAATTGGCATGAATGAATGCTCTGTAATGAGAATGAAAATGTGATCAATGCTGAGAAAGGGAATGCTGAGAAATGGGATCTAATTTATGCTGGGAAAAATCCAATTTAGAAATGACGCCGCGTCTCAATGTCTTTTAGCCTGCTGCCTTTAGGAAATACCACTCACATGTTTCAAGATGCTTCTTGTCAATGTTTTAACATATTTCTCGTTTTGCCAAAAAAATAAAAATAAAGATCATAACCCTCATCGCCAGCTATTACCCCGCATATAATGCCGCCTCGTATAGGATACCATACCTCCCTTAGAATGTTTACAGTTTTGACAGAAGAAGAGTCAGACAACACAACCTCAAGAAAGTACTCCACTCACATGACCGAACAATACGATCCCCCCGAGCTCACTTCTTCATCTGTCACCGAATCTGTTTCCTCTGCCCCACTAACAGCGGCACCAGCAGTTTTCTCATCTAAAGTACTAATAGGAGGCAATTGCAAAAGACATCGGCACTCTTTTTCTTCTTCTTTGGTAATTGGAGTATTACGGCATATGTCGTCTTTTTGGTTTGTAATCGGGTTGGTAAAGCTAGGAGCAAACAAATCCAGGAGTTTGTCGTTGATCGATTTTAGATTGCTCAGGAATCTTGTTTTATCCGTTTTTAGATCGCTCAGAGTGTTAGCAGAAGGACCATGAATGTCAGGACTCTTGTCCTTTGCGATAAAATGAAGATACCTTCTAAGAAGTTCATTCTTTTTTGCGAAATCCGTTTTTTTGCTTTCTGGGACTCTTTTACAAGTTCTCTGAGACTCTTTGAAATTCTCTTGCAGTCTTTTAATTTCCCCATCTGGTACTACTACTGCAGGTAGAATTCGCATCTTTTCCAATTCATTTGCTGCGTTCCATAATAGACGAGCACATTCGTCAAGCAAGGCCAAATCTATAGACTGCCCGTCTTTTGGCTCCGCGCGCGGCATTGCAGCATGATTAAACGTAATCGCTTGTGATAAAGACATCAACTCTGAAATCAAAGACAAAAACATTCGTGCCCTGACATCTGGAAACCTCTCGCCAAATTTTGCTTTTTCCAATGCGAGACAAACTAAATTTCGCACTCTCGGTTCGATAGTCTGGCCGAACATAGAATTGTTTTTTGAGAGTTTTAATTCACGCACATAAAACAGAACGGACAAAGTCCAATGGTCTAGTAGGTGGAGGAGAACTGCAGTTTTAGACATTCGTCCAACTTCTGAGAGGGATGGTTTTGCTTCTCGTTCTCTTCCTTCTGCGGGGGGCGGTTTTGCTGCTTTCATTCTTCCTTCTGTGTGGGATTGTTTTGCTTCTTTTCTTCCTTCTGAGAGGGATTTTTTTGCTTCTTTTCTTCCTTCTGCGGGGAATTGTTCTTTAGACGGAGTAGTCGTTGTCTCATTTCTTTCTTGAGACCTTGGTTGCTCACTTCCTAAGTTTTCGTTCAAGACTTCGTCACTCAAAAACATTTTTAAGACTTTTTCTCCGGATTGGAGGAGTTGTATATTTTCTTCTGAATTCCTCTTCTCTTTTAATTTCAGCTTTTCTTCCAAATTTTTTTCCAATTCGCCTGTTTGCTGTTTTTGTTTCTCTGCGGAGCCTCCCGTCTCTGCGGAGCAGGAGGAGGAAGTTGCTCCCTTTTGTGGAGGAGGAGGAAAAAGATCCAGAGCAAGTTGTTCTATCGCGGCGGATTGCAGATTGTCGAGAAAGACCATAGCCCTGACTTCTGCTGCGATTCTCTTGTCGAATAATTCGGAGAGTGTTTTGACTGCGTCTGTCGGTTTGTTCTCCGAGAGTTTATTCTCGGAATTAGAGGGAGCTGCTTGATCTTCTTGTTTTTGTGTATCGCGTTGCGTATTAACAGTATCACAAGCTTGTTTACATTCATCGGGCGATTCATGCTCTTCGGGCGGGATGTCGCTAGCAGTTAGTATTGCATCCAGTGTTTTCCCCAGTTGCAGCATTGACAGAGGTTGCTGTTGTTGATTGGCAATGTGCTGTTGTGTGCCTTTGGGCTTGCTTGTTTGTTTTTTTGCCAGATGTGTTATCTCAACAGAATTTGGCTGTCCAGAATTTGATTGTCGCAATTTGCGAAGGTCACCACAGACGCAGGAGATGGGTTTTCCATTGGTGTTGTGCGTGGTGACAACATAATGATGCGGTTGTCGTTCTTCATGGATCGCGGTTTCTGACACCTCAGTACTGCGTTTTGCGATGGACATAGCATGCGGAACGTCAGAATACACTTCGATTGCCTTCATCGATACCTCTTTTGCGTTGGCGCGGTTGCCACGTTGCGTAGTGCCTGTTTAAATTTTGGTTTTTTTTCGACGACATATAACGTTTTCGAGAACGAAATCGGAAATCCAAACTGGTATACATATCAAACATGTCAAAGGGGGATCCTGAACGACGCACAGCCTGAGCTCACTCGCAATAGCTAAACTGCCTGAGCTCACTCGTTAAGCTGCTACATATTTTCGTTGGTTACCACAACAAGAGATGTGGTCTGCCAATGCAAATAGTGACAGAACGATAATAGATATACCAGCTCCCGCATTTTCTTTAGATTTGACACGAAGATTTCCAGTGCCAAGCTTCAACTTCAATTCCATATTGCCAACACCCATATTGCTGATATCCTGGAAAACAACTTGACCGCTTTTCCAAGCTCCGAGTCCTGCAGACAGACGACTTTCACGACGTTGGTGTAGTAATACATTGAGTCCTGGAGGCTTTTTTTCGTGCACTGGCATTTGGACCATTTGGGCACGAGTCTGAGAGTCCAAGTGACGCTCTACGCCCTGAAATGCGCCCGCGAATGGCCATTCGATCACTGCGCCGAGGACGGCGGCAATTGTTTTCCTTTTTGGTGTGATAGATGTCATTTTTTTCACTGAATGACTTCTATGGTTTTTCGGCACAGAAATGTTACTGCTATTTGCAGCACCCTTCAATGCACTCGTGAGTCAATGAATGCAGTTTGAATCAGATTCAAATCGCGCTAGTCTATATCTCCAATGTGACAGGTTCGAGTCTCAATGAGATTCAACAATAAAATCCGGCACTGGTGGAATGATTCAGCAATGAGATTCAGCAAATTCAATGAACTTGGAGAGATACGATATGATGCTGCCGGGTCCAACGCATATGATTACCATGGGATTTGCCAATGGCAAGTCACAATGCACCCCTCAATTCAAATAAACGCCAATCAATCCAGATTCCGAGCTGCGAGACCAATGCAGCTGCGAGAACTGTACAATACACCTGCGAGAACAACACAGTGACATCCCACCGAAGAAAGAAAAAAAGGCATTCAGATTCTTGCGTGAAAATACTTGCGATCAAAACAAAAAGGCGTATACGGTACTAATTTTTTCAAAACTGACAACTGTAGTCTCGGGGCTATTAGGGAAATTGATAAGCAGCATAAGGGAAATTGATAAGCATTATAAGGGCAATAATGAGTTGATAAAAAGGGGAATTGATGGAATTATGGATAATATCGAGAAGATTCTTGACAAGAACTGTCTTTTTTTTTGGTAACTGTCTTTACTCAATTTCGAACTCAATGTGCTTCTTCTCTTCACCAATATTATTATGACTTAGGTCTTCACCACTGGCACTCAGGGAAAGACGAACGGCAATGAGAAGACAATTGAAATCTTCAAAATTCTGTTCAAGACAGAAATCTAGGGGGCCTTCGAATTCTCTTCAAGACAAAACCAAATTATGACTGTCACTTGATAGTGACTCCATGAGTGAATGAGTCGGAAACTCCAAAAAGGGAAACATAGAAAAGGAAAACATATTTCAAAAACAGGAAAAGTTACATAAAACAGGAAAGGCATGGACAGTCACATAGACAGTCTTGGACGGATACATAATACATTCGGGCAAAATAATCAGTTGGCAAATGAGGGCAAAATAATACTGAAGCGTTTCACTTTTTTTTTCACTTGTGTATCGTTTGTCAATAATAACTCGAACTCGTACAATACGAATTTAACTTTGGGGCTTTCCACGACTTTACTAATTCTCGTACAGGTGTTGCATTTGGGTCTTTCTATAGACTATGACTTCGTATCGATGATTCGTACTTTGTATCCGTGAATACCGTGAATCTGATCTGTGATTCTTACTTCGTATCATAATCATTGAATACTTACTGTGAATCGGATCTGTGATTCTTACTTTGTATCAATAAATACTGTGAATCTGATGCAGAAGATTACGATGCAAACAATTGAATTGCCAGTATTACGTAGCTATGTCATGCGTACTGGTACTGTCAGTGTTACAATAATTTTTGGGATACTTGCGATACACGAATGAAACTGTTTTTTTCTCCACCCTTACCCTCTCCATAATAATTAAGTTAATTCCAAAATTTTCACCTACTCAACCTTTCAAGCTAAATTAGCTACTTCCGAATCTTGTCTTTTCCTGCGAAAATCGAGAGATACAGGACTCCTCAGTTATCAAAAAAAGACGTATCCTCTAATTTCTCTAAACACGAAAATAACAATATGTTACATGTGATAGTTCGTTTTTTCTGAATGACAATCTTACTTTCAAGAGTCTTACTTTCAACGATCTGGGTTATCAATCAATACAATTGAATCTAGAAAACCACGGCTTCAGCATTTTCTTCAAATCAACAGCATTGTTGTCAGCAACTTGCAAGGCATTGCTTTTTTTGTTTTTTTGCAACGTGTTTCCTAGCGTTGGAGACGCAGAAAATACACGCCCCAATACTAAACCAAAATTGCTGAAACTGCTGCAACTGCTGCAGTTCCTCATAAGAACAATTATATTGCTGGTGCCTGGCGCGAGGCCTTGATCACAAAAACAAAACAAAAACTTTCAGACAACAGATGATACATGATTCGGGAGATAGACTAGATGTCAAATGAATCGTAGATGTCAATCGTGTATCGTTTGAAATGAGACACGATTACGAAAAGGAATATCCAAACTAAACACACAAGAATTTCAATAAACGAATACGATTTCTTCAACTTATAGCTGTTTTTCAAACAAAAAAAACACTGTCACTTCACCATCACACTGCAATAGAAGAGAATCGTAAAAACTGTACAGTAACGATTGCGCTGCCACTAACTCTCTGAGTCTCCTTTTCCAATTTCACGGATAAACTCGTCAGCGTTATCACACCACCGTTGCTACGGCAACGTCGTTCACTCCCTCTGATACCGGCTCATTCTGAAAATGATTTACTTACTTAGACACTAGTCTGATTATCAATGGTCAATATGACACTGATTGTGAGCCTGCAGACCTTGAAGGACATCGGAATCAGATGAACTTACGGCCGGCGACGGCACAAGATAAGATGTGAGTTCGAACGGCTCCAGAAAAGATGGAAACACGGGCTCAAAATAAGATGGAAATGCCATGACAGCAGCTATCAGAAACAAAATAGAAGTCACAAAAAAGCCCAAAAGTGATAACCTATGTTGAGATTGACAAATGTCTTTCATGTCTAGACTAGACATGCCTACAAATCTGGACATGTTTCCAAATTTGGTATTTCGTGCTTTTTCTCCAGCCCTAGATGCGCTGTTCTTTCCATTATGGAATCCACTATGGAATCCATAGTACTTTCGTGAACTCGCCTGTGATTTTCGTGAACTCGCCTGTGATTTTCGTGAACTCCCATGTGAAGAAGCATGAGAATGGTCAGTATAATTTCGTCCCGCCCTGTTGCTGCTTTGTGTTGTCATGCTTTGTGTTATCAATACAGGCGGGCTGCTAGAAATTCGTATAGGGCTGCTATTTTTAGGACTACGTTCAGACAGCTGGCTATTTTTCAGAGGCGAAGACACCTGACTCTCATGACTGAGCTCAGCCAGAGTGTTAAAAGGCTCCCATGAGCCCTTCTCACTATTCTGCTTTTCCCCATTGACACTGTTCTGTTTTTCTGAAAAATTCCCTTTGCGCAAAAAACTCTTAGTTTCCTCAAAACAAATGTTGAACTTGTAGTAGAGGCTATTTGGCTTGCAATATTCCGTGTGCGTTTTCAAATACAAACTCACAGCTTCCATCAACTTTTCGTAATTGTCTGAAGTGAATACGGTCCCACAACAGGTCCACACATTACATCTATGATAATCTCTCTTCCCAGTTAGAGGAGGCCATAACAGATCTCCCAATTGTTGTTGCTGCGAACTAACACCTTTGTCCGACTCTTTTGACGCAAACTCCTTCGACGCAACTTCTGACAGCAAAATGGAATTAGTTGAAGAGTTATTTGACGTGCAATGTGAAGAGTTTGAGAGTTCTGAAAGATTTTTGAACGACACGCTTTTGGTCTTGTTCAGGGGAGAACTTTGCGAACCTGAATTTCTTGTGTATGGGGTCCGACCGTACCCCGCGGGATTGCTCCACAATTTCAAAAGAAGATTCTTCGTGCCGAATTCAGCCTCAAAAAGAGAAAACTGTTGTTCCTTACTCTCAGAGTAGTTACAACTAGACTTAGAGTAACAGTTCAAACAAGTCAATGTCATGGACTCAAAGGCGTTTTCAATCATGGACTCAAACTCTCTAGATTCAGGCTCTCCTCCTTCGAGATTCTCGAGATTCTCAAAAAATAAGAAATCCAATTCGTTTATCGCGTCCAAAATGATGGCAGCTGTTTTTTTGGCCAATCTTGAAGGCTTCACACTCTCTGCAGGTAGGACGAATTTGTCAAAATAACTGATGTCCTGGGTTGCCCGCATGATGTCAAGAATTACTCGATTCGGATTTGATTTGTTTTTCACACCTGCATGTTTTGAGTCTGGTGTCTCTCGCACATCTGAGACTGATTGAGTAGCACGATTTAATTTCAGATCTACTACAGGCAATGATACATTCGAGCCGAAATTTAACTGATCCAGAGTCTGGAGTTTGCTTTTTTGTTTGAAGTCGTCATGTTGTTCGGAGCCAGCATTCTGCTGTTCAGAACGAGCATTATAATTCTGCTGAGAACTGTCGGCGTCAGAAGAGTTAGCATTCTGCTGAGACTCGGTGTCAGAATCCGAGGTTTCAGAATTTGAATTATCAGGGCTATGATCCATTTTTAGGATGTTCTTTGCAAATTGTTGAGAGCTTGCAAATTGTTGCGAGTTGACTGCAGAACTTTCAGAATCAGAACTTTCAGATTCAGAAAAGAGCTTGCCACTGATTTTGGCAAGCTCCAGCTTCGCGACCTCCATAGTAATCTCCCGCTGATAGATAAGGATACACATGGCCCAATGCCGCAACTTTTTTTGAAGGTATTCACCCCGTTTCACGTTTTTCAACACCCTTTCTGACTCTTCGACTATGAGGAGCTCGATATCTTTATGTAGTAGCTCGTCTTTTTGTAACTTCTCTTTGGAATACTTGGAAGTTTTTGTGTCCATAGTCTGATTCTTCTCCCCAGAAGATCTTCCAGAAGATCTTGAAGGGCCAGAAGCAAAACTTTCAAGCAAAAACTTCTGCAGTCTATAGAGTCTTTCGAGGGAATCAGATTCGAGGGAATCAGATTCGAGGGAATCAGAGGAGCCTTGGTCTTTGGGACAAGTCTGTTTGGACAAAATTTTTTCGTTACTCTTTTCGTTGGTAAATTTAGGCACTCGTTTGGACAGCTGTAGCATCGACATTGGGTCTTCGTTTTTTTGCTTTTCGGAGCTTTGTGGTCCAGAAGACAGCTGTAGCATCGACGAGATTCCCTTCCCCGGGCTCATACGGTCGTCTTCTTCGTCTTCGTCTTCTTCTTCACTTTCGCCTTCCGATTCTTCTTCACCATCCGACTTTGAGTAACTCTCTGATTTCGAATTCGAATTACTCTCCGATTTCGCATTATTGCTATCTGATTTTCCCGAGTTTCCTTTTCCATCTTTTCCATTTCCTCCACCTACAGGCAAACGGTTTAATGTTGCGGATTTTTTCAACCCCTTACGTTTTCGAGGTCTGGGGTGCCTTGAGAAATGACTAACACTTTTGGATCTCCTCAACGGCTTGCGTTTTTCAGGTTCCGGTTCTGGCATCCCCCTTAAATAACACGGCAGTGGATTCATACTCTTAGCCTTTTCAATTTTACTACAGCTTGGTGGGCCAGGATAAGTCTTTGCCAAATTATTGGGATTTGCTTTATTGTCTGAGTTACTGTTTTTATCCTGAGAGCTACTGTTATGACTTAGCTGTGTTGTGTTACCACTGTTACTCCTACTAAGAGTTTTTTGAATTTTCGTGACTCGTGGAATGAGAAGAATGATTAGAGTGAGTAGGAAGTGAGCCATGAGTTTTTGCTTTTTCGATTTGATGAGGTGGGGGCAGTTGTTTTGGTTTTTCCATTTGATGTGGTGGGTTAGAAAAAGATGTCTTTGCAGGTTTTTCGTGTCGAACGGGACTAGGGGTTTTTGGCTTATTGTCTGAGTGATGGGATGGGTTATGGGGTGGGGTAGTGTTATGATGAGCTGGTCCAGTCTTTGAAATTGCAGTACCAGCTTTATCGGAAGAGTGTTTGTCTGAAGAGTTATGATGAGAAGAGTTATGAGAAGAATTATGAAATCCAGGGTTAGTAACATTCTTTGTAGGGCTAGTTTTTACTTTACTATCCTGAGAATTATGCTGAGAGTTATGAATAACAGTTCTTGCTTTTTGATCTTTATGAAGACTGTGATGAACCGGAGTATGATGACTTTTTACCTCTTGCTTTACCTCTTGTGGCTGCGCAATCTGTTGATGAAGTGGCGTATTACTATGATGAGACACAGAATGAGACGGTGGATTTGAATGATGAGCCTGTGGGTTATGTGGGTTATGCTGTTGACTACCAGCCTTTATCTGCGAATTGGAAATAGCAGACAGTTTATCCGAATTCAAAACCTGTGAGAGAGCATTAATATGAGTCTTGGTGGAAGTGCCACCGAGAGTTCTTCCCTTTGACGACGTATCAGATTTTTTCGTCGCATTGCCATTCCCATCTTTATCTTTCTGATGCATTGCATCCTTTACATCTTTGGGAAGATTGTGACTCGGATAAATATCTTCATTGTCTCTATCCGAATGAATCGGAACAGGAATAACTGACATTGGTGGCATTTCGTAAGTATCAGAATTGGGCTTGAAGTTGCCATTGCCATCAGAACTTCCTCCTGGCCAAAATTTCGTATTTGTTTCTTTCCCGAATTTCTGTGGGTTGGGGAAAAATTTACTCGCAAAATTCGGATCCCTAGGTTTATTTGTACCAGTGGTAAAAATACTTTGGCCGTTTGCTCTTGCGAGACGCGCTAATGCTTTTTGTTTCTTTGTATCGAGAAGAGCAGCTCTTTCTTTGTTATTGATGAATCCGGAGGAATTGACGACGTTGCCGTAGGTATTTGCCACTTGAGCTTTTTCCTTATTAAACAGCCTCTCATTATTGGCCTTGATGAAAGCCTTAGAACGGGTCACTGGCTTACCTGATTTGATGAATGAGTTTGATGAAAGCCTTAGATTTATTTGAAATTGGTTTACCTGGTTTTTTTTTTTTGATGAATGAGTTTTTTTGAGTAAGTAGAGGAGGAATTTTTTTGAGTGTCGATTGATTTGAGGAGGAGTTTTGTTGAGTGTTTTTGTTTACGATAAATTATGTTTCAGTTTTTTTTGTTATCTTTGAACGATAATCAATTGACAATGATTCAATCAGATAGAAGTAAGTTTTTTACAAATTACGTGAGGAGGAGTTTTTGTTTACGACAATCAACTGAATAATGAAGCCACGAAACCACAATAGTATGAAGTTACCAAAGATGAATGGAGTTACCAAAGAAACCTAGCGAGTATACCATCTTCCGTTGCCCTGCCGCATCCTGCGCATGGAGGTCCAGGCACTACTGGAGGTTGATTACTTTGTCCTGATGGATCTGCTCCTGAATGTCCACCAGCTCCATGTCCACCAGCTCCTGGTCCTGCTCCATGTCCTCCCGCACCTGGTCCACCTGCACCTGGTCCACCTGCTGGATCTTTCCTGGCAACAGCTGAGCTTTGTCTTGGAAATTGGCCGAACTTTGTCTGAATGTCATCCACATCCAGAAGCGGAACTTTCGACGCTGATCCCGGAGATCCTGGAGAGGATGGAGATGTTGGACGAGTACTCGCTGTACCTGCGGAACGGTCAGAACCGTGGCGGAATCCGGGAGAGTGGCCCCTTTTTTGTCGCTCGGCCGTTACAGTGTGACGACCGCGCTCGTGAAGGCCGGTACTGGTGCCGCCAACTTTTTTGGCGTTGACACCGTTGATTCCTACACCCTTGAAGGAATCTGATGACAGAGTCTGATACCATGGACCTCGGATAGCTGTCCACCCGGCGACGAGCCGGAGCCGAGCTTTCTTTTTGTGAGGCTGAGATTGTCTTTTCATTGTGCTTTCTAATTTTTTCAAATGCTTTTTACCTTCTTTTAAATCCTTTTATACCTTCTAAATGATACTCGGGAAATCGGCGACACGTTTTCCACGCCAAAATTTAATGAATGCTTGATCTGTCCTATTTGCTCAGAAAATACTTAGCGTATTTGAGCACGACTTTCATGCGATGTTACTGTACTTTCGTTTCTTGCAGTTAGTACTTTCGTGTGGCAAGTATGCACTTTACCTTCGTGTTATTCAGTTTACTTTCGTTTCATCCTTTCAAATGCAATACTTGTACTTCAAAAAAAAACATAATGTTCAGTGTTCCAAAAGAATTTCTTTTGACAAAAGACCTATGTATATATTCTCCAGTCGCAATTGATCGAACTCAGTCTGAGACTGTCTGTGATTCAATGACCGGACTCTGCATGTGATTCCATGAGTGCATGTGAGTGATTCAAAGACCGAACTGAATGTGAATGATTCAATGACCGGACTCTGCATGTGATTCAATAACTGCATGTCACATGTGATTCGGTGTTAGCGTATTGATCACAAGAGGAACCAATGGCAACTCGTGATTGATCTCAAGAGGCTACAATGAGATACTTATGGTCTGTGACAACGGAAGACTTCCGTCGCAGACTTTGTTTTTTGCGGAAAAAAATTACAGCAAGATGAGACTTAAATTGCGTGAAACAAGTTCCTGAAATACGCAGACTTGATTTGCATGAGACTTAAGTTACCGCAAAAATGAGACTTGATTTGCCTGGAACTTATACTAACAATACTAAAATAATTCCTTTCACAATTAAATTTTTTTGAATCAGATGAATAAATATGTCAGTTCCTTTTATCCACGATGAATACTATAGTTTCTTGCGTGGAGCTTTGAACTTTGAATTTTGCAAATTGCGTTAAAACTTAAAATTACAGATGCTGTTGGATGAGATAATCTTGGATAAAATAGTCTTGCGTTGAGCTTAATACTTACAGATTATATACCGTTACGTTAAAAACTTTGAAAAGATGCTGAGGGATACAAAAGCAGTAGTTTATATTTCAAAACAAATTCAAAACTTCGTTAACTATGCAAAAAACAATTTTGAAAATTGTAATGCAAATTTTGAAAATTGTGATGCGAAGGAGAAGATTGATGAGATGATTGAGGAGAAACACTCGAACTTACGGTTTTCAGCTGTTGAAAGCTTGTGGTGGAGATACGCGTTCTCACCTGTTGTCAGAAATTGAAAGTGTTGAAAGATTAAGTTTCAAATTCATTTGGGTTGAAAGGTTATGGATCGAATTCAATTGGAAAGACGAGTTGAAGACATGGAATACATGGAATAATGTGTCAAAAACATGTCGGACATCATGTCACATGGAGAAAACGAATGAGATGAAAGAGTGGCGCTTTATGTCTCTCTCTCTCTCTCTGTCCAATGATGCAAGGAATTGACGCTCTCTCTACATTGAATAGTCTGCTGCGAAACCAAGGATATAACGCCGCTCGAAGAACTTTGCAAATGCCGAGTGAATCACTCATAACTCACATGATGAATATGTTTACGA
>Ga0099797_100968_pt1 | contig 16478 bp, 6 predicted proteins | sample Uncmet_Sort48C_1_FD_89871 | JGI IMG/M metagenome (GOLD analysis project Ga0099797, IMG submission 89871) | Marine eukaryotic communities from CALCOFI LINE 67, Pacific Ocean - C012_Sort48C_1 | ecosystem: Environmental > Aquatic > Marine > Oceanic | place: Pacific Ocean: Monterey Bay | collected...
AATGTATGGTAAAAGATGAACTACTAAAAGAACATAAGAAAACGTGGAAAGATAATGGCTTGAGCGATCTAAAGTACACAAAGAAAGAAGAAGAAAAAATACATAGTAGTAACTTAGCCGTAAAAATTACGGTAGCTTTGCCATTAAATGGCCATTGGTCGGATACAAAGACGGAATGGGGGGAAAGATCAGGTAAAGATGGCAATGCTAGTGCTGATACCGATGCCAAAGTAAACGGCAGCACAACATCGTTTTCTTCACAGTGGGCAGGTGCTGGCACAAATAGTAGTAACAAAAATAGTAATGACGAATCGTTGAATCCAAAACTAGCAGAACTATCAAATGTAAAGGAGCATTCAAAGGGTATACCTACAGTTCGTAAATTAACTCAATTGCATACATTGTGTGTTCATTTAAAAAAAGCATGTAAACGCATTAATGGTGGGATAATTCGCGATAGGAAATTGTTTCAATATTTGAAGAAAATATCGATTAACGGTGAATTAAATGACGATGAAATTTACTCCAAATTGCATGAATTTTATTGGAAAGATAGAGAAATGCCAAAAGAAAGCCAAACGGAGTTAAACAGTGGAGGAAAAAACTTTGACCGTTTCGGTGATCGTGCACAAACCATCAAAGATTTGGTTGAAGATAGTTTGCAGTTAAAAGGTGCAAGCAGTGGCGTCAATGCAGATGACGAAGATAGTCGCACGAACAAGCCCAAAATTATACGACGTGGTGCGGGTAGGAAGAACCGCAACAAAGGTAAAAAGAAACAAAATGTTATAGAGAAAAAGCGTGCTTCAAATATGCTGGACGTTGGGTGTGCTGAAGGTGGTATAACAGCTAATGTTGGGCGGGCCCTTGGATTAGATCCAAGAAACGTACATGGTTGCGATGTACGTGAAGTTAAAAAAGAAGATGATGGATTTCAATTTCTAAAATACGATGGCACTGTATTACCTGAGGCTAATTATCCAAAGGATAATTTTGATGTTGTTACGTGCTTAATGGCATTACACCATATGGTCTTACAAAATGAAATAATCCAGAGTATCTATCGCGTACTAAAACCTGGCGGTGTATGCATCATCCGTGAACACGATTGTAGTGAAGATTCGGTTAATTTTAATGGTGAAATTGCGTTGGCTATAGATGTACAACATGCAATGTATGCGCGTGTACTGTCGAATCCAGTTGAATGGCCTACATTTTGTAATGATTATTATGCAAAATATCGGCCGAGGGAAACGTGGACCAATATGTTTAAAGCTGCTGGTTTTGAACATGTAAAAACCGTCAGGCCAGATTTATATGAAGCACATGGTAGTAGTAATTGGTATTGGGCCGTATATAGAAAATAAAAATTTAATTGTTTTAAAAAATTTTATTCCATAATATTATTATTATATATAATATTATAGCACTACTATTATAATAAATATTATATGAATAAAAAATAACAATATAAATTAATAATAATAATAATAATATAATAATGATGATGGCTAGGGATGGCACGATGCATATATAGTAATATATAAAATTATTATTCTACGCCGGGACCTGGTACTACTGTATGTAGTATTAGTATATTACTGCTCCCATACAACCACAGTTGCACGCAACTTTTGCCTACAAATTCAATAATAATATTGATTATCATTTTATTTATATTCTATTTATTTCAATTTATGTACGTAATTTATTTATATTATTAATTATTATTATTATTGAAATTATTTGAAATTATATTTTATTATGGTATAATAATTGCTATTCTAATTCGACTAATAATTTCAAAAAAAGGATACCCCATTTATTTTTACACTTCGTACATTTACATTGTAATTGATTCTTGACTAATACAAAAACGATAATAATAATAATATGTGTAATGGAGCTAATTTTTTTTGAAATTAAAATTAAAATGCTTATGCTAGCTATAGCAGCAACTAGCCAGGCTAGCTAGGCCGACGTAACGTATACTAAGTACTATATATTACTTTAGCTCTGGAGCTATAATTAATTTCAATTAAAATAAAATGCACGAAGATTAATTGAAAAAGCTTGAAGGCACTACTATTGTAGATAGTAGTAATAATAAGTTATCCGACCAATACTTTTCATGGTGGTGTGTGCTGTGTGCTAATACAACTACATAATAATGAGAGAATGGACGCGCCCTAAAACTATTGGATGATGTAGGACAGTGTCCCATAGTAGCGTGACTCCTATATATAAATAGTAGTAAATGGAAGGAAAAAGTAAGGACAACATTCTACTACTACCTTCTTCTTATTATATTATGTATTACTATATAATAATAAATAGACTAATAAATATAATATTATTTTTTTTATTATTAGTGCATTATATCAACAATTTTATTTTTAGTTATTATTCGAGTACTACTATACTGTACTATTATTATTATTATTATTAATTATTTATTATATTATTTATTATTATTTATATCACTTCATCATGGCACTACCAGCGTTGTCGATGGAGCGTACCGAAGCGTTTACGTCAACAATGACAAAATATCAATTGCATAATATAATAAGAACTAAAGACTACGTGACTACATTTAAAATAACAAACTAATAAAAACATGGCAGAGGCAAAGGGAGACGCTATAACTATCCGTGTCAAAGACCAAGGAGGGGAGGAGACATTCTTCAAAGTAAAAAACACGACCAAAATGTCGAAAGTTTTTGATGCATATGCTCAAAGAAAAGGTGTCCAAAAAAGTTCATTGCGTTTTCTTCTTGATGGGGAGAGAATTAATCCAGAAGATACTCCGAAGTCGTTAGAACTTGAGGACCAAGATCAAATTGATTGCTTGCTTGAGCAGTATGGTGGGCATTAAATCGTAACACATCATGAGTGTTAAATACTTCATAGGAATATAAAATCTAAAACCGGTCGCTCGAGGAAGCTTTTGAATCTTGGTGACAGTTCGCTTGTAAGTGTAGTCATGACGATTATACCCCTTATGTGTGCTCTATTTGGCTTATTATTCAATGCAACACACTAAAAGTTACAGTAGAAATGCGAGGATTTGAAAACATATGTACACGATTATGCGTTTTCTTCCTTTTTATTACGAAGTATATAAATAAAACAAATATTTGAATTTCATGTCGAAGTGCATTAAAATAAAAAATTCAGAGAATTTTTTAATATATAATTAATTCTTTTTACTCATTAATTTAAATAAAATTTTATATACCTTGTGACTGAATTTAATACATAATTTAAGTTCTTATACTCATTAATTTAAATAAAATTTTATACCCTGTAAATGATGAATTTAATATTTACCTTGGTATATATATGAGTAAGAATCAATGAGTAAGAATTAAGTATAATATATATGAGTAATCAATGAGTAAGAATTAAGTATATATATGAGTAAGAATTAATTATATTTAAGTATCATATAACTGAAGGAACGAGAGAATGATGTTATATATAGATAGATAGTGTGTTATATGTAGTGTAAAGTTACATAAATTTTAGATCCCGTGATGAATATGATACTATGCTCAATACTCAGTCTCAAGGATATTACTCTATCCGTATATAATAATAAATATAATATAAAATCTTTTTTACGTTTTGTAAAATTTTAAATAATAAGTTACGGTAAGTTTACTTGGCTTGGTAAGCTTAATACAAAAAAGCATTTTTATATTTTTAAAATATTAAGTCACGCATCAAGCGTATTGTTTTAAGCTCGTAGTGTATCACCTATATTATTATAAATAAAAAACAATTATTCATTTTAATTAAAATATACCTCTCTTTGGCTCTTGGCTGCATCGAAAAAATCCTATGTTTGCGGGATAAATTTGCTTTTAATATCTTCTCTGTGGCAACGTGCTCGTATTACCTACCATACCACCCATACCGCTTGATTGACGTGTCAATATACCCATAAATTCTGCATATGAAAATGCACCGCCTGCAAAATTAGCACGGTCTTCTACCATGTGCATGAAAAACCGCATTTCTAATGGTCCTCCTTCTTGCACTACACGTATCGTCGATTGTATTGGGCTAAATGCTCGACACCCGCGTACAATATTGTTTACGCGGTCGCATACATCGTTGCCGCCAGGTTCCAAACGTAATTGGCTACAATCAATGCCATCCAGTGAATCTAAACCAAACAAATCTTGTATCAACTTCGGCGAAACAGCACGGCCAAACCACATAAAAATATCTACCCCGTTGTCTAATAAAAATGCTCCGTCACTGGACAAACGCTCGGCAGTTAAGCCCATTTGCTCTGGCATGACAACTGCCTGTTTCCCTAAAAGTTTTAATGACCCTGGCGGGCCTTCGCCATCCTCATCTACAGTAACAATCGTCCCACATTTAGGACCCATGTCATGCAATGCATACATTCTTGGATAGATAAATGGAATGCTTTGTGGTATTGGCATATTACTCACTAATGCATGTACGAACGCACGTTCATCTGCGCGAATAGCGTTTCCACCACGCAGTGCTAAGCCTTTAATAAGTGCCATGCTATTCAATGGCAACAATTGAATGGATTCTGGCAAGTTAATATCTTGCTGCCCTTGCATTTGACCTTGTCCTGGCATATGCCCCGGGGTCATTCCACCGCCGTAATTCATACTGGCTTGCGCTCCACTGCGCCATGACCGAACCATGTCAGTGCAATCGTTTTGAAGTTTTGTACGACCGCTACCCAGACCAGATTTCAGCGATAAATCCACGCTAGCTTTCATCATTACGTTGCACAATGCATCAATTTTAACGCTCTCAAACACATCTTTCTCAACATTTGTTGTCGGCAATGCGATAGTATTTACACGTATTCTTCTTTCTCCATTAGAACTTGTATATAACAATGCGCTTTGCAAACAAATTGTGCCAGCATTTAACACCGGTTGTTCATGAACAAAATCAAGCGAAAATGTCGAATCGGCGCTGAAACTTGGTAATGCCAATAAATCTTTTCCACGGGTTAAATAATTGCCGTAAAAATTTGTTATACGCATACCTTTGGTAACTCGTACCCGTGCTACGGCTTCAAATGCTATTTCTCTAGTCAAACAACGAGACAATTCATAATCAAAACGTTCGCCATCACGGAGTGGGTGAAATCCTGGGTAGTAATACAAATTACCAGCCGTGTACTTCGGTACATTTCCTAACGTAGCCACATCCGTGTAGCTACCTGAAAATAAGAATAAATCGACGCCTATTTGAGCCCGTGAATTTTCAGTAGCAAGCGTCCGATAAAACGGGTTGCTTGCCAACAATTGTTTGTGCTCCTCCTGTGTGCCCAGCAACTTCGGATTGTCGCGATGATTCAAAGCACCTGGTCCAATCGTTGGTAAACTTGACTGGAACACTAATATTTTGCCTCCAATATGGCGCATAGTACGGCTAGCTGCACTCATTGCGGCTCCACATGCAGCTTGTTGTGCGGTGTTATCTTTAAACATTTCTGGCAACGATTCTAAAAGTTGATTTACCATACTTTGACTTTCGGCTAAATTAACAAGCAAATCCTCTGGTATTGGCAAAAAAATGTCGTTTAAATCGCTTACAACCATCATTTGTGGTGCATTTAATGTATGTTTTAGATTGTAAAATTGCACTACTTTATCAAACGTTATAAAGCCAACTTGTGTCCGTGGACTCCCAGGTAATTTATCCAAGTTATTTTTAATAGTTTCAACGGTTGCCTCTAAAGCCCCACTTTGCACTGAATGCGCACTTACATCAATCACAAACAAAAAACATGGTGCTTGTGGTGGGCGAACCATGTACTCTTGCGTCGCAACAATATCTACTTGGCCTTTTCGCAACTCAGGTCTGTCGGCTAAATCCATACGTTTACCACTGCCATCTAAATGACAAAAATATTGTTTTTTCACTTCGTTTAATTTTCCACACATATTGCATTTCCATCTACGGCCGTTTTCCATAAATTTTACAAATGGATTTATGTATGCTCTACATGAATCACACCGCACTACACCGGCGCCGCCAAAATTAACCACTGGAACCGGGTCACTTGACGGGTGCTCTGCCAATGGCTGGACTACACAACCCATCGTTAGCTTCATTTTTTGTGCCATTTGTTGAGTACTTGGCACCATGCCAATGGTTGGCGCCATGTACACAGGGTCGCATTGTAACTCTTCATCAATTTGCTCTGCCTGCTGCTGTTGTGGCATTCCTGGCATGTATCCCGGTGTGCCACCCATATGCTGCATCCCTGGTTGATTTGACATGCCACTATTTGGTGCCATCATACCTGGTGCTTGCTGGCCATACATGTTTGGACTCGGTCCACCCATCATCCTATTACCGGATGGTGGTGGACCCGGTTGATTATTGAACGAACCGAGAGGTGCATTGACGCCACCACCCATTGACGGTGGTGGCAAACGCGTTGGAGGGCCACGGCCACCAATTGAACTTGTCGGTGGGCCAAGTGGGCCACCAAACGGCGATTTAGCTGGGGCATTCGTTGGCTGTTGAGCTTGCATTTGGTTAGGTGGTGGTCTTGCACCACCTGGTGGCATGAAACCGAATGGACCTCGTTTCGCTGCAGTATTATTCATTGGCGGGCCGTTGTTTGAAGATGGAGGACCACTGCCTGTTGGAGGACCATTGCCAGTTGGCGGGCCCATATTCATTCGTCCGAATGATTGTGTTGGCGGCCCATTGTTTGGCGGTGGCCGACCCATCATATTATTACTTGGTGGAGGTACTCCACGACCCATTGGCGGCATCGAGTTGTTCACTGGTGGCCTGCCCATTGGAGGTTGTCCCATTTGTCCCATTGGGGGTCGTCCCATTGGGGGCTGTCCCATTTGTCCCATTGGGGGTCGTCCCATTGGGGGCTGTCCCATTTGTCCCATGGGGGGTCGTCCCATTGGAGGTTGTCCCATTTGTCCCATTGGGGGTCGTCCCATTGGAGGTTGTCCCATCGTTGTTGGTGGTCCGCGACCAGGATTTCCATGGGGTGTATTTGCAGATGGTGGCGGTGGGCCGCGGCCAAAACTACCAGGGCGTGGCGGTTGATTATTATGCATGGAAGGCGGCGGAGCACCGAGACTATTACCATAATTACCTGGTGGTGGGGCTTGCATATGTCCTGGTGGACCACGACCAAAATTACCAGGTCTTGGAGGACCAAAATTGCCAGGTCGAGGCGCCGGTGGCCCCCTGCCATAGCCATTATTTTGCGGCGGTTGGCCGTAACCTTGCTGTCCGTAATTATTCGGAGGTTGTGAATATTGACCCGGTGGACGATTCATATTTTATGCTATACTATAATACTAACACTATTGCTATTGTTGTTGTGATATATAGATATATATATATTATAAATACTGCAACTAGTATCAAGGATGATAGTATATCTAGGAGTATTTATTTCTGTATATATATATGTATCCGTTAATGCTAACGACTGCAAGGTATGTCTGGATATCTTTCTATCTATGTATGCAAATATATTTACGTGACCGATCTGATGTTGCTGCTAACCATGGAACTGTGCTTGATGATCAACAACAACAACACAAATAGTAATATAGTATAATATACCATATAATATAATATAATATTATTATAATAAAAAAATATATTTAATCTATAATATATATAATTATTATAATAATAATAATATATTAAATAATCTATAATAAATAATAATCTATAATAATAATCTACTATAATTTCCAATAATAATAATATAATATAAAATATAATAGTATATAATATAATATATTACTATGGCAGCATAATGAAGAACATCATCATGATTATATTGCATATATATTATTGTACATGTTATTAATTATACACAGCACGTAGTATCCTTATATTTTTATCTATTGCAGTTATTATTCGATACCACTCACTACTTGACTTGTTTATTCATTTTCTCAGAATGTGTGATACTGTATGTCGAAGGAAGCCGCCCCGCCATGATACCTGGTGTTATCTGCCCCTTCGACAGCTACTGCGCAGACCGTTCTGTACCTTACCAAGTACATTGGTACGAAGAGAGAGATATCATGTACTAATTGTGTGGATGCCAAAGTACATCCATGCATACAAATACTGGTTATAATGATGTGACTTATTATTATTATATATACTGAGTAAGAAGTTATAGTTAGTACTTGTCGTCTATAGTACGTGTCGTATGTTCGATTCTTGGGAGAGAGAGGCTAGTACACAGTAGTAACTGTACACCCCCGCCTCGTGGTACTATTACAGTGTTATCGGTGCAATTAATAAGAGAAGACAAGCGTCGAGCAGTGCTGTACAATGTATCATATATAGCTCTATATATAATGTATTTATAACAGTAGCGCGTGGCTGCTATCTAGCGTTGTAGCTGTATTAACAGTACCACCTGCCATACTTCATTCGGTTGATACTACTACCAGGCTTATAATATATAGATGTATTACTGATATTAATAATTTCAAATTATATTATAATTTCAATGATACAACGATGAAGATGCAGTATAGCCAGCTGTACGCATTATTATTATACTACTTATACTACTACTATTATTATATTGAAACTATTTTATTATTTTATTTTTAGAAGAATAATATAATAATAATAATAGAGTCTATTATTATATTATTATTATTATTATTACGTATTACGTATTACACTTATTACTTATTACTACATCTCAGCATTTTCATCGAAGTTGCCAAATGCAACACATGAAATTACTTTTATGACTAATACATACACATATTTTTGCACTATAAGCTCGTAAACAACAACAATATTATCATTCCTTGCGCATTACGTTGTATAACTACAATGAGCGCACCATCGTCTTTAACAAAACAAAGTAAAGTTAATAGCCAATTTCAACTTGGTTTGTCTGAAGCACTTCAGTTAGTTCAAGGTGAAGCAGCACGTGTAGCTGAAAAGGGGCTAACAGCGTTTAGTTTCTTTTATGGTTTCAGTATATGTTTGTTAACATCTTATTTAATTGGGGCATTCCCGGAAAGTGTATGGATAGTGTATGGTTTACAAGCTATAGTAATACTTGGGTATCGTTTATATTGTGACTTGCCCAAGACCAACCCTAGTCGTTGGATGTATTTCTGTGACTTCTGCTGGATAGCAAATTTTACTTTTGCATTTTTAGCATTTTTTATGTTATTACAAGTTTTAGATAGGAAATATTTTAATAGTTTAATATTTCCAGTTTTGTCACTGTCGCAAAAAGCACCTTGGCTGGGCCGTGTCGTAGTGTTGTTTTCAACCGGTCCGTTGGGTTGGTCAGCAATAGGCCTAAGAAATAAACTTTTGTTGCATGATATTCAAAACTTTTCAGCAACATTTATTCATTTATGGCCTTGTATCATTACATTAACATTTCGAACGCATCCAGATCAAGTGCTGGAAGCATATCCTGGATTATTTGATGGGTTAACAGGGATTAAAGATAATAATATTGATGCAGATTTTTTTCATTTGATGAAGCTAGCCAGTTCGTCTTACTTTGTCTGGTGGATACCATTTACTATTTGGATGTTGGTGCATGGCCGTCATCAATCCATAGAAAAAACTAGTCGCGATACGGTTTATATGGATTTAATACAAAGCAACCGAGTTGTACGCAAGGTTTTAGGAATCAAAGGCGCATCTTATTCAGAAATTGCAAAGAATGGCAGTGAATTTAGCCCATGTATGAAATATATGTGCGCTCATGCTACATTAGTAAATATAACATTTTGTTTTGCTACATTATGTTATAAATCCATAAGATTGCACTTTATTTTTTGTTTGCTTTGTCTTGGTTGTACTTTGTACAATGCCTCGATGCATTATGCATATTTAATGACACAAAATTTACCAAAAAAACTGGCGAAAGAAATTCAAAAACGCAAAACTAGCTACAACAATAATAAAAAAAATTGAAAAGAGGATAAGAATTTTTGTTGTAAAAATAAAATAATCATCAAAAAAGACACAAAATATTATTACATCATTTTATAATTATAAAAGTGTAAAGTTATATAATTTTAGATCCCGTGATGAATACTATGCTCAAATACTCAATCTCAAGAATGTTACTCTATCCTACTATAGTGAAGCTCGAATGCACGTCTGCAAACTAATACTCCACAAGCACGGGTAGGTTTCTATCCTTTCATGCGCACTCGTTGAACGCGCTGGACATCGGGTTCACTCGAGAGCGGTGAAGCTGCCAAAGTGACAAAGTGAAAAATAATAGTAGTGGTAAGTAAAACTAATTAATAAGACGTGTGGCCCGTCATAAAAACTTAAACATTTTCATCTAAAGTGCTCAAATGGATTAAATTGACCGATATTAGTCAATGATAAAAGATAATGATCACATTCTTTTTTCGCAATTGAGTCATTAATGTCGTATGATCTTCCTCTTGATATTTGTTTCAGCGGCACGATATTCTCTGGGTTAACTACAGGGTACAAATAATATACATTATTGTCGTTGCTAGCAGGGGACAAAATAAAATAATACACGTTTCTTTTGTCGTCATCATTTTTCCTCTTACTATTACCCTTATGAATATTCTTGCCACTATCGGTGATCATACTTTGCTTTATTGATGTGTATTGCAAAATAAAACTTCGATCTTGGCGCTTCAATGTTTCTAATATCATTGAAATACGATTGGTATTACGTTCCACGAAAGTATAATTTTCAGAATATGAATACGGTACAATAATGAAAGGATAATGTTCAATAACTTCAGGTGATATGGAGGAGTTGCTTACTAATTTCAATGTTTTCAAACAAAGCATACCGTTGTCGTTCTGTTGTTGCTGTTGAGACATTGATGTGCCTAATCTAGCATATTGTGCTTCAAGGATCTTTAAATCACTCCATAAAATATTTCCTGCAGTATGATCAACTGCACCGCCGTTCTTGATATTTGCAAGTGCATGGTATGCTATTACGGTGCCAAAATCCAGCTTTAATGATATAGTCGGCACAAAATAATCCGAGATTAATTGTTTGAAACATGTACGAATAGAAAATGGTGTTTCTAAAAATCGACGTGAGCGAAAAAGTCCATTCAATTGAATTTCAGGAACAGCCCGTCCACCGTTACTGTCTACATTATTATCATTACTAGTCACGGAAATCGATGAATATAATAAAATGTTTGAAAATGTATGCTCCATGTGATTTAATGTGTTTATAACTTTGTGTGATGATGATATTTGCCGAAACAAAAATACTATTAATACTGGTATATGATCTTTTGCCTTCACTGCTAATCGAGATGTTAATTTTAGTGCTTTTACTAAATTTAATTCATCGTTTTTGTTAGCGTTACTGTTGTTATAATTACTACTTTTATCACTTTTTGTCTTCTTGATAATCTTCAAAGACAATGCATTTGTTTTCGTTATTTTTTCATTGATAACAATTGAAGCTTTGCCATTACTTTTGATTGAAACTATACTCAACATACGTTTTATTTTGTTATTTTTGTGATTGTTGTTTCCTCCTATGCAACTTGATTTTGAAAACATATTGATAGAATCTGTAAACGCCTGTGATACTTGTTCATCAAACGGTGTTTTTTTGTCAATGAGAAATATGTAATGGTTAGTTGCCATAATTTTGTTCTGATTAGTGCTTATGTGAATCGTTGGTTGGGTTTATTGGTTCGAACAAGGTGATTATTTATGCGTGGGGCGATCGACGTGTGTGCAGGTTGTGCATAATATATGTGCATGTTTCTACTAAATACAAGTAGTAGTATGTTAGTATTCAAAAATAGTAGTATAAGTAATCCTGGTAATTATTATTATTATTTATTATTATTATTGTGCTATTATAAAAAATAATATAATAATAATAAAAACGCGACCAAATTCTCTTGTGTTCCATGTTACTATATACCAATATGCCAACATGGTGGTCAAGACAGTATTATAAATAAATAAGTAGTACATGATACTCGTAGTATTAGTATTATTAGTATGTATTGAGTCGCCTATAGTGTATAATATATATACATATTATTATATATTATTATTATATATGATACAGTAGTGTGATACAGTAGTGTGATACAGTAGTGTGATACACTAGACGACGACAGATGAGTAGTGTATACTTACTACATACAGTACTACCGCTACTCCTATATCTCGTGTGATACAGGTGATACAGTAGTTCAATACATTATAACATCACCAGATACTAAAACTCAAACCACACGACAGATGAGTAGTGTATACTTACAGTACTACCGCTACTCCTATATCTCGTGGGATACAGTGTGATACAGTAGTTCAATACATTATAACATCACCAGATACTAAAACTCAAACCACACGACAGATGAGTAGTGTATACTTACAGTACTACCGCTACTCCTATATCTCGTGTGATACAGGTGATACAGTAGTTCAATACATTATAACATCACCAGATACTAAAACTCAAACCACACGACAGATGAGTAGTGTATACTTACAGTACTACCGCTACTCCTATATCTCTTCTCTTCTTTCTTCCTCAATCTCCAGCCACCACAAACTAGTAGAACATCCTCCTCTCGTGTTGCAATGATAACACTGCGTACTACTATTATGTTACACACCACCACTACACGACTACTATACTATACCACATAACAAATATGTGCATCTAATACTAGCCCTTCTTCCGACAGTCACACGAACGAACGGGGCATTGACGTATACGTCGTATATACCAACAACTGCTTATAGTGGTACATACAAATTGTTGTAGACGATTATAATAACTAAAACACATCAAATTACAAAATGCCAAAATCAAAACGGAAGCGCAACGCCGCATTAACCAAAACGGAAGGGAAAGGCGCACAACTAAAAATGGATTTGGTAGAAAAAGTACGAGACTCTGTTGATAACTATAAATTTTTATATGTCTTTTCCTATGAAAATATGAGAACAAATATGTTTAAAAAAGTGCGTCAACAATTAAAGGAAAGTCGCTTATTTTTGGGTAAAAATAAAGTAATGCAAGTAGCATTAGGCAGATCCGAAGAAGAAGAATACGGGGATGAATTAATGAAAATTTCAAAACACTTATCTGGAAATCGAGGTTTGTTATTCAGTGATACGAATGTTGAAGCTATGAAGAAAATATTTGATAATAGCGCCCAACAGGATTTTGCACGTGCCGGTAATGTTGCCACTGAGACTGTACAGTTTGAGGAAGGACCCTTGTCATCTATGCCGCACAATATGGATGAACCATTGCGTAAACTAGGTATGCCAGTAATGTTGAAAAAAGGTGTTGTTACGTTAATAAAACCATTTACAGTATGCGAGGAGGGCGAAGCTTTAACACCAGAACAAGCAAGAATATTGAAGCATTTTAACTACAAGCTGGCTGAGTTTAAATTATCGTTATCGTGTTATTGGAGCGAAGGTGTGTTTCATGAAATATAAAAGTAAAATAAAAATTAATTACAGTCCGCTAAATGCATTTTGCATACATTTCTCTCTTACCACCACGCGTGTTTTTTTCTTCCGAACAATATTCTTTCAATTTTCTTATTTTTTAAAAATATAAAAGCGTAACTTATTAAAAAATTAATTAAAAAAAGTAAAATGATAACTTTTTTAATATACCGTAATAATTAATTCTTACTCATTAAACTGTAAATAAAATTTTATATAAGATATATATATATATATATGTATGAATGTAAAATTTTCATTGACTAGACCTACATCTAGGGTGAATTTACTGTCTTTGGAGTGTGAATTAATATTCAATTGAAGGTGATTCAGAGGGAGACAAAATGTCTAAATTTCGAGTCTGGATTTTGCGTGATTTTTTACAATATACGAGGTATAAAAAATTATATATATATATAATTTCTAGTTAAAACTTTACGCTTATTAAAACAAAACAAATATGTATATCAAAAAAAATCTCGAAACTTCGTCTCACTTACTAAAAGAACCCAAATTGTCAATATACTTTTTTACTCCCCCACTTGCTTGTTCAATCTCGAATACATGATCTAAAAATCTAGTTGGCTTAGGCTCTTTAATTTTACCCCAAAGATGCCGCCGTTGTGTAGCAGTAAGATAACATTTATTTTTCGCTCGCGTTATAGCAACATATAACAATCTACGCTCTTCTGCAATCTCTTGTTCAATGTCGCCACATAGAAAATGTGGTAGTAAATCTTCCTCGCATCCTGCAACAAATACATGATCAAATTCTAGGCCTTTTGCTCCATGAATAGTCATCAACTTTACACGTGGTATATCTCTTGGATTAATCAGAACGTTAAAATCTACTTCATCTTGCATCAACGTATATTTGTCATCATCATTTGTATTCTTTGGATTCAATAAATCGCTATCTTCTGTATCCAAGGGATCAGCAAGCAATGAAATTTCATCTAACCACTTTCTTAAATCGATCTCGTTGCATTTATAATACGTAGCTAAGTTAGTTAACTCTCTTAAATTTGCCCATCGATCTTCTCCAGAAATATTTTCATATCGAATCCAATCTTCATACCCAAATGCATGTATAACGGTCATCATCAATTCTACTAAAGTACTATTATCATTCTCTACACCATTATCATTGTTGTTACGATGATTATTGTAATGTTCTTCCATCAACAAATCGCCTTCGCTTACAAAGCTACTACATCCTTCGTCCTTTACTATGTTTTGCAACTGCACCAATGTACGGTAGAATGATTTTATGCCTTCCAATTGTTGGCCCCTAATATTTAAATTTGGTAAACGTTTTGGTCCTTTGGGGTGCCAGCTATCATCCTTTTGTTCATGTTGTCCTAATGCAACCCGTTCTATTACACTCCATAATGGCATTTTTAAAGTTTTACTAGCATTTTTTAAACGTAAAATTGTAGCAGCGCCAATCCTCCGTGGTGGCACGTTGATTACACGTTCCAATGCTAAATCTTCTTGAACGGGGTTCAGTAAACACTTCATGAACGATATCATATCCCGAACTTCCTTGCGATCAAAAAACCGCAAGCCGTTTACAACATCGTACCGAATACCTTGTCTTATAAACTCGCGTTCAATGGATTTTGTTTGTGCATTTGTTCTCATTAATACAGCAATTGTCTCGTTCGATGAAAAATTGCTTTGTAATAAAACATTCGATATAAATTCGGCTTCGGCATATGAATCATATAATTGGGCAAAGTGTATGGCCATATCTTGATTATTGTCATTTTGCTCCTCGTGCACGCCTTCTAGGGCAACTGGAATAGATGCATTAAATTCAATATTAGAATTTTGGTAATTTGGTAAAATAACTTGATGCGCGCAGTCTAAAATACTTTGTTTGCTACGATAATTTTTCAATAGTTCATATATTGATGGATTGAAGTCCTGATCAAAATGTCTTTCATTCTCTCGATTTGCCCCACGCCAAGTATAGATAGATTGATTTGCATCGCCAACAACAAATATCCGGTTTTTAATTCTATCGTCATCTAGATTTAACGTGTCTAGATCATACTTGTCATCACCCTCATTACACTTGTTTTCTGCGAGTTTGTGCAAAATTTTGTATTGTGTTGTGTTTGTATCTTGAAACTCGTCTACTAAGATGACGGGGAAATGTTTTCTATGAAAATTTAAAAACTTTTCGTTCGTTTCAAACAATGTGAGCGTCAGCCACAACATGTCATCAAAATCAATTTGGTTTCTATCATGCAGTAATTTCTCATACAGTTCAAAGACTGTCAAAATATTTACTTCACAATGTGGATGGCGTTTACAATATTCACTTGCTGTGTAATAACCTTCATTTTTTAACGAAGAAATCTTAGAATAATATTTATACGGGGGATGTTCTGCTCGTTCCCACCCCAATGTTTTTATGATGGAAGATATTGCTTTAGTTGAATCGTATTCATCATATACACCAAAACCACGTTTATATGGATTTTTACGTTGAGCTCGACCTCCATTCATTGCTTTATCATTTCTGCCGTCTATTAATTCATCTTCATAAAATTTTATGCCTTCAATATCTTTTCTTAAAATCCATAGACAAGTTGCATGAAATGTTCCCATTGTTATTTGGGAGCTTATGCTTTCGTTGCCTACAATTTCATTGATTCGATGGCGCATTTCTCGTGCCGCGCGATTCGTAAACGTTAATGTTAGTATATTTGAAGGGTTTACATTTAATTCTGATATTAAAAATGCAACACGTGCCGTGAGTACCGCTGTTTTTCCCGTCCCAGGACCAGCTACAACACGTATCGCATGGCTCGTTCTATCTTCAACTGATTTCCTTTGTTTTTCATTTAATCTATTCCAAGGCTTTTCCACGAGTTTGATGCCACTGCTATTGTCGTTGTTACATTTATTATTTATGGCGTTATTTACATTTACATTTTCCATCATTGAAGAGACTCGCT
>Ga0099797_100969_pt1 | contig 16477 bp, 18 predicted proteins | sample Uncmet_Sort48C_1_FD_89871 | JGI IMG/M metagenome (GOLD analysis project Ga0099797, IMG submission 89871) | Marine eukaryotic communities from CALCOFI LINE 67, Pacific Ocean - C012_Sort48C_1 | ecosystem: Environmental > Aquatic > Marine > Oceanic | place: Pacific Ocean: Monterey Bay | collected...
AGAAAAATCCAAAAGGAACGTGGGCGAGTTCGGGGCGTCGTCGTCGCTGTCGGAATCACCCCCCTTCACCGCCTCTTTCCTGATCTCCGCTTTTCTCTTTTGCGCGACTGTTTTCTTCCGGGCGACCAGCTGCTGCCTTGTGAGAGCTTTGCCCTGCTTCCCTTTCTTCAAATTTTTCTCTTCCTGCCTCAACTTCTTCTCCATCGCGTCCAGCTCGTCCAGCGTGCGAACTAATGAAGTTAAATCGTTGTCCCATAATTGCTCCGCGGACTGGTTTTCCAAGTTTTTCACCTCTTCCTCCTTCGCTTTTAGATCGGCCTTCAAATCGGCGACCTTTTCAGCCGTTAAAGACCACAGTGCCATGCCGAGTAAGTACTCGTAGCCCTCCTTGGCATTACTAATGTTGGCCGCGTTATCGCCATTACCGTTCTCGTCGTCTGGGCCCTTGTTCTTCGTAAATTCATCGAAGTAAATTTCGAAGATCTGCGCCTTCGTCAAAAACTTGTTCTGCGCTAGTTCTTTGAGCAAAACCGACTTCTTCTTGTTCCGCAGCTCGAGCTTATTTGAAATGACCATCTGCACGAAGCGTGACTTTTGGCGCAAGACCTCGCAGTCCCTTCTCAGTTTCACTAATAAATTCGTTTTGCGCTTTTTGTAAAATTCTAAACGCACAGGGCAATATTGTTCTAAAATTTGCTGCACCTTATCGAATTTTTGGATCTTGGATTCGGCGTTCCACAGCACCATGTTCGAGGTGTTCACGTTGCTCCTTAGCTTAAAACGGTCGGCCAGGCCGACCTTTTCGGCTTTCGCCATTTGCTCCTCCGTTAAGAATAACACAAAATGGGCCGAAGTCTCCGTGTGGTACTCGCGGAAATCTTGTAATAACGCGTTTTCGGGCTTCGAGACCGCGTTTGGTGTGGAATTCGACAAAAATTCTTTGTACGTTTGGGTCCACGACTTCACCGGTAATTCCTTTATTTCCAAAGTTTTCTCGTTCACTTTTTCAATCACGCCCCACGTCTCGAACGAGTTGTTGTCCTCCCGCGCGGTGATGCTCCCTTTATAACCCCGGTACCAGGGTATCAAATCCTTCATCTTCTTTCCAGCTAAGTATTTGCGCAGCTCAATGATCAGGTCGCGCGGGTTGTAATTCGGGATTAAGGTGCTCCACCCGCTCCCGATTCCCTCCGCGCCGTTACACAAGACCATGGGGATGACCGGGATGTACCACTTGGGCTCTATCTTCTGCCCCTCTTCGTCCTGGTACTCCAGCAAAGCGTCGTCGTCCGGGTGATAAACCTGCCGCGTGTATGCTTGTAGTCGGGTGTAGATGTAACGAGCGCTCGCAGAGTCTTTGCCGCCCGCCAGGCGGGTGCCGAACTGACCGCTGGGTACTAATAAATTCAAGTTGTTCGAGCCGACGAAATCCTGCGCCATGTTCACAATGGTGGTTTGCAAAGAGGCCTCGCCGTGGTGATAGGCCGCGTGCTCGCTCACGTACCCGCTCAGTTGGGCAACCTTAATATCTTTCGTCAACTTTCTTTTGATGCAACTGTAGAGGACTTTTCTCTGAGAAGGTTTGAGGCCGTCCAACAAGTGGGGGATCATTCTGTATAAGTCGTACTTCGCATACAACACTAACTCTTTGTGCACGAAATCCTTGTACGTGACGGAAGCTTGCGTGTGGTCCACGTACTGGCCGTCCGTGTGGGCGTTGATCCAGTCCTTGCGGTCGTCGGCGCGTTTTTTGTTGAACGCTAAATCCAGAACTTCCTCGGCTTCCTGGTCAAACTCAAAGGACATCCCGTGGTCCTCGATCGCTTTGAAGTATTCTTTCGCTTCTTTTGAGGTGGAAGTACCCAAACCCTTGTAGTACTTCATGTTCCACCCCTTCCCGTTGTTGTTCAACCGCTTCCACTCCTCGTACTCGCCCACTGTAAAAAAGGATTTCTTCACGTCGCCCTTCCACACCTTCACGATGGGCGTGATGAACTCGCGCACGAACCCGTTCAACTTCAGCAAAGACGGCCACCAGTACGCGATCATGTTCAGTAGCAAACCTTTAATGTGACTGCCGTCAAAATCCTGGTCCGCCATGATCATCACGCTGCCATACCTTAATTGTGTAGTGTCGTTGTACTCGCGGTTCGGATTTAAACCCAAAATTTTGAAGATGTTCTGGATTTCTGCGTTGCCCATCATGGCCTTGTGCGAGCATTCTCTTACGTTAAGCGGTTTGCCCCGGAGTGGGAAAACCCCGAACTTATCCCGGCCCACCACCGACAACCCGGCGACCGCTAAAGCTTTGGCACTATCTCCCTCCGTTAAAATTAAGGTGCAGTCTTCGGAATTTTTGCCGCCAGCGTCGTTCGCGTCTTCCAGTTTGGGAATGCCCAGAATTTGTTTCCGCGCGCGGCCGCCGGCGCCCTTGCCCAAGTCGATTTTTTCTTTCGCTTTGGCCCACTGCAGGATTAAATCGCACACTCCGCTATTCAGGACGCCATCCATAAACTTTTTTGGCATCTTACAATCACTGCCGAACTTCGATTGTTGCAATTTCATCGTTTCCTTGGTTTGCGAGTCGAAGGTGGGGTTTTCGATTAAACAATTCACAAAAACCAGCAAGTGCGACTTGACGTGGGCGGGCTTAATAGTCATGCCCGCCTTGTTCTGCTGCGTCACTTTCTTGCTGATGAACTCGACCATCTGGTCCGCTACATGGGTCACGTGCGTCCCCCCCTTCAAGGTGGCGATGCTGTTCACGAACGAGACCTTTATTTATTTATTTATTTCATGAGAATAAATTTAAGGAAACAATTTCCTACAACTATTGAAATGAGTTTTTTTACTATATCAGTGGGTCCAGTCGTCAATCATTCTTATAAAATATGAGACATTTGAGACAGTTCTTGTATTAAATATAGGGTCGCTGCGTGTGTGTTTTTGTAAATTAAAGCTCTTATAATTCTCTACACGGTGTGAAAGAAAGGAAAAACCTGCTGGAACTGGCCGCTATCACTAATGGACATCGCCACCTCCCACCTGTCCCCACACTTTTCGTACACCTTCACCGAAGAGGAATCCTCGAGGTACAGGTCCACGTAATCTTTTTAAAATTTTTTTTGCGTATGCATGCATACTGAATACTTTCATACTGTAGAACTGGTTCGTTCTTTGTCTTGTGTATTAATATAAACCGTAATATTGACTAACACAATAAGCAGCCGCAAAACTTTCTTAATTCACCACACAACCATTGCAAAGAAAACTACAAAAAAAAAGATTCAAAAGAGTACATTATCTTATCAGTATTACTCTTTTTAAACAGGGTTATTGAGGCTGTTGACCCGGCAGTCATTCACGTAAACGTAAACGTAAACGTGAAGAAAAAAAACCTTTGAAGCACGTGACCGGCAATAGCTCTTCGTTCAAGTACACTTTTACTTTGGCATCTGTGGATCCCGCGATGTCGTAGACGCGTCTCTCCAACAACTTAACTGTGTCCTTGTCCAAACTTCTCATTTTGAACTTCGATAAGTCAGGGGAGAAGGTGATTTTGGTGTACCCCTTCTCGAGGTTTTTGGGCGTCAACTTGGGCGCACTTTTTATTTGCATGTTGTTCTCAAAAACCTGGTGGTACTTCTGCTTGCCGTCGCAGCACTCCACTTCGAATTTTGTAGAAAAAATATTCGCCAGCTTCGCGCCGAAACCATTCCGGCCGCCCACCACTTTCTTCTCGGAGTCATCATAGTTATCAGAAGTCAACAGGTGACCGAAGACCTTTTGTTTATAATATTGTGTTCATTTTTGTTTCAACATCCTTTAGTTACTAAAAAAAAAAAACACGATCTCTGTATTACTATATCATGATGAAGGGCACGAGAAATATAGCAACAAAAAACCATCTCTGGCACATACATCTTGTGCTCTTTGTGCTTCACCAATGGCAGCGTCTTCCCGTTATTCCTTTTTGTTTTGAATTATTTTAATGAATAATTTTGATTTACACTCGTCCAATACTGATTCTCACCGTGATTAATGCTAAATTAAGCGTCTCACCACGATTCCTTTCTGTTATTAAATGTTATAATCTTGGCGACTCACACTAAGGCCCGAAATACCATCATTCTTGATTCATATAATATCATACACACGCTGGCCACAATAAAATTTATAATGGTAGAGTGTACAGAATGGATATCGTGTTCTCCGTCGCGTTGATGGTGACTTCGATTTTATCCTGCTTTTTGTCGCGCTGAAAGTTGTCGGCCGCGTTCACCAGGATTTCGTCGAAAATCTTGTACAGCGCGGGAACGTACGTTATGTTTTGCTGTTCCATGCGCTTCGAGCGCTTGTTCATCACGAAAATCTAATTTTTTTTTGGGAAATTGTTTGTTCATCATTCACGAAAACACCATTTGAACAACCCACGTACATTAATAACCCAACTCGTATCTTACATTTTGAATTGTGTACTACAATCCACGAAAATATATTGAAGAACCTTCTCCGTGGTCTTATCGATGCTGCCGACGTACGTGTCGGGCCGGAGCAGGATGTGCTCCAATTGCGTTTTTTTTTGGTACCGCTGCTCCACGGTCTTCATGGGCGGCATTTTTTGTTACTTATACTATAAGGGGTATTCAATGAATGGTGTGTGATAATATAATAATAGATTTGTGGTCCTCTGGGGGGTCTATTGCGAGAGGGTATTTATTACTATTAGTTGCGGGTCAATTTGTGGGTAGGGGCCCTGCCTATGTATTATGTATTGGGAAATCTCAACGACGGGGAAGTGTTGGTTTCTATTATGGGGAATCAAATATTATTATTGAGGTGGGGGAATTATATTTTGGGGCACCAATATTTATTGTGTAGGGGAATGAATTCTTAATACGGGGTGCTGCTCTGCGGTGGTGGTGGTGGTGGTGATTGGAAACTACTTATATCATAATATTAGGGGGGTTGATTCTAAAACGCTGGCGGCTGCAGGGGCCCACCGCTCTAAGGGCCGGAGCTCCTCCTAACCGAAGGGAACTCTAGGGGCCTTCTAGCCGCTCAGGGACGACACCGAACCATTTTTCGAGGATTTAATTATGTTGTCCTGATGCTGCTGAAAATTCTAAATTATGCAATTAATCCTGCTGGCACCGGTGATGGAGAAAATCAATAGTAGTAGTTCGCATGTAAACAGCCAGGAAGAGGAAGGATGATATGATACTTCACGCAAGAAGCCCCGGTGGAACTAACAAGAATCCCCCCACGGTCTGCATTTTTGCGTGTTACCATATAATCATAGATGCTCCATTTTTAGATAGATCAGATGACAGATCAGATGATACACAAAAATACGGCGCTTACTAAATGCAGAGAAGCTAAACATTATCCATGCACGGAGTGGTTTTTGCGAACACACGAAACGGGCATGGTCCACAGCGACGCAGTCTGAAAATGCGCGTTTTTTTTTAAACCAATGCAGAGGCCTACCAGGAATTGACGTCTGCGCCTACCAATATAGAGCCTAGTTAGTTGAGCCTAATTTTATGTATCTGCGTGTACAAAAATTTATGAATGAAATCGGAAAGAATGCTTGAAATCTTATGCTGAGAAAAATGTTCTGCTGAATAGCTCCGCTGAATACACTGAATACGCTGGGAGTACGTGAAATGTTTAATATCATATGCATTACGCGAGTTTTTAGAATTAATTATCACATTGTGTGAATAGGACCCCGCCACAGCCCGAAAGCGCGCGACCATAATTTTAATATTATCAATAATGTACATACAAAAATATTAGAATTACCAAAGTTAATCCTGTGGTTTTTAATTCCTCACCTTTGTCAGAATTTAGTGCAGGTCGTCGTTTAATACTAAGATGCAAAAACCAATATTGTATATTAATCACTTCCATCCCCTCCCCCTAGTCTATTACTATAGTATAGGCCCCCCCTCTGTTCTACAAAAAAAAAATCAAATCGCCCCCCTCTGTCCGATGCCGGCGGCTTTCTGGGCGAATTTTCCCGCTGGAAGCGGGGCTGTTGGAGCTCCGCTGCCAACCTGGAGCTCCGCGATTGGAGCCACGCCGCCAACCGGGGCCTTCTCCTCAGGCTCCTCGGGCGGCTCTTCTTCTGCCTCTGGCGGAAGGTCCTCGGGTTTTTTAATAACCGCAGGCGGCGGCCGGTCCTCTTCGATCTGGATTCCCTTGGCCTCGCGGAACAGCTCCGCCACCTTAAGTATGATATTACAACCACATCATGGTTTTTTTTGCATCTGTATGAATTTTTACTAGATGATAGCCCGGCCGACAATTTTTGTCTGAACAATAATTCTTTTAATATAGAAAATGTTCAATTGATTTTCTATATACCAGACTCTAAAATAGGCCACAAAAAATAAATGTATCTGATCATGACAAAATATTATTATGAACAAATAGGACCTTGCCCGCGATGTGCCACCGCCAGGCGTAGAACAGCCAGATGATGCAGAGAATTTCCAAAACAAAATACGCCAAAGATCCGAACGCGCCCGCCCGATTTTTGAACGTCGCGGAATTCAGTTCGCGCTGGATATCCTCCTCCCTCACAACCAGGCCGTTCAGCGAACACCTCTTCTTCATGCATTGTCTTCACTTGTCACCATAAATAATATACCAATCCACATATTACTTAGAACTCAATAAGCAGCTTTAGATGCGTACATCCCAGGAGTAGAAACTTAAATCATACCAGGAGAGCACCATCGCCGCGGCGAAGCTGAGGAAGACCGCGCGAATCGCTAGGAGAATTTGTCTTTTCTTGGGCGGCGTGTCCTCCCGGATCACGTAGGGGTATAAGCGACTGACTAAATGCATCAGCCCCATGGTCGAAACGGTCAGCATCAAAGCCACCATGTAATGCCGTTTGGTGGCGTTCTGCGCGAACCGCGCGCTGTTCAAAATCGCGGTGAAAAAAGGCATCAACACTAAATAACAATAGCGGTGCGCCACTATCACCAGAAACCTAATTTTAGATTTCTGCAATTCTTGTTCCATAATCAATGTAATATATTACACGCCAGATATTATACACACTACAAAAATTTACTCACTCAAGATTCAAGAAGAAAAAACAAATGTCCTGAATTTGCTATAGTGCCTATCTTAAATAATTCCGTGGTAAATGTGTACGCAAAACCAGCTCATCGCGCGTGCCCAGATGTTCATCATGACCTGGGAACTCCGGAAAGCGAAAATTCCCAGGGTAAAAACGACCGAGAAAAACAAGGGGAAGAAGCAAAACTGGCCGAGCCATTCCGTGGTGGTCTCCTCATAACTGATGAACGTGGTCCACGTGTCGATATCCACTGTCACCTGTACGACATACTACTATTCACTTTTACTTAATATAGTTTACTGCTTAATACTATGTAGTTTTTCAACTATATGCATGTACGCAGCGAGAATAGAACTATAGAAAACTTTAAAATGCACACTATAATTAATATAACTACCTGCTATGTTGAACATCATTTGTATGACTTAAAAAACAACCAAATTCCACGCCAGCCAGCTCTGGCGTTCCTCGGGGGAGGCTTCCGTGTACAGTTGCGGGAGCTTCCAGCTTATGTAAACGAACCTCGGTCACGTTGCTATAGGGCCTATCTTTTACATCATTTCGTGGTATGTACGCAACGCTAGGTGTGTAGATCCCCTATTAGAAGAGGTTCGTTGGTCGGGTAGTGATTTATGATGGGCGAATTCGCCATGGAGTGTTGAGGTACTGCGGGTGGTAGGGTAGTTTGGTAGATACTCAAAAGGGCCTGACAACAACACCAACCGGGCAACCGCGTAGCCCACCGCCACGGGCATGGCGGCCCCTTCCACGGCGTCGTCGACCACGTCCGGCACGTCCGGGTCATCTTGTAAGTACGCGTCCCAATCCTGGTCCACCTCCACTTCCAGCACCTGCTCCCACGCAACTTTCCCTTTCTCGCCGATTTTCACGACCTTGTACATGAACCTTTTTTTCTTTCGTATTATATTGGTTTTCACGACCTTGTACATGAACCTTTTTTTTTCGTAATAAATATTGATTTTCACGACCTTGTACATGAACCTTTTTTATTTCGTAGTAATTATTCATTGTCACGACTTACTTTGTACATGAACCTTTTTTTCGTAGTATTGATTAATTCACGCACTTGTACTTTGCATAGTATCTATTTGTAATAAATACCTAGAGGACAGCCCTAGGCGTTGATTTTCATCGGTGTATAAGTTATTGAACCCTCTGAATAGTAATACCACGCAGTGTTAAAATATCACAAGCAACATAGCTCAACTCAACTCATAATAATATTCATGAACAGACCGCTCGACGGTCTCGAACAGAATGCGGGGCACGAAGTACGCGTACGGAATCAGCAGCGCCCACACGATCAGGCTGGGAAATTTCAGCCGGATGAGCAGAGTGGACGTGCAATCGCACAGTTTCAGGGCGAACCAGCCGCACAGCTCCCCCGTCAGAATCACGTCAGACAACAGGTCGTTCGCGAGTTCCTTTAGATTTTTTTGCGTTTTTTTATAATATCTATTACGTATATCATTCTTCTTAGAAGGACCTATATATATAGTATACGAAATTGGCTCAAGTCAAATAGTGATCATTTTTGATACACATTAAATATAGTGTAGTGGAAATAATAACGGCGACCGAAACTTAGAAGTCTCGTCGAGTCGTATTATAAAAAGACGAATAAATATCAATAGCACTATTATAGACCTTGCTCGCCTCTCCGTCCGCCCTGTTCCATTCTATTTCGTCTCGTTTTTGTTGCAGGACCCAAATCATAAAGCCAATTACAAGCGACGCGCAGAAAACGGTGGACAGCCAGCGGGCCACCGCCAAGTCCCTTATTTGGGACAGCAACACGTCCGTGCTGTCAATGACCCTTGTTTTTTTTTTTCTTCAGTTCACACACAACACGTTGATATCAATTCAATGTTTGTATTTATTTTTTTTTTCAAAATTTTCTTGTAATTATATCTGAATGACCCTGAAAATATGTAGACAACCCGCTCACGGAGCTCTCGGGGGTCGCCGCACTGAAAATTCTCTCGAGATTAGCGTCCGGTCCCCACCAACACTTTAGGACCCCCTTTGTTTCAATTGTGATCTTATGTGTTTCTATCATTTCTACAAATACACCAAAACAAAAAAAAACCTGGAACGTACGCATTACTACTATATTGAATTGAATGTACATTTTTGTACCTGTAGATCTAGAATGTATCAGAAAATCTTAAAGCATACGAAAAAAATCTTTGAATACGAAAATTTCGTTTCAAAAATTTCATAAAACTTTTAGGACGAACTTCTCCATGATCATCAAAATCAAATTCGTCATCCACAAGGCCATCAACCCGCTGCACATGTCGTTCAGAATCGACCAGGTCTGCATCTTCACCTCTCTTTTATATGACCTCTCTTTTCAATCCATTTGTTTGCACATATTATGTGATTTATACGGAGGTGATTGGATGTACTTCCTTAAATAATTATGGAATCAATTGTTTTTCAATATTTTTTGACACTGTGTACTTTTATATAATAAACTTTGATGGTGGGACCCACTTATAGTTTATAATACTTTGGATGATTTTTTACCCTGGAGTGGCCTGTCGTTGCGTAGATGTCACTGAAATGTATAAGTAATTTATTAATATAAAAAACTTTCTGTCTCGCCGAGTTGGCGCCGTAGAAGAAGGAGATGATAATGAACAGAAAACTCAGCAGGACGAAGGCGAAGTAGGTGGTTTCGTGCGGATCCGCTGTCCAGAGAATGTTCAAATTCCCACTGTTCAGGGCGGCGATTTTTTGGCGGCAGTCGAAGCTGAACCTAGATCATGTTGCTATAGGGCTTATCTTTTACACAATTTCGCGGCATGTACGCAACGCTAGGTTTTCAGAATTCCTAATAGAAGAGGGCCGTTGGGCGGGTGGTGTTTTGTGGTGGGTGGATTTTTTATAAAAAGTTGAGATACTGTGGGTGATAGGGTAGTTTGGCTAAGATACTCAAGGGGAGTCTGACAACAACATGCTCTAGCTGAACCACTTGCCGCAGCTGCGGTGCATGTAGTTTCTCACTTTCCAGAAATACGGGTGGTTCTCCACGTGCTTGTTAAGAGATTGAAAAGTCGGGGGCGGCTTGGCCGCCGCGGTCATCCCAAATTTTGCCACCGTGTCTTCGTAATTGTCGAACATTTTCTTGAACGGCGCTGAATTCCACTGCGCAACAATGTCCGCGGTCGCTTGCAACGCCTCCAGCTCTTTCTCGCGTTGTCGCGCTCTTTTACCAACGAAGGCTGTTCCCAGTGTTTTCGGTTTGCCGCTTTCTTCTACAGTTTTGGCTGCTGCCGCTCCATCTTTTTCTTCTACAGTTCCTGCTGCTCCTGCTGCTGCTGCTGCTGTTGCTGCTGCTGCGACCCCACTCGTTGCACCTTGTTCCCCACTAGCACCGGTTGTACCATCTTGCGATTCCAATAAAGACGCTTCCTCTTCGTCAATGGTTCCTGCGCTCCGAAAAGGATGAGAGGAACGGTCCTCTTCTTCTAAATACGAAGAAGACTCCTCTTTGGAGTCTTCTTCTTCCGCCTTTATGGGTACTTCTATGTAGGAGGAGCCTGTAGCCGTTGCTGATGACGACGAGGAGCCTTTATCATCTGCATAAAAGAAATTATCAGAATCTTCTTTATACGTTTTTCGTGTGTAGAAATTTTCGTTTTCTTCTCTCCGGGTCCCACCACTTGCGGATGATTCTGAGGCGCCTGATTCTTCTGCGGAAAAAACTTGCTCCACATGCGCATTCGGGTCCACCTCGAACCGTACTCCGCGTACCAGGAGTGTGGAAGCGCACAACAACAGCGCCCTCCTTTTCGCAACAAAAGCGTCCTTCTGCGAACGTACTTCTGCTGTGACCATGGGTTCTTTCTTATTATATAGGGTCGATTTCATTATGGATTTAATTTTTTTTGTATTATTTATATCATTTTCGGTAGTACTTCTATACCCTTATTCTTTTAATATCATACTGTTGAATACGACAACAAGAGTGCTGAATACGACAAGTGGGACCCTACGACAACCGCTGTTCGATGTCGCGGATAGTGGACGAAAGGAACACGATCTTGTGCAGAGTACGTTTTGTCGTACTATCAATTTTAACATGTAACATCCAAATCATTCTGGTTCTAACATAAAAACAACCCAACGCGCGCCAGCAACGATACACAGATTTCCAGTGATCAGAATTTTTTTGTTGCAGCAATATGTAATTTTCAGTGTTAGCTAACTTGCCACTTGGTATACGGTTGATCATAGGCAAGTTGCTTTTTCTTCAAGATTCATATGGTAAAAATGCTCTGTCTTTAATAGAAAATCCAAAGGAGTCCTCTCTCGAGTGTTATCATGTACATTATACGCAATCAATACACTGAAGACCATGCAAATAACTTGGAATTGATGTCTGACCAGTATTAATAGAAGAACCTAATAAATGATCAGCTGTCAAGCGCTTTTTGAAAGTATACGACATATTCATGCACACGAATAAATTTGAATAAAAAGAAAACGATACCAACACCCTATGTTTTGTTTTTTTTGAATCGTGGCCAAATTTATCTTTCTGCGAATCAAAAACGCCTCTAAAAAACATGGGATCGTGATATTACTTTCTATCAGCTCTCTTATTAATTCAGCAAATGAAATCAAAGCTCACACAATATTAGACGATATTATGCTCGGCCACACCTGCAACTCTACAAATAACAGTACGCATACCCGTTTGCAGCTCTGCAAATAGCCCGTCAAACATTGTTTTGTATATAAACGTTCGGAAGGATCAAATATTCTTGCAATGTGATCATATTAAGAACCCTAGAAAGGATTTAATGCGTGCAGATTACATTAGCTTTTTCAATTATCTTATACAAAAAAAACGAAGCAAACAAAATGTGTCTCATTCTGATCTCTCCCCTGCTTGGAACAATGTCATGCACCTATTAAAGAGGAATACAAATGTGAAAAATTTTATGGAAAAATTTTCTGTAATAAATTTTGGGGACGCAGTATATCGTATACACGAAAAGAAAGCTCAGAACTGTTAATCTACATTGATCTTAACATATTATGCGATGTAAATAAAAAGAAGATCCTAAAAAAAAAAGTAATATGATTGTTCCATTATGAATCTAAACAACGACCCTGTAGCGTACAGCGCTGTATAAATACAGATGCGGTCTATCATTTATTTCAAATAATATTATGGACAATCATTGCTACTTCTCACTGCAAAGAACAGTTCACCTCAATAATAATACTGACACAATATGTCTGAATATATCTGTAGCCGATGCTCCCCTATAACTAACAAGAATAAAAATCCAAATATTTTTATCAGTCGAGGCCGTCAATATCCATATTGGTGTTACAACACTCCATGTCGGTTGCTTCTTCCGCATCCGTCACTGTACCCCCCGGACCCGTCACTGCGTTCCCTACTTTCGATGGGTGATCGATCGGCGCCGCACTCTTAGGGTCCCCACCTTTCTCAGGCCCGCCCCAGATTGACGACCTCATTTTTTTTTATGAATATACACACACTATTACTACTTTCATATTATATGAATCACTATACGATATTATGTACTAATATAAATGAATACATGCAGCTAAGCAGCACTCTGAATACAACATCTGCATGAGCATTGTAAAGCTCAAATTATATAAACATGATAGCCTCAACAAGAAAGAAAAAAACCCGCAGCTCCGCAGGTCGCACGAAACGCCGCCGGTGAGACGCGAAAACTCGTTTTTCAGATGAGCCCACCATGTGGTCTTTTTAGCGCTTTCACCAGACGACAGCACCCAATTGTGCCTGTACGGCGTAATCATAATCGGCGCGCCACCGATCACCGGGCCGTTATCCTTTGGCTTCTTGCCCTTTTTAAAAAAATTGGTTGTTGTTTTTTTGGGGTTTTTTTCTATAATGCCATTTTCTTTATAATAATGTGCGCTCTGCCGGTATAGTATAGACCACATTTTCGATTTCTTTTTTAAAATAATTTCGGAAGAGAAAATGTTTGATTTGATAGGATAAGGCCGGGCGCTATCTATAGACTCTCTGCGGTAGCCGTAGAAGAGAAAATGTCAAATGGAGCACTATGATGGTATTTAAATAGTTTAAATGTAGCAAGTCAACTAGAAGACCTTCTTTATCGCCCTTTGGCGCGCCGCCTCGCGCTTCGCCTCGGCCTCCGCTATACGGGCTTTATGTTCCTCTTGCATCTGCTGTGCCCGCTTCACCTTGATATTTGTTATTATCGATCTAATATGATACGGACAACAACGGCTTATTATTGATGTTTACCGATAATATTTATTGACTGAGACACTGACCAATATTATACTAATTGGCTGCTCACTCCTTTGACAAAAAAAAATCCGACGACTGTTTTGACATTTAAGACAAGGACCGACATTTTAATAATATAATACGCTATTAGTTATCAATTATAATATGGAATGCGATTACCGCTCCTTGTTGCGCACAGTACTGCGCGTACACGGCGAACTGCTGCGCGTACGCAGCATACTGCTGCGCGAATAACATGTACTGTTCCGCGTGCTAATTTTTTCAATAATTTATTATGTTGTAATGTTGTTTGAGGGTAATACATTATGTTGTAATAATAAACATTTTTCTGCGCGCGTCAGCGCTTTCGCAGGCATTTATTTACAACTGTGGACTTGGAACTTCAATTATCTCTTCGTATATAGACTGTATACGCTTTCGAAATTATTATACAGTAAGAACCTCGGGCCCCATCGGCGGCGTTTGCCTTTTTTCTTCGTGCAAAGCGCTCGGTTGGGTCACGGTTGTCTGTTTTTGTTTTGTATACGAAATTACATTTTATAATATCAATATGTGCACCGATATATCTTTGTAGTGTGCATAAATATTATGTTTTATATTATACTCAGCTGTCAGCACTGCTAGTCATAGAAGAGCAAACAACTTGATGAGTCCTTTATTATACATTGAAATCCACCTTCAGCGTGCTAATCTTTTCCAGCGCGGGGGGAAGGGGCCCGGCCGGCGGGGGCTCTACTGGCATCTGTTGTTATTTCTTAATGTATAACAACATCAACCGACTACACGACCTGAAACTGAATCCGTCACAAGCGATATTTATTACAGAAGGAAAAAAATGTTATTAACTAAGGTGGTATCAATTTAATTATAATTTCAAATCAATTGTATTCAAACAACAAATACAATGATAATTACCTGTAAGGTCCCGTCCTCGTTTGCTTCCGTCGCCGAGACTAGCGGGGGCGGTGCTTCACTCTGCCCCTCTCCCGGCTGTTGTTTCACAACAAGCTGACCATCCGCCGGAGCAGCGGTGGAGGCCGAACTACCGATTCCCTGTGGGGTGGTGCTACCACCACCGATTCCCAGGCCACCAGTGACACCGTTCGCGGGCCCCCCTTTGGCGTTTGCAGCGGCACCACTCTGCCCCCCCTTTGGTTTCGCCACTCCTACACCCTGTCTTTTGCCTCCCGCCTCCGTGGCCGCGCCTCCTTTGTTCGAAGCGACGCAGGCTTTTGGTGGCGCCGCGGCTTTCATGCCTGCAGGAGGAACAACCTGCTGCTGCTGCGGATTATCACAGGCTGCTCCTCCGGCGGTTGTCGCGGTTGCCGCAACTGCTGTGGGTTGTTGCTCTTCTGAACCGGCCGAAGCTGCTTCGGACACCGCTGCTGCAATCTTCTCCGCCTCCTCTTTAGGAGCAGGGGGATGTTTTTTTTCCGGCTCCTCCTCCGTCTTTGCGGCCACTGACTTTTCAGTTGTTCCAGCATCGGAACTTGGCTGCTGTTGTTGCTGTGCGAAACTCGATGATATGACGCGGCGCTTCGCCACAGGGACATTCGGCTTTACCTTGGCCTTCGGAGCAGCCGCATTATTCAAACCGGAGAAAATTGGAGCAGATGTGCTTGCGGAAGAACTAGAAGCCGGACTTTGCGTCGACAGCGGTATTCGCGCGGGCGAGACCGCGGCGAGCGGGGCGGACTCGTTCATTCTTTCGATTTTTCCAGGTGCACTCCGATTACTGCTCGATGTTGCCGGCGTGGGATCCTCCACCAAAAGCTTGTTGTCTCCTCCCCGATCATCAGAATTGTACTCCCCCTGCACTATGCGAACGCGTTTCTTGGCGACAGGGACCACTGCTTTTTTCGGCTTTGCGAAGCCACAACTCGTCAATTCCCCGAGCGGCGCTGGCGCATGAGCGTCGACGGGCTTGATGTCGGTGATGATCTGGGCTGGCTGAGGAGGGGTGGTGGTCCCAGCCGCACTAGCAGCCGCCTCGGGCCCGGGTTCGTTTTTGCCACTGGCACTTGTGGGAGCGTCCTGCTGCGCACCTGCGGAGGCACTTTCGGAAGGTTCGGGCAGATCCGCCCGGGGACTACTGCGGACTGTTTCGCCCCCGCCAAAGCGTAGTCCGGTCAGATCCAGCGGGATGTCGAAGTCGGCCGACGCTTCGCGGCTGTGCGCGGGTGTGGGGTTGTTTGCAGCGGGCGGGTCCCCCGTAATCATTTGGGTGTCTAAATTTTCTGCAATCGTTTTCGCGTTTTCTTCCGTGTCTTCCCGTGGTGCCTGTAAAGGAAGCTGGCTCGGAAAAGGGGGCTGTGGTTGCGGCCGCGGTTGTGGAAAGGCTTCGTCGGGGTCTGCTGCCACGTCGGCAAAAGGCTTTTGTTCCGCAACTTTTGTCTGCTCAACACTATTATCGTTCTCCGCAGCGGCCACAATGTCATTATTCCCCACCGCACCGGACCTTTTTTCCCCGCTTTCTTTTTTCGGCACAGAAGGACCTGTTGTTGTTGCTGCTGCTGCTTCTTGCGAAAAAGAACGAGCTGCAGTGTCACCCTTTTCCTCGATGGTTTCTTTCTTTTCTGAAGTCGTGGCGATTTCTTCTGAGGAAAGCCCGTCGGTGCTCCTCTTCTCCTCGGGAACCTCCCTGCTTTCTCCGCTCGAGGAGGATTTTTCCCCACCTGCGGCAACGGCCGCAGTTGCAGACGTAGCCGACGCAACGCTGGAACTGGGGGGACCGCTGGAAGCGACGACTGCTTCCTCGCTGCTACTGGAAACGCTGCTGCAGATCGAGAAACCATGCGAATCCCGTCGGTACAACCTGCCCGGCGACAATCCTCCTCTTGCCTGCTGGCCTACATCTTCCTTCAGGACTTTTCCGCCAGCAGCGGTTTTTTCAGTCGCACTGTTTTCTTCTAAGTCGCTGCGTTGGCTACTACTGCTACTGCGCTCCTCCTCCTCCTCGCTACCATTGCAGGAGGCTTTCTCAGGTTCATCATGTGGCACAACAACATTTGGCGGCTCGTCCCCAGTGGAGGAGCCCTCCTCGGCACCGCTGCTGAGGT
>Ga0099797_100970_pt1 | contig 16472 bp, 8 predicted proteins | sample Uncmet_Sort48C_1_FD_89871 | JGI IMG/M metagenome (GOLD analysis project Ga0099797, IMG submission 89871) | Marine eukaryotic communities from CALCOFI LINE 67, Pacific Ocean - C012_Sort48C_1 | ecosystem: Environmental > Aquatic > Marine > Oceanic | place: Pacific Ocean: Monterey Bay | collected...
GCCACTAACTATCCGTATTATTGGCAGTGTTGTTCATGTTAAAAAACGCCTTGTTATGTTGCAGTATATCTTTGATCTAATGCTGCATGAGCAACATATTGATTTGAACGGAAAAACACCAAATTTATTAGAAAGGTGTTTTAAGCAAGATGAATGGTTGCACCATTTAGTGTATTCACCATGCGTTGAGGATGCAAATCAAATCAATATAGACTCTGCGTCTACACCATTGTACAGTACAGCTACGCCCTTTTATTTTCGTGAAGAAGTCATTTTATCCATATTTTTGTCGTGGGTGAAATGCTTCAATACAAATTACAGCAAAACAAATAGCAACGCTGGAGTTAGACATTCTAAAAAGAAAAACGAAAGGGAAAAACTAATACCAGTAGCATTTGCATTATTAGAGCAGTTTTACATATGTTTCTCCTATTTCAATCACCGGAACAACAAACAACGCACAGCAAGGGATCAGCATATTCATGAATATTTACGCACTGCCTTAATTTGCCACGTATATTTAGATGTATTTGAAATATGTTTAAAACATATTGTAACAACAAACATGAATAATCAAGATTACGAAAGCACGATATATATGTTTTACAATAAGTTTTTGACAATGGTGCTATTAGACAGCGAAGAAACAGAAGAAGAAGAGGAGGAGGCGCTTATAAATAAGTATAGTAGCAAAACGAACCGTGTTCAGCATGTTGAGCACCATAAGAATGTGTCGTTGTTAGAATGTTTAAGATTGAATGTAAATATTCATGGCCTGATACTAATTATAAAATACATAAATGTATTTATTGACTACAATGATGTTCACGATAATGATATAGTGGGAGAAACAAATAAAGGAAAACGCGTGAAATTGGAAACAGCTATTATTCATATTTTAAATATATATGTCAACGTCACAAATAGTAGTAGTAGTAGTAGTAGTAGTAGTAGCAGCAGCAGCAGCAACAACAATAGTCACCATGTTCGTTCTAACAATCGTAACGATTCTGGTAGTGACAAACATTATGGAAATAATGCTGGGGATACAATGGGGAAATGCTTCGCCACCGATCATCTTCTTAGCAGTATGTACATATTTATACCAGCGTTGTTAACATTTATGAAAGCAGTATTGTTAAAATCACGCACTAGCCGCCAAACAATTGGAATGCCATTAGGGTCACCCCTGCACGATAATATGATGGGAAATGTTACTATGATTGAGAACATAACCGATTGGATACACAAAGTGATATACCGGCTAGAAGAATCAAACCAAATTGTTTCAAATACAAGTGGTGACGCAAACAATCGTAGCAATTTTATTGTAAATAAAGGAACACTTCCTTCGCATATATTATCAGAGATGCTGAAGACTTTAATCAACAGTACATCCACAATTTTACTAGGCGCAACTGTCAAGCCATCTGAAGACACCAATGATATTATTGGTATTATACGAAAAAACGTTGATGGCGTTAAGATTTCAAGCAGCAATAATAATAATAACACCGATGGTGCAAAATATCCAATAGTCGTTGGAGCCGGTGCATTTTACGACCAAATTGCTGAATGCACATACGATTTGAAGTTAACCCCACAGGACACTGATGACACCAACAGAAATATGTTAAAATATTTAATTCATTTGCACGATCATATCCAATCGCCATATTGTCTTAGCAATGGTATAGATAATAATTTAACTTTTAGAAATTGTTGTATTAAGCAAATGGAAACAGACGAAGAGATTTTAGAAGATATTATTACGAAAAATCCAATGGTTAAAAAAGACGATTTAATAAAAGCAAGTTGGATCTCATCACCCAGACCATTGTTTTTAAGTCGCAGTAGTTTTTACAACAAGCAAATGTATGATGAAATAAACCCAATCCTACCAAGGTTGAATGTAGACGAAGACGTAGATTACAAAGATTTAAATGGTAGCAGCGATCCATTGATGATTAGTATGAAACATCAATATTTTCACTTGTCGAAGCGTTTGGTTATATCTGTGCGTATTATGAGTATGATGAATTTCCCATGCTACGGCCCCGTACATGTACGCTTAGCATTATCAAACACATCCGTTTTAACAGTATCACCCACTGGCATTCAACATACATTTGAAGGAACGTTATTGCCGCGAACGACATTGCAATGGGATACCGTGTTTTATGTAGAGTCGTTTGATGACGTAAGCGTTACACCGTTAGTAAAAATTGCATATGTAAAAACTTGTGATCCTACTAGCAACAACAATGCTATTGGCGATAGCACAGAAGGCAATGGTGGGAGTGATGGTAGTGCCAATAATGAAGAAACCACTATTGAAGAGGAATATTATGATGATAGTGAATTGGAAGAGAACACTGATAACGAAGGCGATGATGTGCCGCAACAGTACATTGCATTAAAGTGTGAAAAATATTATGTAGCAAAATGTAATTTTATTACAAGAGGTCCGAACTGGGTCAAAAACTCAACAGAGTCCTTTACGTCACTTTGGATTCGTTTAAACAACGTATTTTTTTCTTATGGAGAAGCTCATGTTCACAGCGAGCGAACAAATACACCGGAAGAAGTATTAGCGTTACTAGCATGCTGCTCACGTAAATATTTTCGTTATCTAGGCGTGATACCGACAGGCCGGAACATGACTGGTGGGGGATTCATTGGTACTACGTGTGAGAATCACTGGCTTTTGTTTACAGTCACTATTGTAAAAGATATTTCATTTGATGATGCCAACAGCAACAATGCTAGTAGTAGTAGTAGCAGCAGCAACAACATTAATAATGTTAATAACACAAATCACGTGGCTATTGGCAGCAACAGTAGTTTTAATAATACAAATATATCCCCAGTACAAATGGAAATGCTCAACAAAACATTTTCGCTGCCACATTTGGAATACATTAATAATACAAGAATTTTCAACGACAATGATAACAAAGACCAAAGCAAAAGCAATAAACATCAACGTAGTAGTGGGGAAGGCATTAACGTATGGAAAGCGCAATTTGAATTTCGTTCTGATAGTAGCCATGTTTTAAATCGAATAAAAGGCAAACATGCATTTTCGAATGATAACTACGGAGGTAGTTTTTCTACATTTATTGATATAATATCAAATGGCTTGTTTCAAGTATCTTTGCAAAATTCAAATTATGAAAATACAATTGCAACCACGGAAGATGAAATATTTTCATCATTATCAAAAAACAAACATGAGTTGGTTTACGAAGTTGATCGTGTAAACAAAGTGACAAAGCATTTCGAACCTGAAAATTCTAGCAGCAGCAGTAGTAACAGTCATCACCATAGTATGCATCAAAACAATGCATTGTTCCGAAGCGAAATGTTGGATCATACGATCGAAGAGGAGGGAAATGCTGAGGATTCTATGGATAATTTATTGTTCGTAGTAAACGAGTTTCGCAGATAACTGTGTTACGTGTAATATAAAGTGTGTTAAAGTGTAAAGTTAACTGTGTTACGTATATGCGACGGTATGATACGTCGTATTGTTGTTGTGTAGATTTGTTTCACATTTTACTGAAACCTTAATTTGAATCTACACTGTTGGTTGTTGGTGAGATCGATTTTACTGGAGATCAAGTGTCAAGTGTCAAGTGTGTATATTATACGACGTATATATATGTATTCTTTTTTAGAGAATTTTTACGCGATATATATATATATATATCTAGTTTAAAATCAAATTGAGTGTTGAGTGTATAATATACTCTCACACTCAACACTCATTTAAAAAACTCTTGTTGTTTGTTGTTGCACAGTGCTTCCCTCTTCTCTCTCGTTATTTTGCTCGTCAGAAAAATATGCTTCAGTGATTCCATACTCCATACATATGTACTCTTGTATAAATATTTATGAGTGTTAAGTAAAATTATATTCATATACATATATATATTCATACACATATATATATCTCACGCCGATGCATTAATATACAATATATATTATATATATTTAAAACAGCATAGATTCATCGTCATCGTTTTCCATTACCGTGTTCCTTTCCATTTCCGCTATACGTAATTGTGCACATATACTTTTAGCACTATTTGGATTATTACTGTAACGACTACCTCTGTTTCCATTGTCAGAGGATAATAATCGCGCAGTGTCCGGAACAATGTTCTCCACATATGATTTTCGTTGTTTTCGTGGCGCAGAACATACTTGTTCTTCCATGCGCTGTTGCCGCAGGTGTTGATTATTAAACCGTGGTGTTATTAAGGGCATACCACCATTTAACATATCATCGTCGTCACTGTATTTACATTCATAATTCATATTGTTGTGTTTTTTACTACTATTATTTCTATTACCAACCGCATTATTGGGATCGTTGCTATATGTTTGCTCATCATTGCATTTGTATTCATACGATGATCTATTTGTAGCATCATTCAACGCCGTTTTTCTTCGCTTGCTACTTCTGTGACCGCTACTACCGTCACCTATGAAAGTGGAATATTTTCTCCTTGCATAAAAAGATTTTAACGCACTTACAGAGTCAGTGTTTTCAACCCGTTGGGATAAACTTCTTGATCTTGACATAATTATTCCGCTGCAAATAATACCAATAAATCTTCCTGTACCTCTTCAATGCATGCAATCGTAACAACGCCAACGTAACAAATATTTACAATAATATAATAGTAAATGAAAGAAGAATTTTATAATAATGAGCAATCTCTATTACTATTGTTATCAGTGTTATTATTATTATTATAATTAGGAGCAATCTCTATTCGTATTGTTATCAGTGTTATTATTATATTATTATAATTATGAGCAATCTCTATTCGTATTGTTATCAGTGTTAATTTATTTATTATTATAATGATCAACTTATAACGTTTCGATTATAATTATCTACATATCGATGATCACAATATACAAGGACACACTATGGAATGTTCACACCGTTGGTTCGTCGTAGTCTAAATGTTCCATTAAGTACAACCAAACGGAGGCATCGATTTTTTGAAAGTTCGTAAATTACCTGCTATTTATATGCTATTTGAATGTGAAAAAAAGTGCCATTTTGATAGGCATGGATTAGCATGCTGTGCTGATGATAAGAATGGATAATAAGATGTATAATAAATTTCAAAACAATAAAACCAATAACAATAGCAGTTGTCACGGGGGTGTTGTTAATGCTATTCGCCTGCTAAAAGTAGAAAGGTTGATACTCAGGGTACACCGAAATTCCAAAAATGCAGGAAACTATTGATAGAAATATCCGCACACATCATCTTGATAGGAATATAACTTATATTAGCATACACTAATAAGTCAACACGATCAACATTTCTACTTTTAGCAAAGGAATAGCATTAACAACAGCATATATATTGATCGAAATATCCGCACAAATCATCTTGATAGGGAATATAACTTATATTAGTATATACTAATAAGTATATATGATCAACATTTCTACTTTTAGCAAAGGAATAGCATTAACAACAGCATATATATTGATCGAAATATCCGCACAAATCATCTTGATAGAGAATATAACTTATATTAGTATATACTAATAAGTATATATGATCAACATTTCTACTTTTAGCAAAGGAATAGCATTAACAACAGCATATATATTGATCGAAATATCCGCACAAATCATCTTGATAGAGAATATAACTTATATTAGTATATACTAATAAGTATATATGATCAACATTTCTACTTTTAGCAAAGGAATAGCATTAACAACAGCATATATATTGATCGAAATATCCGCACAAATCATCTTGATAGAGAATATAACTTATATTAGTATATACTAATAAGTATATATGATCAACATTTCTACTTTTAGCAGGCGAATAGCATTAACAACAGCATATATATTGATAGAAATTAGAAATATCCGCACAAATCATCTTGATAGAGAATATAACTTATATTAGTATATACTAATAAGTATATATGATCAACATTTCTACTTTTAGCAGGCGAATAGCATTAACAACAGCATATATATTGATAGAAATTAGAAATATCCGCACAAATCATCTTGATAGAGAATATAACTTATATTAGTATATACTAATAAGTATATATGATCAACATTTCTACTTTTAGCAGGCGAATAGTATTAACAATTTATAATAATAATAAATATGATAATTATTGCTCATGTTGTAGTGTTGTAGTACACCAGAGGTACACAACACACAACAACAACCACTACACTACGCCACTTTTACAGCTGTTGCTGCGGATCTGTAGCTATAGTTGTAATGTTGTAATAAACATCTGAAAGTGGCGGACAATACCAAACACACCTGAAAGACTTTACATTGAATTATTTTATTACGGTATTCACCCCCTCCTTGCTGGCACATTGATTTGTATTGGCGGAAACGTAAGAACATGATGATATCAAAAGGTAACGCAGAGCAAACTGAAACAAGTCGTTCTGGCGCCAAAAACAAAAATAATAAGAACGACAACATCCATCGCATGATGATTTTTGAATCTGGGCTGGTGTACGCAGCCGCAGTAAATGGCGATTCTGTGTTGTTAGAACCACATTGTTTAACATTTACGTATGTACTACGAAACGGTACTTTTACGCAACATGTATCAAAATACTCTCCAAGGCAGACTCATTACCTTTTAAAAAATGCTATTTTATTTAAAAATACACACATAGCTTTATCAAACAAGAACAATAGCACGGAGGAGGACTTTGTGCCATTTTTTTGTCCAGATATTTTCACATTGTTAAATATACCCTTTCGCACAACCTATATAGACTCAGCAGGCAGCGACGAGAAAAGCAACACGAGCAACGAGAATCCAATAATCGATAGAATACACTGGCCAAAATACATGACATATAAACAATACTGTACAATAAATAATGACGATGAATCTACTACTATTTTGTCTACGGATGGTTTTAGTAAATTATCTTTATCACCCCACGAACAAATTGTACATGTGTCTTACCCATTTGTAATACCGGATTCAACTGAAAGCATACCTTTGTTACCTGGAAATTACAAGAACAAACAACCAACAACAAAGATCTACCATATACATGTTAATCACATTTTTCCAACCGACATCTGCCCGAAGATGTTTCAACATCCGTATAATATAGCAAAAGATTTATCAGATTCGACACTGTCAGAGGGGAAGGATGACCACGAGGAGGATGAGGACAACATCGGTAGATTGAAACCGTTACATGTAGTCGACGTCTTGCTGCCAAAAGCAACTAATATAAATGACGACGAGTACAAATTAAATTTATTAGATTGGCATGATGTGCGTCGTTGTGTTAGCCCATTAGGCTTATCATGGAAAGAAGAATGTGTTGAACTAGGCAAAAATGTTATGCCATTAAATGTACCCACTATTGAACGGGTGCTGGTGGAATGGACCAGTGACCACACAATATGGCTTAGCGAGAATAAACCAAAAGCTCGTAAACAGCAGCAGGAGGAGGAGGAGGACAGTATCAACAGACGTTTTCCTACCGTAGAATACGGAGTGTTACTTCATAGCAACAACGCATTTTTAAAAGTTATATATCAGAAAGGATTTCATAATAGTGACAATGGCCACATTCACGAATATTTAATGCACACCAATGCATTTTTTAACACGTATACATGTTTGGCATGCAAAGACGAACACAAAGATGCGATAAGGTACGTGCAGCGTCTTCATCGGCACCATGAAGCATGTATGACATTGCAAATTGATTCATTCATAGGAAAAAAGGAAAAAAAGATGACAACAGGCACAGAAACAAATAAAAACGAAAATTCTAAAAATGTTATTGACAAGTTGAAGTATGAAGATTTAGCAAACGTGCCTTTACCAATACATGATATTGCCATCAAAATGAAATTACGAGATCAAGAAAAAGAGCATTTATTACAAAAGATTGAAAGATATCGCATGAAGCAACCAGATATCGATATGGTATTACAGCAAACACGACGTTTTATTGAGCGGCAAAAGTTGGAGGAACCACGGTAAGCATTACAAAAGTTTAATATGCAAAAATATTAATAAACTTAATTTTAAAAAAAAATACCAATTGGTACCAAGGTACGAAGTACGTATCAAGTAGTGTTGTTTTTTTATATATCATATATTAAATCAATTATATATATTAATATTGATACACTTTTTTTTTATTATAAATTATAATTTTCTTAAATATACACACTATTTATATTTAAAACGTTTATTTTTCAAAAACACCACCTTTTGTAAAAAAATATTTTTTAAAATAATGGAACCACTTGGTGTTGGGTATGGAAAATTCCTACCAAGTTACTCTAGTAATAAATACTTTGGAGACACATCGTTTTGAGTGTGTTTTTTATTTTACTTTTTGTAACATGGGGCATCACACCCAAATTTCATCCGTATCTTCCTGTTTTTCCATTTGTTGTTCGTTATGGACTACACTCTTCTTACTTAATGTATTCTCAACAAATAAGGTGTTCACATCTACAACACGATTTCTATTATAGTTTCCATCGGTATTGGAAATGATTTTTTCTGGCGATGGGTATAGTAGATGATCAACGATATCATTTTCATCAATTAGCGTAGCAGGTAAAACAACGCTAGTAATTGTTTCATTATTAAATTTGCGCGACTCGCCATTGGGATCGCCATTGGGGTAAGTGTTATAGTTACTACTGCTAGCACTTGTACTACTTGAGTAGCTTTCATTATTGCTGGAATAGCTTTCGTTACTATTACTAGATCGAGGTGATAATAAAATAGAGGTTGGTCTCCTTTCATTGATCTCAACCGTGCTACTATTTAATTCATTATTAATTTCCATGAAATCATTGATAATTTTCCTTGCACGGTCACTAGTTTCATTCGTATCTACAACACTTTTTAATGTATCTTCTAAATCATTCATCATAAAACGTAAGTCTTCATTTGCCTTTGTTGTTTCGTTGTTTTTACGGTTTGTATATCGTAATTCAAATTCTTGTGCGACCATACCAGCATTTAGTGTGTCAATAATTCGATTTTGATACGCTACTTTGTTTTCTAAAGTTTTATTAGTACTAAGCAAATCAGCGATTAACGATTCGTTTTGGGAATTGCTATTCTTTGTAGTACCACTTTCCCCACTTGTTGCTTCTAATGTTGTGCTATCGGCTGTTTCATTTATGTTATTCAACATAGAATCATCATAATTAGTATCGGTTGCATTGCCCTTATTGCCCACCATACTGTCGTCTCTTGTAGGTTCCGATGATGATATGTTGTCATTTTCTACAATTTTCACACCGTCGTTGCAAGTATTGTTAATCCGCTCTAACGTGTTGTTTAAAAAATCAGCAATATCGTTTTCTTGCTCTAATAATTTATAATGATCAATTTTTCTTAAAAACGTGGGCCCAGATTCATTAGAATGCGTGTTACTGCCTGTTGTTGTTGATGGCATTAAATTCACCATTTCGTGGTGGTTCGGTTCTATATTTTTTATTGATGCTGTTAATCCTTCTTCCATTGGATGGGCGGGCCATGATGGAATTGTAACGGGTTTTATAGTATCAATTCCATGGCGTTCCTGTTGCTGTTTCATTGTAATAGGTATTAGCGATACTTGGGGGGATGACACGTCTATTTGGCTCACTTTGGCAGTAGCATTTATATGAGAATGGTTGTTGCTTCTGCTCTTACTACTGTTTATATTGTCATTATCGCTGTGTGATGGTTGTGGTGGTGGAGATATTGCAATTTTATCTGGTGATGCCCAATTCCATTTTGCGCTAATAGATGTATTGTTTGAATGGGCGGCCCGAGTGTCATTTCTCGTTCTTTTTTGTATACGATTGGTTTCCCCCCGAATAATGGATTTTGTCTGTTTTTGTTTTTGGGATGTCAATTTCCTAGTATTATTTTTTTTAACTTTTTGTTCTTCTATATCTCGCATAAGCTCTGCTACGATTTGTTTGCTCGTTTTTACTTTATATTCCACCTTTTTAACAGGTAGTATAGCATGATTATCGTCAAAACCATAATTAGTAGTAGTATTGGAATTAGTAATTTGTGATGGCGCACTTGGTGTTCTATCCTTTTTAACTAATGGTAGCGAGCCCATGTCATCCTTGGCTTCATAACGAAGTATTTCCGTATCGTTAACCGTTTCCTGCATAGAATTTGGCAGTGCAGCTGCAGCTGCTACTTGCCTATCGTCTTTGTCTTCATCATTTTCTGTCTCTGTTTCTTCCTCAGTCGTTCGCAATTCTGGTATTGTCGGCAACTGGTCCAACACTATCCCATCTTCGCTAACTGGTGGCGAGATGGATTCATGTAGTCTATGTTCTAATGCTGGGGAAGAGTAAATACCACTATCACCATATTCATCTTCTATATCTTCAATTAAAAATATGTTCTTTTGCATCTTATCGCGTTTTGATTTTGTATCGTGGGCATTGACAATTGTGTTGTTTTTGTATTTACTCTGTACATGATTTAGATATTTATCAGTGACGAGCTTCTTTTTTGTTGGGTTTGTCGGCGCGCCTTCCTTCTTTTTCTCATTTGCATTTATTGCTTTATTGTCTATATTTGGATCTTCTGATAAATTGTCTAAAAACAATTGTCTATATATAGATGTGTGTATGTGAGTGTGCGTTGTATGGTAATCTGTCAGTATTTTAAATGATATATACATATATGTAGTCTTGTTATACATACACTAAGTAGTCACCACCATGATGGCTTTCAATTTCATGCTCTTCAAAATACACTACCTTTTCTTCGTCGGCGTAATCACCATCATTCACTTTGTGTATATTATTAGTTTGAACCACATTATTTTCATTATCTTCCTGTTGTTCTTGTTCCTTTAGATCCTTTAAAAATTGTTGCCTATGTATGTATGCATGTCTATGTTAGGTATTATACACCAGAGAACGTAACAAAGAATTTCGATTATACTTACACTAAATAGTCACCCCCATGATGGTCCTCAATGACGTCCTCATCAAAATGAACTTTTTTATTATTCTTTATTGTGTTGCTAGTATCGTTATGTTTTTTATCGGCATTGGTTGTTCTTTCATCCCTGCTTTTGTTACTTGTATTTTTATTTTGTAAATTACCGTTTTCTTGTTGATCTTTTGTATTAAAACTTGCGTCTACTTTTATTACCTGGTGTAATTTGTTTGTTTTTGAATCATATGTATACTCTCTGAGGTAAGCAGTTCTTGAATTTTTACGCTTCGATTCTTTTTCCAGATCTTTCGTTAACATTGTTTCTAATTTCCGTTTGTCATCTTCTACGTCTTTTTCTTCCAACTGTTTTAAAAATTTCTCAACAAGGTAATCGCCTTGTATATTAAGATTCATGATATATTACGCGAAAGATTATAGAATGCGCACAATGTTAGATGTTAGTAAGACTTGTATACCACGTGCATCGCATGGAGTCTAAAAATGATCAACGATATAGATGAAAGAAAGAAGCAACTTACCACCATGATGTGCTTCGATTTCATTGTCATGAAACTGTACTTCCTTGTTGTCCATGGTGCATGTATATATAAACAGTATGACAATAATCTACAAGCCAGCTGTTTCCCCGCCCCCCTTCGACAACTAAATTGCAGCAGACGAGGTGTAGATTGTTCCTTCACGTGCTTGATGTGTCATGTGTCATATGTCATATGTCATATGCCATACTCCACAGTTTTACAGCTATGTGGTATGTTCCAGTGGTGTGGTGGTACCCCTATAAAACAATCGTATACTTATACGGCTACTGTTTCATGATATTCTTCAAACGTTCACTCTCAAAACGTTTATCCTTAAAGAGACTTAAACGGTCTATAATGCAAGACATATTTATGTAGGCTCGCCATTTCCCCCCCATCTATGGTTAAGGTTTATATGGTTTTCACTTTCGAATGGAATAGTAGAGTCGCAAAATTATAAGAAAATACGAAAATACCATATATTTATTATTATTTATCACTATTCATTATTGATTTTATTTATTTATATTAGTAATATTATCACTATTCACTATTGATTTTATTTATTATTTATTAGTAATATTATCACTATTCACTATTGATTTTATTTATTATTTATTAGTAATATTATCACTATTCACTATTGATTTTATTTATTATTTATTAGTATTATTATCACTATTCACTATTGATGTTATTTATATTATTATTATTTATCACTATTCATTATTGATTTTATATTTATTATTAATATTATGACTATTCACTATTGATTTTATTTACATATATTATTATTTATTATCACTATTCACTATTGATGTTATTTATATTATTATTATTTATTATCACTATTCACTATTGATTTTATTTACATATATTATTATTTATTATCACTATTCACTATTGATGTTATTTATATTATTATTTATTATTATGACTATTCACTATTGATTTTATTTATATTTATTATTTATCACTATTCACTATTGATGTTATTTATATTATTATTATTTATTATTGATTTTATTATTTATATTTATTATTTATTATTAATATTATGACTATTCACTATTGATTTTATTTATATTATTATTATTTATGACTATTCACTATTGATTTTATTTACATATATTATTATTTATTATCACTATTCACTATTGATTTTATTTATTTATATTATGAATATTATCACTATTCACTATTGATCATATTTATTTATTATTATAATTCTAGCAAGCACGACTTGCGCTGGTTTGAGGACCGTTGGCATGGTGGAAACAATCTGAACGCTGGTGTGTATATGGTAATCAGTGAAATTTGTTACCGTAGTGGTGACGGTGCTTTTGTCGAACTTGTCCCATTCTTGAAAAGTACACGAAGGATAGTGCAGCAACAGCATTCTATACATGAGCGAATGTGCTCACTACAGTAATATTTCGATATAATGGTGTAACGAAAATTTTTTTTATGAGAAATTGGTGAAAAATATACATTATGAGACAGCTGAACAACAAAAAACACTTATTACTATTACATTTATTATTACATGACATATGACATATATATTATTATTATTATTATATGTACAGTAAATCACTACGCACCACATTATATTAACAATATGCACATGGATGAAACATCACTTGCGTGCATTAAACTCACGCATACTTTCTGACATCTTTCAGTGGTACACAGTTTTGGCCTGGTCAAACTGTTTATTGTATATTTTTCCTGTTTTCGTTGATCGTACACACAAAAGTATTATTGTATGGTAATCACCAACATAGTAAGATTTTCGTAGAATCAAAAACATTAACACACACACACATACACAAAATCATACACACGCTATGCCAAACGGTAGATTAACAGCTACAACTGCCAATTCCAGTGATACTTCTTCACGTAGCATGACACGTAAAGAATTCTTAAAGTTCAAACAAACGATTAAGCAACAAGCAAAATATTATGTACGGGTAACATTATGCGTTTCGGTATGTATATTGGGAATTGCATATGTAAGCCATGCAGTTTACAACAATGTTGGTAGTAATTATAGTAACGATGACTACAACTCATTACACAATCAAGTAAGACGGCTAGTTTCAAATACGACAGAAGCAGCAACAGAAATTTGTATGCCAAGTGGAAAACCGGCGCAACGGCATGGATGCAACGATTTTAGTGGATACCCACCATTCACGAAAACTGGATTGCCGATGGCAGTGAGCCCATATATTAATGGAGGTGTAATCTTGTACATTTTAGGTACTATGTACACCTTCATGGGATTAGCAGTTGTATGCGATGAGTATTTTGTTCCTGCATTAGAAGCTATAATTGAAAAGTACGACATCAACGATGACGTTGCCGGGGCTACATTGATGGCGGCTGGTGGGTCTGCACCAGAATTAGCGACGTCGCTTATTGGTACGTTTGTTGCTAAAAGTAATGTTGGGTTTGGTACAATTGTTGGAAGCGCAGTATTTAACGTTTTGTTTGTTATTGGTTGCTGTGCAATATTTTCAAAAGAAGTGTTGGAACTAACGTGGTGGCCATTGTTCAGAGACAGCATTTATTACGTCATAGGATTGCTTGCATTGTACCTCCTATTTGAAGTCAGTAGTAAAAATGTTATTTCCACATGGGAAGCCCTCGTTTTGTTTGGGTTATATTGGGGATATGTTCTTATTATGGCATACAATCAACAGTTAAAAAAATGGGTGAACAGTAAGCTTAACAAAAATGCAGCTGCAGGTACCAATGGTGCGTCGGGCGAGAAAGCAAGTGACTACGTTGCAGAAGGGAAAGTGTCGCCAAAAGAGGGTGTGCCAGCGAAAGCAAAACCAGTGGAGAAAGAAATTACAAATATTATGACGAGGCCAGCTCATTTTCGTGCAGGCATTTTGCATTTAGTGTTGAAAGATCAAGATCCGCACGAACAAGTACGTATCAAAGTTGTCGCAGAAGTTATCGGGGATGTGAAGGAAACATTTAAACAAATCGATGACGACAACAATGGTTATATTGATGTGGATGAATTTGCGGCATTAATTAACAGAGTGACAGGCAACGAGGTGACAATGGACATGGCCAAGGAGCAAGCGCAGCAAACAATCACAGAAATTGATTTAGATGGCGATGGTCATATTGACTTCGAGGAGTTCAAAGCATGGTATTTAGCTAGTGAAACACGTGTTATGGCAGATGTACACAAAGCATTTTATGAGTTGGATTATACAAAAGATGGAATGATTGAGCTGAAAGAGTTCAGAAAGGTCATCGTGTCTATGGGCATGCAAGATTTTTTGGATGACAATGCAATCGTTGAAGCATTAACGTACTTCAAGACGAATGAAGATCCAGAAAAACCAAATAAGATTTCATTTGAACAGTTCCAAGGATGGTACAAACAAAGTATGTTATGGCAAAAGCAACAAGAGGAAGGCAAACACGATGCGGAACGCGAGGAAGATGGCGAACCACTAACATTGGAATGGCCGGAAAGTAACATGGGACGTTTGACTTTCATTTTGTGGGCACCTATCATGGTTCCTCTGTATTTTACCATACCAGATTGCCGTGATAAAAAATTAGCAGCGTATTTCCCTGCAACGTTTTCCCTTTCGATTGTATGGGTTGGTATCTACAGTTATTTGATGGTATGGTGGGTAACAGTTATTGGGGATGTATTCGAAGTTCCTATTGTTATTATGGGCTTAACGTTCTTGGCGGCAGGTACAAGTGTTCCAGATTTGCTTACATCGGTTATTGTTGCAAAACAAGGACATGGTGACATGGCAGTGTCCAGTTCCATTGGTAGTAATATCTTTGATATTCTAGTTGGTTTGCCCGTGCCATGGCTGCTGTATTGTATTGCAAATGGAGGTGAAATTTCAGTAGGCGGAGGTGTGATGCGTGAAGAATTCTTTTACAGTGTTGGATTTTCATTGCTTCTGTTGATATGCATGCTAATTTCAGTAGTCTGTGTTATTGCCGCAAGTGGATGGAAAATGACAAAATCGTTAGGTTACGCTATGTTTGCGTTATACGGTGTCTTTGTTGTTGTAGAAATAATACGTGCGTACACTTAAAAAGACACACTCCTCTGCAGAAATATTCTTTGCCAGAACACAGGGAAACGCAGAAACGTATTTTACCCAGGTACCAGGTAATAAAAGAGGAAATAACCCTAGTCACTCATATTGTACTTGTCAGTGTGGAATGTGGAAAATAGACTATAATTTAAATATCAATACGCGTAAGTTTACATAAAATACTTTGAGTGATTTATTTTGAAAAAAAAATTTTATAAAAATATTTTTTTAAAGATAATAGTATCATTAATAATAATTTTTTAAAATAATTTATGATTTTATAAGTAACACGTACAAATTCCTACACTCTAAAAGAATAAAGTTGCCGTAAAATTTAACTATCTCACTATAAAGTGTTAATAAATCTTCTCAAAAGAAATATTAATAGAGGTAGATAGGTCAGCCTTCTGATGAAGATTAATAATAATAATTATGCGCGTATTATATTTTTTATTTATTCTCATGATAATTCCAACCTCTCTATGGAATACAATAACTGAGTTCCTTTAGTCGATCATACTTTGCGTATCAATACGTCCTCAATAAGGAAGTATCGAAAGAGGTACATCGATAATTTTAACCTTCTGATGAAGAAAAATTTTCATTATAAGAGGGAGGTGAATAAATTGATCCTGGATACAATTTATCATATTCTTCCCCAAATGCTAATTTTAAAGCACTACGATTATTATAGGCGCACGTCTTGATAATCGCTGTTTGTATGTCTCTACATGTAGTGTTAACCCATGTGGATGCTGTAAGATCCTGGAACTCTTTCGATCCAGGTATCTTTGAGAACTTGGTTTTAGCAAGTTTTTTCAGGAAAATGACATTAAGTATCATTAATAAT